>Ga0316195_10001293_pt1 | contig 11091 bp, 7 predicted proteins | sample Phised1_MG_FD_204937 | JGI IMG/M metagenome (GOLD analysis project Ga0316195, IMG submission 204937) | Coastal sediment microbial communities from Maine, United States - Phippsburg sediment 1 | ecosystem: Environmental > Aquatic > Marine > Coastal > Sediment | place: USA: Maine | collected... | reverse complement strand
CCTCCACCGGCGTTCGACTCTCACTGATATACAGCACACTTCTGATTACGTCATTTACAGTGGCCATTGCGCTCACCTGGATCGCAGCCCGTTCGGCGGCAGAGTCTGATCTGCGCGATCGCATCAAGCTCGAGGTTGATGCTCTCAAATCGGAAATCCGAGTCGAGGGCGTTGAGGCAGCAGTTACCGCCATCGCGGTTCGTTCGGAACGGCCGGGCGCGCTTGAGTATTGGCTGGTTGATTCGGCAGGCCAGGTGCTGTCGGGTGATCTACCGTTAATGGCCACGCCGGATGGCTGGCATCATATCGAGCTTCCGGATTCCGTGGCCGGCGCAGAGCAGCGCGAGGAGATGTTGGTACTGTCTACGACCATGCCGGACGGCATGCGCCTTTCAGTTGGTGACGATTTGCGACGCGCCGAAAGCGTGCGCGACGCAGTTTTACGATCGTTGTTCTGGATCGGTCTGGCCACCGTTGTGTTTGGCATTGGTACCGGAATTGTCGCAACGCGCCGATCTTTGTCGCAGATGGATGCATTAGCAGCAATCGTGGGTGACGTTGCCGCGGGCAAACTCGATGCGCGGTTGTCACTACGTGCTGACGCGAAACCGAATGATCTTGATCGATTGGGCGAGAGCGTTAATCTCATGCTCGACCACATCGACAGGTTGGTGCGAAATCTGCGCCGCGTTTCGAGTGAAGTTGCGCACGACCTGCGCACACCGCTATCGCACGTCCAGCAGCGGCTTGAGGTTGCTCGCACGGCGGCTAATGAATATGACAGATCGTCCGCGATCGAAGCGGCCGAAGAAAAAATCGCCGCAGTCATGCAAGCTTTCGACGCGATCCTGCGTCTGGCCGAAATCGAAACTGGCAAGACACATTCCCGATTTGTTCCGATCGATCTGGCAGCGCTTGTGGAGCGTGTCGCCGACGCCTATCGGCCGGACGTCGAGGCATCAGGGCGACAGTTGGAAATCTGCCGACTTGAGTCTGCGAAAATTTTGGGCGACGATGAATTGCTCGCGCTGGCGGTCGCCAACCTCATCGAAAACGCAATTCGTTATACGCAAGAAGGTGCACGTATTACGCTATCCACGGTTTCTGACGGTTCGTCGATTCAACTAAGAGTAAAGGACAACGGCCCCGGCATTCCGGAGGATCGCCGTGCCGACGTACTGCAACCGCATAGACGGCTCGATATCAATCGCTCTACCGCCGGATTCGGGCTTGGGCTAAGCATCGTGGCGGCAATCGTCCGCCAGCACAATGCGAAACTCGATCTCAGTGATGAGCGCCCGGGATTGCGCGTGACAATGACTTTTGCGCTTCTTCGCCCTGGTCTTGATTGAATAACGGCTTCGGGCGATTGAGAGTGATTTTTGCTGGCGTACTCGCGAACACATCGTCAATGATTGCGGATCTTGCAATACCCGCTCGTAAGATCAACAAAACACGGTCTATCAAGTAGAACAATTCAATTTTTTAGTCTGTTGCAAATGGGAGGGATTTTCGATTGAATTCATGCAGGTTCTACAGAATAAAAATGTCATAACTATATGAAAAACATTATATTAATCGCGCCGATGATGGACTGGACTGACCGCCACTGTCGCTACTTCATGCGCCTCTTGAGCCCGTCAGTCCAGCTCTATACCGAGATGGTCACCGCCCAGGCGCTGTATCACGGAGATACCGGGAAGCTGCTGCAATTTGATCCCACCGAACACCCGGTGGCGCTGCAACTGGGCGGCAGCGATCCGAAGCTGATGGCCGCCGCCGCCCAAATGGGCGCCGACGAGGGTTATGACGAAATCAATATCAACGTCGGGTGCCCGAGCGACCGGGTGCAGAGCGGTCAGTTCGGCGCCTGCCTCATGGCGAGCCCGGAGCTGGTCGCCGATTGTGTTCGGGCAATGAGAGGCGCTACTGACGTGCCGGTAACGATCAAGACACGTATCGGTATCGATGACTTCGATGACTACGACTTCCTGCGTAATTTTGTCGACATCATCATTGGCGCCGGATGCGAAGTCTTTGTAGTGCACGCGAGGAAGGCGATTCTCCAGGGGCTCAGCCCGAAAGAAAACCGAACCGTTCCGCCGCTGGATTATGAGCGGGTCTACCGGCTGAAAAAGGATTACCCCGAGCTCGTTATCGTCCTCAATGGCGGTATAACGAGCGTTGAAGAGTGCCGGCGGCACCTGCAGCACGTCGACGGAGTCATGATCGGTCGGCAGGCCTATCACCAGCCATGGTTTCTGACCGAACTGGAGGCGGAATTCGGCAAGCGGGCTATTCCACCGACCCGCCTCGACATCGTCGAACAGATGTTGCCCTATATAGAAAGGGAACTGGCAGCCGGAACCCTTTTGAAACACATGACGCGGCATATGCTGGGCCTTTTCGCGGGCCGGCCTGGTGCGCGTGGCTGGCGCCGTTACCTGAGCGAAAACGCGCATGGCATTGACGCAGGAATCGATGTCCTGCAGAGGGCGCTGCAAAGGTTGCCTAAAGCAGCATGATTGTTTGGCAATACGCCAGTACAATGCGCGAAAGCATATTCACCGGAGAGCAACGAGCACAATGAGAGCCAAAGCCGCAAAAAACAAGCAGACCATGGCTGAAAAAGCAGACATTCATGAGTTGTATGAGATGTCTGTGCAGAATGTCGAACATGAAGCCGAGTTCCTGCAGAAGACATTTCAGGAGATTCGGGGTCGCAGGGCGTATTCGCTGCGTGAGGACTTTTGCGGAACCGCCAGCGCTGCTTGCGAGTGGGTCAAACAGGGCGACGAATATCAGGCTATTGGCGTCGATATCGATCCCGATGTGCTTGAGTGGGGCCGCAACAACCGAGTCGCACGCTTACCGGTCGCCGACCAGGCGCGAGTGCGTTTGATCGAGTCCGATGTGCTCGAAGCAGAAACGCCGCCGGTTGATATCCTGGTCGCCTTCAATTTCAGTTACTGGATTTTTGATACGCGACAAAAGATGTTGCAGTACTTTCGGGCGGCACACGCGGCGCTCAAAGACGATGGCGTGTTCTTTGTCGACATGTTTGGTGGACCTGAAGCGCAGGAAGTGACCAAGGAAAAAACAAAGCACGACGACTTTACCTATGTCTGGCACCAGGCTGAATTCCACCCGGTGACCCACTATATGCGCACGCATATTCATTTCCGGTTTCCCGATGGATCAAAGATCAAGAAGGCGTTCACGTATGAATGGCGCCTGTGGACCGCTCCCGAGATTCGCGAGCTGCTCGCGGAAGCCGGTTTCCGCAATCCGACGGTCTACTGGGAGGGGGAGGACGATGACGGCGAAGGCAACGGCGAGTTCGCGCCCGAGAACAAAGGCGAGGCGGATCTCGCCTGGATCGCGTATATTGTGGCGGAGAAGTAAGTAAGAAATTCCCGCAATTTTAATGGCTTGTCCTCGTAAAGCATAATTCATGTCACGTGAACACTGGTTGACATAATATGCGTAAAATGAGTGACTTAACGCTTATAATCGCGCGTTGGCCGGACTGTCGGCGCTCACGCAAGTTTTTGACTGGGTAATCACTGGATGGCAAAAGACCTCGAAGTTGCGATTCTTTTCGCCGACGTAGTCGGCAGCACCCAGCTATACGACAAATTTGGCGACACCAAAGCCAGCGAAACGGTGGCCCGCTGCCTCGATGTCATGAAAGACGCAACCTATCAATTCAACGGAACCGTCATCAAGACTATTGGTGACGAAATCATGGCCACGTTCCCGACGGTTGACGAGGCCATGGGCGCGGCGACGCAGATGCAGAACCGTATAAGCTCCGGCGAAGATGAAATTCCGGTATCGATCCGCATCGGCTGTCATTTCGGGCCCGTCGTCCAGGAGCAAAACGACATCTTTGGCGCGGCGGTACATACCGCGAATCGCATGACATCGCAGGCCAAAGCGAAACAAATCATCATTTCCGGTTCGACGGTTGAGCAGATGGGACCCGAATGGCAGGCGCAAACCCGTCAAATTGATGTGGCGACGGTTCGTGGTCGCATCGACGAAGTTGCACTGTTTGAAGTGCTCTGGCAGCCGGAAGAGGCCACCAGCATGCTGCCCACCATAGACTGGGAAAGCAAAACCAAGAGTGCGACGAAGCTGACGCTCACGTTTCGCGACAAGACGGTCGTCGTGGACGAGCGCCGTAAAGGCATCAACATGGGGCGGGCCGACGACAACGACGTTGTCGTGAAAGGCAACCTCATTTCACGGATTCATGCGCGCATTGAAATGCGCCGCGGCAAGTTCGTCCTTATCGACCAGAGCACCAACGGCACCTTTCTTGAAAATGCCCAGGGCGAGGAAACCTTCCTTCGCCGGGATACCACCGAACTGACCGGTGAAGGCATTATTGGCTTGGGCCGCGTGGCGAAGCCAGGCACGCCGCTTGCCGTGCATTTTGTCTGCGGCGATTGACCCCGGCGGTTGTCGCCCGGGACTCGCCTAGCTGGCCTTTTTCAGCTCCGCAACGACCGCGGCGTGTTCCTTGCTGAGCGCCTCGGGCAGTCGATCGCCGTAGCTATGCAGGTACTCCCCGACAGCATCCATTTCCGCCTGCCACTGCTCGATATTGACAGACAGCAAGGCCTCCATCGTTTCGTCAGATATGTCGAGGCCGCTGGTGTCGATATCGGAGATACCGGGTAGAAAACCGATCGGCGTTTCCCGCGCTTTGCCCCGGTCTTCGCAACGCTCCATGATCCATCGCAGTACCCTCAGGTTTTCGCCGAAGCCGGGCCAGAGGAATTTTCCATTCTCGTCCTGGCGGAACCAGTTGACGTGGAAAATTCTCGGCAGGTGAGTCGATTTTTCCCCGAACGAGAGCCAATGACTCCAGTAGTCGGCAAAGTTGTAGCCGCAAAAAGGTTTCATTGCCATTGGGTCGCGACGCACGATACCAACCTCACCGACATTCGCTGCCGTGGTCTCTGATGCGACGCCGGCGCCGACCAGTACGCCGTGATTCCAGTCCTTTGCCTCGTAAACGAGCGGCGCGAGTTCCCGCCGGCGACCGCCAAATACGATGGCGGAAATAGGCACACCTTCCGGTGCATCGGCGAGCAGGGAATAACTCTTGTTGCGCGTCGCGGCTACCGTGAAACGCGAATTCGGGTGCGCGGCCGGTCCGGATGCGGGATCGTAGTCGTTGCCGCGCCAGTCCTTTACCGGCTCACCGGATTTCTTGTCCTCCCACCAGGGTTCGTTGTCTTTGGTGGTCGCCACGTTCGTGAATATCGTTTCACCGTGGATCATGTCAAACGCATTCTTGTTGGTCTTTTCGTTCGTGCCCGGCACGACGCCAAAATAACCGGCCTCCGGGTTGATGGCGCGCAATTTGCCGCCTTCATCCATGTGCATCCAGGCGATGTCATCGCCCAGCGTCCAGACCCGCCAACCCTTGTGCGATTCAGGCGGAATCAGCATCGCCAGGTTGGTTTTGCCGCAGGCAGACGGGAACGCGCAGGCGACGTAGTGAACTTCGCCGTGCGGATTCTCAATACCGACGATCAACATGTGCTCGGCGAGCCAGCCCTCGGTACGGGCCTGGTAACTGGCGATGCGAAGCGCATGGCATTTCTTGCCCAGCAGCGCATTGCCGCCATAGCCGGAACCAATACTCTTGATACTGAGTTCTTCGGGAAAGTGCATGATGAAGCGGCGCTCGGGATCGAGGTCACCCGTCGAGTGCAGGCCTTTGACAAATACGCCTTCCTTTTCGATCCGCTGCAGCGCATCGGCACCCATGCGCGTCATCATGCGCATATTGACCACCACGTAAGGGCTGTCAGTGATTTCGACGCCGAGCCTCGAGTACGGGGATTTAATGGGGCCCATGCAGTAGGGGATGACGTACATTGTTCTGCCTTTCATCGCGCCCGCAAACAGGGCGTCCATCTTGGCGTGAGCCTCGGCAGGCGCCATCCAGTTATTGTTCTGCCCGGCGTCTTCCTGGCTTTCCGTGCAGACGAACGTCAGGTGTTCAACGCGCGCTACGTCCGACGGATCGGACAAATGCAGGTAACAGTCGGGATACCGCTCCGGGTTAAGCGGCGAGAGCATGCCTGACTGGCACATTTCCCCGATGAGCCGGCTGTTTTCCGTGGCACTGCCATCGCACCAGTAAATGTTGTCGGGCGTTGTCAGTGCTGCTACGGAATCTACCCAGTCCTGCAGGGCGGCGAGTGTCGTGGTCATATCAGGTCTCGTATTTATTCTCAGGGACCGGCCTGGTCTCTTCGTTCCAGGCCGCGCAGGGTCGCGCATTATACAGGGACTCAGGGAGCTTACAAAAATACGTGCCTCGGCGGCGGCTGGCGCTGTTCGACGGGCAAAAATCCGGGTACCCGCCGCTCCTGGGGGAATGCCTGAAATGGCAATTCGAGACCGGTCCGGCTGACGGCACGCGGACTGAATAATCCTTTGGACGACAGCTGATACACCGCCTGTCGGGACCTGTTCGGCGGCAAAATCTGAGCCGCCAGCCCAGTTAAAAGCGATGCAAATAATGCCCGGAACGGTATAGTCCCGCTGTGCAATCCCTGACGGAATTTTTCGGGCCCGAGAGCCCGCTGAAATCGTATCTGCCCGGCTTTCAGCCGCGGGCCGGTCAGGCGTGGATGGCCGAAGCGGTCGCCGAAGCCATTTCGAAATCGGGGCGGCTGGTCGTTGAGGCGGGAACCGGCACGGGCAAGACGTTTGCCTACCTGCTGCCGGCACTTATGAGCGGCAGAAAGACCATTATCTCGACTGGCACCAAAGCGTTGCAAGACCAGCTTTATCACCGGGACCTGCCGCTGATTGGCAAGGCGGTCGGCCGTCCTGTCACGACGGCTTTGCTGAAGGGCAGGGCAAACTACCTCTGTCTGCATCGTCTGGATACGGTTGCCGGACAGCTTGCGTCGGGTTCGATGATTGACGATCTTCACAGCGTTCGCGAATGGCGCCACCGGACCATCGCGGGGGACAGAGCGGAACTCATTGAAGTTGCCGAGGACTCCGGAATATGGCCCCTTGTCACATCGACCGCCGACAATTGCCTTGGCGCCGAGTGCCCGGTTTACCAGAAGTGCCATGTCGTCAAAGCCCGCCGGGCAGCACAGGAAGCCGACCTCGTCGTTGTTAACCATCACCTGCTGCTCGCCGATCTCGCGATGAAAGAGGAGGGTTTCATCGAGTTTCTTCCGGGTGCCGATGCGATCATCCTTGACGAGGCACACCAGATACCGGATCTCGCGGCGCAATTTTTCGGCATCAGTCTCGGCAGCCGCGAACTCGAGCGACTTTTCGACGAGATTCGCGGTGCATCACTGCCACTACGGGACGCCGAATTTCAGCGCCGGCTGGATGCCGCGCAGACCGCATTGCGGGTTGTTCGCGCCGAATCGCCGCGCGAGGAAGGTCGTCACGAGTTGTCCGCGGTATTGGAGCGATTGCGCACGCCGCTGACAAGCCTGTCAGCCACGCTCAAGGAACTGCTCGATGGCGTGAGTCAATACAGTGGCTCGTCCACGGAACTGGAAAAGCTTTACGAGCAACTTTATTCGGCAATTGAACGTCTGTCGCACCTCTCCAGCGACGAATCATGGGACGGGCTTCGCTGGCTGGATGTAAACCCGCGAAGTATCCGTTTGAATCTGACGCCACTGGATGTTGCCGATACGCTGAGCGGGCTGATCAACAACGATCGACAGGCGTGGATTTTTACGTCGGCGACACTTGCCGTCGGCGAGGATTTCAGCAACTTCACCGATCGCATGGGGCTGGGTGGAGCCACCAGCCTTGCTTTTCCAAGCCCCTATGCGCTGGAAAAAAACGGGCTCATCTGGCTTCCGCCCGGTCTGCCGGCCCCGTCCGATCAAGGTCACACGGAGGAAATGCTGGAGCGCGTATTGCCACTCCTGGATATGACTGAAGGCGGATTGTTCTGCCTGTTCACGAGTCATCGCGCACTCAACGCTGCGCGCCGCTGGTTCAAAACACGCAAGAAACGTCTGAAGGGTCGCCCGCTGCTGGTCCAGGGGGACGCGCCGCGCGACGACCTATTGCGGCGTTTTCGTGATCACGGCAACGCGGTGCTGCTGGGTACCGGCAGTTTTTGGGAAGGGGTGGACGTCAGGGGGCGGGCGCTCGCTATTGTCGCGATTGACAAGTTGCCTTTTGCATCACCGGCCGATCCCCTGATGATGGCCAGGCTCGAGTTTATCCGCCGACAGGGCGGCAATGGATTTACCGGGCATCAACTACCGGTTGCGGTTCTGGCCCTGAAGCAGGGTGCCGGCAGGCTGCTGCGTGACGACAAGGACTACGGTGTCGTCGTGCTCTGCGATCCGCGGCTGACGAGCAAGAGTTACGGCAAGATGTTCCTGCAAAGCCTGGAGCCCATGCGATCCACAGCGTCCATCGACGACGTCAGGGAATTTTTAGCGGCGCATGAAGCCGCAGCCGACGACGACCGCAGGCGCGCAGGATGAAGCTTCTGGCTATTGATACTTCGTCGGTTGCCTGCTCGGTGGCGTTCTCGAACGACGGCGCGGTCCTGGAAGAGCACGTCGAACAGCCCCGGCAGCACACAAAAATCCTCATGCCGATGATTGCATCACTACTGCAAAAAGGCGCTTTGGCGGTGACCGATCTTGACGCCATCGTTCTTGGCAACGGCCCGGGATCTTTTGTCGGCATGCGCATCGGAGCGTCGGTTGCTCAGGGTCTCTGTTGTGGCGCCGGTGTAGGCATTATTCCGGTGTCTTCGCTCGCCGCCGTCGCGCTGGAGGCCATGCTCGACAGCGCTGTGCAGTCTGTCGCGGTAGCGCAGGATGCGCGCATGAACGAGGTGTATCTCGGCTGTTATGTCCGAGATTCGAATGGCTTGCCCGTGGCCGAATTCGATGAATGCCTGTGTGCGCTGACGGAATTGCCGTTGTCGGGTTCGAGCTATACCGCGGCTGGCGGCGGCTGGGAGAGATACCCTGATCTCCTGCTCGCCAATCGCAACCAGATCAAGCGCGTTGTGCCGATCACGGTGCCGCGCGCGCGGCATTTGCTGACTCTTGCCGGACAGTCGCCGCAAATAATCGCGCCGGAACATCTGGCGCCCGCCTATTTGCGGACCAAGGTCGCCGAAAAGCCAGTGACCTGAAACTGCCTCCGGCTTGTTATTAAAGGAGTGATCTGTGCGAAACGTCGGAGGATGCGCGTTTTCCCGGTAACAGATCTGTAATATTCGCCTGTTCTAATGCCAGAATTCCGCAATTGGATGCCGGTGGACCGTGCGACCTGGGGCATCATCAAAGTAGCAGGCAGTGACGACCAATAAGATTCTTATCGTTGAAGACGAACGCGCCATTCGCGAGATGATTGTATTTCACCTCGGCCGGGCAGGTTATGAAACGCTCGAAGCGGAAGATTGCCGTGCCGCACGCCGCTTGCTGGCTGACGAGCGGCCCCAGCTGGCGCTGATCGACTGGATGCTGCCCGATATGAGCGGCCTCGAATTGACTCGCCTGATGAAGCGTGACAGTGAATTTGACGATATCGCGGTCATCATGCTGACGGCGCGCGCGGACGAACACGACAAGGTGACCGGCCTCGAGGGTGGTGCCGACGATTACATGACCAAGCCGTTCTCGCCGCGGGAACTGGTGGCCAGAATCAAGGCCGTTTTGCGCAGATCCGGGTCTGGCGAAGGTGAAACCGTCAAATCCGGTGGAATCGAGCTCGACGCTGCAGCGCATCGAGTGATGGCGAACGGCCATGAGGTTCATCTCGGCCCGACCGAATATCGCCTGCTGTCGTACCTGTTGACCCATCCCGATCGAGTCTACAGCCGCAGCCAGTTACTCGACCGTGTTTGGGGTGCGAATATCTACGTCGAGGAGCGCACTGTCGACGTGCACGTCCGGCGGCTGCGTAAAGCACTTACCGAGTTTGGGGTTGAACGCTATATTCAAACTGTGCGCGGAGCAGGGTATCGTTTCTCAGTCCTCAATGATTAGACAGCGATGATCGAGAGGCCTGCTTCCGTGGCGCGGGGAAAACGATGCAAAAGGTGAGACAAAAGCTTATCGGCGGCCATATTTTGCTGCTTGCGGGCGGGGCGCTGGTTGGTTCGCTTTACGATCAGCCCGTCTGGGGTTTGCTGGTAGCGGCGCTCGCCGGTCTCGGCTGGCACCTGCGGCAGTTGCTGCGATTCGAGGAGGCATTACGCAGCAAGCACTTTGGCAGCCTGAAATACGGCGACAGCATCTGGTCCCAGTTCTATTCACGTTTCAACTATCAGCGTGAACAGGTCAAACACTATCGCAGGAATTATCGTCAACTCGTAAAAGAAGTTCGCAAATCCACCAATGCGATGCCCGATGGCGGCATCGTGCTGACGAGCGACTTCGAGATCGTGCTGTGCAACAAGGCGGCGCGCGAACTGGCTGGTTTTCGGCGCAGGAAAGATCGCGGCCAGCGGGTCGACAATATTTTGCGCGACCCGGCATTTCACAAGTATCTGTCCTCAGGTGACTTTACGAAGGGCATCGAAATCCGATCGCCGGTTTCCGAATCCGTGTGGCTGCAGTGTCGAATCGTGCCGTATGGGGCAGACGAGATGCTCTTGCTGATTCAGGATGTCACCGAACGGCGCCGACTGTCAGTGGTGCGGCGCGAATTTGTCGCGAACGCCTCACACGAGCTTCGCTCACCGTTGACCGTGGTAACGGGTTACCTCGATTCGATCGCGTCCGACCCCGAAGTTCCGGAGGCATGGCGACGTCCATTGGCACAAATGCAGAGTCAGGCCTCCCGCATGAATAACATCGTCGCCGAGCTCCTTGAGCTGTCGCGACTTGAGGGCGCTGGTGCCGCGCCCCGGGACGAGGTTGTTGATATTTGCGGGCTGCTGTCCGCCGCAAAAAAATCCATGCTCGGGAAGGAAGAAATTGCGACGATCGCCGTGGATTGTGAATCGAAGGCACAGCTCTATGGCAGCACCAATGAGATTGAGTCGGTCATCGTCAACCTGCTATCGAACGCGCTTCGATATACGCGCCCCGACGGTGCCGT
>Ga0316195_10001292_pt1 | contig 11094 bp, 11 predicted proteins | sample Phised1_MG_FD_204937 | JGI IMG/M metagenome (GOLD analysis project Ga0316195, IMG submission 204937) | Coastal sediment microbial communities from Maine, United States - Phippsburg sediment 1 | ecosystem: Environmental > Aquatic > Marine > Coastal > Sediment | place: USA: Maine | collected... | reverse complement strand
GGCGCCGAAAGGGCTGTTGGGCGGCGTCTTGCTGATAATCTGTGCCAGCACACTTCCCGGCAGACAGGCCAGTACCGACAGCAGGCCGGCCTGCTGGACAAATGTGCGGCGGTTCATCTCGTTCATTGCAGATTTCCTCGGATTCATATGCCGGTGGTGGCGTTGGGGACCTCAAATGATAATAGACCGGCCCTGTCGATTCATCATCCTCGCCGGCGAAAGCTCAGCCTGCCTGCCGCGCTATCTCCTGGATCCGCTGCACCATCGCCCGCAGGCCGTTGCCGCGGGTGGGCGAGAGGTGGCGCAGCAGATCCAGCTGTTCAAAGTAGCTGTCGATATCGAAAGCGAGCACCTCGGCGGGGGTCTTGTTATTGTAGGCGGCCAGCACCAGCCCCAGCAGCCCCTTCACGATGAAGGCATCGCTGTCCACCGCCAGCTGCAGGCGGCCGTCCTCGAGGCGGGTATCGATCCACACCTGGCTCTGGCAGCCGCGCACCAGCCGCTCGTCGGTGTGCAGGGCCGGCGGCAGGGGCGGCAGGTCCTTGCCCAGGTCAATGATGTACTTGTAGCGGTCTTCCCAGCTGTCGAAAAATCCCAGCGTATCGAGGATGTCCTCGCTGGTAATCCCGCGACCAAAAGGGTTTTCGCTGCTTGCGGTATCCGGCATTACTGATTTTTTCCTAACAGGTTGCTGTTAGTAGAACATGCCGGTTTCGAGTTGTGCCTCTTCCGACATCATTTCGCGCTGCCAGGGCGGGTCGAAAACCAGCTCAACCGAGACCTTGCGCACATTGGGCACCTGGGCAACGCGATACTCCACATCCCCGACCAGCACCGGGCCCATACCGCAGCCGGGCGCGGTCAGGGTCATGCGAATATCCACGCTGGCCGCTGCCTGGTCGACCTTGACGCTGTATATCAGTCCCAGGTTGACCAGGTCCACCGGGATCTCGGGATCGTACACCGTGTGCAGCGCCTCCCACACCTGGGCCTCGTCGATCTGCCCGTTTTCCGGTGCCGGAAAATCCAGCCTGACGGGCTCGAACCCGAGGGCGTCGGCATCGGTGCCGTCGACGCGCACCATATTGCCGTTGTACACCACCGTGTAATTGCCGCCCAGGGCCTGGGTGAGGGTGACGAAAGTATGCGCCGGGATCATCACCGGATCGCCCACCGGCACGAGTCGGCCCGGACAATCCCGGCGGGTGGTGAGAATAGTCCGTTCCTGGGCGCTCATGGCCTCACTCCACGCTGAAGCTTTCGCCGCAACCGCACTCGGCGGTCACGTTGGGATTGTTGAATTTGAGGCTGCGGTTGACCCCTTCCCGGGCATAGTCGATCTGGGTGCCGCGCAGGAATGCCAGGGCGGCCGGTTCCAGGTAAAGCGTCACCCCGTTGGCCAGGTCCACCGCCACATCGCCCTCGCTGCCGCCGGACTCGACCTCATCCAGCACATACTTGAAGCCGGTGCAGCCGCTTTCGCGCACACTGATCCGCACCCCCGAGTAACCCCTGCCCGCCAGGCTGGCGCGGAAATGCTCGGCCGCGGCGGGTGTCACCGTCACCAGTTCGGTTCTGACATCAAAGGTTTCAACACTCATAGCTCAATCACTCTCTCACGCTCAGGCAAACAGGCGCTTTGCCTTGCGGATGCCCTCAAACAGGCGAGTGACATCCTCCTGCGTATTGTAAATCGAATAGGACGCCCGCACCGTTCCGGGTATACCGAGGCGGTCCATCAGTGGCTGGGCGCAGTGGTGCCCGGTGCGCACCGCAATACCCTGCTGGTCGAGCAACATGCCGACATCGGACGGATGGGTCCCCTCCAGCAGGAAGCTGAAAATGCCGGCGGCGTGGGCCGGACGGCCGATACGTCGCAGTCCGTCCACTTCTGCTGCCAGCTCCAGCGTACGGGCCAGCAACGCCGCCTCGTGCTCTGCTGCCGCCCTCCGGTCGATACCGCCCAGGTAGTCGACGGCCGCGGCAAGGCCGATCGCACCGGCGATATTGGGGGTGCCCGCCTCAAATTTAAAGGGCAGGCCGCTGAAGGTGGTGGTGGGGAAGCCGACCCGATCAATCATTTCACCGCCGCCGAGGAAAGGCGGCATGGCTTCCAGCAGGTGTTCCCGGCCCCACAGCACGCCGATCCCGGTCGGGCCAAACAGTTTGTGGCCGGACATGACAAAAAAATCGCAACCCAGCGAGGTCACATCCACCGGCCAGTGGGCCACTGACTGGGCCCCATCCAGCAGCACCAGGGCATCGACCGATTTCGCCAGGCGAACGATTTCCGCCACCGGGTTGACGGTACCCAGGGCATTGGAAACATGGTTCACAGCCACCATCTTCACCCGGGCATCGAGCAGTCCGGCCAGCGCCTCCAGGTCGATTTCGCCATCGTCGGTCACCGGAATCGGCACAACCTCGGCACCGGTGGCGGCGGCCACCAGTTGCCATGGCACGATATTGGAGTGGTGCTCCAACCAGGACACCAGCACCCGGTCCCCGGGCTTGAGTGTGCTGTGGCCCCAGCTGTAGGCCACCAGGTTGATGGCCGCGGTGGTGCCGCTGGTCCAGATCACCTGCTCGGGCCTGGGGCTGCCCAGGAACCCGGCCAGCGCGTGCCGGGCCTGCTCGAAGGAGTGGGTCGCGCGGTCGCTGAGGGTATGTACACCCCGGTGTACGTTGGCATTGTCGCGGCGATAATAATTCGCTATCGCCTCGATCACGCACTCGGGTTTCTGGGTCGTGGCGGCGTTATCCAGGTAGACCAGCGGGTGGCCGTTGACCTGCTGGGCCAGGATCGGGAAATCCCGCCGCACCCGCTCAGCGTCGAAGGCCGCCACAGTGTGCACCGGCCTGACCGTCATGACAGGCTCGCCGCAAGGGCGGGATCGCGGGCGAACCTGCGGGCCAGCATGCCCTGCAGGTATTCGCGCAGGGACTCGCAACGCACGGTGTCAATGACCTCGTTGATAAAACCGAAGCTGAGCATGACCTGCGCCTGGGAGCTGGACACACCCCGGCTGCGCAGGTAGTGGAGGCTCATCTCGTCCAGCTGGGCAACCGTGGCACCGTGGGAACACTGGACATCATCCGCATAGATTTCCAGCTCCGGCTTGGTGTTGATCTCGGCCCTGGTACTGGTGAGCAGGTTGCGATTGCTCAATTGCGCATTGGTCTTCTGGGCATCCCGGTGGATATGAATGCGGCCATTGAAAACAGCCGTCGCCTCATCCCCGATAATACCGCGAAAGGTTTCGCTGCTGGTGCAATTGGGCACCCGGTGCTCGATGCAGGTGTGGTAGTCCACATGGTCATTGCCGTGGGGCAGGTAAATACCGTTCACCTCACTGTGGGCACCCTGCCCGCAGTGATCCACCACGAGGTCCACGCGCTTCAGCACACTGCCCAACGCCAGGTGAAAACTGTTGAGCGTGGCCTGCGCCGCCAACCGGGCCTGGACCCTGCCAATGTGCACGGCCGCGGCCTCCTCCTGGTGCAGGCGATAGTGATTCAGCGTGGCGCCAGCTTCGACCAGGAGCTCGGTAACGCCATTGGTAAAACTCTGCTGCTCGCTGCGCGCGCCCACAAAATGCTCTATCACACTCGCTGTGCCGGCCGCACCGCAAAGCACCAACAGGCGCTGGTTTATGCTGAAGGCCTCAGCCTGGTTACCGCTGACCCAGACGATGTGCACGGGCTGTTCGAGCCGGACCCCCGCCTCGATCTCCAGGAATACGCCCTCTTCCAGGGCCGCATCATTGAGAGCGGTAAACAGCGGCTGCTCCCGACCCACAGCGTCACCCAGGTAACTGCGTATGCGCGCGGCCTGGTCTGCATCGGCGGCGGCGAAACGAACCAGGGCCACACCCTGCGGCAGCGTTTGGTCCGAGTATTCGGGGGCGTAACGCCCGTTGACGAAGACCAGGCGAAAGCCACCGAAGCGGGGCAGCTCGATACCCGCATCCGCGAGCACCATCGCACCATGGCGGGCCGGGGCGTAACTGGGCTGCAGCGATTGCAGGCCGGTGTATTTCCACTGCTCGGTCTTGCGGGTAGGCAGGGAACTGGCCTCCCAGCGCTGGCGGCCGGCACGCAGGTAATCCTGCAACCAGGGCGGGGCGCTGGCAGCGGCGCGGTCGAGGGAAACCTGCATGAAGTCCGGCATCAGGCAACCGCGTCCTCGAGCCACGCGTAGCCGCGCGCCTCCAGTTCCAGCGCCAGTGACTTGTCCCCGGAGCGGACGATGCGCCCGCCCGCGAGTACATGCACATGGTCGGGCTCGATGAAATCGAGCAGCCGCTGGTAGTGGGTCACCAGCACGAAGGCGCGCTCCGGGCTGCGCATGGAATTGACGCCCCGGGCGACCACCTGCAGGGCATCGATATCCAGGCCGCTGTCGGTCTCGTCGAGTATTCCCAGGCGCGGCTGCAGCAGCAACATCTGCAACAGCTCGTTGCGCTTTTTCTCGCCCCCTGAAAAACCCTCGTTCACCCCGCGCTTGAGGAAGGCCGGATCGAGGTCCACCACCTTGCAGGTTTCCCGGGCGCTCTTCATGAAAGTCACGGCATCGATGGGTTTTTCCCCGCGCTGCTCCCGCCCGGCGTCCACCGCCGCCTTCAGGAACTCCATGTTGCTGACACCGGGAATCTCCACCGGGTACTGGAAGGCCAGGAACAGTCCCAGCCGGGCCCTTTCCTCGGTCTCCAGCGCCAGCAGGTCCTGCCCCAGGAAGCTCACGCTGCCGGCGGTGACCGTGTACCCGGGACGGCCCGCCAGTACATGGCCCAGGGTGCTTTTGCCCGAGCCGTTGGGCCCCATGATGGCGTGCACCTCCCCCGGCTTCACGCTGAGGCTGAGGCCCTTGAGAATGTCCGTGCCATCAACGCTGGCGTGCAGGTTTTCTATCTTGAGCATTACGCTGTTTCTCCGTTCCATATGTCCCTGGCCATCGTGGCGCCGGAGCGCCTAACCGACCGAGCCCTCCAGGCTCACTTCCAGCAGCTTGCCCGCCTCTACCGCGAACTCCATGGGGAGCTCCTTGAATACTTCCTTGCAAAAGCCGTTCACTATCATCGACACCGCCTTCTCGGCGTCCAGGCCGCGCTGCCGGCACAGGTACAGCTGATCGTCGCTGACCTTGGAGGTTGTCGCCTCGTGCTCGACCACCGCCGTCGGGTTGCGGCTCTCGATATAGGGGAAGGTATGGGCCGCGCAGCGATCGCCGATCAGCAGCGAGTCGCACTGGGTATAGTTGCGGGCCCCGGTCGCCTTGGGGCTCATTCGCACCAGCCCGCGATAGGCATTGGAGCTGTTCCCGGCGGAGATACCCTTGGAAATAATGGTCGACCGGGTGTTCTTGCCCAGGTGTATCATCTTGGTGCCCGTATCGGCCTGCTGGAAATTGTTGGTGAGGGCTACCGAGTAGAACTCACCCACGCTGTTGTCGCCGCGCAGGATACAGCTGGGGTATTTCCAGGTCACCGCTGAGCCGGTCTCCACCTGGGTCCAGGATATCTTGGCGTCGCGGTGGGCCACGCCGCGCTTGGTCACGAAGTTGTAGATGCCGCCCCGGCCCTGGGCGTCGCCGGGGTACCAGTTCTGCACCGTGGAATACTTGATCTGGGCGCCGTCCAGCGCCACCAGTTCCACCACCGCCGCGTGCAGCTGGTTCTCATCCCGCATCGGTGCGGTGCACCCCTCCAGGTAACTGACATGGCTGCCCTCATCGGCGATGATCAGGGTGCGCTCGAACTGCCCGGTCTTGGCCTCGTTGATGCGGAAATAGGTCGACAACTCCATCGGGCAGCGCACGCCCTTGGGTATGTAGACGAAGGAGCCGTCGCTGAACACCGCGCTGTTGAGGGCGGCGTAGTAGTTGTCCTTGCGCGGCACCACCGTCCCCAGGTACTTGCGCACCAGCTCGGGGTGTGAATGCACCGCCTCGGAGATCGGGCAGAAGATGACGCCGGCCTCGGCCAGCTTGCCGCGGAAGGTGGTAGCCACCGAGACTGAGTCAAACACTGCGTCAACCGCAACCCCGGCCAGCATCTCCTGCTCATGCAGGGGTATCCCGAGCTTTTCGTACATGGCCAGCAGGTCGGGATCGACCTCGTCCAGGCTCTTGGGGCCATCCTTCATACTCTTGGGCGAGGAGTAAAACGACACCGCATCCAGGTCGATCGGGGGATAGTGCACATGCGCCCATTTTGGCTCATTCATCTGCTGCCAGCCCCGATAGGCTTCCAGGCGCCACTCGAGCAGCCACTGCGGCTCCTTCTTTTTGCCGGAAATGAACCGGATGACATCCTCGTCGAGACCCGGTGGCAGGGTGTCCGACTCGATGGAGGAGACGAAACCCGCCGCGTACTCGCGCGTGATGGCCTGGTCGATCTGTTCCTGTGACATGCTTGTTTACCCCTGGTCGCGCCCGACGTGAGCCGGCGCGACGCAGATCATAGATTGCTGGTGGGTATCTGGTCGCTTTTGCGGTCCAGGCCCTTGGATTTGCGCTGCTGCTTCTGGGATACGCGGCGGATATCCTGGCGCTTTACCAGGTCGCCAAGGGAAATACTCTGGAGGAAATCCCGCACCTGGTCTGACAGATCCATCCACAGATGGTGGGTGAGGCAGGTTTCGCCCTCCTGGCAATCGCCGGCACCGCGGCAGCGGGTCGTATCTGTATCCTCGTTCACTGCGGCTATCACTTCAGCGACGCTGATTGTACTGGCGTGGCGCCCGAGGTGGTACCCACCGCCGGGCCCGCGCACGCTTTTTACCAACGCCTGCCGCCGCAGCTGGGCAAATAATTGCTCCAGGTAGGACAGCGAGATACCCTGCCGGTCGGATATGCCCGCCAGCCGGATCGGACCCTGCTCATGGTGTAATGCCAGGTCCAGCATGGCGGTCACTGCGTACCTTCCCTTCGTCGTCAGTCGCATGGACGTTTGCTCCGCTACAGATGTCTCAGTTGAACACCCGGCAATCGTGTCATAACCGAGTATTTCAGTCAAGTTTATAGCCCTGTGTTTTACTTGGTTATTAGCGGGATTGGCGGTGAGTTGACGCGGGAAAATGTCACAATAGCACCGCGAGGATTTGGAACGCCCGGGAACTTCGGCTAAGCTGCACGCGCTGTTGGCCTTTACCCCGCCTGCGTTCGATACGTGCCGGAGAAGAAAGCCAATACCACTGCCCGGGCAGCCGATGAGAATAACAAAGGTTGTCGGCAGGACACACGGTCGCAACCGGCCTTATATACAACTTACTGGCGATTAATTACCCTGCAATGATGAATCAGCTTTCACGAACCTGTATTTACCTCACCCTGGCTGTAGCGGCCGGATGTAGCTCAATGAAGCCCGCCCCGACAGCAGTCGCCTGCCCGGTCGTCGAACCGCCGAGCTGTCCGGTTTGCCCGAGCGCGGTGGTGCAGGAGTGCCCGGAGCCGCAGGTCATCGAGAAAATAGTGACCGTAACGGCACCGGCGCCAGCGCCGGTGAAAGCGACTACCGCCGGGAAAATGAACCTGCCTATCGTGGGAGCGGTGGAGTGGGTCAAGGTTGAGCCGGGTGATGTGCGCCTGCCGGCCCGGATGGATACGGGCGCGGCCACCACCACTCTTCACGCCACGGACATTAAACTGGTCGAGAAAGACGGCAAGCGCTGGGTGCATTTCTCCCTGCTGGATCCCGCCACCAAGGAGAAAGTCGAGGTCGAGCAGCGCCTGCGCCGAAAGTTTGTGAGCAAACAGAGCGATGGCAGCGCACAGCATCGCTACTCAGTGAAGCTCTGGATTACCCTTGGAGAGAACCGCTCGCTGGTTGAAGTCACCCTCACTGACCGCGACAACATGGAGTACCCGCTGCAGATCGGCAGAAACCTGCTGGTGGACACCGTGATTGTCGATGTCAGCCGCCAGCAACATGTAGCTAAATAAATAAAAAGGTAGCGTAAATATTATGGCGTCGAGAAACCAGATCGCGTTGATTGCCGGCACTTTGTTCCTGCTCGGCGTCGGGCTGACGCTGTACAAGGCTTTCAGCCTGGGCTTTCCGCTGCTCCCGGGCGAGTACCGCGAAGTCTGGACAATAGAATCAAAGATCAGCTTCACCCCCAGGAAAGACCAGCCGATACAGGTCGACCTGAAACTGCCCGAGCCGCTTGCCGGCTGGGTGTTGCTGGAGGAGCATTTTGCCTCTTCCGGCTTTGGCTTCACTGTCGCCGATGAAAACGATACCCGGGAGGCGCGCTGGACCAGGCAGAGCCTCGACCACTCCACCACCTTGTATTACAAGCTGCAGGCCTACCGGCCAAGCAGCCCCGAGCTGGATGACATGCCACCCACGCCGGTCAAAAAGCCTCTGCTTGAAAACGACCAGGCGGCGGCGATGGAACGCCTGATAGCCCTGTTGCATGAACAATCCGCCGACACCGATACCTTTGTCGCGCTGCTGGTCACGGAATTCAATAAAGACAACCAGGACAGGGACGCGGAGTTCCTGCTGGGCACCTTCGAGGAGTCCCCCAGGGTGGTTATGCTGGCGGTACTGGCTTATGCCGGCATTCCCGCCCACGAGATCAGGGGCATACGGCTGGAGGACGGGCGCCGCCGCCAGACACTCAGCTCCCTGATCGAATTCCATAACGGAGAGCGGTGGGTGGTCATCGACCCGGAGACAGCCAATACAGGCATGCCTGCGAATTTCTTCGTCTGGCAGCGCGGCAGTGGTGCCCTGCTGGCGGTGTCCGGCGGCACCGATTCCGACCTGCAATTTGCCCTGGTCAGCAACAGCCTGCCCGCCAAGGCCGTGATCGGCATGGAGCAGCGCGCGCATGAGTACGCGCTGCTGGACTTCTCCATCTACGCTCTGCCGGTGGAGCAGCAGGGCGTGTTCAAGGTGCTGATGCTGATTCCGGTGGCGGCACTGGTCGTGGTCGTCATGCGGCTGTTGGTCGGCCTGAAAACCTCGGGCACCTTCATGCCTATCCTGATCGCGCTGGCTTTCCTGCAAACCCAGCTCGTAACCGGCCTGGTACTGTTCATCACCCTGGTGGGGGTGGGCCTGTGGATCCGCTCGTTCCTCAGCCATATGAACCTGCTGCTGGTGTCGCGCATTTCGGCCGTTATCATCGTGGTGATATTCATGATGGCGACCACGGCCATCCTCAGTTACAAGTTCGGCCTCGACCGGGCGCTGACCGTCACCTTCTTTCCCACCATTATCCTGTCCTGGACCATCGAGCGCATGTCCATCCTGTGGGAGGAGGAGGGATTCCACGAGGTTTTCCTGCAGGGCGGCGGCAGCCTGCTGGTGGCGGTGTTGTCATACCTGGTCATGACCAACCGCATCGTGGAGCACCTCACGTTCAACTTCCCCGAGCTCACCCTGAGCCTGCTGGCAGTGATCCTGGTGCTGGGCAAATACACCGGCTACCGCCTGTCCGAGCTGTACCGCTTCCGCGACCTGGGCAAGCAGTAATGATAAAACTGATTTCGCCGCGCAGGCTGGAGGAACTGGGCATACTCGGGATGAACCGCCGCTACGTCGTCTTCATCGGCAAGTACAACCCCCGCCGCAATTACCGCCTGGTGGATGACAAGCTGCTGACCAAAAAGGCGGCACTCGAGAACAATATCCCGGTACCGGAACTCTACGCCGTGATCGAGGCGCAACACCAGATCGCCCGGGCAACCGCGGCCCTGGCCGAGCACGAGGCCTTCGTGATCAAGCCGGTCCAGGGGAGTGGCGGCAAGGGCATCCTGGTGATCACCGGCCGCGAGGGAGACCAGTTTCGCAAGTCCAGCGGCACCCTGATCAGTGCCGAGGAGGTCAGGCGCCACCTGTCCAATACCCTGGCGGGACTTTACAGCCTGGGGGGCCGCAACGACCGGGCCATGGTGGAAGCGATGATCCAGTTCGACCCCTATCTGGAGAAATACAGCTACGAGGGCGTGCCCGATATTCGCGTGATCGCCTTCAAGGGCGTGCCGGTCATGGCGATGATACGCTGCGCCACCCATGCGTCGGACGGCAAGGCCAACCTGCACCAGGGCGCGGTGGGTGTGGGTATCGACATCGCCACCGGTAAAAGCGTGCGAGCGGTACAACACGGCCACCTGGTGACCACACATCCCGACACCGGCGCGAATTTCGACGAACTGCAAATTCCTTACTGGGACCGCATTCTCGACCTGGGTTCACGCTGCGTCGAAATGACCGGGCTGGGCTATCTCGGGGTGGATATCGTGCTGGACAAAGTCCGCGGCCCCGTGCTGCTGGAACTGAACGCCAGGCCGGGCCTTGCGATCCAGGTGGCCAATATGGCGGGGCTGCGCCATCGCCTGGCAATCGCCGAGAAAATCGCCGCTGAAACCGACGACCACCACAAGAAGATCGCACTGGCACGCCAGTACTTCGGCGTCCACGCCTGAGCCAAACCGGGATCTGCCCGGGGGACAAACCGCTGCCGACCGTGATCCGACGCGTGGCATCCGGGTTCCACCGCTGCTACCATGCCGTCCTGGTTTGTACGCAGATTCCACCCCGTGAAACGACTGATTCTCCCCGGATTTGCCCTCCTCGCCCTACTGGCGCTGGTGTACTGGGGCAATCGCATCATCGAGCGCACACTGGACGCGGAGCTGCCCGGCCTGCTCAGCCGCCAGTTGGGCATTCCGGTTACCCTGGACCCGATTCGGGCCCGGGTACAGACCCTGGCAGTGCGCAGCCCCAGGCTGGTCATGGGCGACCCGGCCAACCCCGCCCTGGTGGCCACCGGGGTCTCGGTCTCCCTGGACTGGTCAGACCTGCTGCACGGCGAGATCCGCCTGCGCCGGGCCAGCGGCGACGGACTGGTGGTAAAGCCCTCCCTCTGGCCCGGCAACGACAACCCCTGGCCCACGGATTACCGTTTTCTCGATCCCTACCTGCCCGACCACCTGGAACTCGATACCGCCAGCTATGTGGGCGCCGACGGCGACAGCCACACTTTCAACCGGCCCGTATGGCAGCGCACACCACCGGGCGCGGCGCTGTCATGGCAGGATGGTATTGACGGAGAGCCCGTCGGCATCAGTGCCGCGCTGGG
>Ga0316195_10001291_pt1 | contig 11097 bp, 9 predicted proteins | sample Phised1_MG_FD_204937 | JGI IMG/M metagenome (GOLD analysis project Ga0316195, IMG submission 204937) | Coastal sediment microbial communities from Maine, United States - Phippsburg sediment 1 | ecosystem: Environmental > Aquatic > Marine > Coastal > Sediment | place: USA: Maine | collected... | reverse complement strand
GATGACGCAGACCCAACTGCCGTGCGTGCAGGCCTTGCCGCTGCAGCCCCAGTCCCGGCGCGCCGCCATAGAGCGGATCGGACACCAGCGGGTGGCCGCGCCAGGCCAGGTGCACGCGGATCTGGTGGGTACGGCCGCTGTGCAGCTTGCAGGCCAGGGCGCTGTAGCCGTCGCGCCGTGCCAGGCGGCGTACGTCGGTGCGCGCCGGCTTGCCGCCGGGCACCACTGCCATGCGGATGCGTGACACCGGGTCGCGGCCAATGGCGGCTTCGATCGACTGTTCGGCCGGCTCCACATGGCCGTGCACCAACGCCAGGTAGTGGCGCTGCACCTCGCGCGCGGCTATGGCGCGCGACAGCGCGGTCACTGCCGGCAAGGTCTTGCCGATCACCATCAGCCCGGAGGTGTCCTTGTCGAGCCGATGCACGATGCCGGCGCGCGGAAGCATCGCGGCACCGGCATGGTGGGCCAGCAGGCCGTTCAGCAGCGTGCCCGACCAGTTGCCGGGCGCCGGGTGCACGACCAGGCCGGCGGGCTTGTTCAGCACCATCAGGTGCGCGTCCTCGAACACGATGTCCAGCGCCAGGGGCTGCGGCGTGAAGGCGCGGCTTTCGTCGGTGGGCACCAGCTCCAGCCGCAGCTGCATCCCGGCGCGCACCTTGCGCGCCACGACATCGGCGCGCCGCCCGTCGACCCAGACATGTCCGCGCCCGATCAGGCTCTGCAAGTGACTGCGCGAGAACTCCGGCGCCAGTTGCACCAGCACCTTGTCCAGGCGCTGAGCGTGCAGCTCGGCACCGATGCGCGTCTCGCGCCACTCGTGTTCCGGCTGCGTCTCGTCGGCGCTGCCCGCCAAGTCGTCGCGCGAAATGAAGTCGGTCGAAGAGGGCTGCTCTTTATAATCGGACAACACCTCTCCCCTTGCCGAACTGCCCCATGTCCGTTGCTCAAGCCAGGCGCGTTGCCTTCGTCGTCGTGCTGTCGGGCATCGTGCTGGCGGGCTGCAGTTCGAACAAGCCAGACCCGAAGGCCGTCACCGGCCCCGCGGCGCAACAAGCCGCTGTCGAGCAATTGTATGCAGACGCCAAGAGCGACATCGCCAGTGGCGCCTTCGAAAATGCGATCAAGACGCTGGAACGCGTCGAGGGTCGCGCCGCCGGCACGCTGCTGGCGCAGCAGGCGCAGCTCGACCTGGCCTACGCCTACTGGCGCAGCGGGGATCGCACGCAGGCGCTGACGGCGATCGAGCGATTCATCAAGCTCAACCCCTCGAGCCCGGCGCTCGACTACGCGCTATACCTGCGTGGCGTGATCAATTTCAACGACGACATCGGTGCGCTCGGCGCGCTGGCCGGGCAGGATCTTTCGGAGCGCGACCAGCGCGCGTCGCGCGACGCGCACCAGGCCTTCAAGCAGCTGATCGACCAGTTTCCCGACTCGAAGTATGCCGACGACGCGCGCGTGCGCATGGACTACATCGCCAACTCGCTGGCCAACTACGAGTTGCACGTGGCACGCTACTACTTCCGCCGCGGGGCCTACCTGGCCGCGGTCAATCGCGCGCAGATCGCGGTCGCCGACTTCCAGGGCGCGCCGGCCAGCGAGGAAGCGCTGTACATCATGGTGCAGGGCTACGACCGCCTGGGGCTCGAGGAATTGCGCGACGCTGCCAACCGCGTCTACGAGAAGAACTTTCCCAACAGCGTATTTCCCAAGCAGGGCCTGACGCGTACCGGCAAGGCCTGGTGGCACGTATGGAACTGAGCGCCTGAGCGTCCGCCCGCGCGGGCGCCGCTGCCTGCGCGAGACCGGCGTCAGTGCGCGGCAGCGAGGTTGGCGAGCCAATCGAAGGCCATTGCCTCGCTCGTGAGTTCGGTCATCGGCGGCAGGGCCGCGCGCAGGCGCGTGCCGTAGGCCATCTGGCGCAGGCGCGGGTCGCAAACCACCAGCAGGCCGCGGTCGCGTTCGCTGCGTATCAGCCGGCCGGCCCCCTGCTTCAGCGACACCGCTGTCTCGGCAACGAAGTACTCGTTGAAGGCGTTGCCACCCCGCGATTCGATCTGGCGCACCCGCGCTTCGACCAGCGGGTCGTTCGGCGGCGGAAAGGGCAGCTTGTCGATGAGCACGCACTGCAGCGCGTCGCCCGGCACGTCGATGCCTTCCCAGAAGCTCTGCGACCCCAGCAGCACGCAGCCGCGCCCGTCGCCGAAGCGCTGCAGCAAGGTCCTCTTGGGCTGGCTGCCCTGGACCAGCAGTTCCATAGAGGCACCAGCAGCCTCCAGCGCGCGGCGCAGGGCGTCGGCGATCAGCGGCAGCGCCCGCAGCGTCGTAGTCAACACGAAGCAGCGCCCGCCCAAGGCTCGCGCGCAGGCCGCCGCCAGCGCGCCGACCGCCGCCGGGTGGGCCGCCTCGTTCGGCTTGGCGAAAGGCGTCGGCACCCAGAGCCGGGCATGCGCCCGATAGTCAAAGGGACTGCCCACGCGCAGCGTCGTCGCATCCTCCAGTCCGGTGGCCGAGGTGAACCAGCTCAGCGCCTCGTCGTCACCGAGGGTGGCCGACGTGAAGATCCAGGTCCTGGCTGCAGCGCGCCGTTGCTCGGTGAGCATCTCGCGGATGTCCAGCGGGCTTTCGACGAGACGGGCCTGCTGTGGCGACACGTCGACCCAGCGCACATGGTCGGCGGGCGTGGCTTCGCAGAAGCGCTCGACCAGCGTGACCAGTGCCAGCGCGCGCTGCGCCAGCTTGTCGAAGTCCGGGCCGATCTCGACCGTCAGCTGCAGTGCCTGCGCCGCCGACTGCGCCGCATCGGCCAGCGCCCGCAGGCCCGGCACCCAGCCGGGCTCGCGCGCACGTTCCTGCCAGCGCAGCTTGATCACGCCGCGCAGATCGCGTAGCGGTCCGACGCACAGCAGCCGCAGCTCGCGCGCCGAGTGCTCCAGCCCGGCCGACAAGGCGTGCCAGTCCTGCAGGCCGCGCGCTTGCTGCAGGCCCAGCGCGAGCAGGTCGCGCGACAGGTCGAGCAGCTGGGCCGTGCCGAGCGTTCGGCCCAGGAACTGCACGCCAGCCTCGACCAACTGGTGTGCCTCGTCGAACACGGCTACATCCACGGTTGGCAATAGTTCGGCCACGCCGCTATCACGCAGCGCCATGTCTGCGAAGAACAGGTGGTGGTTGACCACCACCAGGTCCGCCGCCATCGCGTCACGGCGCGCCTGCATGACGTGGCAAGCCTTGTATTGGGGGCATTCGCTGCCGAGGCAGTTGTCCCGCGTCGAGGTCACCAGCGGGATCACCGGCGAGCGGTCATCCAGTCCTTCGAGCTCGGCCAGATCGCCGCTGCGGGTGGCCTGCGCCCAGCCCTCGACGCGTGCCAGCGTGCGCACCGCCCAGCGGTCCGGCAGTTCGGCACCCTGGCGCGCCTGCTGTAGGCGATGCAGGCACAGGTAGCTGGAACGGCCTTTCAACAGCGCCAACGTCACGGGCAGGCCGAGCGCGGTGCACAGGCCGGGCAGGTCGCGCAGAAAGAGCTGGTCCTGCAGGTTCTTGGTCGCCGTGCTGACCAGCGCACGACGGCCCGACAGCAACAAGGGCACCAGGTAGGCGAAGGTCTTGCCGACGCCGGTGCCGGCCTCCGCGACCAGCGCGCTGCGCTGCTCGATGGCCAGCGCCACCGCCTGGGCCAGGCGCTGCTGAACCTCACGTTGTGCCAGGCGCGCATCGCTGCGGGCCAGCGGGCCGTCGCTGGCAAAGGCGATGGCGGCCTGCTCGGCCAAGGGCGCCGGCGTCGCGGCGGTGTTGTTCAAGCCGGTGTCGGCGGATCGAGCTCGATTTCCAGGCGCGAGATCTGGTCGCGCAGCAGCAGCCGGCGCTTCTTCAGTCGGCGCAATGCCAGGTCGTCGGGCGGCGCGGTCAAGACCAGCCGGTCGATCATGTTGTCCATGTCCGCGTGTTCCATGCGCAATTCGATCAGCTGGCGCTGCACGGAGTGCAAGTTGTCATCAATTTGCGGACTTTCGCTCATGGCCGCGAGTTTATATTCCTCGCCATGACTGCACCAGCACAGGCGTTCCGCATTTCGGCTGCGACCGGCATCCACCGGGGCGACCGCGCCTACCAGCAGGATCAGGTCGAGGTGATCACGCACGAACGAGTGCCGGGCTGCGCGCTGGGCGTGGTGGCCGACGGCATGGGCGGCAAGAGCGGCGGGCGCAAGGCGGCCGACCAGGTGATGCTGACGGTGCGCCAGATCTTCGAACGTTATGTGCCGTCGAAGGACGACCCTTGTGCGTCGCTGCGCCAGATGGTGATGGAGTCGCACCTGATGATCAAGCTGACAGCCATCACGGCGGAGGAAGAACCGCACAGCACCTTGGCGGCCTTCATCGTCAACCCGACGCTGGACGGCGGCATCGCGCATGCCGGCGATTCGCGCGTGTACCACTTCCGCGGGCCCGAGCTGGTCACGCGCACCAGCGACCACTCCTACGTGCAGCGTCTGATCGACGAAGGCCGGCTGAGCGAGGAGGAGGCGCTGGGCCACCCGCAGGGCAACCTGTTGACCGGTTGCCTGGGCACGCACCAGGATCCTCCGATCACGCTGAGGCCGATCGAGAGGCTGGATTTCGGCGACACGCTGTTGGCCTGCAGCGACGGCCTCTGGCACTACTTCACGCCCAAGGAACTGGGGGCGATCGTGCACGCGCTGTCGCCGCGCGAGGCCAGCGAAATGATGATCAACAAGGCGCGCCAGCGCGCACGTGGCGGCGGCGACAACCTGTCGCTGGCCGTGCTGCGCATCGACCCCTTGGTGTAGCCGGCCGTCAGCCCGAGGCTGCGCTGGCCGGCGGCAGCGGTGCCGGTATCGGCAGAGGGATCGACTTCTTGCCCTTTGCGGCGCGCTCGGCCTGACGCAGCTCGGCGGCGTCGCGTCGCGCCTCGGCTTCCGACGCCCGACGCTGCTGGGCCAGCACACGCGCGGCCGCCTCGGCGGCGTCGTCAGCCGTCTGGGAGCGGCGCGTCACCCTGTCGCTCTTCGCCGGCGCCGGCGCCGGCGCGCTGGCACGCGGTGGCGCCACACGCGGCTCCGGGACCGGCCGGGCCTGCGCCTCGGCCTGCTTTTGCTGAACCCGGCGGGCGCTTTCTTCGGCATCGCGACGGCGCTTCGCTTCGTCCAGCGCGATCTCGCGCGCACGCAGGCTGGCCAGTGCCTCGCGGCGCTGCTCCTTCAGCGCTTCGACGCAGGAGGTGACGAAGAAGCGCTGGGCACATGTCGCCTCGCCCTGGCGGAACCGCTGCTCCACCTCGCTGCGCTCGTGCTGGATCTGCCTGCGCTGCTCGGCCTCGACCGCGGTTTCGTCGGCAGCCGCCGACACCGTGACGCACAGGCCCAGCCAGACGCCAATGCACATCGCGGCCCAGCGCCTCATGTCAGCGCGGTGTCCACATTGCGCCGCGTCAGCGACAGGTAGGCCGAGGTCTGCATCTCCTCCAGGCGCGAAACGGTGCGCGGGAACTCATGCGCCATCGGGCCTTCGGTGTAAAGCTGCGCCGGAGGCACCGCGGCCGACAGGATCAGCTTGACATGCCGGTCGTACAGCACGTCGACCAGCCAGGTGAAGCGTCGCGCCTCGCTGGCCAGCCGCGGCGACATCTGCGGCACGTCCGACAGCAGCACGGTGTGGAAACGCGAGGCCAGTTCCAGGTAGTCGTTCTGCGAGCGCGGTCCGCCGCAAAGCTGCTTGAAGTCGAACCAGACCACGCCGCCGGCGCGCCGTTTCGCACGCAGTTCGCGCTGCTCGATGCGCAGCACCGGCTCCTCGTCGCCCACCTCGGCCAGCTCGTCGAAGGCAGCGCGCAAGCGAACCTCGGCGCGCGCGTCCAGTGGCGTGTGATAGACCTTCAGGCGGTCCATCGTCAGCAGCCGGTAGTCGGTGCCGGCATCGACGTCGAGCACCTCGAGGTGCTTCTTCAGCAGCGCGATTGCCGGCAGGATGCGGTCGCGGTGCAGGCCGTTCGGGTACAGGTCGTCGGGCTGGAAGTTGCTGGTGGTGACGACGCTGACGCGGTTGGCGAACAAGGCCTCGAGCAGCCGGTGCAGGATCATCGCGTCGGTGACATCGGCGATGTGGAACTCGTCGAAGCAGATCAGCCGGAAGCGCCTGGCGATGCGTCGGCCGAGCTCGTCGAGCGGGTTGGCGGTGCCGCGCAGTTCATGCAGCTCGCGGTGCACCTCGCGCATGAACTCGTGGAAGTGCAGTCGCACCTTCCGCTTCAGCGGCACCGATTGGAAGAAGCAGTCCATCAGGAAGCTCTTGCCACGGCCGACGCCCCCGTACATGTACACGCCGCGCGGGATCGGCGGGCGCCGGATCATCTTCGCCAGCGCATTGCTGCGCAGGCGTAGGTAGGCCAGCCATTCGTTCTCGCAGCGCTCGAGCGCATCGATCGCGCGCAGCTGCGACGCATCGGCGCTGTAGCCGCGTTCGACCAGGCGGCGTTGGTACAGCTCGCGAACGGCCATCGACGGCGTCGGCCCGCAGCGACCGTCAGAAGTTCAGCGTGCGCTTGTCCACCGCGAGCGCCGCTTCCTTGGTGGCTTCGCTCAAGGAGGGGTGGGCGTGGCAGATGCGTGCGATGTCTTCCGCGCTGGCCTTGAACTCCATCGCCATCACGGCCTCGGCGATCAGTTCGCTGGCCATCGGCCCGATGATGTGCACGCCCAGCACCTCGTCGGTCCTTGCGTCGGCCAGCATCTTGACCATGCCTGTGGTGTCGCCGAGAGCGCGCGCGCGGCCGTTGGCCATGAACGGGAAGCTGCCGGCACGGTAGGCACGGCCTTCGGCTTCCAATTGCTGCTCGGTGGCGCCGACCCAGGCGATCTCCGGGCTGGTGTAGATCACCCAGGGAATGGTGTTGAAGTTGACGTGTCCGTGCTGGCCGGCGATACGTTCGGCCACGGCGACGCCTTCTTCTTCGGCCTTGTGCGCCAGCATCGGCCCGCGTACAACGTCGCCCACGGCCCAGACGTTGGGCAGATTGCTGCGGCATTCGTCATCGACCGCGACGAACCCGCGCTCGTCGAGCTGCAGGCCCACGGCCTGCGCGTTGAGGCCCTCGGTGTGGGGCACGCGGCCGATCGAGACGATCAAGCGCTCGACCTCCAGCTTGCACTCCGCGCCGGCGGCGTCGGTGTAGTGCACGGCGACGCCCTTCTTGCCGAGCTTGACCTGGTTGATCTTGGCACCGAGGTGAATCTGCAGCCCTTGCTTGGCGAAGACCTTGTGCGCCTCCTTGGCGATGTGCTTGTCCACCGCGCCGAGAAACGTGGGCAGTGCCTCCAGCACGGTCACCTGCGCACCCAGGCGGCGCCACACTGAGCCCATCTCGAGCCCGATGACGCCCGAGCCGATCACCCCCAGCGTCTTAGGCACGCCGCCGATGCGCAGCGCGCCGTCGTTCGACAGGATGCGCTCCTCGTCGAACTCCGCACCGGGCAGCGCACGCGCGCTGGAGCCAGTGGCGACGATGACCTGCCGGGCCCGCAACTGCTCGGGCTTGTCGCCGGCGACATCGATGAGGTAACCCTCCTCGTCGGCCGACACGAAGCTGCCGCGGCCGTGGAAGAAGCTGACCTTGTTCTTCTTGAACAGGTAAAGGATGCCGTCGTTGTTCTGCTTGACCACCTGATCCTTGCGCGCCAGCATCTTCGGCACGTCGATGCTGAGGTCCTTCAGCCCGATACCGTGCTCGGCGAAGGTGTGGCCGGCGTGCTCGAAGTGCTCGCTCGACTGCAGCAGCGCCTTGCTCGGAATGCAGCCGACATTGGTGCAAGTGCCGCCCGGCGCCGGGCCGCCGCTGGCGCTCTTCCATGCGTCGATGCAGGCGGTGTTCAGGCCGAGTTGCGCGGCACGGATGGCGGCGATGTAGCCGCCGGGGCCGGCGCCGATGACGACGACGTCGAAGGTCTTGGACATGGTTTTTCCAGTTGGTCAGGCCGTCATTCAAGCGGCACGAAGATCCACAGCAAGAGGTAGATCACGAGACCCGTGCCACCAAACATGAACAGCACGGCGAACATCAGGCGCCAGATCCAGGCCTCGATGCCGCTGATCTCGGCGATCCCCGCACACACGCCGCCCAGCCACTTGTCGCTGCGGCTGCGCCGCAGGCGGTTGAGGGCCACCGCAGCCGCCGGCGGCACCGGCTGTGCGTCGATAAGCCGCGCCTTGGCGCGCTGGAACTCGTCTTCCGTGAGGCTTCCGCGGGCGCGCATCTCCTCGAGACGGGCCAATTCATCGACAAGGCTCATGGCGCGCTCCTGCAAAGAAAACTCAGATGTCGAACAGCAGCCGCGCCGGGTCCTCCAGCGCTTCCTTCATCGTCACCAGGCCGAGCACGGCCTCGCGCCCGTCGATGATGCGGTGGTCGTAGCTCATCGCCAGGTAGTTCATCGGCCGGATCACGATCTGGCCGTTCTCGACCACCGCGCGCTCCTTGGTGGCATGCACGCCCAGGATCGCAGACTGCGGCGGGTTGATGATCGGCGTGCTGAGCATCGAGCCGAAGACGCCGCCGTTGCTGATAGAGAAGGTGCCGCCGGTCAGCTCTTCGATCGACAGCTTGCCGTCGCGCGCCTTGGTGCCGAATTCGGCGATCTTCTTCTCGATGTCGGCAAAGCTCATCTGGTCGGCATTGCGCAGGATCGGCACGACCAGACCGCGCGGCGAACCCACCGCGATGCCGATGTCGAAGTAGCCGTGATAGACGATGTCGTTGCCGTCGACGCTGGCGTTGATCAGCGGGAACTTCTTCAGTGCCGCGACCGCAGCCTTGACGAAGAAGCTCATGAAGCCGATCTTGACGCCGTGCTCCTTCTCGAAGCGCTCCTGGAAGCGCTTGCGCATCTCCATCACCGGCGCCATGTTGACCTCGTTGAAGGTGGTCAGGATGGCGTTGCTGGCCTGTGACTGCAGCAGCCGCTCGGCGACGCGCGCGCGCAGGCGCGACATCGGCACGCGCTGCTCGGGCCGATCGCCCAGGTTGCTCATCGCCGGCGCAGCCACCGCCGCCAGCGCCTGCGGCACCGGTGCGGCCCGTGGCACCGCAGCGCTGGGGGCCGCCGGCGCGGCAGCCAGAGCGTCGCCCTTGGTCACGCGGCCGTCCTTGCCGGTGCCGGCCACCGCGCTGGCGGACAGGCCCTTTTCAGCCAGCAACTTGGCGGCGGCCGGCATCGCGACATCGCCCTTGGTGGCTGCGGCCGGGGCGGCCACCTTTGCCGCCTGCGCGGCCGGTGCCGTGGCAGGCTCCGGCGCCGTCGCGGCGCCGGCCTTGGCCGAGGTGTCGATGCGCGCGATCAATTGCTCGGCCACGACGGTCGCGCCGTCGGCCTGCAGCACTTCGGCCAGCACGCCGGCTGCCGGGGCAGGCACTTCGAGCACGACCTTGTCGGTCTCGATCTCGATCAGGATCTCGTCTATCGCCACCGCCTCGCCAGCCTTCTTCTTCCATTGCAGCAAGGTGGCCTCGGCCACGGATTCGGACAGTTGGGGAACCTTGACTTCGACGATGGACATGGACGATCTCGTTGGGTTGGTTGAGGGTCGCCTGCTGAAGCCGCAGCACCTGCACGCGGCTCCTCAGGCAAGGGGGCAGCGGCGGTAGCCGCGCCGCCGCTGACTCACTTGGACAGGACGAAGCCCTTCATGCGGCCGAAGGCCTGGTCGAGCAGGTTCTTCTGCTGCTCCTGGTGCAGGTGGGCATAGCCCACTGCCGGCGAGGCCGACGCCGGCCGGCCGGCGTAACCCAGCTTCTGGCCGTCGAGCATGTTCTCGTGCACGTAGTGCTGCACGTAGAACCATGCGCCCTGGTTCTGCGGCTCGTCCTGGCACCAGATCACCTCGGTCGCGTTCGGGTAGCGCTTCAGTTCGGTCGCGAAGGCCTTGTGCGGGAACGGGTAGAGCTGCTCGACGCGCACGATCGCCACGTCCCAGGCCTTCTTCTCGTCGCGGCGGCGGATCAGGTCGTAGGCCACCTTGCCCGAGCAGGCAATGATGCGCTTGACCTTGTCGGTCTCGACCTCGCTGCGGCTGGCGCCAATGACGGTGCGGAACTCGCCCTTGGTGAACTCCGACAGGGGCGAGGTCGCGTCCTTGTTGCGCAGCAGCGACTTGGGCGTGAGGATGATCAGCGGCTTGCGGAACTGCCGAACCATCTGCCGGCGCAGCAGGTGGAAGATCTGGCTAGCCGACGTCGGCTGCACGATCTGCATGTTGTTGTCCGCAGCCAGCTGCATGAAGCGCTCGAGCCGTGCCGAGCTGTGCTCTGGCCCCTGGCCCTCGTAGCCGTGAGGCAGCATCAGCGTCAGCCCATTGACGCGTCCCCATTTCACCTCGCCCGAGGCGATGAACTGGTCGATCACCACCTGTGCACCGTTAACGAAATCGCCGAACTGCGCCTCCCAGATGACCAGCGTGTTGGGCTCGGCCGAGGCGTAGCCATACTCGTAGGCCAGCACCGCCTCCTCGGACAGCAGCGAGTCGATGACGACGAACGGCGCCTGGTTGTCGGCGACGTGCTCCAGCGGCACATAGTTGCCGACGCTCCACTGCTCGCGGTCCTGCGGGTGCAGCACCGCGTGGCGGTGGCTGAAGGTGCCGCGGCCGCTGTCCTCGCCGGACAGTCGCACCGCGTAGCCGCTGGCCACCAGCGACGCGAAGGCCAGGTGCTCGCCCATGCCCCAGTCGACCTTGATCTCACCGCGGCCCATCGCGGCGCGGTCGGCCAGCACCTTTTCCACCAGCGGGTGCAGCTTGAAACCCGCGGGCACGGTGGTGATGCGCTCAGCCAGCCGCTTGACCTCGGCCAGCGGCAGCGCGGTGTCGGCGGCGTCGGTCCACTTGCGGCCGAGGAAAGGCGCCCAATCGACCGCGTACTTGCTCTTGAAATTGGTCAGCACAGGATCGGACGTGTGCCTGCCCTCGTCGAAAGCCGCACGCAACTGCTTGACCATGTTGTCCGGCCCGTCCTCGGGCAGCACGCCCTGCGCGACCAGCTTTTCGCCGTACAGCCGGCGCGTGCCCGGATGCTGCGCGATCTTGC
>Ga0316195_10001290_pt1 | contig 11101 bp, 7 predicted proteins | sample Phised1_MG_FD_204937 | JGI IMG/M metagenome (GOLD analysis project Ga0316195, IMG submission 204937) | Coastal sediment microbial communities from Maine, United States - Phippsburg sediment 1 | ecosystem: Environmental > Aquatic > Marine > Coastal > Sediment | place: USA: Maine | collected... | reverse complement strand
AGGGAGGCGCAAAACTGGCGGCAGAAGTACCGCGCCAGATAGCCAATGCAAACACCCTCTTCAATGTGTTCAACACCATTTTGTTCATTGGCTTCACCACCTGGTTCGCGCGGCTCGCCGAGCGCCTGGTGCCCGAACGCAAAGCGGCGACCGGCGTCGTTATAAAACCCCAGTTCCTGGATGAGGGAGCACTGCAGGCACCGTCCGTTGCACTTGAGTACGCCCGTCGTGAAATCCAGCGGGTGGGCATGATCGTGCTGGATATGATGGCTTTGCTGGGGAGCGCGTTGCAGCAACGGGACCGCGGCAAACTCGCCGAGGCGAGCAGCCTGGAGGACGAGGTGGATGTCCTCTCCGGGGATATACTGCAGTACCTGGACAAGCTGCGGCAAAACATGCTGACCAGTGACGAGAGCAGTACCCAGCAGACCCTGGTCGGTGCCATTACCCATATCGAAAGTCTCGCGGATGTCATGGAAAAAGACACCCTCGGCACCGCTGCGAACTTCATCGGCGGGGATTTTCAACCGAGCAGCGAAGAAACCCGGCTGATGCTGGCAGGCCTGTGGGAGGAAGTGCACGACGCCATCGAGCGGGCGGTGTCCGCCGTGGGAACCAATGACCTGCAGGCCGCCCGCGATGTGGCGCTGATGCAACCCAAAATAGAAGAACTCGCCGACCAGTTGTTTGAACGCCTGACCCACCACCTGCGATCAGAAGATCCCAAATACCTGCAGCGCGTTCGGCTGCTGATGAACTTCATCGAACAGGTGCGCCACATGTACATTTTCGCCCGGCTCATCGCCGGCACCCTGCTGCCGGCTCAACTCAGGGAATAATTGCCCCGTCTCACCGCCGGCATGGCACCGGTCACCCCTGCCCCGGTCTGCGCGATGCCTGAGGTCCTGCCCTCATGGCTTCCAGTCCACTTTGTGGTCTTCCAGGTAGTCATCGACCGCGGCGCCGATGGTCGGGTGGAAGATATTCCTGCCGAACAGGTCAAAAATCTCGAAGCGGCGGAGTTTGTCTTTCACCGGGTCCTTCATTTCCGCGAAATGCAACTCGATGCCCGCTGTGGTGAGCCTGTTTTGCAATTCCGCGAGCATGTCGGCGGATGTCACATCAATACTGGTGACCGGTTCGGCTGCAACAACCAGGCGCTTTACCGGCGTTGGTGATGTATCTATAGCCAGCAACACCCTGGACTGGAACAGCTCGGCATTGGCGAAAAACAACGGGGCATCCCAGCGAAACAGCACCAGGCCGGGCACCAGTCGTGCGTTCGGGTAGCGTTTCAGGTCATGGTAACCGCGTATGCCATTTACGCGACCGAGTACTGCGTGATGAGGACGCCATCCATCCCAGAGAAACTCAATCACGGCTATGCCAATTGCAATCCCGATACCGGGTATAGTGCCGAATACGGCAACGCCAACAAAGCAAACAACGGACAACCAGAATTCCCACTGCTGTATACGATAAATCCTGCGCAAGTCCGCGACTTCGAAAAGACCGATTGCGGCTGCAATCACCACGGCGGCCAGTGCGCTTGAGGGCAGGTTCTGCAGCAGCCTGGGCGCAAAGACCAGCAACAATGCGACAGCAACCGCGCCGACAACGCCGGTGAGCTGCGTCCTGGAACCGGCGGCCTCGGCGACGGGAGTGCGCGACGCACTGCTGCTGATTGCGAAACCCTGGAACAGGCCCGAGGCGAGGTTGGCGGCGCCCAGGCCGATCATTTCCTGGTTCGGATCCACATATGTACGGGTCTTTGCAGCGTAGGTGCGCGACAACACACTGGTGTCGGCAAAAGAAACCAATGCGACCGCGCAGCCGGCTATCACGACAGCCTGCAGGTCCGCCAATGAGATCAGCGGGAACACCAGGCCGGGCAAGCCTTGTGGCAGCGCGCCCAGTACCTTGACGCCGGCGCTCTGGTCGAGGCCCATCAGGCCAGTCACGGCGGTAGCGCCAATCACGGCCAACAGAATGCCCGGAAAGCGCTTGTAGTTCTTCAGCAGCAGGATCAGCGCCAGCGTTCCTGCGCCAAGCAACAGAGCGGCGAGGTTGGTCCTGCCCTCGAATATGGCCTGGCCGATCGACCAGAGGTTGCGCAGGGGGCCATCGGCCTCGATGGAAAAGCCAAACAGCTTCGGCACCTGGCTAATCAACACCGTGAGGGCGATCCCGTTCATGTAACCGTAGCGGATCGGTTTGGACAGTAATTCAGTGATAAAACCGAGGCGGAAAACACCCGCCAGAATACACACAATGCCCGAGACAAGGGCTATCGCGCTGGCGAGCGTGACCGCGCGGGCGGGATCACCGTGGGAAAGGGGCAGGACCACCGCAATGATAACCGCCGCCAGTGCGGAATCAGGCCCGAGCACCATGATGCGACTGGGACCGAACAACGCGTAGGCGAGCAGCGGGAAAATCGTGGCATACAGGCCGTAAATCCCCGGGACCCCCGAGGCTTCAGCGTAAGCGATACCCACCGGTACGAGCATGGTGGTGAGCACCAGCCCTGCGGCGATGTCCGGCGCCAGCCACTCGGCCTTGTACTGCCTCAGTGTCTGCACTCCCGGCGCCCATACTTTATCGTTCCGGCTCATACGTTAGCGAACTTATTATTTACCCTGGCTTTTCTGCTCGTTCTCCAGTCCCTTCGAGGTAATGTCGTGGTAAAGGTCGGTCGCCTTGGCGTAAACGAGCTGTAATTCAGGGTGCCGGTGAACGAGTGGCTGTATGGACCGGTTGTCCTGCAGCACCCGTTCCAGCATCTCCATATCGTAAGCCGTCAAAAGTTCGCCGCTGTCGACCCGCTCCTTCATTTCCAGCAGGCGGGGTATACGGAAATCATTGAGGCGCTGGAGCATTGCTTCTATCACACCGGTATCATCTGTTTCCTGGCTCATATCTGACTCTCAAATAGGGTTGAAGTTCGGGGTTTGCTGTCAAAGCGGGACCTTGACCATACGGATGGTGACCTGCCGTCCCTCACTGTCATGCAGTTCATGGAAAAGGATCTGTGGCGCCGAAGGGCCGGCCTGGTCATGCAGGACATACATTCTGTCAAGGCACATCAATTTGTCTTCCAGCCACAGGTGAGTTTCGGCATTCGACAGCGCATCACCCACGATTGCAAGATTTTCTTCCAGCACATCCTCGGGTGCGCCGAGCTCTGCCAGCTGCTGCTCGATAGCTTCCAGGCTGGCCTGCATTTTCGCCCTGTCTCCCGCTCCGGTATGCTGCGTAAAACTGCCGCCACGCTGGATGATATCGAGTTTGCTGCGCAACAGGGCCTTGCGGCTGCCCAGTGACTCGCGCTCTTCCTTGCGTTCGGTCAGGTGCATCAGGGCCACAGCGAGCAGCTGGTCAAAAGCGCGGCGTTTCAGCAGGAGCCGGGTTTCCATTTCGTCGGTGGCGACCGCCACCAGCAGGTGCTGCTCGAAACCGACGGTCGTGCGCGGCACGTCCTCCAGCATCTGCCCCTCGACCTCGCCGTAACCGAAGCCGTGCTTTTCGGTTCTGCGCGCAACCAGCAGTGCGGTGACGGGTGCGGAAACCTGTGGGTTCGCCGCGTGAAACTCCACCATCGCCGGATCGCGACTCACAAGCTGCTCCATGCGTTCGGCCGAGTAGAGCAGCGCGGCGAGCCCGGGGTCGGCCGCGAGGCTCGCCTTGTCGACCATGACCGGCTCGGGCAGGCTGTCTATCATGCCGATAATATAGTCCGCCGCGTGCATGACGGGCTTTTTTAATGCTTTCGCATATCCGGACACTATGCGCAGGCGCGGGTCGGTACCGTCCACCGCGCGCTCAATCACCGCCTTGACCAGCTCGGCAGGCAGTTTCGAACCGGCTGCGTCAGACTGGCCAAACACATTGGCAAACAGTTTCAGCACCGAAGTCCCACCTCCAGGCTTGCGTGGGGCAAAAACGTTTTGCGCACCGATCGCGCCTCAGAACGGCTCGGGAATATACTTGAACGGAAAGTCCACGGACTTGTACTTGCCGATCCTGCGCTTGCCGAGTTTCACCTCCTGCTGAGGCAGCTCCTCGTAGGGAATATGGGAGAGCAGGTGGGTGATCAGGTTCAGGCGCAACTTTTTCTTGTCCGCGGACCTGGCGACGAACCAGGGCGCCCACGGCGTGTCGGTCGCCTTGAACATGTCGTCCCTGGCCTGTGTGTAAGCATCCCATTTGCCATAGGACTTGAGGTCCATTGGGGACAATTTCCAGGTCTTGCGGCCATCCTTTTCCCGGCTCTCGAGACGGCGCTGCTGTTCCTCGGGGCTGACTTCCAGCCAGTATTTCAACAGTATGATGCCGGAATCGACCATCGCGCGCTCCACCAGTGGCACCGCATCGAGAAAGGCTTTCGCCTGCTCATCGGTACAGAAGCCCATGACCCGTTCAACACCGGCGCGGTTATACCAGCTGCGGTCAAAAATACTGATCTCCCCCGCCGCCGGGAAATGCTTCACATAGCGCTGCAGGTACATCTGGCTTTTCTCGCGGTCGGTGGGGGCCGGCAGGGCGACGACGCGATAAATCCGAGGACTGACACGCTCGGTTATCGCCTTGATAGTGCCACCCTTGCCGGCGCCGTCGCGTCCCTCGAAGACGATGCAAACCTTGAGGCCCTTGTGCACGACCCACTGTTGCAGCTTCACCAACTCGATGTGGAGGCGTTCGAGTTCACGTTCATATTTCCTGCGGCCGAGCTTTGCTGGCGCGGCTGTGACATCCTTGCGTTCTTTCCGCCTGCTTTCCCGTTTGCTCTCTTTATTCGACATCGATATCTCCACCACGTTTGCTGATTGATTTTCCCCGCCTGATGCGAGGCGCCAATACCAAGCGACCGCTGGTCGCTCCCCTACTGCCAGCCACCCCCCAGCGCCCGGTACAGCTCGACCAGTGCACGCAATTCCTCGCCCCGGGTTTCCGCCAGCAGGATGCGCTGGTCGAACAACTGCTGGTCGGCATTGAGTATCTCGAGATAGTTCGCAAGTCCCGCGTTGTAGCGCAGGCGCGAGAGGCTCGCGGCATCCTGCAACGCATCCACGCCGGTCTGCAGGGTGACCCGGGCCTCACCCAGTGTCCGCAATGCGACCAGTGCATTGGCGACTTCCCGGTAACCATTCAGGGCCGCCTGCTGGTACTGTGAAAACGCCTGCTCGTAAACCGCCTTGGACGCCTCATAGTTGCGCGAGATCCTGCCGCCCTGGAATACCGGAGCGAACAGGCTGGGGCTCACACTCCAGACCTCGGCATCGTTGTTCATCAGGTCGGAGAAATCGCCACTGACACTGCCGTAAAGCCCGGTGAGTGAAATCCTCGGAAAGAACAGGGCCTTGGCCGCGCCCACCCGGGCATTGGCCGCCACCAGTTGCTGCTCCGCCGCCTGCACATCGGGACGCCGCTCCAGCAGCGCGGCGGGCAGGCCGACCGGAATGGCAGCCGGTATCTGCCGCGATGACAGGGCTTCGCCGCGCTCGATCGGGCCCGGTGGCCGCGCCAGGAGCAGGGAAAGGGCGTTTTCGGTCACCGCGATCTGGCGTTCCAGTTGCGGTATCAGCGTGTTGGTGCGGGCCAGGTTTGCCACCGCGGTGTCGAGCTCAAGCCGGTTGGACAGCCCGCCCTTCAGGCGGTTCCGGTAGAAGCGCACGGTCTCCTCGTTGGCCACCACGGTCTGGTGGGCGATTTCGAGTTCCAGGTCAAGCTGGCGCATCAGCAGGTAGTTGGAGGCAACGTCCCCCACCAGCGAAACCAGGACCGCCCGCTGGCCCTGCTCGGTGGCCAGGTACTGGGAGAACGCCGCCTCGCTCTCCCTGCGGACGCGCCCGAAAAAGTCAAGCTCCCAGGAGACCTGGACCGCCGCGTCCCAGTTCTGGTAGCTCCTGCCCGAACCGACCCCGCCCGGCTGGTCCGCCAATTGTGAATCCTGCTGCGACGAGTAGCCGCCATTCACCCCGACCTCGGGATAGAGGAAAGACTGCGCGATGCCGTAGCGCGCGCGGGCCTCCGTGACCCGGGCAGTGGCCGTGCGCAGGTCGAGGTTGTTCGCGATCGCAACCCGGATCAGTTCCTCCAGCACCGGGTCATCGGCGACCGTGGACCAGTTGGCGTCGGCGATGGATTCGGCCTGCGCCTGGCCCTCGGCACCGCGGAAAGTTGGCGGTTCCGGCACCTCGGGGCGCTGGTAATCCGGGCCGAGCATGCACCCGCTGACAAGCAGCGACCCAAGGGCCGTAATAGCTACTTTACTGGCTAGGCGGAGGGTGCGGTTCATCTCAGTGACCGTCGGTCGATGTAGACGCAGCAGCGGGTTCAGGCTGAGCTGATTTCGCGGCCGCGCCCCTGGCCGCCACCACCCTCTCCACCGCCACGAACAGCACCGGCACCAGGCAGACCCCGACAATGGTGGCAACAAGCATGCCGGAAAATACCGTCATGCCCATCACCTTGCGGGCTTCCGCGCCGGCGCCGCTGGCGGTCAGCAGCGGGAGCACACCGAGGATAAAGGCAAAGGAGGTCATCAGGATTGGGCGAAACCTGAGTTTCGCGGCTTCCAGTGCTGCCTGGACGACCTCCTTGCCCTGCTCCTGTTGCATGCGGGCAAACTCGACGATCAGGATCGCATTCTTCGCCGCGAGCCCGATCAGCATGATCAGGCCGATCTGGGCAAACACGTTATTGACATAGCTCGCGGAGAACTGACCCATCAGCCAGAGGCCGAAAAACGCGCCAAAGGCGGCAAATGGCGTGCCCAGCAACACACTGAATGGCAGGGACCAGCTCTCGTACTGGGCCGCCAGAATCAGGAACACCAATAAAATTGCAAGTGCGAAGAAGGGCATCGGGTTGGGGGACGCCTCCTCCTGGTAAGACATGTCGGCCCACTGGTAACCCATATCGGTCGGCAGTGTCGCCGCCGCCACTTCTTTCAGGGCAGCCAGCGCCTGGGCCGAGCTGTAGCCGGGTGCCGGTGCGCCGGCTATTTCGGCGGAACGGAACAGGTTGAAGCGGGTGGTAAACTCCGGCCCGCTGGTGGGTTCGGTGGATACCAGCGTATTCAGCGGCACCATCTCGCCGGTATTACTGCGCACGAAGAACAACCCCAGCTGGCTCGGGTCCTTGCGGAATTCCGGCTCGGCCTGCACATAGACCTTGTAGACGCGACCGAAGCGGTTGAAGTCGTTGACGTAGGCACTGCCCAACAGCGCGCCGAGGGTTGTATTCACATCAGCCAGGGCCACACCGGTCTTGAGCACCTTGCTGCGGTCGATGTCCGCGAATATCTGCGGCACGCTCGAGCGGTATACCGTCGAAACTCGACCAATCTCAGGGCGTTCCTTCGCGGCGGCAATGAAGTTCTGTGCCTGTGCGGCGAGGTATTCCGGAGTACCGCCGGACTTATCCTGTAACTGCATCGTGAAACCGGAACCAGTACCCAGGCCCGGTATGGCCGGCGGTCCGAAGGCGGCAACCATCGCCTCCGGCACCCGTTGGGCGAACTCCCGGTTCAGGGTCCGGGCCACGCCACTGGCATGCGCTTCCGGGGTTGTGCGTTCACCCCATGGCTTGAGCTGGACAAAAAAGAAGCCCATGTTCGAGGAGTAGGCGCCGGTAATCAAACTGTAGCCGGTAATCGTGATGTAGGTCTCGATGGAGTCATTCTGGGCCAACACGGACTCGACCTTCTTCATCACCTCGTCCGAGCGCTCCAGCGAGCTGGCATCCGGTAGCATCGCGTTGACGAGCAGGTAGCCCTGATCCTCTTCCGGGACGAAGCCCGCCGGGATACGACCGACCAGAACCACCGTCAGCCCGCTCAGAATGACAATAAACAGCAGGCTGCGGACCATTTTCCGCACCAGGATGCCGGCAAAGCTTATGTAGGCATCGGTACTGCGGCCAAACACCCGATTAAAACGCTCATAAAAAGGTGTCAGGAATGTGCGCTCCCCCGTCGGCGGCTTCAACAACAGGGCCGCGAGCGCGGGGGACAGCGACAGCGCGTTGAACGAGGACAGCAGCACCGCGATTGCGATTGTAATTGCGAACTGCTGGTAAAAGCTGCCGGTAATGCCCGGGATAAAGCCGACCGGCACGAACACCGCGACGAGGATAAGGGTCGTCGCCACCACCGGCCCCGACACCTCTTTCATGGCCTTCAGCGTCGCGTCTTTCGGGGTCATCCCCTGCTCAATGTGGTGCATCACCGCCTCTACGACCACGATCGAGTCGTCAACCACGATACCGATCGCCAGCACCAGCCCGAGCAGCGACAGCACGTTGATCGAGAAATCCAGCATCGGGAAAAACATGAACGCGCCGACCAGGCACACCGGCACGGTCAGCAGCGGAATCAGCGTGGCCCGCCAGTTCTGCAGGAAGATGAACACCACCAGGATAACCAGCGCGATCGCCTCGAACAGGGTGTGGACAATTTCGGTAATACCCTCGCTGACCGGCAAGGTGGTATCCAGCGAGACGCCGTATTGCAGGTCATTGGGGAAGCGGGCGGAAAGTTCCTCCATCGTCGCCTTGACCTTTGCGGCGACTTCAAGTGCATTGGTTCCAGGTATCTGGAACAAAGTCAGGACGGCAGCGGCCTCACCATTCAGGCGCCCGATGGAATTGTACAATTGGGTGCCGAGATCGATCCTGGCGACGTCCTTGAGCAAGACCTGGCTGCCGTCGGGGTTGGAGCGGAGGATAACCTCGCCGAACTGGCCAGCAGTCAGCAGCCTGCCCTGGGTGCGCACCGTGTAGGTGTACTCGGTGCCCGGCGCCGAGGGCGCGCCACCGATCTGCCCCGCGGGGCTGAGCTGGTTCTGCTGGTTGATGGCGTTGACGATATCCGGCACGGTGATGCCGAGCTTCGCGATCCGGTCGGGCCGCAGCCAGATGCGCATCGCATAGTCGCTGCCCCCCAGCAGGTTGACCTGCCCGACACCCGGTATCCGCGCCAGGCTGTCGACGACATTGATCGACGCGTAGTTCGACAGGAAGTTGTTGTCATAGGTGCCCTTGGGCGAGCTCAGGGTGAGCACCAGCAGCGGGAACGAGAGCGACTTCTTCACTGAAACGCCGTAGTTTTTCACCGCCTGCGGCATCGAGGGCATGGCCTCGGATACCCGGTTCTGGGTCAGTACGTTGGCCGTGTCCAGGTCGGTACCCACCTCGAAGGTGACCTTGAGCGTCAGGGTGCCATCGTTGGCGTTGGTCGACTTCATGTAAATCATGTTCTCGACGCCGTTCATTTTCTGCTCGAGCGGCGTGGCCACGGAGGCCTCCACATCGGTCGCGCTGGCACCGACAAACGTCGTGGTCACCTGGACCATCGGTGGGACGATCTCCGGGTACTGCGCAACTGGCAGGGTGGACATCGCGACCAGGCCCAGCAACACCATGATGATGGAAATCACCATGGCGACAATGGGTCGACGAACGAAAAAGTCCCCCATGGGCCTAGTACTCGACTTTGCCGGTGGCACCGGCCCCGGGTGAGGACATGGCCACCGGCACGGCAGTGACAGTCATGCCGTCGCGCAGCCGCTGCAAGCCCTCGACCACCACTTTTTCACCCGGCTTGAGACCCTCGTCGATTACCCAGAGATCGCCGACGCGCGGCCCGACCTTGACGCTGCGCATGCTGACCTTGTTATCCGGACCCACCACTGCCACATTGAAACGGTCCTGCAATTCCTGGACCGCCCGCTGCAGCACCAGTATCGCACTCTTCCTTATTTCCGCAGCAAATCGTACCCGCCCGTACTGCCCGGGCCTCAGCAGGCGCTCGGGGTTTGGAAATGAAACCTGCATCGACAGCGTACCCGTGGTCGGGTCGACCGCGCGCTCGACAGCTTCGAGGCTACCCTGGTAGGGGTAATCACTGCCGTCCGCCAGGAGCAGCTGGACCTCCACTGCATGTTCGCCGCGGGATGCGCGCCGTTCCTTGATATTGCGCGCCATTCGCAGGTAATCGGCTTCGCTGACGCCGCCGCGAAAAACAATGGGGTCGACCTGTGATACGGTGGTGAGCAGCGTACTCTCTCCACTCCCCACCAGGTTGCCCGCCTTTACTTCTGTAGTGCCCACGACACCGTCAATCGGTGAGGTGATGCGGGTGTAGCCCAGATCGAGCACCGCCTTGTCGACCGCGGCCCTACCGGCATCGACCGCGGCCCGGGCCGCGTTCTGGTTCGCCAGCGCATTATCCAGCTCCTGCAGGCTCACCGCCTGCTGCTCGGCCAGCGGTTTCATCCTGTTGACCGTGATCGTAGCCTGGTCGAGACGCGCCTGGCTGTTGGCCAGGTTGGCCCTGGCCTGGGCCAGCGCCGCCTCAAGCGGTTTCGGGTCGATCTGGTAGAGCAGGTCGCCTTTGTGTACGAAGGAACCCTCGGAGAAGTTGATGCTGTCAAGGAAACCTTCCACCCGGGCGCGGATGTCGACATCCTGGGAACCCTGGGTCTGGCCCACGATTTCCATATAGATAGGGACATCTTTCTGGACCACCTCGGCCACATAGACCTCGGGTGCCGCGGCGGCGGGCGCCCCCCCGTCGGAGCAACCGGCCAGGACGGTAACCAGCAGACCAATAGTGGCCATTGCCAGATTGCATTTCATGGCGCGCTGCCTCGAGGGAAAATTGGGATGGGAATTGCTCATAGTTTCACTGCGCTTCGACACCGGCTCGGTGCGATGACTCTACCTGAGTGACATAAAGCGCAATGTTCGACGGCTTGCAGTTGCAAACCACACGCGCCCGAAACTCGCATTGACAGAATACTCGCAGTCAAAAAATACAACTGCAAGAGGTATTCGCGCTGTTCTTGATTTGCGGCAAGAAATCCGAATGCACGATTCCCTGTGGAAGCGCTATCATCGGCATGGGAACCTCGACACGGGATGTCAGTCATGCGTCTATCCATCAAATTTTTCAAATTCTGCTTGCCGTGCTTGATCGGCGTGGCGCTGGGCGGCGCCGCCAACGCGCAGGTGTACGAAAGCAAGGACGCCCAGGGCAACACGGTATTCAGCGACAAACCGTCTCCGGGTGCAGAGGTCGTGAAGGTCGCACCCACCA
>Ga0316195_10001289_pt1 | contig 11101 bp, 10 predicted proteins | sample Phised1_MG_FD_204937 | JGI IMG/M metagenome (GOLD analysis project Ga0316195, IMG submission 204937) | Coastal sediment microbial communities from Maine, United States - Phippsburg sediment 1 | ecosystem: Environmental > Aquatic > Marine > Coastal > Sediment | place: USA: Maine | collected... | reverse complement strand
CCGATTCGCACTCAGCCGGAATGGGTTTATACCAGCTCTGAAAAAACCTATCGGGCGACTATTGCCCTGATCGGCGAGCGCATTTTCTGGGTGATTCCACGGGGCTACGTTACGGAAGCCGATATGCAACAGGCCATCGCCATGGCCGCCGCCGTCAAGGCGGAAACCCATCCCCATGACGACCCGTTCGTATTTATCGAGAATTTCGGGCATACAAAGGGGGGGACGGCAGGTGCCCGCCGCCTCTATCTGCAGTTTACCAACACCTTGAAAGGTTTGCTAGGTTCTTTTCCTTATGGTATGTCGCCCTTTTTCCGCCTTAGTTTCAACTTCTCCCGACGATTGCACCTGCATCGTTACCGGGTGCACATGGTCGCGCGTTACGAGGATGCTGTGACTTCGGCCCTTGAGATGCTGCAACAGCATGGCGCCGCAGCCGCGCCAACCGGCGCCTTTTTACAGTCCCGGCCACAGGGGAAGGGACTGCCCAGCAGTATTTCCGCGCTGCCTGCCGAGACGGCGATGGCGCCCCAGGCAAGCAACACACTGACCGCTCATGTAGATTGTCTTCTGGCCCATTTGGGGCGTCTGGACTTGGAAATACCCGGTATCTCGGATTGCCCCAGCATCGCGCGCGGCAGTGCGCTGCATCCGATGTACGAAGCGCTGTGGATGCTGAAGATGGACATGGATCAGTTTCTGGATGAACACCAGGCGCTTATGACCGTCCTGCAGGAGCGCCAGAAAGAACTTCTCGCAAAAACGGTGGCCATCGAAACCCGCAACCGGGAGTTGCAAACGCTGCTGCAGCAGAGCAGCGAAGACCAAAAGGAATTGGGCGAGATCGCGCTTCACAATATCCAGGCCATTCTGAAACCGCTGGTGTGCTTGATTGAACGGGAGGCCCAGCTCCCTATTCAACGGGGATGGATCGATGGTTTGAACGCCCGCATTGACGAATTGACGAAAGACCTCGCCCCTCATCTTGATTTGCGTCGTTATAAACTGACACCACAGGAAATCAGAGTCGCCCGGCTGATTCGGGAAGGCATTCGATCAAATGCGATTGCCGAACAATTGGGCGTATCGGTTCGTACGGTTGAGTCTTTCCGGGGTCGGCTGCGTGTGAAACTCGGCATTCAGGGGAGGCGGAGAAACCTGAGAACGGCCCTGCTCGCCATTCCGGATGCGTGTTCGTTGCCGGCTAGGGGAACGTTTTCCGACAACAGGCGGAGCATGCTTGACCGATGACCACCCATGCATGGTAACCTGCGGGATCTTGAACCGCTCAAGGGGAGTGAGACGACGTGCCGTACCGGAAAATAACAAGGCCTGCCGGAACCATCCCGAACGTGCTTTTCAATTGTGGTTCATCCGCCCTGAAAACGGGGACGGATAAATCCCGGTCCTTTCGTTGGCCCCGCCGAAGGGTTCAGGCCGACATCATATTATAAAACCGCCTGATAAAAGGAATTTTTTGTGAAAAAAACGCAAACGGTAACGATTGGCGGCGGCAGCGGACAATTTGTACTGCTCTCCGGGCTGCGGGTTTCCGGCCGTTTTGCGATAACGTCAGTCGTTTCCATGGTGGACAGCGGGGGGAGCACCGGCCGACTGCGGGACGAATACGGCATTTTACCCCCCGGCGATCTGCTAAAATGCATCCTGGCGCTTTCACCCCATCAGGAGTTCGCACGCTACTTTCTGTTGAAAAGGTTCCGCGAAGACCGTCGTCTGCGCGGACATAATGCCGGCAATATGCTCCTGACCATGCTTTCCCGCTACACCGGCAGTTTCACCTCCGGTATTCAGGCGTTGGCGGAAATTCTGGATGTCCGCGGACGCATTTTACCGGTCACGACTGACAAGGCGACACTGGTGGCGGAACTGACCGACGGCAACCGTATATACGGTGAGCAGGCCATCGATATGCCGCGCGGCACCCAACGCGAAAAAATCCGCGACGTTTATCTGGTGCCGCACCACAGCGATCAGGTCCGTGTCTACCCACCGGTCCTCAAGGCCATCAAGGCGGCCGATCTCATCATACTGGGGCCGGGCGACTTGTTCACCAGCATTCTTCCCAACCTGATCGTCCCCGGTGTCACTGAGGCCCTGCAATCAGCTGCAGCCCCCATTTATTTCGTCATCAACGTTATGACCAAATATGGTGAAACCCACCGGTTCAAAGCGCGGGACTTCGTGATCGAGCTTGAAAATGTTCTCCAGCGACAGTTGGACGGCATTATCTACAACACGGCGCGGCCCGAGGCCGCCCTGCTGCAGGCTTATCTCGAGCAGAAAGCTGAATTCGTCGAGGTGGACACCTCGGATGACTGGTGGGCGGATCGTCGGATGATGGCCACCGATTTGCTGGATACCTCCAGCGGTGTTCTGCGTCACGACTCCAGGAAACTGGCGGCTCTGATCGAAACGATTGCTGCGGATCTTCCTGCGGGCAAGGGAAAAGCGTGACCGTGTTTTTGCTTAAACCCCCATTATTTGCATAAATCCAATACCGGATCTTGCCCTTGACGCAGCCGGACACCCCTGATCCGTAACGCGGCTCATCCTTCGGCGGGCGTGAACCCATAAGAAAGATAAATCTGGCGGGCGGCGCCTGACCGCAGAAAATCCAGGAATGCTTCGCCATTTTGCGGATTGCGGCCGGTGCGGATGGGACAGGCGAAATAGCGCACCGCATGGCGCTGATCCAAACTTGCGTCCACATCAATTCCTTCCAGGGGTAAGCCTTCGCGCACCGCATGTTCGATTTCCGTGGCCCATACCGGCCCCACATCGACGCTTCCGTCCAACAGCCAGCGGGGGGTCTCCCGGTGATGAACCGTCGTCAGCCGGGTTGCGCCGGATAGCCGCTTGTCGGTCATGATGCGGTGCACAAGCTTTTCTCCCCCGGCCTCCCGGTACATCCGGAGGATGTGTTCGGCGATATCTTCGTGCTGGGGGTTGGGCTGTGAAATGGTAATACCCGGCCGCCCAAGATCCGGGATGGAGGCGATGTCCCGCGGGTTCCCCTTTGCTACCATCAAGGCAATGCGGTTGTGCAGGTAGACGAAACAGCGGGCCGGATGGACCAGATCGGCGGCGGCCAGTTTTGCGACGGTATCCGGTGAAACCGAAGTATATACATCGGGTGGGGTCGTGATCACGCGGCCGCGGAAGATCGCACCCCCGGCCAGGATCTGGCGCAATTCGATTTTAGGGGGCAGGGTTTCGAAAAAAATGTTGCGGATGCCGGGATGGCGCAAGCGAAAGGCGGTCATTAGGTCCGGCATGGCCATAAACTGATTGCCGGCCATAAAGACAACCAGATCGGCGCTTTCGGCAGCATCCAGTCCATGCAGGTCATCCGCACGTTCATCCGGGATGACAGGCAGGTCGGCGGTATTCTGGGGCATGGGCATCTCCTTGGTGGGTGGCTGTAAGGAAGACCCGTAACGTCGGGTTTGTTCAGGCCAGCCTGCCCAGCACATACTGAATGGTCAGAAGGATTACAATCACGAACAGGGCGTGACGCAGCCAGCTCCGGTAGGTCTGGGTATCGATGCGGCTGCGGATCGCCATACCGCCGGCCAGGCCCAGCAGGGCAAAGAGTGCCAGGGGCAGGGTGGCGCGGACGACGTCTAAAGTGAAGAATCCGGCAGATCCAAATGTGGCGGCCTGAGACAGTTTTCCCGAAAGAAAGCACAGGTTGAACACCTGGACCATGGCGTTGGCCGGCAACTGCAGTTCCAGCGCGTAGATGATCAGGGCCGGAATGGCGGCGTTGACGGTGCCGGCCAGGAGTCCTGCCAGCAGGCCGAATATGACCATGGACACGCGTGGCCATTGGTTGATCCATGACAGGCGGCCTCCCATGCGATGGACGTTCAGGTAAACCAGGAGGACCGCTGCCATCAGGAGCTTGTAGGGGGCCTGGGGGGTGACGATGAGCAGGCGTGTACCTGCGATACTGCCGAGGGCCACAAACACAGCCAGGGGCCAGTAGCGCCCGATGGATTGGCCCCAGCCCCCGCCGCGGATCATGCTGGCGATGTTGATGACCATTGTCGGTATCAACAACAGGAGCATGGCGGTGCGGACGTCGACCATCAGGACGATCAACGGGGTGGAGAGGAGCGGAAAGCCGATCCCCAGGAGGCCATGCGCGAAACTGGCACATCCGATAATCAGCAGGATGACCAGCAGATGGTCCGACAGGAGCAGGTCGATTCCAGCCATCGTTTCAACCCCAAGGAGAACCGCGCGATGTGCAGCGGCTCAGGATACGGCAATGCCGATGGACAGCAGCACGCTGAAACAGAGGGAAAGCATTGCAGTGGTGCCAAGGCGTGCGTTGAGGGCCCGCCCGTTTTCTTGATAGATCTTGCGGATACAAAGCCCCCCGAGCGGAAGCGATAAAAATGGCAGTAAAATCACCGGCGGTGAGGTGCCGGCAGCAAGCATCGCCAGCGGAAAGGCGTAGGCCAGCAGCACAAGGAGTGCATATTCGATTCGGGTATAGCGCGGGCCGATCATCACCGCCAGGGTCCGTTTGCCGGCTTCGCGATCGGTGTCCATATCCCGCAGGTTGTTCACGACCAGGATCGCCGCGATCAAAAGACCGGGGGGAATCGACCATATGGCGACGGTCTGCGTGAGCGTGAGCGCCTGAACAAAATACGTACCGCAGACCGCCACCGGGCCGAAGAAAAAAAAGACAAAAAGGTCGCCCAGCCCTTAGGAGGCCATTGGATAAGGCCCCCCGCTGTATCCGATGACGCCGGCGATGGACGCCAGGCCGATGGCGGCGATGGGCCACCCGCCCACGGTGATCAGGTAGCCGCCGCAGATGCCGGCCAGCGCCAACACGATCGACATGGCTCGGAGGACCAAGCCCGGGGCAATCAAACCGCTCTGGGTGACACGGATAGGTCCCATGCGGCGAGCCGTATCGATGCCACGGCGGTCGTCAAAATAGTCGTTGGCAAGATTCACGGCAATTTGCAGCAGCAGCGCCCCTATCAGTGCGGCCAGGGCCGGCAAGGCTGTGAATGCATGGTCGGCGGTGGCCGCAGCCGTGCCCACCAGCACCGGGCCGACGGCCGCCGGCAGGGTCCGGGGCCGCATTGCCAGACACCAGATCTTGAACCGTGAACGGGTGTCAAAAAGGGGTTTCATGGGGTTGCCGCCCCGGGTTTGGTGCCGTGCAGAATCACGACGGTACGGTGCATCAGCCGGCGATAGGTGATGTTTTCTAGACCCGCCGCCTGCATGAAGACCCGCAGCTCTTCCGGCGTATGAAAGTGTTGCGTGGATTCGGGCAGATAGCGGTAGGCATGACGGTCGCCGCTGATCAGGCGTCCGGCTAAAGGGATGACGGTTTGAAGGTAGACATTGATGAAGGGTTGCAGGGCACCGGCCGGTGGCGGGGATGTGTCAAGGCAGACAACTTTTCCGCCGGGCCTTACCACCCGTCGTTGCTCTGCGAAGGCCTGCCGGATGTCGACCACATTGCGGATCAGGTAGCCGGATGTGACGGCATCGAACGTGTTGTCCCCAAAGGGCAGGGCCAGCGCGTCGGCCCCGCACCACTGGATGGATCGGCCAGCATGACGCGCGCGTCCGGTGGCCATCATCGCGAAGGTAAAATCCGCCGCCACGGCCGACAGGGTGGGCTCCCGTTCGAGAGCGGCGCCGACAATACCCCCGGTGCCGCTGCCGATGTCCAGCAAGCGTCCACCGACCGGCAAAGCCGCCCGGCGAACCACTTCACGGTGCCAGGCCCGGTCCCGGCCGAAGGTCATCAGGCGGTTCATCAAGTCGTAGCGCCCGGCAATGCGTCCGAACATGTTTTTGACCGTTCCGGCCTTGACCCTGTCATCCGGTAGTGTCACGTCAATGCTTTCCGTCTTCATGCAGGTGTTGGTTCCCCCGTTGTTCCAGCGTGTAGACTCCGAAATAGAGCAAAACGCCCAGCAGACTCATTCCCAGAATACCGGCATACATCTGTGGATACAGCAGCACCTGATAGGTTTCAACAACGATGTAGTACCCCAGGCCGTAGTTGGTCAGGGATTGTTCAGCGATAAACAGAACGGCGATGGCTGTTCCGATGGATATGCGCAGGGCCGTCAATACGGCCGGAAGGGACGCCGGGAAATAGACATAGCGGAACAGGGCCCGCCGTCCGGCGCCGAGGGATCGCACCGAGAGAATCAATTCCGGGTGCAGATTGACGGCTTCGTCCCTTACAACGACCATGATCTGGAAGAAGATGATCCGCGCGATCAAACAAATCTTGGAAACATCCGTGATGCCCATGAGAACGTAGATGACCGGCAGCAGGACGATTTTGGGGATTGGATAAAGGATGGCGATCAGGGGCGCGAAGATGCGGTTCAGCAGCGGGATCTGGCCGAGGGCCAACCCGGCCGGTACCGCGGTGACCACCGCCAGGGTGATGGCAGCCAGCACGCGGCCGGCACTGGCCGCGAAATGCAGGCCCAACGGGCCGATCATCAGTTTTGTGAAAACCGGCAGAACTTCCAGGGGCGGCGGCAGGATGGGGCGATGAATGAGCCAGGCGCCAAGCTGCCAGAGCAGGAAAAACATTCCGGTCCCGACAAGGGCCGAGGAGAAGGTCGCTTTGCGTGTCATCGCGGTTTTCCTAGCAACGCTCGGATCGCTTTACACTGGCGGTTGAATGCCGCCGGGTTCTGCCGGGAGACGTCGTCGCATCCGTCGTTGGTCACGATATGCGATTGGCGGTTGACCCCCTTGCGCACGACCAGGATGCGTTGCCCCATACGGACCGCTTCCGCAATATGGTGGGTTACGATGACCGTGGTGAGATCCGACTCCCGGGCAAGAGTGGCCACGAGATCCTGCAGGCTTTCGCTGGTGGGGGCGTCCAGGGCCGAAAATGGTTCGTCCATCAGGAGAACATCCGGGTCGAGGGTCATGGTGCGCGCGATGGCGGTGCGTTGTCGCTGACCCCGGGAGAGTTGCGCGGGATACTTGTCAGCCAGATCCGCGATGTCCAGACGGCTCAGCCAATACGCGATTTTCTGATCGGCCAGGGCCGGATCGACGGTAAAATCATTGGGGCTGTGCCGCCCGTCCGGGCCGTAGAAGCGTCGGATTTTAAGTCCCAGGGCCACATTGTCCCTGACGGTGGACCAGGGCAGAAGCCCGTGGTCCTGCAGCACCAGGCCGTTTCCCGGTCGTGGTCGATCCAGCCGTTGGCCATTGATGCTTACCCGGCCGGATCGGGGCAGCCGCAGGCCGGCCAGCAGATAGAGCAGGGTGGTTTTGCCCCCGCCGGACGGGCCGATGACAGCCAGGATTTCGCCGCGCGCCACGGAAAAGCTGAAATCGTCAAACACCGTTTCGTGGCGGCCATAGGCAAAGCCAATGTTTTCGACGGCGATCATCATTGAGATGGCGGGGTGCCCGGCCCATCGAGCAGATCGGGCGCCACGGAAGAATTGAAATCGATGGGGTGATCCAACAACTGGCGGGCCACCATCCAGGTCATGACGTCCTGCCATTGGTTTCGGTCAGGAAGCTGGCGGTAGGCAAACGGGGGAATTTGGTAGTCTGCCTGCACATTGGGCGGAATGCGAATTTTGGCCATCAGCAGCGTCCTATAGGCCTCCGGGTTGGTGTTGACGTGTTGGACGGCCAGGTTCCAGGCTTGCAGGAAGCGTTGGATGATCGGTCGTTTGTCCTGGAGCGCCTGATTGGTAAAACTCAGAACGCTGAGGCTGCGACCGGCGATGGCCCGGTCATCGATCAGCAATACAGCACCGGACGCCATAGCACTCTGGGCCAGAGGGTCCGGCAGGGTGGCGGCCTCCAGTCGTCCCTGAAGCAGCAGCTGGTAGCGTTCGGGGATTGAGGGAACGGATTGTTTGCGGATGGCGTTTTCGGGGACACCGGCGTGCTGCAGCAGGCGGTCGGTGACATATTCGATAATCGTGTTACGCGATATACCGATGGGGATATCTGCCAGGTCGCTCGCGTTCTGCATCGTACTCCCGGGAGCACCCAGGATACGGAACAGGGGATGGGCGCTGTCGGCGGCACGAACAACCGAGACGATTTTAACCCGGGATTCGTGGCGGTTGAAATTGGCGGTGGTCATGAGTTCATTCAACATGCCGTCGATTTCCCCTGACTGCATGAGCTGGTCTCGATCCACGGCGCTGCTGACTGCCAGGCCAATGACGTTGATGCCGGCTTTCGAAAAAAGCTGCTCCGCCTGGGCGACATGGTAAGGAAAGCTGTCGATAATCGGAAGCAGGGCAATGCGCAGGCCGTTCCGGTCGGCCTGGACCGGTATGGCACCAAACAGGATGATCAGGAACATAAGCGCTATGACAAACGATCCGGGTTTCACGATATCGGATTTGGGCGGATAGCGATGCATGATCAAACATTCCTCGAAAACAAACGGGGCCAAGCTCAGTTTACCAGACTGAACCGCCCCGTCGATGAGCCTGAATTGGATTGTTGCGACGTCTGCCCGCGGCCATGTGGTGGCGCAGGTCAGGATTTATGAAAAAACGGCCGCGGCACTTCGATCACGACCGGAAAGACCGGACTGATGTCAGGTCCGACGGCGCTGATGCCTTCCGGGTTTTCGGTAACGAGCATCAACTGCCGGTAGGCGTAGCTGACCACGTGTTTGGTGATCGGGTAATAAATCTGAAAATGATCGGTGTTGACGGAAATCAGTTTCACATTCTGGATTTCTGAAGGGTTGCCGTATGATACGCCGATCATCTGGCCCGCATAGGGTGACAGCCTGTCCTGCAACGTTTCCGCAGACCTGAAATCGGGAGTGCTCACAGGCATCTGGAGGGGGCCTGTCATATCGGCGGCCGTTTTATCCCTTTCTTTTTGGGCTTCCTCCTCCTGTTGTTTGCGGAGGGTTTCGGCCTTTTTCTTTTCTTCCTTGCGCAGGCGTTCTTCTTCGGCGCGGGCCTCTTCTTCCTGTTGGCGCCGGAGCTCCTCGGCCTGTCGAGCTTCTTCCTCCTGCTGTTTTCGCAGGGCTTCGGCCTTTTCTTCTTCCTCCTTGCGCAGGCGTTCTTCTTCGGCGCGGGCCTCTTCATCCTCTTGTCGCCGGAGCTCCTCGGCCTGTCGAGCTTCCTCCTCCTGCTGTTTGCGGAGGGCTTCGGCCTTTTTTTCTTCCTCCTTGCGCAAGTGCTCCTCTTCGGCACGGGATTTTTCTTCCTGTTGGCGCCGGAGCTCCTCGGCTTTTTCGAGTTCTTCTTTCTGGCGTCTCAAAATGTCCGCCCGTTTTTTGGCTTCCGCCTTCTGTTCCGCTTCTAAACGTGCTTCTTCCTCTTTCTGTTTCCGGAGTTCTTCGGCTTTTTCGGCCTCTTCCCGGCGCTGTCGTTCCTCTTCGAGGCGGGCCTCTTCCTCTTGCTGACGCCGCAATTCTTCAACTTTTTCCTGTTCCTCAATGTGAAGACGGAGGGTTTCGGCCTTATCAAGTTCCTCGTAGTATTTCGAAAAAATGATACCGCATTGAGAGCAGTCTTCCGCCAGGAAATTGTTGGAATGGCTACAGTTGGGGCAGGTGATGGTTTTAAGTTTCATTGGTCATTAACCCCTTTCGCTCATGATCATAGGCGAACTCTACGGAAAATACGGAGATAACGCGACAGGTATCCGTGTCAACGCCTTGCGACGTCATGAATGCCGGATTTTGCCGGTGAATCGTTCCGGTAACAGGGTGTTGCCGCGGCTGTGTTGTGCCAAATACTCTAAATTATGGTATTTATATAAAAAAATCTTTCAGAGTGTCAAATAAAAACCCAATACCGGATGGCCATGGGAGGAACAACAGATACGGTCAGTCGCCCGCGCGACAGCGGAGGCCAACGGTGCCCTTTTCAATTGACAGTCTGTTCGACGGTTTCTATATTCGCACCTTGATTTCTACCTCGATCAAACGCTCCATGTGGTTAAACACGGATAAATGGGCACTTCTTTGTTTGACGCGCTGTCCGAGAGCGCTCACGTCGCCGCCCATACAAGCAGGAAATGGATCACCATGGAAAAGAAACTTATAACCGGTGAGGACTTGAAGGACCGCCTGCAAGCGGCTGCCAAGGACCGCCTGTATCGGTTCTTTTTGTCGGACGGCCACGTCCGTGGCGCGCTGGTTCATGGGACGCGGTTGATAAAGGAGATGCGCGCCAACCACGCGTTGGGTCTGCTGGAGACCTTGATCCTTGGCCACGCGTATATGGGGGGCCTGCTGGTGGCGTCTTCCCTCAAAGGGCAAGATCGGGTGGCGCTCAAGATCGAATGTTCCGGCCCGGTGGGCGGTCTGGTGGTTGAAGCCAACGCCTACGGAGAGGTCCGGGGTTACCTGCGAAACGTTCCGATCCCAGTGGAAAAACCGTTGGAGGACTTCAATCTTTCGCCGTTTTTTGGGGCCGGGATTATCAGCGTGACGCGCTATCTGCAGGATGCCAAGCAACCCTTCACCGGACAGGTCGCCTTGCAGCACGGCAACATCGCGCAGGATCTGGCGCATTACTATTTGAGCTCGGAACAGATCCCGACCGCCTTCAACCTGAGTGTCAAGTTCACGCCCGACGGAGATGTTGCCGGGGCCGGCGGTCTTTTTCTGCAGGTGATGCCGGACGCGGCCGAAACCACGACCGCGGTATTGGAAAAGATCGTTTATGACCTGCCGTCACTCGGGGAAATTTGTGCCGGCGGAGAGGACATGGATCGCTTTCTGCAGGCTCATTTTGCAGCGTTGAATATAGTTTTGCTCGACCAACCACGGGTCGAATTTTTTTGCCGCTGCCGCCACGAGGGGGTGGCGCGTATTCTCCGCATGCTCCCGGTCGAAGAGTTGAAAGATATCTGTGACAAGGGTCCTTTCCCGGTGGAATTGCGATGCCATTACTGCAACACGGTGTATCCATTTAATCGCGAGGCGGTGCAGGCGTTATACAGGGAGCGTGGCGGGGAGGAATGAGACAGGCGCGTCCGGTCGAAACCCACCGCGAAGGGTGGGCGTCGATCAAACCCCTGTTTGACGCGGGGTCATGCGGCGGCCGAAAATGCCCCG
>Ga0316195_10001288_pt1 | contig 11101 bp, 9 predicted proteins | sample Phised1_MG_FD_204937 | JGI IMG/M metagenome (GOLD analysis project Ga0316195, IMG submission 204937) | Coastal sediment microbial communities from Maine, United States - Phippsburg sediment 1 | ecosystem: Environmental > Aquatic > Marine > Coastal > Sediment | place: USA: Maine | collected... | reverse complement strand
TGACCCGCCTACCAGATTTAACAACAGAGAGAGAACAACTGGTATCGTTAATACGGCCAGCCCATTGGCCAGTATGGTGATTGCCAGGGCTTGTGCCATATTGCCGCCTGCGGCCCCGGTCATAACCACACCGCTGCTCAATGTCGTGGGCATCACCGCCACAAGAAAAATCCCTATTTTAACGCCGGTGTCCAAAGATGTCGCCCCGAATAAAGCCCCGGCCGCCGGTGAAACCAGGAAAATGATGATCAGGGCGGCAACGATACCCTTTACATCCATCAACCCGGACCTTATCTGCCTGGCATTCAATGACAACCCCGAAAAAAAGAATATGAGAATAATCACGGCATCGGGCCCCTGATGCATTTTGAGCCACCGGCCGATGCTCGAAACAGTTTCGCTCGTATCCGCCACTGTTACGATGAAAACAAGAAGAAGTCCGATCAAAAACCAGTATTTTTTTAGTAAGCCAGACACGTCAATACGCCCTTATGATATTGCGGATTTTCCATTACCCATACAGGAGCTATTGCATGTGTTTAATTTTTCTATAACATTTCAGGGTGTTGAGCAAAGAATCGCTTCAAATATAAAACCTAATCATACTTGAAGCTCATTTGAAATCGACGTACTTCAAAGAGTAACAGGCTGTTGCCCGTTAAATGGTTACACATCTTTCTTGCACACATAACAGCTTGAATATGCGAATTCTACAAAAATTACATTTCCTTTACACAAATATTACTATATATAACACCCGACTTGGAAAAATCGAAAAAAAGTTTTTGTTGCGAGAGTTTTAACCATTTAATATGATTATTGTTTTTTGTTTTTTCAACATCTCGCGTTTTCAGGATCGATTCTCCTATGCCGGCAGAACCTGCATAAAATTCACCATGAAGAGAGCCGTTTAAAACCATCAACGATGATTTGAAAATACGCACGCGCAAATCTATTTTCCACCACATATTGTATTCACACAAATAAATTCATACCTTCCATTGTGTTTTTTTCCTTTACAAGCAGATGATTTTCTGCTATTTCTTTTGGGATTAAACTTTACACAAAATATGGGTAACGGCAGAAAAATATTACAGGAGATTTAATTGCATGAAACTTAAAAAACTGGAAATAAACGGATTTAAATCCTTTGTTGAAAAAACCAGTGTTCAATTTCCTCCGGGTATTTCTGCGGTTGTGGGTCCCAATGGTTGTGGCAAAAGCAATATTGTAGATGCAATAAAATGGGTTATGGGAGAACAAAGTGTAAAGCAGCTCCGCGGAAAATCCATGGAAGACGTAATTTTTTCAGGTTCCAACGGGAAACCGCCATTGAACATGGCAGAGGTTTCCCTGACCCTTTCCAACGAAAACGGCACTGCTCCCGAAGAACTTAAAAACTTTACCGAGATCATGTTAACAAGACGTCTTTACCGTTCCGGAGAAAGCAACTACTTCATCAACAAGCAGCCCTGCCGGTTAAAGGACATACATAATATCTTTATGGGAAGCGGTATGGGCGCAAAATCCTACGCCGTCATTCAGCAAGGAAACATCGGCAGAATTACGGACGCCGGACCGGAAGAAAGACGGGTTTTGATTGAAGAGGCTGCCGGAATTACACGCTACAAATCCCGTAAAAAAGAAGCGTTGAGTAAAGTCGAGGCAACAAACCAGAACATTCTGCGTGTTGCCGATATCATCGCTGAAATAAACCGTCAGATGGCCGGCCTTAAACGGCAGGCCCGGAAAGCAGAACGTTATAAAAGATACCAGGGACGCATCAGAGAGCTCGATATCTGCCTGACACTCCATAATTACGATGAATTTACACGTGAAATAGATGAAGCCGATGCGCTGTTAACAGGTCTGAAAGATACAGATATTGAGCACTCATCCAGACTGAAAAAACTCGATGCAGAGGTTGAAAAAATCAAGCTCCAGAGAACGGAAAAAAATCAGAAAATCACCGATCAAAAATCCCGCAAATTTGAAACACAGCGTCATATAGATCGAATAGAAAATGATCTGTCCCACCTCCACGAAGATGTGGAAAGACTCACCTACGAGTTTGGGGAACTCGAATCTGCCCGAAAAAACCTTGAAGAAAAAAACCAAGATTTAATGGCCGAAGTCGCCCAAGTTGAAAGCCAGAATATAACCCTTTATGATCAAATAAAAACGGCGAAGTCGACCATCGACAAAGAGCAATCGGTTGGACAAAATATAAAAGATCAACTTTTGGCTTTGAATCAGGAACTTGAAACCTGCAAGGCAAATTTGATGGATCTGGTGGCCCGGGAGGCACAATACAAAAACATCTATCAAAACGCCACCAGCAACAAGGAAAGTCTCAAAAGAAGACTTAAAATGATCGATGAAGAAGAAGCCGCCACCAGCAATAAGGTTGCCGGTCTTAGGAACAAAAAAAATAAGGCCCAAGCCCAGCTCGATTTATATAAAACAGAAATCGATGGTCTGAACGAACAGATCGACATCACCCAGAAACACCTCCAAGATAAAAACAGGGCCCTTGGGGAGCAGATCAAGATTGTTCAGACATTGGATATTGAACGAAACAAGGCCAAATCATCCTATACCACCTTAAAGAAAATGGAAGACAATTTCGAGTGGTACAAGGACGGCGTTCGGGCCATAATGAAAAGACACCGGCTCAATATAGACGCCGTATCATCGAACACCATAGAAGATAACGGCGGTGATGGTATTTTAGGCCTGATGGCGGATATCGTTGAACCGAAATCTTCCTTTGGAACTGCGGTGGAAGCAGCGCTGGGAGAATCCTTGCAGTACATCCTTATCCAGGATCAAAAGGCCGGTGTCGATGCCATCGATTATCTTCAGACTTCCCGGTCGGGACGCAGCGGTTTTATCCCTGTCTCATCAATCAAAACTACTTCCTCAGGTCCGAAGACCGGGCCTGATCCACAAAAAAAACTTCTGAATCATGTTTCCGTAAAACAAGGTTTTGAAAAGATCGCAGAAGCACTTTTGGGACATGTGGCGGTGACCACCGACATGGAAGAAGCTTTGGCGCTGTTTAACAGCAACGGCGCACTGCAGACCGTTGTAACCCAAAACGGCGATTTAATCTCTCACCAGGGAATTATGGTCGGCGGCAGCAAAGACACACTATCCGGCATCCTTGCAAAAAAGCAGGAACTCAAGGATGTCAAGTTCCAAGTTAAAGATTTAAGCCAAAAACTCGATTCAGCCCGCCGCAAACAAAAAGAACTGGAGTCTGAAGCTTGGAATATCGAAAGCACGCTGCAAAAATTTCAAGAATCCAAAAATAAGGCGGCACACAATGAAGTCGAAGCAGAAAAGGACCTTTACAAAGCCACCGAAGATCTTAAAAACGCCCTTCGGCATCTTGAAATTGTCCGCCTGGAACACGAACAGCTTCTGGATGAACAGAGCGATCTTGATGAAGAAGTTGCAAGATACAATACTGCGGTGGCCGAGGTCGAAGCGCAAGTTAGAAATGCACAGGTCCTCGTCTCGGAAAAACTGGAACGAATCAGCGTTGTTTCCTCTGAACTGGAAGCGTTCAATCATAAGGTTGTGGATCTGAAGCTAGACCTGACGGCATTGAATGCCAAACTGGAAAACAGCAATAACAGTTTAAGGCGGCTGAAAGAATTCCAAAATGATGGGATAAACAGAATCGAACAGCTGTCCAGGGACCTTACCCTTAAACAACAGAAGAACGCCGGTTTAAAAGAAAAAATCAAAGAATTAAAACAAAAGCTTTCCGACCTGTATGAGGATATGAAGCGACTCGAGCAAGCACTTGAAAATTATGAAGCGGATTATCATGAAATCGATGCAAAACTAAAAGAAAGTGGCGATTTCATATCGGTGATACAAAACGAACGTGAAGAAACCCTTCAGAAAACACGCCTGCTCGAGCTTGAGCAATCCCAGCGACACGTCAAACGGGAAAATCTTGCGAATCATCTGCAAGAAAGTTATCACACGCCCCTGGCCGTGCTTAAATCAGAATTTGACGACACCCCCGTCGACACGAGTTTATCCATAGATAACCAAGAAAGCGAACTTAACCGGCTCAGAAAAAAAATTGCAAATATCGATGATGTTAATCTCGGTGCCATAAAGGAGTACGAACAGCTTAAAGAGCGTTTTGATTTTCTTAATGAACAACGTGAGGATCTCGAAAAAGCGGTCATAGACCTTCATAAGGTCATCCGTAAAATAAACAGGATATCCAAAGAGCGATTTCTTAACACTTTCGATACGATCAACAAAAAATTGGAGGAAGTATTCCCCCGTCTGTTCGAAGGGGGATCGGCCCAGCTCGTCCTGACAGAGCCTGAGAATCCCCTTGAAACCGGCGTAGAGTTTATGATACACCCGCCGGGGAAAAAACTGACCCGAATGAGCCTCCTTTCCGGCGGCGAAAAGGCCCTTTCCGCCATCGCTTTGATCTTCTCCATCTTTTTAATAAAACCGGCATATTTTTGTCTCATGGACGAAATCGATGCCTCCCTCGACGATACCAATGTTTTCCGATTTAACGTTCTTTTACAAATTATCGGAGAAAAATCCCAGATTATCATGATAACCCACAATAAGAGCTCCATGGAATTTGCCGAGACCCTGTTCGGCATAACCATGGAGAAAAAAGGAATTTCTAAAGTTGTGTCGGTGAACTTTCAGCGCAAAGAAAATTGATGGGAACGCCAGGCCTTTGCCCCGCTGGGTATGACGGAAAACTGAAAAACCCGGTAATCGATCAAATTCTTCTTGACAAGGAAGACAAAATATTTGCAGATAACGCAATTCCTTTGAAAATCAACGTTCCTACACGCCGGTATTCCATGGGTTAGGCAAGAAACACCAAGCCTTAACAAATCGCATTGATATCTTTGAATTGTCGAATTTTAGAGATGTATAATTATGGCATTGAACTGGTTCAAAAAAAAGAAAGATAAACAGGAAGAAGCGGCATGCACCGAACAGAAGCCCGACAACGTTTCGGAAGCATTTAACGCCGAAGACGACCCTCGGGATGAAGTCCTTGAACAGAACAACGGTAAAGCGTCCGGAAACATAGAAAACGGGATGTCCGCGCCGACGGATCCCACTGAACAGGACACCGATCCGGATGTTCCTGCAAAATCCGGGGGATTTTTTAAACGCCTCAAAAGCGGTCTCTCAAAAACCCGCATACTTCTTTCCACCGACATTAACGAACTCTTTGCCGGCAACAGAAAAATCGATGACGAACTGCTGGAGGACCTCGAAGAACTTCTGATCACTTCAGACATTGGGGTTCAGACCACCGAATATCTCATTGAAAGCATTTCAAGAAAGTCTTCGAAAATATCCGGTCCCGATCAGCTCAAAGCGGCGCTTAAAGAAAAGATTCTGGAATTGCTGAGTCCGGAACCACCGCCCGCTCGAGAAATGACGGATAAGCCCCATGTCATCATGGTCATCGGTGTAAATGGTGTCGGGAAAACAACCACCATCGGAAAACTGGCGGCCAGAGCTGCGTCTTCGGGGAAGAAAGTTATCCTGGTCGCGGCCGACACTTTCAGGGCGGCGGCAATAGAACAGCTCGACATATGGTCTCAGAAAGCCGCCGTTGACATCATAAAGCATAAAGAAAATTCGGACCCGGCCGCTGTTTCATATGACGGTATTGAAGCTGCCGTTGCCAGAAATGCGGATATGGTTTTGGTCGATACTGCAGGCAGAATTCACACAAAGGTCAATCTGATGGAGGAACTCAAAAAGATTAAACGCACCATTTCAAAAAGACTTCCTGGAGCCCCCCACGAAGTTCTTCTGATTCTCGACGCCACCACCGGTCAGAACGCCTTGTCCCAGGCCAAACTGTTCAACGATGCCATCGACGTCACGGGAATCGCCCTTACAAAACTCGATGGAACCGCCAAGGGCGGAATCGTCGTCAGCATTTGCAGCACCCTTGAAATCCCGTTAAAATATATCGGCGTCGGTGAAAAAATCGAAGATCTCCAGGAATTTGATCCGGTTCAGTTTGTAGACGCTCTTTTTTATTAAAGAATCCGGACACAGAGGACCCGGCTTTTCGAGATTAAATAATACCGGATCAATAGGTTATTTCAAATCCGCTGAACTCACCGGTGTAATCCTCCCACTCGACCGCTAGATTCGTAACCTTTGCAATGGGAGGTCCCTGTTTGCACCATTCAAGAACCGACAGGACGTTCTTCTCATCCCCTTCAAACACGGCTTCAACACTCCCGTCCCGTTTGTTTCTCACCCATCCGAAAACACCGTGTCTTTCTGCTGCGCGTTGGGTCTCCAGTCTAAAGAAAACCCCCTGGACCCTGCCGGCCATGACGGCATGCGCTCTAACATCTTTCCCCAAAGTTACCCCCTTGTCAATTGAATATTGAAGATCGACGACAGTCAACCGATCATTTTCTTAAGGGAAGTTTCATCAATAATATCGACACCCAGCGATTTAGCCCGTTCAAGCTTTGAACCGGGCGAAGTCCCGGCCAAAAGATAGTCCGTGTTCCGGCTTACAGAGCCGGTAACCTTACCTCCTGCATTTTCAATGATTTTTCTCGCTTCATCTCTGGTCAAAGTTGCAAGGGTGCCGGTCAGGACAAAAACCTTACCGGCAAGAGTCTCCTTCTGCTGAGCACCTTCGCCAAGAATTTCAACCCCGCTGCCAAGAATTTCGGCGATGATCTTCCGGTTTTCCGCCGCGCCAAAAAAACTTCCGACACTTTCGGCGACCACCGGCCCCACCCCTTCAATCGTTTCCAGTTCATCCGGCGTTGCATTCATAAGTACATCCAGGCGACCGAAAGTCCTTGCAAGGATGCCGGCCACATGCTCTCCCACATGACGGATGCCAAGAGCGTAAAGAAAACGGCTTAACGTTATCCGCTTGCTCTTTTCGATGGCACTTAAAATATTTACGGCAGATTTTGATCCCATCCGCTCCAGGTTTTTAAGCGGTTCTTCTTCCAGTCGAAAAATGTCCGCATAGGAAAATAGCAGGCCCTTTTCCACCATCTGTTCAATCAGTTTATCCCCCAAGCCGTCGATGTCGAAAGCGCCCTTTGAAGCAAAATGCTTTATCCGTTCTTTGATCTGAGCCGAACAGGAGATGTTGATACATCTTAAAGCCGCTTCATCTTGGGCACGGACCACCGGAGAATTGCAAACAGGGCAGTTGAGGGGCATTTTGAATATTCTTTCTTCTCCGGTTCTCTTTGAAGTGATCACCTTGACAATTTCGGGGATCACATCCCCGGCCCGTTGCACCAAAACCGTATCGCCGATTCTGATATCTTTTCTTCTGATTTCATCTTCGTTGTGAAGTGTTGCACGACCGACCGTTACGCCGCCGACCTTCACAGGGGAAAGATGCGCGACCGGTGTCAGGGTTCCGGTCCTTCCCACCTGGACCGCGATGTCAAGGACCTGCGTGGTCTCCTGAAGCGCTTTGAATTTATAAGCGATGGCCCATCGCGGGCTCCGAGATGTCGCCCCCAAAAGGCGTTGCAAACGAAGACTGTCTACCTTGATTACCATTCCGTCAATATCATACGGCAACAGATTCCGCCGTTCGCTAAGGTCTCTGTAACAGTCGATGGCCGCTTCAATGGTGATTTTCGATCTGATATTCGGGTTGATTCTGAATCCAAGTTTTTGCAAGGCTTGCAATGTATCCCCGTGTGACTCCAGGTCAAGATCTGCAACGCGACCGATACCGTAAAAAAAGATCTCCAGAGAACGTTTTGCAGTGACCCTCGAATCGAGCTGCCGCAAGGATCCGGCGGCGGCATTCCTTGGATTGGCAAAGGGTGGCAAATTCCGGTCGAGGCGACGGTCGTTTAAACGCTTGAACCCTTTCTTCCCAATAAAAACCTCCCCTCTAACCTCGAGCAGTGAAGGATTTTTACGACCTTTCCCCTTTTCAAGCACTATGGGGACCGAGCGAATGGTTCTGACGTTTGATGTGATCAATTCGCCGCTGAAACCATCGCCCCGGGTGGACGCAGAAATCAGCCGACCGTTTTCGTAGACAAGCTCTACGGCAACGCCGTCTAACTTGGGCTCGGCAGTATAAAAAATAGTCTCGTCCGTATCGAGGCTTCTTTTAACCCGAAGATCAAAGTCAAAAATATCGGCATCGCTAAATCCATTATCCAGGCTGAGCATGGGAATTGAATGCTCGACGGTTTCAAATTTGTCGAGGGGCGGCGCCCCAACCCGCAAAGTGGGTGAATCCGGACTCGCAAGATCGGAGTAATTCGTCTCCAGCCGGATCAGCTCCTGCATCATTCGATCATACTCGGAATCCGATATTTCCGGATCATCCAGAACATAGTATCGATAACTATGACGATGAAGGGCCTCTCTTAATTGGGTGACTCTTTTTATGACTTCAGGATCGATATTTTTTTGCATACCTGAATCATCCACACCATCATATTGGTCGTGCCAGTTTCGAAAGTTCCTCTTTCGCCGCGTCGATGATGTCATAAAACCACATCACATCCTCTATGGTGAGACGGCCGGCCTTGCGCTGGGACTCCCCGCCGTCTTTTTTCTTAAATATCCTCGGACCGATCTGGAGCTTCGGCTCACCGTCGCCATACTGATTGATGGTAACAATCAGTCCGGTCTCTTCACATACCCATTTTTTCAAAATTTTATCTTTTTCAGGATCAAATGCCATATTCTCCTCCATATTCTGTAATTAACCAAACATCTGCATTCTTAAATACCATGGTCTATTATGTCAAATTCATTTTGACAGTTTCCCAAAGACCCGCTTGTCTACCCCGTTACCATTTTCTGCGTTCATGAAACAATCCGGATAAATTCAGCCTCCATGGCCTTTCGACCGGCGGTTATTTCCTTAACGGCATGTCTAAATTTTTCCTGAACTGGCGGTGCCTTCCGGCGAAGATTCATTTTCTGGGTCGGACACAGATGCCAGGTGCAGACCCAGGGTCTGGATATCCTGGGCAACATGCAGCCTTTAGGGCTCCAATAGCGGCAGGATTCCTTGAAATCCGAAAGGAGCTGTTCAGGGGGAATCGGATGCCCGGCAAGATGAAGGAACAACAGGTCCTTAAAATCGATCCAGACCCTGGCGGCCAGACAGCAGGGATCCGGACACCAGGGACAGGTCACCTGACACAGATCGTCCAGAATCGCAAAAATGGACACCAGCCGGACCTGTAAATCCCGTGCCAGCATCACTGCATCTTTCAGTGCGTCATAATGCCGACAGATGAGATAATCCAAGTCCCGATTGACGATTTGCCATTTGACTTTCGAGCCCCAAGGCGGTTCGGCCCCGTAAAAAGGGTTCTTCAAGATTGCACTCACACCCATTCGTATCAAAGCCATGGACACTAAACAACACCAAAGTATAAACCATTTTGACAACATACAGACAACGTGACCTAACTTCACTTCGGAAAAGGATATTTTTTATTGCGGACAAAAAAATAGCTTGAAAGCTTTTTTGCATTGTGTTAGGCGTGTCCTTTGGTTTTTTATGCCCGCCTGAATAATTTAAAGATATTGAATATTGAAAGGATTGTATCGAGATGACTCCAAAAAGAGAACTGCAGATTGCTTACAGCCTCATTATTGTTTTCCTCTTTGTGGGGGTTATAAGCTATGCAGCCTTTCCTGCCAAAACACCGGATGAACCGATAAGGTTAATGTACAAAACGCTTGCTGGAAAAGTTTTATTCGACCACAAAACCCATTTATCAGATTCCGGGTACGGCCTCGCCTGCCAGGACTGTCACCATCATCCTGAAGAACCCGAAGAATTAGAAGACGCGCTGGTGGCGTGCGGTGTATGTCATAAAGTTCTTGAAGAAGGTAAAACCTTTCCTGACTCTTGCCTTGACTGCCACGAAGCTGAAGATCTCGAAGATTCGGAAGTCATGAAAAAATCCGATGCATTCCATTCAGGGTGTGAAAGTTGCCATCAGGAAGTTGAAGCCGGTCCGGAAGAAGAGCGATGCAGTTGGTGTCATGTGATGTAAACCGCCGGTATTTTAGCACAGACGACGGTTTTTTTGTGTCCGTTATCCCTTTAACACTAAAAAAGGTTAAACGATGATAAAAAGATCTTTTATCGGTTTGACAAAGCCCATACTGAAATACGAAGCTTTGGACGTGAGAACGCCGAAACCCACCATCATTCAAGAACCTAAAAAAGTATCACTTTTTTTAGACAAAACTTATGGTTTTAAAGATTCGATTTCGTTTAAAATCGGCGACAAGGTCAAAACCGGCCAAAAGCTTTCTTTTTCTGAAAACAGTGATGCCTATGTAATTTCTTCCGTTACAGGAAAAATCTCATCCATTGAAACATTGACCGGTGATTATGGCAAGACCTTTACGTCCGTGTCCATCGACGTTGATGACAATGAAGAGATCGATGATCAGTTCAAAACCTTGGCCGCAGAACCGACCCTCGACAATGCCAATAATTTTCTGTCCGGAGTTCCCGGCAAGCCGTCGTTTAAATTATTTTCTGACCCTGAAAAGCCGATAAATACCATCATTGTCAACGGTATAGATCGCGATCTGTTGGTTGCCACAAACCAGTATGTTGTTAAATCGGAAATCGATGCCGTAAAAAACGGCATCCATATTCTTAAAAAGATTACCGGCATCGACAATGTTTTCATGGCAGTGCCCCAGAACTTGACGATGGATGCAATCGGCAGCGGCGCCCAAGTCACCACCGTCGATTCTGAATATCCTGCAACCCTCCCTGCGATGATGATGCAAAGTATTTTAGGTCAGATACTGCCTGCGGGTAAAAGTTGTGAAGACATGGGAGTGTGCTTTTTGACCGCCGAAGCGGTTGCATCCATCGGCACATCCTTTGAAGAGGGCCGCATACCGTCAACCAAAACCGTTACCTTTGTTAATAAAGATGGCGTTAAATCGCTGGTATCGGCCAAGATCGGGACACCCGTCCGTGATATTTTAAACGCTTTTGGGGTCACGTTAAATGAAAAGGACCGTTTAATTTTAGGCGGGCCCATGACCGGCGCTACACTCTATT
>Ga0316195_10001287_pt1 | contig 11101 bp, 11 predicted proteins | sample Phised1_MG_FD_204937 | JGI IMG/M metagenome (GOLD analysis project Ga0316195, IMG submission 204937) | Coastal sediment microbial communities from Maine, United States - Phippsburg sediment 1 | ecosystem: Environmental > Aquatic > Marine > Coastal > Sediment | place: USA: Maine | collected... | reverse complement strand
CCAATCGCGACCTTGGTCGAGCTGCGCGCTCGCTCACCATTGTGCCGAATGTGCCCGCCCTGCACGGCCGCACTGGCCGCGGAACGCGTCTTGTAAAAGCGCGTAAACCACAGCCATCTGTCGAGCCTTAAAGTGCGGTCAGCCACGATCTTTCTCCGGTATCGTCCTGATATACTTTGCGTCCTTCAACCTTCAAGAGCAATCCCGTGCCTGCTGAATTTCTCAACTCCCTTGCAGCGCAAACCAATGCCCTGCACGACGAAGGCCTCTTCAAGACCGAACGCCTGATCGCCGGCCCGCAACAGGCTGCCATCAACGTACGGTCCAATGGCGACATCACCGAGGTGCTGAATCTCTGTGCCAACAACTACCTCGGACTTGCGAATCACCCTGAAGTCATCGCCGCCGCCCACAAGGCGCTCGACGAGTATGGCTATGGCATGGCGTCCGTGCGTTTCATCTGTGGAACACAGACGATTCACAAGGCCCTCGAGGATCGCATCAGCGGGTTCCTGGGGACGGAGGACACCATCCTCTACCCGTCCTGCTTCGACGCCAACGGCGGGCTCTTCGAGACAATACTGGGCCCCGACGATGCCGTCATCAGCGACGCGCTGAACCATGCCAGCATTATCGACGGCATTCGCCTCTCCAAAGCCCGGCGCTACCGCTACGCGAATAACGATATGGATGACCTGCGGGTGCAGCTTGAAGCGGCGAAGGATGCAAACGTCAGCATGATCGTCACCGACGGCGTGTTCTCCATGGACGGCACCATAGCCAACCTCGAGGGCATCTGCGAATTGGCGGACGAATTTGATGCACTGACCATGATCGATGACTGCCATGCGGCAGGCTTCCTCGGAGAGCATGGCAAAGGCACGCACGAGTATCGCGGCGTCATGGGTCGCATTGACATCATCACTGGCACCCTCGGCAAAGCGCTGGGTGGCGCATCCGGCGGTTATACCTCGGGCCGCAAGGAGGTCGTGGGTTGGCTGCGCCAGCGATCGCGCCCCTACCTGTTTTCGAACTCGGTCGCACCCATGATCGCGGCATCGTCAATTGCCGTTCTCGACCTGCTCGAACGTGACAACTCCCTGCAACAGCAACTGCATGAGAACGCGGCCTACTTCCGCAGCAGGATGACCGAGCGTGGTTTCGATCTCAAGCCGGGCGAGCACCCGATCATCCCGGTCATGCTGGGCGATGCGAAACTCGCGACAACTATGGCGGACAAGCTTCTCGAGCGCGGTATCTATGTCATCGGCTTCTCATTCCCGGTCGTACCGAAGGGGCAGGCGCGTATCCGCACACAGATGTCTGCCGGCCTCACACGTGAGCAACTGGACAAGGCGATCGATGCGTTCACGGACGTCGGTCGTGAACTTGGGGTAATTTCATGAAAGCACTGGTTAAGGCAAAAGCAGAACGCGGCATCTGGATGGAGGACATCGAGAAGCCTCATATTGGTCACAACGATGTGCTGATCAAGGTAAAGCGAACAGCGATCTGCGGAACCGATATACACATTTTTAAGTGGGATGAATGGGCGCAGGCAACAATCCCGGTACCGATGGCGGTTGGCCATGAGTTCAGTGGCGAGATTGTCGACATGGGCATCGAGGTCAACGGCTTCGACATTGGCGACCGCGTGTCTGCCGAAGGGCATATCACCTGCGGCGTATGCCGTAACTGTCGAGCCGGGCGTCGTCACCTGTGCATGAATACCGTTGGCGTTGGCGTGAATCGTCCGGGCGCGTTCGCCGAGTATCTGTCGGTTCCGGCCTTCAATGCCTTCAAACTGCCCGATGCCATTACGGACGACATGGCATCAATTCTCGATCCGCTGGGAAATGCCACGCATACCGCACTGTCATTTGACCTCGTTGGCGAAGACGTCCTGATCACCGGCGCGGGTCCTATCGGCATCATGGCCGTGGCAATTGCGCGTTACGCCGGTGCGCGCCACGTCGTGATCACCGACGTCAATGACTATCGCCTTGACCTGGCGCGCAAAATGGGTGCGACGCGCGCGATCAACGTCACAACGACAACCATCGACGAGACCATGAAGGAGCTCGGCATGGTCGAGGGCTTCGACGTTGGGATGGAGATGTCGGGCAACCCGCAGGCATTCCGCGACATGTTGCGCACGATGCACCATGGCGGCAAGGTCGCCATACTGGGCATCCCACCAGGCGATATGGCCATCGACTGGAACGATGTCATCTTCAAAGGACTGATCCTGAAAGGGGTGTATGGCCGCGAGATGTTCGAGACCTGGTACAAAATGTCGAGCATGCTGCAGAGCGGACTCAACATGGAGCCCATCATCACGCACCATTTTGATATCGACGACTTCCAGCCGGCCTTTGAACTCATGGAATCCGGCAAGTCGGGCAAGGTAATCCTTCACTGGAACTGAAAACCTCACCCGGACTCTATTCCTGGCCGCAGCGATTGCCGCGTTTACCCTGTTAGCAGGGGTCGGTCTCTAGGGCAGCTGGCCCGTTGCAAAGAAGAACACCACTAGCATTGTCAGCAGCACTACGGAAACCGGGATCTTCTGCAAGAAGGACATTATCCATCTCCTTTTGGTTAGTCCTCAACTGTGTCGGCAGCCCGGCAGTCTTGGGTCCTTCGTGGCGTAGCAGAAGGCGTCGCGGAGGAAGCGAGGACCCGTGGCTTTGCGTCACTGGCTTTCGCCAGATTTGCCCTTTCGCGATCCTATTATGAAACAGGGTGGTGACTTGTCAATTCGGATTAGTGCCTACCGCAAAGTGTCAATTGAGCTCGCAGAAACAGTGCGAGTACACACCTTTCGGATCATTGAATCTGCTAACACTCGACAGCAAGTCCTGCATCCGATTCGCAAACACCTCGATTTGCGTCGGCGCACTGACAAACGCCGCAGGATCGATGCCGGCGACCCGTGCAACAGACAGGAAATCCAGGATCATCTGTTCCGTCGATGTCAGTTGCTTCTCGATCAGCTTCTGACCGTACTCACCTTCGGCAAGGCCTGCCAACTCCGCTGCTGCGACAACCGCGTCATCGATATCGCCCAACTGATCGACAAGTCCGTTTTCAAAGGCGTCGTTGCCTGTCCAAACCTGTCCTTGCCCGATTGAGTCGACATAGTCCTTGTCGAGCTGACGGTTCTCCGCAACACCCGAGATGAAATCGTTGTAACCGTCTTCAATCACCATCTGGAATAACTGCTTCGTATGCTGACCCATTTCTCGATCGCTGCGCAGTTCCCCAGACCAGGGCGTGGTCCCTACTCCATCGGTCGCGACACCAACCGCCTCGAGTGTGCGTTGGAACGTCGGAACCATGCCAAAAATCCCGATCGACCCGGTTACCGTCGCGGGACTCGCAATCACACGGTCCGCAACGACCGAAATCCAGTAGCCACCTGACGCAGCAACACTGCCCATGGACGCCACGACCGGTTTACCGGCCTCCTGCAATGCCTGAATCTCCTGCGAAATCACTTCGGAAGCAAAAACGCTCCCGCCCGGGCTATCCACACGCAGTACCACCGCCTTTACCGTCTCGTCGGTCAACGCACGCCGTAGCAACATGGCTGTGGAGTCTCCACCGATTGCCCCAGGAGGCTGTGAACCATCCAGTATGTCGCCTGCGGCAACGATCACTGCGACGTTTTCCGACTTCACGCGATCACCGCCGAGCAAGCGCATTTGTCCGAGGTAGTGAGCCAGGCTCACGGCCGGGTACATCGATTCGTCGTCCTCATCCACGCCAACGTAGCCCTGGAATACTTCCCGGAGCTCGGCGCGGCCGAGCAGGTCATCGACCAGGCCTCGATCCAGCGCCGCCTGCGAGATGTCACCGTTCGCGCTGGCAACGTAGTCAACCAGATTCTGCGAGTAATCATTTACAGCGCCTTCAGGCAGGCCACGCGCAGCAACAACATCGTCCTCATACATCGTCCAGAACTGTTCAATCAGGTGCGTGCGCGACTCCCTGTCCTCGGGCGACATATCCATACGGGTATAGGGCTCGACGAATGATTTGTGCGTCCCGACTTTGAACACGTTCCAGTCGATACGCAGCAGGTCGATCGCATCCCTGAAGTAGTTGCGATAGGTGCCATAGCCTTGCAGATACAGAATACCCTCGGGGTGCATGTACACCTCATCGGCATGTGCCGCCAGGTAATAGCCCTGCTGAGAATAGAAATCAGCACTCGCAACAATGCGCTTTCCGGATTCCCGGAATCGCGCCATTGCCTTTGCCACACGCTGGAGTTTGCTGAGTCCGGCGCCTCCCAATGCGGACAGCTCAAGGTGCACAACTTCAATACGATCGTCTGCAGCCGCGTAGTCCAGCGCTTCGACGATGTCAGAGACCAGGGTCTGTGGCGTTGCGTTGTCGGTCAGCTCAGCGACCGCACGATCGTAAGGATTACCTGCCACTTGCTCGACCAGCGACCCGACAGGTTGCAGGTACAGCGCGGCTCGCTGTGGCATCAGGTGCGGCGTTTCCCCGGACAAGACGCCAAGGAACATGAGGAAGAGAAACAGCATCAGGAACAGGTGCAGGACCTTGCGCAAGCCGTCAGCGCCGCGCCAGATTGCTCCTATGAACCGAAACACAAAATGACTGCTACTCATAGATCAAGCCTCTAGTTGGCATCATCAACATAACTGATGCGATATATTTTGCCGGCGAAGTCGTCGCTAACCAGCAATGATCCATCTTCCTTAACGATCAGGTCGACCGGCCGTCCCGACACCGACTCGCCCTGCAGCCAGCCAAAAGCGAATGGCTCATACGATACGCCCCGATCACCTTCCAGGCGCACGAGAGAAACCCGATAGCCTATTTTCTTGGACCGATTCCACGAGCCATGTTCCGCGATAAACACCTGGTTTCGATACTCTTGGGGAAACATATCGCCGGTGTAGAACTTCACCCCCAGCGGTGCGACGTGGGGCCCCAGCTCCTGCACTGGCGGCGTGTAATTCCGGCATTGCCGTCCCTTGCCAAATTTCGGATCGGCAATGTCGCCCCCATGACAGTATGGGTAGCCAAAGTGCAGCCCCTGTCGTGCGGCGCGATTCAGCTCGCAGGGCGGTATGTCATCGCCCATCATGTCGCGCCCGTTATCCGTGAACCACAGATCACCCGACTCCGGATGCCACGTAAAGCCGACGGAATTCCGAATTCCTGAGGCATACGTCTCACGCCCGGTCCCATCAGGATTCACGCGAATTATCTGTGCATAGCCGTACTCATCGCACACGTTGCAGGGGGCACCGATGCTGATATACAGCTTATTGTCCGGTCCAAAACCAATATAGCGCCAGCCATGATGACTGTCCGACGGAAGATCGATGTCCAGCAGTTCGCCGTCAGGGACGTCGTCGAGATTATCTTCGATATCTGCGTAGCGATAGACACGATCAATTTCGGCCACATACAGATCACCCTCGTGAAAAGCGATTCCGTTTGGCGTACTCATGCCATCCAGTATTTCGATGGTGCGAGTCGAACCATCGTCGTTCTCGACCACGGCGTATACCGACCTCGCCTTGCGCGTTGACACGAACAACGTACCCTTGTCACCCAGGGCGAGCGAACGCGCTTTCGGCACGTCCGCGTACTCCTCAATGACGAAACCCGGTGGGAGCTGTACGTCATTCAGCGATGCGAATACGGACGGCGCGATGGTAAGGAGGAAACAGCTGACTACCAATTTGTGATGCACACTACACCCGCTGCTCAGTCACCGGAGACGAATACTAATGACATTTCCGGCAGGAAAGTAATCAGGATAACCGACAACATCAAAATAATCAGGAACGGGAACGTCGCCGAATAGACGTGCATGATCGGCTTGTTGAACCGGTAGCTGGCAATAAACAGGTTCAGGCCAACCGGCGGCGTAAGATACCCGAGCTGCATGGCCGCGAGGAATACGATGCCAAGGTGCACCGAGTTGACACCAAAGCCCTCGGCGATCGGCAGGATCAACGGCACCACGAGCACAGTGGCCGAAAAAATATCGAGAATCGCGCCAAGCACCAGCAGGAACAGGAGCAGCAAGATCAGGAATGAGGTCGGGCTGCTGACGAGCTCCGCCACAAACTGCAATAGTTTTTGCGGGACTTCGGCATCGATCATGTAGTAGGTGGACGCCAGTGAGACGCCGAGGATCATCAGGATGCCACCGACCAGCACCATCGATTCGCGAACGATTCGAGGCAGCTCGCGGAAAGGGATCTCCCGGTAAATCAGCACTTCGACGATGAATACGTACATCGCCGTGATCGCCGCCGCCTCGGACACTGCGAAAATTCCGGAATAGATGCCGCCCAGGACAACCACCGGCAGTGGCAGCTCCCAGACGGCCTCACGCAGAGCCGCCCATACCTCGCGCCATGAAAATGTACTCAGGGGCTTGCGATTGTCGCGGTTCACCCAGATGCTGTAGCCACCCAGCATGATCAGCATCAACAGGCCCGGGATAATACCGGCGCGAAACAGATCGTCGATACTGACCTTGGCCACGACGCCATACAGGATGATCGGCAGTGACGGAGCGAACAGCAGACCGAGGCTACCCGAGGAAGTTACCAGGCCAAGGTTGAATCGATCGCTATAGCCGTCCTGCTTCAGTGCCGGGTATAAAATCGCGCCCAGCGCAATAATCGTAACGCCGGATGCACCGGTGAAAGCCGTAAAGAATGCACACGCCGCCAGGCAGACCAGTGCCAGGCCTCCTGGCATCCAGCCGAACATGGCGCTTGTAAGGCGCACGAGGCGCGCAGGCGCTTTACTCTCGCTAAGCAGGTAGCCCGCGAAAGTAAAAAGTGGAATGGCAGTGAGCACCGGCATTTGAGAAATGCTGAGCAGCTCCAGCGCGATGGTCATCAGCTCGGTATCGTTGCTCTGGAAGCCAACCATGGCACTCGTCGCAATGATCGTGAACAGCGGCGCGCCGAACACGGCGAGCACCAACAGTAACAGGCTGACAAGAATCACGACGCGGCCTCCGCGTCGTCAGCACCAAAGATTCCTATCAGCAAGCGCACCACGCGCAGCAGGAACTGGTAACTGATCAGGACAAACGCCAATGGGACAATCGCGTGCACCAGCCACAACGGAACATCTGCCAGAAAGGTGTCGCCCCAGCTCATTTCTTCGCGGATCAGGCGCCACGCCTGCCAACCAATTGTCGCGCAGACTGAGGCGGCAAACACATCGACGACGACCTTGCTCCATGCAATGACCGGCCCTGAAAGGACGTGCGTTATGAGGTCTATGCGAATGTGCTTGTTGTCACGGCAGGCCGCTATCGAGCCGACCATCGCAAGCCACAGGACGATGACCTTTACGAGTTCATCGGCCCACGACAGGCTAAACGCGCCGTTTAGCAATTGCCGGTTGATAATCTGGAATACGGAGACCCCGATCATTGTCCCCAGCAGGACCACCAGCGCCGTATTTTCCGCCAGCCTCCCGAATTGCTCCAGCTTGTCGAGGAGCTTTTTCAATGCTCGCTGCGGTATTCAGACACGTACTTCAGCAACTCGTCGAACAAAGCCTTGTCGAAGTGTCCCTGGTTTGCCAGGTCAACATTCAACGTCATAAGGGCCGCACGAACCTTTTCATATTCCTCAGGCGCGACCGGCACAGTCTCAATACCGGTGTTTAGCAGCGCGTCGCGTGCTTCGCGGTTATCGATGAGGTTGACCTTGTCGAAATTTTTGTAAGTCCGTCCCATGACTTCGCGAACGACAGCCTGGTCATCTCCGGACAGCTTGCCGAAGGCCCGTTTATCCACGGCCATGAAACCCAGCGTGTAAACGAGCGGCAGCTCGGTAATGTACTTGACCTTGGTATGCCACTGCAGGACGACCGCCCCGATAGGCGACATAGCAACGATGTCGATCAGCCCGGTCTGCAGTCCCGTTAATACGTCGGTGAGCGGCAACGTCACCGGGGAGAGTGACATCGCTTCCATCGCGCGGCGGCTGATTTCGTCGCCTTCGGGAATCCAGACTTTCTTGCCTTTCAGGTCGTCCAGCGAATCGACCGGGATATTCGACATGAGAATGGCGAATCCACCCGCGGCGAAGCCAAAGTTCACGAAACCGGCCTCTTCGAGCCCCGCGCTCAACCTCGCGTCAAGACGGCTGCGCGCATAGGCGGCCTCCTCCTCCGAGTTGAACACCATCGGCAACCCATAGAGATTGAGATTCGAGTACTGTCCGGCGAGCGCGGTCGGCGTGAAAGCTCCACCCTGCAAAGCGCCAATACGAATTCGGCTCAGAACCTTCTGGTCGTTGCCCATAATACCGCCGCCGTAGTACTTGATCTGTACGCGGCCCTCGGTACGTTCCTTGATCTCCCTGGCGCTCGCGCGCATATCTTTCATCCACTGCGAGTTCTCGGGCGTCACGGTGGCAATCTTCAGCGTTGCGGCCTGCAGAGGAAGGCCCAGCGTCAAGCCAGCCGTCAGAACAAGAATTGCCAGAATCTGTCTTTTCATTGTCATCTCAGTCAAAAATATTCATCAGCTTCGGCAAGCATGACCGCAGCTTGCTCCTTGGCCAGCACGTTACTCAGAGTAAAGCCGTCGTGATACGGATCCGCCGCCATGACTTCGTTGAGCAGTCGATCGTGCAACTCACGTTCATACAGCAATTTGGCGTAGCCGCGCGCGAACCAGACTTTGGCGCCCAGATCCTTACCGTCCGTCAGTGCGATCGCCTTCTCGAAGTACTCGCGCGCTTCCTCAGGCCTGCCGCCCATTGCCGGCGGCATCAGCGTCAACAATATTCCCATATGGGTGTAGACAGCACCGTTAACTTCGTCACCACTTATGTCCATATAGCGATTAAATAAAGCCTCCAGCTGCGGTAATTCGGCCAGCGCATTCCAGTCGGAGCTGTGCGCATTGATATACGTGAGCAGCGCAAAGCCGTAGGTGTACAGGAACTCGCTTTGCTTCGGCCTGATTCCCCCGAGCGTTGCGACAAACTCGTCGTACGTATCGTCGGGCCACCCGCATGCCGGCGAATAGGACTCGCACATGGCAGTGGATGCATATCGACGTGCGCGCGCCGTCAGGCGCGCAGCGCGCTCCGGGTCGTCGTCAGCAAAAATAGCACCGTACGATGCATACAGCGTCGCGCCGGAGGCCAGCAAATCCGGATCGTCGGGATTGTTTCGCAGCAGGCTGTCGATTGTGACCATGAAGGTCGGGAGTGCGGCCTTCGCCGTTTCCGGATCGTCCTGGTTGAGGATGGACGCGGACAGGTTGTCCGTGAAGCCGCTCGTCGCCGAGGAAACCAGCGACGCGCAACCACTCAGGGAACAGGCAATAACGCCAATGAGTAGTGCTTTTTTCATATGACCACGGACCCCAGTAAAAGCAATTGGTTCAGCTTTTGTCGCTGGCCCGCATTATATCGGAATGCACCCCGGCGACGGCTGCGCCGGGGTGATGATTTCCTGATGGAAACTAGATCTTTTCCTTGATGCGCGCTGCCTTACCTGTACGACCGCGGAGGTAGTACAGCTTGGCGCGACGCACGTCGCCACGGCGTTTGACCTCAACGGAATCGACGACCGGGCTGTAAGTCTGGAATACGCGCTCAACACCCTCGCCATGCGAGGTCTTGCGAACCGTGAATGATGAGTTCAGGCCGCGGTTGCGCTTGGCGATCACGACGCCTTCAAACGCCTGCAAACGCTCGCGCTCACCTTCCACTACTTTGACCTGCACGACAACAGTGTCGCCCGGAGCAAATTTCGGCATTTCCTTGACCATCTGCTCTTGTTCGATCGCTTCGATAATTTTGCTCATTGTCTCTGCTCTTTCAAAAATTCGTCGAGCAACAGGCGCTGCTCGTCATTCAATCCAAGTTTCTCAACCAGATCCGGGCGTCGTACAAACGTGCGACCCAGGGCCTCTTTCAATCTCCACCGCGCAATCTCTGCGTGGTCACCGGACAACAACACGTCCGGCACACAACGGCCGTCAACTGCCTCAGGCCGCGTGTAGTGCGGATGATCCAGCAAGCCCTCCATAAAGGAGTCCTGCGCTGCAGACTCATCGTCACCCAATACGCCGGGCAACAAACGCACCACCGCGTCGATCACTGCCATCGCGGCGACTTCACCACCCGAAAGCACGAAATCGCCCAGCGACAATTCCTCATCAACCTGCGACTCGATGAATCGCTCGTCGATGCCTTCGTAACGGCCCGCCAGCAAAATCAACCCGGGCAATTTGGCGAAGCGTCCTGCCGTCGCCTGATCAAATACCCTGCCCTGCGGCGAAAGGTACACGACCGGGCTACCCTCGGGTGACCTCTCTCGTGCGGCGGCAATTGCTCCGGCAAGTGGTTCGTACTTCATCACCATGCCAGGGCCACCACCGTACGGTCGATCATCCACCGTGCGGTGCACATCGCTTGTATGCTCACGCGGATTTTCAATATCCAGCGTGACCAGTTCACGGCGCTGTGCGCGTCCCACGACGCCATATTCGGCAATCGTCGCTACCATTTCCGGAAACAGGCTGATCACATCAAAGTGCATCGTGTCAGTCCCACTCCCAGTCGACCCTGATCTCGCCCTTGGCGAGGTCAACACCGAGTACCACCTTGTCCATGACGAACGGAATCAGTCGCTCCGTTTCGCCTTTGACAACCATCACATCGTTGGCTCCCGTTTCCAGCAGGTAATCCACCTTGCCGAGTTCGGTGCCATGCCGATCCACGACGCTCAAGCCCTCCAGATCTGACCAGTAATACTGGTCGCTGTCGGTCTCGGGCAGTTCGTCCCTCGGTACCCCGATCTCGGTCCCGATGAGCCCGGCTGCCTTGTCGCGATCGTCGTATCCATTGATACGAACAATGACGGTCTTGCCGTGTCGCTGACCTTCAGCGACTGTCGCCTCCTGCCACCCGTTCTTTCCGGAGAGCAGCCAGCGATCGTAATCCAGTACCGCTTCACGCGGATCAGTGTACGAGTACACCTTAACCCAGCCCTTGACTCCGAACAGGCCGGATATTCGGCCCAGGATGACGGGTTGAGCTGTAACGCCCAATCAGTT
>Ga0316195_10001286_pt1 | contig 11102 bp, 10 predicted proteins | sample Phised1_MG_FD_204937 | JGI IMG/M metagenome (GOLD analysis project Ga0316195, IMG submission 204937) | Coastal sediment microbial communities from Maine, United States - Phippsburg sediment 1 | ecosystem: Environmental > Aquatic > Marine > Coastal > Sediment | place: USA: Maine | collected... | reverse complement strand
CCGCCTTCGACAAGCTTCGCTGGCTGCAACACGGTGATATCCATCTCTACATCGGTTACATCCTGCTGGCGATTGTGGTGCTGCTGTTTTTTGTCTGATCAGGAGAAGGAAACATCCCCCACGTAAGTCCTGTAATTGTGAGGTTTACGGCAACTAATATGACCCGCGAAAAGGCTTGATGATGACATCCGTTTTTTTATTTCTTTTGGCGATTTTGCTGGCACCCTTCTATTCGGCAGTTATCCTTAAGGTGAAAGCGTTCTTCGGCGGTAAAAAGGGGCCGCCCCTGTTGATCAACTATTACACCTTGATCAAGCTGCTGAAAAAGGGGTCGGTATACAGCACCAGCACCACGGTCATTTTTAAATTAGGCCCCATGGTGTCATTGTGCGCCGCCTTCACCGTCCTGCTGTTTATGCCCATCGCCGGCCAGCCGCCGATATTCACCTTCCAGGGCGATGTTATCCTGCTTCTTTATTTGTTGGGAATGGGGCGTTTTTTTACCATTGCCGCCGCCATGGACACGGCGTCGCCTTTTGAAGGCATGGGGGCCGCCCGGGAAGCCTACTTTCCCATCATCTGCGAAGCCACGCTCTTTATGATCCTGATCCTGTTTTACGTTCTTAGTGGCGAATTGAGTCTGGCAGCCTATTTCTCGGCCGGTCAGCCCGCAGGTTTCTGGCATACCGCCGGCGCGCCGCTGCTTTTTGTGGTCCTCGCCCTGTTCATTGTGCTGTTGACGGAAAACTCCCGCGTTCCGGTGGACGATCCGGCCACGCATCTGGAACTGACCATGATCCATGAGGTCATGGTATTGGACCACAGTGGGCCTGATTTCGCTTTCATCGAAATGGGATCGTTCCTGAAGCTCTTTTTCTACGCCACGATGGTGACCCGGTTGATTTGTCCGGTGACACTGGGTCATCCGGCGGCGGATCTTGTTATCTTTCTGGCCACCATGGGGGTGGTATACGTGGCGGTGGGCGTGACGGAGTCGGTCATGGCCCGCTACCGCATGGACAAAGTGCCCCAGTTTGTGCTGACTTCCTTTGCGCTGGCTTTTTTTGCAACCGTTATTTCGCTGGAGTTTCTCAAATGATCCATCCGGTTGATACCCTCTTGGCCCTGGTCCTGCTGTCCGTGCTAATCTCTTTTGGTTCGAGCCGACTGCCGACCTTGATCAAAGCCCTGGCCTTCCAGGGCGTGGTCGTGTCCATCGTGCCGTTTTTCATGGGGCACAACTTGACCGTCGGTGGTGTGATCTTCACCCTGGTCACCATGGTGATCCGGGGGATCGGCATCCCCTTGTGCATCTATCTGGCTATCAAAAAAGTCGCTATCAAAAGGGAGGTCGAGCCGATTATCGGTTATAATGCCTCTCTGCTGGCCGGTCTGTTGCTGATCGTGGCGGCTGCCTTTGTGAGCCCGAAATTCAATCTGCCCCAGACCAGCGTCCATGCCCTGCTGCTGCCTACGGCCATTACGCTTCTGGTGGCCGGTATGTTTCTGCTGATGGCACGGCGCAATGCCATTGCCATGGTTTTGGGCTATATCATGATGGAAAACGGGATCTATGTGGTGGGAACCAGTTTTTCGATGCGCGCGCACCACATTGTGGAGTTTGGCATTTTGCTGGATGTGTTGGCCGGTGTGATGATCATGGCCATTATCCTCCAGAATATCAAACAGACTTTTGACGATGTGGATACGGCCCATCTCAGAACGCTAAAGGAATAGGTTTTCGTATGGTTGAGTTCGTTTTTATTGCCCCCATGCTGACCGGGATCATTGCTTTTTTCATACCCCCGACCGCCGGACGCCTTTTGCTGGTGCTCACCGGCGCGATCCACCTGGCAATGTCCCTTATGCTATGGGTCCTGCGACCGGAGGCCCTTTTCCCCGTCTATTTTGCCGTCACCCCCGAAGGGCTTTTGTCGCTGCTGGTGATCTCACTGTTGTTCTTTTTGATTTCAATATACACCACGGCCTATCTTAAGACCGCCGAGATCCGATCCGAGAACATCTTCACCGGATCCATGCTGCTTTTTTTGTCCACCATGACCATGGTGACGCTTTCGGATCATATCATGGTCATGTGGATCGCTATCGAAGCGACAACCCTGGCAAGTGCTCCGTTGATTTATACCCATCGATCCGCGGCCTCCCTAGAAGCCACCTGGAAATATGTCTTGATTTGTTCCGTCGGCATTGCCCTGGCCTTGTTGGGATCGGTATTTATCACCTTGTCCATGGATGTGGGCGGCGTGGACGTGCCGGTGGCCTTCTCGTCACTGACGGACGTGGCCCGACAACTGGACCCGTTGTGGCTGAAAACAGGATTTGTTTTCATTCTGGTCGGGTATGGCACCAAGATGGGACTGGCGCCCATGCACACCTGGCTGCCGGATGCCCACAGCGAAGCGCCTAGCCCGGCTTCGGCCCTGCTTTCGGGCGTGCTGCTCAATTGCGCCTACCTGGGAATCTTCAAGACCAACAAAGTCATGCATGCGGCCGGGTTGGGCGATTTTTCCGGTACGATCCTGATGACCTTCGGTCTGGTGTCCATTCTGGCGGCGGCCACCTTCATCCTGAAACAGACCGAGTACAAGCGGCTGCTGGCTTATTCGAGCATCGAAAACATGGGGATCATCGCTTTCGGCACCGGTATTGGTGGTTTAGGGGCCTACGGCGCCGTTTTATGCCTGATCCATCACAGCCTGATCAAGTCCTCGCTGTTTCTCTGCTCAGGCAACATTTTATTAGGCTATGGCGATCGCCTGATAGCTGGCACGGGCCAACTGGCGCGACGCATGCCCAAAACCTTTGTGGCCTTTTTCAGTGGTTTCGCGGGTATCTCCGGGTTTCCCCCTTTCGGGATTTTTATCGGGGAATTGTTTATCATCATGGCCGCATTTCGAACCGGGCATTATCTTGCGGTGGGGCTGTTCATTCTTAGCCTTTGCGTGATATTCGCTGGTTTTGCCCGGCACGTCATGAAAATCTCCTTCGATGACGTCGGTACCACGATTCAGATCGAAGAAAAGTCGATCATGGTCTGGCCACAATATGCCCTTTTGACGACATCCCTGGTGCTTTGTTTCTGGATACCGGAGACCCTGTATCAGACCATCGTTCAAGCGGTGGCGACCATGGGGGGAGGGTTTTAATGCAGACGGAATTTCTAGAGATCGGCAACGGGAAGGCGGTGGCTCGCGATCGCATTCCCCATCTATCGTTTGACGATTTTCGCGTCCAGGCCATGGGGCTTGTCGAAGGCGGCGGCAAAGTTGTCCAATATTTTGCCTATGAAGAAGGTGGTGGGATCAAACTCTTGGCTGTTTTACGCACGGACCGCTTGCTTGTGGCTGGCTGTGATGCCCCTGAGGCCTACCCATCGATGAGCCTGGCCTGCGAACCGTTTCACCTGTTTGAGAGGGAACTGGCGGAACAGTTTGCCATCCGACCCGAAGGCCACCCCTGGCTGAAAATGGTGCGCTACCACCCCAACTATCGGGGCCGGGAGGATATCTTCGGCAATGATTACACTCAGGATATTCCCGGCAACTACGATTATTACGCCGTTGACGGGGAAGAGGTTCACGAAGTGGCCGTGGGGCCGGTGCATGCCGGTGTGATCGAGCCGGGGCACTTCCGCTTCAACTGTATCGGCGAGCGGGTCCTGCACCTGGAGATTCAACTGGGCTATCAGCATCGGGGTGTCGAACAGCTACTGATGAATGTCGATGCCCGCCGGCTGCCGATCATTACCGAAGGTATCGCCGGAGACACCGCCGTGGGTCACGGACTGTGTTATGCCCAGGCCATCGAAGCCTTGACCGACACGACGCCCGACGCCGGGGCGCGTATTATCCGAACCATCGGACTGGAGCTGGAACGCCTGGCCAACCACGTGGGCGATTTAGGTGCCTTGAGCGGTGACGTGGCCTTCCTGCCGCCGGCCAACTACTGCGGCCGCATGCGGGGCGACTTTCTCAACATGTCCCTCTGGTTGTGCGGTAACCGTTTCGGGAAGGGGCTTGTACGTCCCGGCGGGGTCCGATTTCCCATGACCGATGTGGACCGGGAGACCCTTTCCGGCAGACTGGATGAACTGAAGCCCCAGGTGCGTCACACCATTGAGCTGCTTTTTGGGACCCCGAGTGTGCGAGCCCGTTTCGAGGATTGCGGTGCCGTCTCGACCGATGACGCCCACAAGCTGGGCCTGGTCGGGCCGGCGGGGCGCGCCTGCGGCATCGCCTACGACGTCCGGCGTGATTTCCCCACGGAACACTACACGCAACTGGACATACCTGAAAATGCCAAGCCCACCGGGGATGTCTACGCCCGGGCCCGCATGCGCGCCGATGAGGTATTGCAGTCCATGGATATCATCGAATCCCTGCTGCAGGCTCCCGTGTCAACCCAATGTGTGCTGCCCGTCGACCTGAAGCCGGCCTCCTCCGCCATGGTGGTTACCCTCAACGAAGGCTGGCGCGGGGAGGTATCCCACTGCGTTTTGACCGGCGCTGACGGCCAAATCGTCCGTTACAAGGTCAAGGACCCCTCCTTTCACAACTGGAACGGGCTGGCCATGTCTTTGCGGGATACGGGGATTTCCGATTTTCCTTTGAACAACAAGAGCTTCAATCTTTCCTACTGCGGGTTTGACTTATAGAAACGCGCAAACTGCGAGAAGAAAAACTGTCATGATAAAAACGCTGCAAAATCGATTCGAGCAAGGTTACCGTACCTCCCGTTATCCCAAGGAGCCGATCCAGCTGCCGGAGCGTTACCGCGGCCGACCGCAAATTGTCCCGGATGCTCCGACCGAACTGGTCGCCCGGTGTGCGGCCGCCTGCCCGCAGGAGGCCATCAACGCTGAAAGTAGGCGTATCGACATGGGGCGCTGCGTTTTCTGCGGCACCTGCGAGCGCTTGTCGGAAGGGCGTTTTGTGGCGTTCACGCAGGATTTTGAAATCGCGACCGCCCAAAAAGAAGACCTGCTTACCGACGGTTCCCTGCCGGCGCTCGCAAACCATGCCAAACAGCATTTTAAAAAATTGTTCGGGCGTTCCCTTCAGCTGCGACAGGTGTCGGCGGCGGGGTGCAACGCCTGCGAAGCCGATCTGAATGTGCTGGCCACCCCCTTTTTCGACCTGGCGCGCTTCGGCATCAATTTTGTCGCCTCACCCCGACACGCGGACGCCATTGTCGTGACCGGACCGATATCCCGAAATATGAAGACGGCCCTGCTGCAGACCTATGAGGCCGTTCCGGCCCCCAAGGTGGTCATTGCTGTCGGTAGTTGCACCCTGTCAGGAGGACCGTTCCAGGGCAGCCCTGAAATCACGGAAGGGCTTGATCAATTACTTCCCGTCGACTTGTTTATTCCGGGATGCCCGCCCCATCCGCTGACCAATTTGCACGCTTTTTTATCTTTTTTCAAATGAAGGAGGTTTTCAATGAAAACTTTCACCGTATTAGACCTGATGGTCCCACTTTCCGAGTATGCCACTGTTTCCGATGACGCCAGGTTGTGCGATGCGATTATGGCCCTTGAGCAGGCCCAGGAAGAATTCGACAAGACCCGCTATCGTCATCGTGCTGTCCTGGTATTCGATAAGAATAATAAAATTATAGGAAAAATCAGCCAGTTGGACGCTCTAAAGGCATTAGAACCCAAGTACGCTGAATTGATGACGGACAGCAGTATGCGACATTTTGGATTCAGCAATAAATATATGCAGGGCATGCTGGATCAATTTTCACTTTGGGCCGGCCCCATGGCGGATATCTGCAAAAAGGCCGCTAATCGTAAGGTGAGTGATTTTATGTATACGCCGACCCAAGGTGAGTATGTCCGTCAGGACGCTACTTTGGACACGGCCATCCACCAACTGATTGTCGGCCATCATCAATCCCTGCTGGTCACAAACGATGCCGGAGAGATCGTTGGCATTTTAAGACTTTCGGACGTCTTTGCCGCGGTATTTCACGAGATGAAGGCGTGCCAAATGGAGTGCTGACAGAACATATTGGTCGATCTGCACAGAATCGATCAAAAAATACAGCAGTCTGACTGAGGAGGAAGGTAATATGAGCGACGGTGTGGCTGGCGCCCCAAGCCAGATTAACTGGAAAAGATTGATGTTTCTTTTTATGGGTGTCATCCTGTTTGTGGTCGTATACTATTCGCCGACCTGGCCGGATGCCATCGATCCAATGGGCAAACACTTTGAACTGAGCCGGGAGGGCAAGGGCGCCTTGGCGGTATTTCTTCTGGCCGGCACCTGGTGGGTCTTTGAAGTGGTGCCGATCGGGGTCACGAGCCTGGCCATCGGGGTGTTGCAGGCCCTGTTTCTGATCCGGCCGGCCAAAGTGGCCTTCAAGGACTTCATGGACCCTTCCGTCATGTTTATCTTCGCTTCCATTGTCATTGGCCTGGTATTTACCAAGACCGGGTTGACGCGACGCATGGCGTACAAAATGCTGGCCATCGTGGGCGAGAAAACCAGCATGATTTATCTGGGTTGTTTCGTCGTGACGGCGGCGCTTACCCACATCATGGCCCACACCGCGGTGGCCGCCACGATTTATCCGCTGTTGCTGGCCATTTATTCTCTCTACGGGGAAGGCGACAAGCCGACCAAATTCGGCAAAGGTCTTTTTATCGGCATGGCCTATGTAGCGGGTGCCGGCAGTATCGTCACCTTGCTGGGCGCGGCCCGGGGGGCGGTGGCCTTAGGCTTTTACACCGATATCGTCGGTGAATCCATTTCGTTTTTCAAGCTGACCTATTATATGTTTCCGATCGGGTGGTTGATGACGTTTCTTTTGTGGGGCTTTTTCATGCTCGTCTTAAAACCAGAAAAGGCAACCATCCCGGGGCTGAGAGAAAGAGCCAAACGCCTGTATTCCGAGTTGGGACCGCTGTCGCGCAAGGAAATTGTCGCCACCATTATCGTCATGAGCTGCATTGCGACCATGTCCCTGCGTTCTTTTATTCCGGCGTTGGAGGTGTTGGACAAAACCGGCATCATCCTGATCTCGACCATTCTGTTTTTTATCACCGGCATACTGGACATCGACGATCTGGAGTCGGTGCCCTGGAACATTATTTTGCTTTTCTCGGGTGCTATGAGCATCGGGTTCTGCCTCTGGGAAACCGGGGCCGCCAAATGGCTGGCGGTGAACTGGCTAGTGATGTTCCAGGAGGCCAACTGGTTCGTTTTTACCATGAGCATCGCTTTTTTCGTCATGATTATGACCAATTTCATCATGAACGTGGCGGCCATTGCCATTTCCCTGCCGGTGGCCTTTGTCATTGCCCCATATCTGGGCGTGGCTGCGGAAGTGATTCTGTTTGCGGCTCTGGTGACGGCCGGCATGCCGTTTCTGCTGCTCGTGGGGGCGGCGCCCAATGCGATTGCCTACGACTCCAAGCAGTTTACAACGGGTGAGTTTTTCTTGTACGGCATACCCGCCAGTATCATGCTCATGGTGGTGGTGGGCTTTGCTGTGTTCTTCCTATGGCCGGCGATGGGTATGTTGGTGACGGTGTAAGGCGGTCGCTATTGGATTTGACGTAAACGGGTCGTCCTCGTCATACGAGCCCCCGCTCTTCTAAAGGGCGGGGGCTCTTTGTTTTGATGCCGAAATAAAGATCAACCAGGAAATTTACAGCAGACCTTTCCGGATCTCTTCAGAAAAATTGCCAAAGCGCAAAAAGCCTGCCGCCGTATCGCCATCTTTAACGATCAGAGGTTGATGGGTTCCCGGTAACCCTGCCGCAAAACTCTCGAGAATCATTGGAAAACAAAACACGCTAAACATCTCTGAGAATCAAGGCGTTCAGGTTTCACCGAGATTGTTTGCGGCAAAATCCCAGTTGACCAGGTGATCGAGGAAGGCTTCGATGTATTTCTCCCGCTGGTTTTTATAGTCCAGGTAATAGGCGTGTTCCCAGACATCCAGGACCAGCAATGGCTGTATGCCCTGCACGATCGGCCCCACAGCGTTGGCGGTGCTGACAACTTCGAGATTGCCTTCATTCGGCACGAGCCAGGTCCAGCCGCTGGCAAATCGCTCGCGGGCAACATCGACAAATCTTTCACGGAAGGACTTGTAGCTGCCGAATGATGTTTTCAGCCATTCCCCCATCCGACCTTCCGGCGACCCGCCGCCGCCCGGCCTCATGCTGTTCCAGTAGAAGGTGTGGTTGTAAACCTGGGCGGCGTTGTTGAAGATGGCATTCTGTTGACACGTTTTGGGTTGGAAGGCCTCACGCATTATATCGACCAGGGAGAGTTTCGCCAGACGTGTATCGGCCACAAGGCGGTTGGCATTGTTCACATACCCTTCGTGGTGCTTACCGTAATGATATCGGAGTGTTTCCTCGGACAGATAAGGTTCCAGGGCGTTCAGTTTATAGGGAAGGGATGGCAGCCGAATAGCGTGTTCGGATGTGTCGTGATTTCGGGAACAGCCCCAACCCGCCATTTCCAGCGCGGCCAGAGCTCCGACACCGACAGACCATTTGAGAAATGTTCTTCGCTGCATAGAAAACCTCCTTGTGAAAACTTTGGCCATTATTCACGGCACAGGTCAGCATACGATAGCGTGAAATTTTTCCAAGCCAAACAGGAAACGCCCTGCTGAGGATGGTCGCATTATTCCGGATCAACCGGCAACGCCGGTCTGACCTTTAAAATAATTTCCTTGCGAATCTGGACGGTACCGGGCTTGGCACCACGGGGCTTGGAAACATAGCGGGCCCGCGTGGCCGATACCGGTACCACACCTCCCTGGCGGGCTTTGCTGTGGTAGGCCGCAATAGCGGCAGCCATTTTGAGGATGGACCGGTTTGGATCTTGATCGGCCGGTACGCGCAGAATCACATGGCTGCCCGGTTGCCCCCGAACGTGGAACCACCAATCATTGGGGGAAGCCATGCGCAAGCTCAGGTGATCGTTATCATCGTCGGTACGCCCGGCCATCACAATCCAGCCCTGGGGCAGCCTGTATTCAAATAAACGCGGTGGTGGTGGCCGATGATCTGATCGATGCTGTTGGGTCATGAAATAAGTTTCCGGATCGATAGGAGATGGCGCTGAATATAGGCCGGTTTGTCAAGAGCACTGACAGGATAGATGAAAGTGCTTCTAATCTCAATAGATTGTTCGGGGTGAAACGATATGGATAAAAAGACCACTCGCCACGTCGGCAGGTAACCGAGTTATCTGCAAATCAATGAAGAATCGCCCGCGACCAAGGCATCAATGCGTCGAGCGGCATTGAACGCGACGGTTTTGCAAGCAATGGGGTGGGTCCGGGCAAGCATGCGCCTGCCGGCAACGACGACGTCGCGTCAGTGTGCCAATGGCCTAACAAACTGAACCCCGATAAGGAACCGATTGGGCGTTTCCTTACCACAGCGGTGACACCAGACGACCTCGGCCGGGCAATCCTCGTAGTTCGCGCCATTCAGGATATCGGCCAGGCGGTCCCCTGGGCCTATGACCACTCCGGAGCCGGGTGCGATAAAACGGTCGGAAATTAACTGCATTCCCCCCCTGCAGCAGTCGCTCATTCGGGCATGCTGGCTTTGTTGGGTACCGTCATGCCAGATTTCGACAGAAGCTTCACGATACCTTCTCAAAAATGAACGGCGGGTATATTTCACCCTCGTATTCTCCTTTACTATGGACCTGGAGTCCTATTTTCAGCAGGTTGTTCAAAAAGGTACGAAAGCCGGTGGGGTGAGGCAGAATGAGTGAGAACGCATTATTTACAGATCGAAATGAGCATTATTTAAGATAAATTTTAGCGCCGTCGTTTTTCGACAACCGGATAGGTGGCAAGATGCGCGATAGAGGAATCAGAGGTCGCAGAGAGAAAAAACATTCGAAGGGCTATGAGTTTTGTCCCGGAACCGCAAATTCCGTTGAACCATCCGCGAATTGAAAACAGGCGCGGGGAAAACGTTGCACGTCTCGATGGTAATGCGGCCCCTAAACAGGTTTTGGGCGATGACGAATGGGAGCGGGCTTGCCAACTGAGAAAAATTATAGGCTGGATCAAAAAAAAAAGTCAAACGAAAAGGCCTATGAGATGGGGTTTTTCAGATAAAAATAGAAGGGTGCCGATATGCATAGAATCAACGGCGAGCTAACTCTGGCGATTTTGGTTCCTCTGGTTTGCGGCCGGATTTGAGGGCTTCCATATGTTGCGCTTTGAGACATTCCAGAGTGTGGCCCAAGCTGTAGGCGAGATAGTACTTTTGGATGTTGGATACGTACCGTACCGTTTCCGACCCGATCAAACGCATGGCGGCGATTTCCGTATGACGAAACCATTTATTGGGATCATAGCCGAGTTTGGCGGCCAAACGGCGGCATTCCTGGATCCGGTTCGGTCCGGCATTGTATGCCGCCAGGATAAGGCAGATGCGATCGTGAGGGAGAATGTCGGGGTCGGCAAAATAGATATCCCGCAACAGGGCCAGGTATTTAGATCCGGCATGGACGTTTCGTTCTGGTTTGTCAATATCGCTGATGCCGATGCTAATATCATTTGCGGTGGTGGGCATCACCTGCATCAGTCCGACGGCTCCCGAAGGTGACTGGCGGTTGTGATCCATCTGCGATTCCTGATAGGCAACCGCGGCAAGAAGCATCCAGTCGAAGTTATAGCGTGCGCCGTATTTTCGGAAGAGGGGTACGTAGCGGGAAAATTTGGCGCGGTCGGTCAGGGCCTGCGGATGACTGATCCACTTGGTCTCCTTGAAGTACTGGCGGTAGTAAATGTTTCCGAAATGGGAGCCTCGCCGGCGATCAAACAGAAAACGGTTCAAACTGGCTTTGAGTTCTGGGTTGTCTCGGCGGACCATCCAGGCAATTGGAGTGTGTGCGCTGATTTCCGGAAATTCATGAATCGTGATATTTGGAAACATTTCGGCCCATATATGCGCAATATGGCTTTCAACGATACTGAGTTCGATGATACCCGCGTTGATCAATTTCAGAATATCCTCGCTGCTGAGGATGGTATCGGTTTCAACCTGCTGTATAGGGGGCAAGTTGTGTATGAGCAGACGGGCGTTA
>Ga0316195_10001285_pt1 | contig 11110 bp, 13 predicted proteins | sample Phised1_MG_FD_204937 | JGI IMG/M metagenome (GOLD analysis project Ga0316195, IMG submission 204937) | Coastal sediment microbial communities from Maine, United States - Phippsburg sediment 1 | ecosystem: Environmental > Aquatic > Marine > Coastal > Sediment | place: USA: Maine | collected... | reverse complement strand
CCATGGGAGTGGCGCCGGCAGCAGAAATACGGGAAGCCGTGATGTCGGGAGACACCCGGCGCACAGGCCCGGTACTCGATGAAATCAATCTCCTGAATGCCGGCAACTGGCGTCACACAATGAACATGCACTTTCTACCGCGCCTTCGCAGCACCACCCAATTGGGGCATATGCCCGGATTGATCGGCCGGGGGCCCGCCCCTAGGCTCGAGTTTGGGCGCTGCAATAACACCGACCGGGAAAGCGTCGGGAAAAGGGGATTACTATGGGTGCAACACAGACCGAGAAGCTCCGAATGGCCGCCGAGGGGCTGATACTGAACGATGCGCAGAAGCACATCCTGGCGCACCGCCTGGCCCGCAAGCTGGCGAGGAAGGAGCAGGGATGCATCACCGTTAGCGAAATGCTGCAGTTGATAGACGGCGCGATGCGTGACATGCAAGCGAGCGCCGGTGTCGAGATGCTGGTGATATCGGAAGATGCCTACAGGGACAACCGGGTGGTAAGGCGCGCTTAAACGGCGGGATCGAACGGGCAGGCCATCCTGCGCTGACATGGTCAGCGGTTCCAGGACGGTGCATAAAAAAAGCAACACCCGTGTGGATGTTGCCTTTTTTGTGTGGTGGAGCTAAGCGGGATCGAACCGCTGACCTGTTGCATGCCATGCAACCGCTCTCCCAGCTGAGCTATAGCCCCGTATTCGGGTGTAACTCATTGATCATGCTGGAGTTTTATCTGGACCTGATCAATGATGAGCTGCGCATTTTAGTGACAGGGGCCGCCACTGTCAACATATGCTAATCTCCTGTGGCATACCCGCCTTCCAGCCTGCACAGGAGTTGCGCCATGTTAGGTAAATTCGTCCTCTGGTTTTCCGCCGCCATGTTCATCGCCTACGGGCTGGCCTGCCTGGCCTCCCCGGCGCTACCGGCCGGCTATGCTGGCCTGGAGTTCGCGTCCAGCGATGCTGTTCCGGAGATCGGCGCGATGTACGGCGGACTGCAGACAGGCTTCGGCCTGTTCTGCCTGCTGGGCGCCCTCAAGACAGGCTATTACCGGCCCGCGCTGGTGCTGCTGTTGCTGTGCATCGGCGGCCTCGCCCTGTCGCGCTGCTTCTGGGCCCTCTCCGGCACCGCACCAATAGGCAGCTACACTCTCGGTGCCATGGCCTACGAATATACTACCGCGATCCTGGCAGCCATCGCGCTGCGCAAACAGGCCTGAAAATCACGCGGCGCATCGGGCCGGCGGGAGGGCCGCCTCAACTGCCGTAGGTGTCGCGCAGGTACTGCATGATATCTTCCGACTCGAACAGGCCGGTTTCGCTGTTGGGGTCGTACAGGTAGGGAATGGATACCCTGCCTTCCATGTCCTGCAGTATCCTGCGGTTTTCCAGCGTACTTTGCGGGGTGATTTGCAGGGCCTTGCGCACCGGCGGCAGTATCCACTCCTGCAGATTGGTGCGACCGCAATTGCGCAGGATATAGGGTATCTCCATCTCGCACAGCAGTTCGCGCACCGGCCTGGCATAGGGGCTGGACTCGAAGCTGTACAGTTCCAACATGTACTCCGGCTCCACCCCCGGCCTGGCCTTGGCGTTATGGGCGACACGCGGTGCACTCGCCAGCATCGAGCCGAAGGTCTGCAATTTGCCCGCTCGCCACTTCAGCGGCAACGCCCGCTGGCCGTAGGTCTCGAACAGGTAGGCGACGATATCCAGGGACTCGTACATTTCGGTGCCGGTGTTGGGGTCCACCAGGTACGGAAACTGGGCCTTGCCGCCCCGCGCTTCCACCTCGGGGCGAAAGCGCTCCCCCGCTTTCGGGCAGGGATAGATTTCCGCATCGAGGTCCAGCTCAGTGAGGGCTTCGCGCACCAGCCGGCAGTAGGGACAGTTCTCGATATCGTACAACTGCAGCATCTTCTTCGGCTTGACCGTCGCCGGTGTGCTCTGGATGCCATTGCTGCCGCGCACCAGGGTGGCCAGCAGCGACCCCGCTATATTTGTCGCCATAAACTAATCCTCTGTTGAATCCTGCCCGGGCGCGCCGCCCAGGCCCTGGTACTCTTTCTCAAAACGCTTCGCCGCTTTCTTCGACACGCCACCGAGCACCTCGATCGCGTGGCGGATACGCGCCCTGCTCATATCGGGCCCGAGCATTTCCATTGAGTCGACCACCGAGAACGAGGCGCTGGAACCGGCAACAGCCACAAACAGCGGCGCCAGGAAATCCTTGATCTTTACCTCGAGGGCATCTGCCAGACCCTTGAGGTCGCTCCAGATCGTGTCCCGGCTCCAGTGGCGCTGTGCCTCAAGTCGCCACAGGGCGAACTGCATGCGCCTGATAATCTCCTCGCGCTCGCCTTTTATTTCAGCAAAGCTCTCCGCGGTGATAGGCAATGTGCCGGACACCAGGAACCCCGCCAGGGGGGCGAAATCGCTGAGGGTCTCCAGGCGCTTCTGCGCGTGGGGCAGCACCTTCATAAGGTTGGCCTCGTTGTAGGCCCAGTCCACCAGGCGCCGGGCCAGCTGGGCCTCGTCGAGGTCCTCGCGAATCCACATGCCATTCAACCACTTGAGCTTGTCGACGTCGAAGATCGGGCCGCCAAGTGATACGCGCTGGATATCGAAATGGCTCATCATTTCCGGCAGCGAGAATTTTTCCCGCTCATCCGGCATCGACCAGCCCATGCGACCCAGGTAGTTGAGCAGCGCCTCGGGCAGGAAACCCATGCGCTGGTAGTAGAGGATGCTGGTGGGATTCTTGCGCTTGCTGAGCTTGGATTTGTCCGGGTTGCGCAGCAGCGGCAGGTGACACAACCGCGGCATCTCCCAGCCGAAGTACTCGTACAGCAACTTGTGCTTGGGGGCGGAGTTGATCCACTCCTCCCCGCGCAATACATGGGTGATCCCCATCAGGTGATCATCCACCACGTTGGCCAGGTGGTAGGTGGGCATGCCGTCGGACTTGAGCAGCACCTGGGCATCCACCATGCCCCAGTCCAGCTCGATGGTGCCGCGCAGCATATCGTCGATAACACAGGCACCCTCCCCCTCGGGTACCATCATGCGGATCACATAGGGCGCCCCGGCGGCCCGGCGTTTCTCGACCTCCGCGGCCGGCAGCATCAGGTCGGAGGGCTTGAGCGCGGTGCCGGTGCCGGCGGCGCGACGGGCCTCCCGCAAATCATCCAGCTCGGCGGGGCTGCGATAGCAGACAAACGCCTTGCCCGCCTCCACCAGCTGCGCCGCGTACTGGCCGTAAATTTCCATGCGCTCGCTCTGGCGGTACGGCCCGTGGGGGCCACCGATATCCGGGCCCTCATCCCACTCCAGGCCAAGCCAGCGCAGGGAGTCGAGAATAGCCCGCTCCGACTCGGGGGTACTGCGGACCTGGTCGGTGTCCTCGATACGCAGCAGGAACTGGCCGCCGTGGGCGCGGGCGAAACAGAGATTGAAGAGGGCGATATAGGCAGTGCCTACGTGGGGATCGCCGGTGGGCGATGGCGCGACGCGGGTGCGAACAGTCATGGGTATCCGGTCTGTCAACTCAGGGAGCCCGGATTATACGGGCTGGGCCGGGCAAAGCCCATCACGGGGCAGTTCCAGCGGCGCCAGGTCAGCCATCCAGCCGAAGGCATCCAGCACCCGCAGGAACGGCGCATCCAGCGGCGCCCGCAGCGACAGCGTCTCGCCGCTGGCCGGGTGGGCCAGCTGCAGGGCGGTACAGGCCAGCAGCAACCGGTGGCAATCGTATCGGGACTGGAAGAAGCGGTTGTGCACGCCCTTGCCATGCTTGGCGTCGCCGATGATCGGATGGCCGATGTGCTTGAGGTGGCGTCGCAGCTGGTGCCTGCGCCCGGTCTGTGGCTGCAAGGCCACCAGGCTGTAGCGGGTCCGGGGGTAGCGATCCACTGCCTCGGGAATTTCCACTGTCGCCAGGCGCCGGTAGCCGGTCACAGCCGCCTGCGGCACCCTCTCACGGCCCGGCCGCGCCCGCTGCCGATCCCGGTCGGCAATGGGATCCAGCTCCTCTTTCAGGGCATGGTCAATCGTACCGGCTTCCGGGCAATAGCCGCGCACCACGGCCAGGTAGTGCTTGCGCACGCTTCCGTTGGCAAACTGCAGTGACAGCTCCCTGGCGCTGTCGCTGGACAGGCCAAACAGCAGCACCCCGGAAGTGGGTTTATCCAGACGGTGCACCGGGTATACGTGCTGCCCGACCTGGTCACGCACCATCTGCAGTGCAAAGCGGGTCTCGTGGCGGTCGATGGGGCTGCGGTGCACCAGCAGGCCGGCGGGCTTGCTGACCGCCACCAGGTAGTCATCCCGGTAGATCAGTTCACATATCTCAGGATCGGCCATCGCTGCTCACACCAGGTCTGTCGGTCACCACGCGCGGGACTATACACCACCGGACTGCAATTCAGGCGGGCCGCCGGTGAATTTGGTAAATTCCGCGCCAGCGATGATAATGCCCCTGCACCCTGCTTCCCGTTCGAGGATAACCTTCATGCCCCAGCAGCAATTACTACCGGATGTCATCGGCAACACTCCGCTCCTCTACCTGCGCAAGGCGTCGGAATTGACCGGCTGCCATATCTACGGCAAGGCGGAGTTCATGAACCCCGGCGGGTCCGTCAAGGACCGCACGGCCCTGGGCATAGTCCGCGCCGCGGAACAGGCGGGGGAGTTGCAGCCGGGCGGCGTCATCGTCGAGGGCACCGCTGGCAACACCGGCATCGGCCTCACCCTGGTAGCGAACGCCCTGGGCTATGAGTGCGTGATCGTGATGCCGCAAAACGCCAGCGAGGAAAAAATCAGGCAGCTGGAAATGCTCGGGGCGGAGTTGCTGCTGGTGCCCTCGGTGCCCTACTCCGACAGCCATCACTACATCCACACGGCGGAACGGGTGGCCGCGGGACGGCGCAAGGAGGAGGCCCATGGCGCCATCTGGGCGCGCCAGTTCGACAATCCCGCCAATCGCGGGATCCACTACAGCACTACCGGCCAGGAGATCTGGCGCCAGACCGAAGGCAAGGTGGACGGTTTTATCTGCGCAGTCGGTACCGGCGGCACGCTGGCGGGAGTGGCCGACGCACTGCGCGAGCACAATCGCGACATCCGGATAGGCCTGGCAGACCCGATGGGGTCCTCCCTCTACAGCCACTTTAACGGCGGCACGCTGGCAAGCGAGGGCGAATCGATCGCCGAGGGCATTGGCGTGTCCTTCGTACCGGGCAACCTGGCGGGGCTGGAGCTGGATTTTTCCTGCCGCGTGGACGATGACGAGGCACTGCCCCTGATTTACGATTTGCTGAAGGACGAAGGCATCTCCGTGGGAGGCTCCGGCGGCATCAACATAGCTGGGGCGATGGCGATGGCCAGGGAAATGGGACCCGGACACACGATAGTCACCATCCTGTGCGACTCCGGCAGCCGCTACCAGAGCAAGCTGTTCAATCCGGAGTACCTGTGGAAGCGTAAACTGCCGTATCCCCACTGGATTGCGAATTGAACACCGGTGCATTGCAACGCCGCAATCCCGGCCATAGACGAGGTAAAAGATGAAAACATTCACTGCAGCGGACGTGCCCGACCAGACGGGAAAGACGATTTTTATCACCGGCGCCAATACCGGCCTCGGCTATGAGGCGGCCAGGGTCCTGGCGGGCAAAGGCGCCCGGGTCCTCATAGGCTGCCGTTCCAAGGACAAGGCACAACAGGCCCGCAAGCAGATACTGGCGGAGTGTCCCGCCGCCGATGTGGCGGTGATCGAGCTCGACCTCGCCAACCTGGCGTCGGTGAAAAAGGCGGCGACCGCAGTGGCCAAAGAACAGCGCCTCGATGTGCTGGTTAACAATGCCGGTATCATGATCCCGCCCTATGAGCTCACCCGGGACGGGTTCGAGTCCCAGTTCGGCGTCAACCACCTGGGGCCATTCGCGCTGACGGGACTCTTGCTGGAAAAACTGCGGGCCACACCGGCGAGCCGTATCGTCAGTACCTCCAGTATCGCCCACAAGCGGGGCCGGATTTATTTTGACGACATCCACGCGGAGCAGGGCTACAACCCGATGGTCCGCTATGCCCAGAGCAAGATCGCGAACCTGTACTTCGCCTATGAACTCCAGCGACGCCTGTCCGCTGCCGGGGATACCACCATTTCCGTGGCCGCCCACCCGGGCATCGCCGATACCGAGTTGCTGCGCTATATGCCGCGTGCGCTGGAAGCCCTGTCACCCCTTATCCGCCCCCTGTTCCGCTCCGTGTTCAACACCGCGGCGCAGGGTGCATGGCCCACGCTTTGCGCCGCCACCGGGCCGGCAGTCCAGGGAGGCGACTATTACGGCCCCTGCAGGATGAGCCAGACAGCGGGGCCCGCGACCAGGGTCGAGTCGAACCGGCGCAGCCACGACCTCGCAGTGGCAAAGCGGCTGTGGGACCTCTCTATCGACATGACCGGGGTGGATCCGGGGGTATAGCCGTATTACCGCGCTGGAAAACAACAGGCTGCTGTCGATTGCCCCGATGATGGACTGGAGCGATCACCACTGCCGCTTCTTCTGGCGGCTGCTCACCAAACAGGCGCTGCTCTACACCGAGATGGTCACCACCGGCGCCCTGATTCACGGCGACCGGGAGCGCTTCCTGCACTACAACGCCGAGGAGCACCCGGTGGCGTTGCAGCTCGGCGGCAGCAACCCGGCGGACCTCGCCCGCTGCGCGAAGTGGGCCCAGCAGTGGGGTTACGACGAGGTAAACCTGAACTGCGGCTGCCCCTCCGACCGGGTGCAGTCGGGCATGTTCGGCGCCTGCCTGATGGCGCACCCGGGACTGGTGGCGGATGGCGTCAGGGCCATGCGGGATGCCTGCAGCATCCCGGTCACAGTCAAACACCGCATCGGCATCGACCACATGGAGTCCTACGGGGAGTTGCTGGATTTTGTCGGCGCGGTGGCCGCGGCCGGCTGTGAGGTGTTTATCGTGCATGCGCGCAAGGCCTGGCTGCAGGGCCTTTCGCCGAAGGAGAACCGTGAAATCCCGCCACTCAACTACGCCTGGGTGTACCGGCTCAAGACCGACTTGCCAGGGCTCACGTTCGTGGTCAACGGCGGCATCCAGACCCTGGCCGAATGCCGCCGGCACCTGCAGCAGGCGGATGGCGTGATGATCGGCAGGGAGGCCTACCAGAACCCCTGGCTGCTGGCGGACATCGACCGGGAACTGTACGGGATGGACAATCCCGTACAATCCCGCGATGATGTTATAGTCGCGCTGATCCCCTACGTGGAGCAGCAGCTCGCGCGCGGCGCCCACCTGAACCATATCACCCGGCATATCCTCGGCCTGTACCAGGGCGTGCCCGGGGCCAGGAAATTCAGGCGCCACCTGAGCGAAAACGCCTACAGGAAGACAGCGGGGGTCGAGGTTCTTATCCAGGCGGCCGCGCTGGTGCGTGATGCCGGCGGGGGAGATGGCCGAATTCATTCGGCCCGAACACAGAAAGGAACAAACACCAATGGGCAATAAACTTGATCAACTGAAAGCGATGACGGACGTGGTCGCGGACACCGGCGATATCGAGGCCATCAGGCGCTTTCACCCACAGGACGCCACCACCAACCCCTCCCTGCTGCTCAAGGCGGCTGCCCTGCCCCACTACGCCAGCCTGCTCGACCGGGCCAGGGACTGGGCGAGATCAAAGGGTGGGGACAATGCCACGCAACTGGCCAACTGCTGTGATCGTTTCGCGGTGGACGTGGGCAGGGAGATCCTCGGCATCATCCCCGGTCGCATCTCCACCGAGGTGGACGCAAGGCTGTCCTTCGACAGCGATGCCAGCATGGCGCGGGCGCGCAAGTTGATCGGTATGTACGAGGAGGCCGGGATCGGCCGCGAGCGTATCCTGATCAAGATCGCCTCCACCTGGGAGGGAATCCGGGCCGGGGCGCAACTCGAAAAAGAGGGCATCAACTGCAACCTGACCCTGCTCTTCGGTTTCTCCCAGGCAGCTGCCTGCGCCGAGGCCGGGGTGTTCCTGATTTCCCCGTTTGTCGGTCGCATCCTGGACTGGTACAAGGCCAATACGGAGCTGGCTATAAAAACACCCCAGGATGATCCTGGCGTCCAGTCCGTCACCCGCATCTATAACTACTACAAGCAGCACGGCTACAAGACTGTGGTGATGGGCGCCAGCTTTCGCAACGCCGGTGAAATCGAGGCCCTGGCGGGTTGTGATCGCCTGACCATCAGCCCCGCGCTGCTCGAGGAACTCGCCGCGGACGAAGGGGCGCTGCCGCGCCAGCTGGACCCGGCGAACGCCAGTTCCAGGGAATCTAAAGCCGGTATAGCCGAAGCAGGCTTTCGCTACGACCTGAATGCTGACGCGATGGCAACCGAAAAACTGGCGGAGGGTATCCGCAATTTCGTCGCCGACCAGGTAAAGCTGGAACGCCTGATCAGCGCGCGATGATCGACGCGTTCAGGAAACTGTTTGCAGCCCCGCCCCGGGAAACCGAGGCTGACCGGGAGCGCCGGCAGCGGCTGGCCGCGGCCGCCCTGCTGATAGAAACCGCCCGCGCCGACTTCCGCGAGGACGAGGTGGAAGAAACCGCGCTGAAAACCACGCTGTGCCAGACGCTCGGCTTAAGCCAGTCCGAGGTTGCCGAACTGGTAACCCGGGCCTCCGCCCGACTGGATGAAGCGACGTCGCTGTACGACTTCACCCGGGTGATCAACGACTATTGCGAGACAGGGGAGAAGTTCGGGCTGATTACGGCCATGTGGCGGGTGGCGTATGCCGATGGTCGGCTGGACAAATACGAGGAATCACTGATCAGGCAGGTGGCAGAGCTCATCTACCTGCCCCACTCCGATTACATCCGCGCGAAGCTGCTGGCAAAGCCCTGAGTCAGCCGCGTTCGAGCACCGTGAGCAGGTCCTTGAAGCGCGCGCGGTTCTCCGGGCTGAGCGCCATCAATACCTTGTGGGCCTCGATCACCTTCGCTTTCACTGCCTCCTCACTGCCCTCGACCACCGGGATCGCCGTCGCCTCGTCCTGCCCTCCGCAAACTTCCTCGCGCAGCTCGAACAGTCGCTGGAAGCCCATGCTCTTGATGAGGCGGTTGATACCGGGGTCACAGGAATAGATAGCGGGCTGGAAGCCGAAGCGCTGCTTGACCGTCAGCGCGAGCTTGGCCAGCAGGCCCAGGGTTGTGCTGTCCAGTCCCTCGGCGCTGCACAGGTCGACCCAGACGCTGGCAAACGCGGGGTCGTCGAACATCCTCTGGAAATAATCGTCGATGGTCGTGCACAGCGTGAGCCGCACATCGCCCTCGAAGCGGATCACGTAAACCCCGTCGTGGTTCGCAGCCAGGATTTTCCCCTCCGCCATATCAGCCACGCTTGCTGACAAAAAGTGCGGCGATATCATCCGGCGCCGTCTCCACCCGGTCGAGTCCGAGGCGGGTCACCAGCTGCTGGGGCGATTCCGAGGTCTGCTCGAAAACCTCGAGGAAGTACTTTTCCTTTTCTATCAGGTTCCTGGGGGGCAGGATCTCGAGGATGCCATCCGAAAACAGGGCCAGCATAAAGCTGTCCGGCAGGTCGATCAGGTGTTCCTCGTATATGGCGTCCTCCATGATGCCCACCGCGGTGCCTTCGCCGCGCAGGTAGCGCGCCCCGCTGCGGGACACCAGCACCGGCTGTGGCAGATGCCCGGCCACGCTGTAGCGCAGGGTGTTGCGGGCCATATCCAGCAGACCCACCACCATGGTCGCGAACTTGCCCACCGCCAGCCCCAGTAACTCCTTGTTGGCAAGTTTCAGCATCGCGACGGGGCTGAGGATAGAATCATCCAGCAGGCGCAGGTAATCGGAGCGCTTGCGGGCGAACAGGTTCTTCAACAGCACGGTGGCGAAGGCGGAGGAGCTGCCGTGGCCGGACACATCCGCCATGAAAAAAGCGACGAAATTCTCGCCCACGGTAAAATAGTCAGTGAAGTCACCACTCAGGTACAGGGACGGGATCACCGTGTGGCTGATGACGTAGTCATCGAGTACCAGCGGTGTGGCCGGCAGCATCTTCAACTGGACCTGGCGCCCCGCCTGCTGGTCCTGCTCCAACACCTTGACGGTTGCACGCAACTCGGCGTTCGCCGCCTCCAGGCGGCGGCGGGATTCCCGCAGCTCCCGCCGCATTTCACGCTGGCGGATGCAGCGCTCGATGGACTTGAACAACGGCCCGGTGTCCTCTACCGGGCGCACGAAAAAATCACTGGCTCCCAGGTGCAATGCCGTCATCATCCGCTCCGCGTCCACCGCGTCGCTGAACATGATTGCCGGCACCTGGGCATCCATCTCACGCAGTACCCGGCGAGCTTCCTTCCAGGAAACCCCCTCGAGATCGAGTTCGCACAATACGACATCGAACTCACTGTCAGTACCCAGGGAAAACCGGGTGCCGTTGACATCGGTGACAACGGTGGTGGCAAACCCACCGGAGGAGACCAGCCGCGCCAGCGCCTCGGCACGGGACGGAGAATCGTCAATTACAAGCACATTGCCTTTAGCAGCCATCAGCGGGACTTCGGCGGGAGGTTCGGCGCGACACTACGCCCATCGCCGGCGGCAGGCAACCAGGCGGGCAGGGCTTTGGGCAGGATTTCACAGATTTGGGGCGAACTCCCTGATTCAGCGGCAACCTCCGGCGCCAGGTGATCAAAAGTCCTCCCAATCCTCTGAGTCTTTCTCAAAATCAGAGAAGCTGTCCTGGACTTTACCGCGCTTGTCAAAGGCCTCCCGGCGCTGCAGGTAGGCATCACGCAGGAAGATATAGCGGTCGCCGGTAACCAGGTCCTCCGCATCCAGCAGGCGGGCGCGGGTGTCGACAGCCTCCACCGACCAGAAACCCCAGGCCCAGGTGTTTTCATTGAGGATATAGGGAATGGACGTGTAGGTGTCGGCGAAGTAGCCGATGCCACTGCGCACCGTGCGGGGACCGAACAGGGGCAGCACCACATAGGGGCCTGAGTCCACCCCCCACACGGCAAGCGTCTGGCCGAAGTCCGCGCGAAACGGGGTTATTCCCATTGGCGTGGCGACGTCG
>Ga0316195_10001284_pt1 | contig 11114 bp, 4 predicted proteins | sample Phised1_MG_FD_204937 | JGI IMG/M metagenome (GOLD analysis project Ga0316195, IMG submission 204937) | Coastal sediment microbial communities from Maine, United States - Phippsburg sediment 1 | ecosystem: Environmental > Aquatic > Marine > Coastal > Sediment | place: USA: Maine | collected... | reverse complement strand
TCGCCCGACGCGGGCCAGAGCAGCAGGGCCCCGAGCACGGCGGCGGCCAGACCCGTTGCCCCTGCCAGGCTGGCCGTCCGAAGCGGGTGCCACAGGCGCCCGCCGAAGACGGCCGGACGACGGTCGGCGGCCGTGCGGTCGGCGGCCATCAGCACGCGCACGCACTGTCCGTCACGGGCCAGCTGGGCGGTGACCACCCGCCGCGCGCAGCGCCCCTGCAGACCGTCCGCATCCGCCTGGTGCGCCGGGGCCAGGTCGGCGTCGACCAGGCGCTGCGGCCAGCCTTCGCAGGCCGGCAGTTCGGGCCGGCCGTGGCGCCGCATCCAGGCCTGCAGCCGGGCGAGGTCGCAGCGGTGCAGCCAGTCGGTGCCAAAGAGGGGCCGCGGGTCGGTGTCCTGCTCGTCGCGGCGGGCGTAGGGGAGCGCGACCACGCCGATGCTGCCCACGTCCGTGAGCTCGATGCGGCGCGCAAGCGGGTGGCGGTTGTGCCATGCCACCAGGCGGGCCGCCACGTCGGCCATGCGCAGCGAGTCCATCGATCCCCATTGTCGGCGGCCGATTCGGCCGTGATGCACGGATCTGGCGGGTCTTGGCGCGCCTGTTCGGCGCGGTGACGGCGTTGGCGGGTGGCGGTCGGGCTGGTACAACCCGGGGCATGCTCATCTTCCGCCAGTTGCTCGATCCTTCGTCGTCGACCTACACCTACCTGCTCGGCGACGGCGGTGCCGCTGTCCTGGTCGACCCGGTCTTCGAGCAGGTGCGCCGCGACAGCGCGCTGATGCGGGAACTGGGCCTCACGCTGGTGGCGACGCTGGACACGCACGTGCACGCCGACCACGTCACCGGCGCCTGGCTGCTGCGCGAGCGCACCGGCTGCGCGGTGATGTTGTCGGCCGCCAGTGGGGCCAGCGGCGCGGATCGGCTGCTGGCCCCGGGCGACCGTGTCGGCTTCGGCAGCCGGCACCTCGAAGTGCGCGCCACCCCGGGGCACACCGACGGCTGCGTGACCTACGTGCTGGACGACCGGGCGATGGCGTTCACCGGCGACGCGCTGCTGATCCGCGGCTGCGGCCGCACCGATTTCCAGCAGGGCAGCGCCCAGCGTCTGTACCGGTCGGTGCACTCGCAGATCCTGTCGCTGCCGGCCGACAGCCTGCTCTACCCGGCGCACGACTACCGCGGTCTCACGGTCACCAGCGTGGCCGAGGAGCGGCGCTTCAACCCGCGCTTCGGCGGCGACAGCGACGAGGCGGACTTCGTCGGCTACATGGCCAACCTGGGGCTGCCACACCCCAAGCTGATCGATCTCGCCGTGCCGGCCAACCTGCGCTGCGGCCGGCCGGAAGGCGCGGTCGTGCCGCCGGCCGACCCGGCCTGGGCGCCGCTGACCTGGGCCTTCGCCGGGTTGTGGGAGATCGAGCCCGCCGCGCTGGAAGAGCGCTTGCGCGAGGTGCAGGTCATCGACGTGCGCGAGGCGGACGAGTTTCACGGCCCGCTGGGCCACATCGACGGCGCCGTGCTGGTGCCCTTGTCCGAGCTGCCGGGGCGCATGGCGTCGCTGGATCGCAGCCGCCCGGTGGTCACCGTCTGCCGTTCGGGTGCGCGCTCGGCCCAGGCGGCGCTGCAGTTGACCCGCGCCGGCCTGGCCGACGTCGCCAACCTGGCTGGCGGCATGCTGCGCTGGAGCGCACAGGGCTATCCGTCGCCGGGCGCCGTGGCCTGAATTTGGACTGGAGCCACGGGTCGGGACCGCGCGAACAGCGCTCCCGGTGGCGGCCATTTCCGGCGTTCGGCCGACCCCGCGCCACCCGATAATCGGCGGGCAAAGGATGCCGCTGCCCTGGCGGCGCGGGCCCGGCGCCCGACCCACTGATTGCAGAACGCCCGCATGACATCCACACGACCCCGGGGCTGGAAGATCGGCGCCATGCCCGTTGCCATTGCCCTGGCCGGGGTCCTGCTGAGCGGGTGGAGCGCGATGCAGGTCCAGGAGCGGAGCGACCTGGCGGCGCAGGCCGAGTTCAGCCGGCTGACGCAAAGCCTGAGCACCGACGTCGTGCGCCGCTTCACGGTCCCTCTGTACGGCCTGCGCGGCGCGAAGGGCACCTACGCGGCGTCTGCACACGTCGGGCGCGACGGGTTCCGCGTGCACGTCGCCGCGCTCGACCTGGCACACGAGTTTCCCGGTGTGCGGGGGTTCGGCTTCATCGAACGCGTGCCGAGGGTCGAGGAGGCGCGCTTCGTCCAGGCGGCGCGCGACGACGGGGCGCCGGACTTCCGGATCCGGGAGCTGGCCCCGGGCGTCGGCGCCGACCGCTACGTCATCAAGTACATCGAGCCGCTGGCGCTCAATCAGCCGGCGCTGGGTCTGGATGTCGGCAGCGAGGCGAACCGCCGGGCCGCGATCGAGCGCGCGATCGACAGCGGCCGGCCGGCGTTGACCGATCCCATCGTGCTGGTGCAGGACGGCCGGCGCTCGCCCGGCTTTCTGCTCTACCTGCCCGCCTACCGAAGCGGCGCTGCCACGGACACGCCGGCCGCGCGCCGCGACGCGCTGCTGGGGGTGCTGTATGCGCCGATCGTGGCTGCCGAACTGCTGAGCGGCGCCCGGCAGGCCACGGCGGGCCAGTTGGCGTTCAAGCTCGACTTCGTCGCCGCGGGGGCGCCGCCCGAGCTCGTCTACGACTCGCTGGCGGACGCCGGCCCCGTGGCCGATGCCGCCAGCGCGTCGACGGCGCCCGCGCCGGGTTTCGAGGCCAGCGTGCCGCTGGACATCGTGGGCAGCCGCTTCACGCTGTCGTCGCGTGCCACGCCGGCGTTCGCGGCCTCTCTCAGCCCGGCCACCGGCGCGTGGGTGGGGGGCGCCGGGCTGCTGCTGACTGCGTTCCTGGCCTACCTGGTGCATCTGCTGGCCGGCGGCCGGCGTCGCGCCGAGGCCATCGCGCTGGGCCTGACCGCCGAGCTGGACCGGCTTGCGATGGTCGCCCGGCACACCTCCAACGCGGTCGTCATCACCGACGCGCAGCGTCGCATCAGCTGGGTCAACGACGGCTTCGAGCGACTCACCGGCCATCGGCTGGAAGAGGTCCGCGGGCAATCGCCCGGGCGGCTGCTGCAGTGCGAGGACACCGACGCTGCCACGGTGGCGCAGATGCGTGACGCACTCGGTGCGGGCAATGCGTTCAGAGGCGAACTGCTCAACGTGGCCAAGGACGGCCGCCGCTACTGGCTGGAGCTCGAGATCCAGCCCCTGCACGACGTCGCGGGCGGCCTGACCGGCTTCATGGCGATCGAGACCGACATTTCCGAGCGCCGAGGGGCGGAGGCCGCGCTGGCCGCCGCCCGGCGCGAGACGGACGCCCTGCTGAGCACGATCCGCGAGCACGCCATCGTCTCGATGGCCGGGCGCGACGGACGCATCATCGAAGCCAACGACGCCTTCTGCGCCATCAGCCAGTACCGACGCGAGGATCTGCTGGGCCAGGACCACCGGATCATCAACTCGGGGACACACCCTCCCGGCTTCTGGGCCGAGATGTGGCGCACGGTTTCGTCGGGCAGGTCCTGGCGCGCCGAGGTCTGCAACCGGGCCAGGGACGGCTCGCTGTACTGGGTCGACAGCATCGTCGCCCCCTTCATCGGCGCCGACGGCCGGGTCGAAAAATACGTCTCCGTGCGCACCGACATCACGGCCAGCAAGCGAGCCGCACAGGAACTGGCGCGCGAGCGCGCTCGCCTGGCACTGATCATCGACGGCACCGGCGCCGGCACCTGGGAGATCGACTTCGAGAGCGGTGACGATCAGATCAACGAGGCCTACGCCGGCATGCTGGGGTACTCGCGGCAGGAACTGAGCGCGCGCATCGACGGCAATTTCCTGGGCCTGCTGCACCAAGACGACCGCGACGCGGTGACCGAGGCGCGCCAGGCGCACCTGGACGGTCTGACGGACGAGTACGAGGTCGAGTTCCGCATGCAGCACCGCGATGGCCATTGGGTCTGGGTGCTCAGCCGAGGTCGCGTCGGCCTGCGTGACGCGCAAGGCCGGGCACTGCGCATGGCGGGCATCCACCTGGACATCACGGCGCGCAAGTGGGCCGAATGGGAACTCGCGCGCGAGCGGCTGCGGCTGAGCAGCATCGTCGAAGGCACGAACGTCGGCACCTGGGAATGGAACGTCGTGACGGGCGAGGCCGCCTTCAACGAGCGCTGGGCGGAGATCGGCGGCTGGACGCTGGCCGAACTGGCGCCGGTGAGCATCAAGACCTGGACCGACCTGTGCCATCCGGAAGACCTGACTCGCTCGAACGCGCTGCTGCAACGGCATTTCGACGGTGACACCGACCACTACGAGTGCGAGGTCCGGATGCGCCACAAGGCGGGGCACTGGGTCTGGGCCCTGGCGCGCGGCCGGCTGCACGCGCGCTCGGCCGACGGTGGCGCCCGCTGGATAGCCGGCACGCAAATGGACATCACCGAGAGGAAGTTGTCCGAGCAGGCCCTGCGCGCCAGCCAGGCGCTGCTGGACACGACCGGCCGCATCGCCAGCATCGGCGGCTGGATGCTGGACCTGGCCAGCGGCGCGCTGACCTGGAGCGACCAGACCTGCCGCATCCACGGCGTGCCGCCCGGCCACCGGCCGACGCTCGAGGAGGCGATCGGCTTCTACGCCCCCGAGGCGCGCGAGACGATGCGCGACCTCGTGCAGCGCGGCATCGACACCGGGGAGCCCTGGGACGAGGAATTGCCGTTCGTGACCGCGGGCGGGCACGCGATCTGGGTGCGCACGATGGGCGAAGTGGAGCGAGAAGGTGGCCGTGCCGTGCGCCTGGTCGGCGCCTTCCAGGACATCACGGAGCGGCGCGCGCTGGCCGAGCAGCTGCGTCGCAGCAGCCAGGTCATGTCCAGCATCGTCGAGAACCTGCCCTGCGGCGTGAGCGTGTTCAACGACCGGCTCGAGCTGGTGGCATCGAACGGCAAGTTCCGCGAACTGCTGGGTTTTCCCGACGCCATGTTCGGGCTGCGCGAGCCGCGCTACGAGGACTTCATCCGTCTGAACGCCGAGCGGGGCGAGTACGGCGAAGGCCACGTCGACGAGATCGTGGCCCGCACGATCGAGCGTGCGCGCCTGCTCGGCTCGCAACCGCACCGCTTCGAACGCGTGCGGCCGAACGGCACGCCGATCGAGGTGCAGGGCGCGCCGATGCCCGGCGGCGGCTTCGTCACAACCTATACCGACATCTCGGACCGCAAGCGGGCCGAACAGGAGGTGCAGCGCAGCGCCGCCCTGCTGCGTGGGGCGATCGAGGCCATCGACGAGGCCTTCGTGCTGTACGACCCCGACGACCGCCTGGTGCTCTGCAACGAGCGCTACAGGCAGACCTACGCCAACGTGGCCGAGCTGATCGTGCCCGGTGTCCGGTTCGAAGAGCTGGTGCGCGAGGGGGTCAGGCGCGGCGACTACCTCGACGCCATCGGTCACGAGGAGGAGTGGGTCCGCGAACGCGTCGCCGCCCACCTGCGCGCCAACTCGACCATCGTGCAGCGGCTGGACAACGGCAAGACGCTGCGCATCGTCGAGCGCCGGCTGCCGGACGGGCACATCGTGGGGTTCCGCATCGACGTCACCGAGCTGACCCAGGCCACGGAGGCGGCCGAGCAGGCGTCCAAGGCCAAGAGCCAGTTCCTGGCCAACATGAGCCACGAGATCCGCACCCCGATGAATGCGATCCTGGGCATGCTCAAGCTGCTGCGCCGCTCCAGCCTGGATGCGCGCCAGGACGACTACGCGGCCAAGACCGAGGGCGCGGCGCGATCGCTGCTGAGCCTGCTGAACGACATCCTGGACTTCTCCAAGGCCGAGGCCGGCAAGATGCTGTTGGATCCGCAGCCCTTCCGCGTCGGCGCCTGGCTACAGGACCTGTCGGTGATCCTGCAGGCCGACGCCGAAGGCAAGGGCATCGCACTGCGCTTCGACATCGACCCGGCCGTGCCGCCGGCGCTGACGGGCGACTCGATGCGATTGCAGCAGGTGCTGCTGAACCTGGGCGGCAACGCGATCAAGTTCACCGAGCGCGGCGAGGTCGTCGTTCGCGTGGCCGTCAGGTCGCGCGAGCAGCAGGCGGTCCGGCTGGAGGTGTCGGTGCAGGACACCGGCATCGGCATCGCGCCGGAAAATCACGCGCGCATCTTCAGCGGCTTCACGCAGGCCGAGGCGTCCACGACGCGGCGCTTCGGCGGCACCGGGCTCGGCGTCGCGATCTGCCAGCGCCTGGTGCAGATGATGGGCGGGGACCTGCAGCTGGACAGTGCCCTCGGCCGCGGCAGCCGCTTCTGGTTCGAGATCACGTTGCCGCTGGCCGACGAGGCGAGCTGTGCGTCGACGTTGGAGGCTCCTGCCGCGCCCGGCGCCGGCCGCCTGGCCGGACTGCGCCTGCTGCTGGCCGAGGACAACGCCAACAACCAGCAGGTCGCGCGCGAACTGCTCGAGGACGAGGGCGCCGAGGTCCATATCGTCGGCAACGGCCTGCAGGCCGTGAACGCAGTCGCCAGGGCATCGCCGACCTTCGATGCCGTACTGATGGACCTGCAGATGCCGGAAATGGATGGCTACACCGCCACCAGCCGCATCCGCCAGGACCTGGGCCGGCAGGTGCTGCCGATCGTCGCGATGACGGCCAACGCCATGGCCTCCGACCGCGAGGCCTGCCTGGCTGCGGGCATGAACGACCACATCGGCAAGCCCTTCGACCTGAACCAGCTGGTGGCGATCCTGCGGCGGGTCACCCGGCGTGACGCGGCGCCGGCAGCGGCGTCGCCCGCCGTGCTCGCCACCCCGCCGCTGCCCCAGGCGCAGCAGGCCCTGGCCGCCGCCGCCGGCGTGGACCTGGCTGCGGCGCTGCATCGCATGGGGGGCCGGGTGCCCACCTATCGCCGGCTGCTGGGCAGTTTCGTGCGCGACCTGGACCTGCTTGCGACCGATCTGCAGGTGCTGCGGGCCGAGGGGCGATGGGACGAGGCGAAGCGCCAGGCCCACACGGTCAAGGGACTTGCCGGCACGCTGGGGGCCATGGCCCTGTCGCAGCGGGCGGCCGCCGCCGAGCATGCGCTCGCGAGTGAGACTGCGGTGGAGGCCGCCGCCGCCGTACAGGCCTTTTGCGACGAGGTGGCCCAGGCGCGTCCGGCGCTGGCGCAGCTCTGCGCAGGCCTGGATGACGGTCTGATCGAAAGCACGGCGGCGACGGCTTCGGGTGCCGCCGGCGCCGCTGCGCTGGGCGACGCCTTGCGTGTGCTGGCGCGGCTGCTGTCGGATGCCGACATGGACGCCGTGGCGGCCCTGGAGCGCCTGCGTCAGGACCATGCCGTCGCCCTGGGCGACCGGCTGGAGCCGCTGGAAGATGCCGTTGCCCAACTGGACTTCGAGCGCGCTCTGGTAGTCTGCCGGGCCATGTTGGAGGCATCGCGCGCATGATTCCGGACCAGCTGCACGGGCTGCCGGCGGGCGACGGCCTGCACGCGCTGTTCGGTCGCCGACCGCGCATCCTGGTCGTCGACGACCAGCCGGCCAACGTGCAGGTGCTCTACCAGGCCTTTGCCGCCGACCACCAGGTCTTCATGGCCACCAGCGGCGAGCAGGCGCTGCAGGTCTGCACCGCCAAGCGGCCCGATCTGATTCTGCTGGACGTGGTGATGCCGGGCATGGACGGCTACACGCTGTGCAGCCATCTGAAGGCCGACGAACTGACGCGCGACATCCCGGTCATCTTCGTCACGTCGCACCACGACGAGGCCGCCGAGACGCACGGGCTGGACGTCGGCGCGGTCGACTTCATCTCCAAGCCGATCAACCCGGCGATCGTGCGCGCGCGCGCCAGGACGCACCTGACGCTGAAGGCCCAGTCCGACCTGCTGCGCAAGTGGGTCTACACCGACGGCCTGACCAACGTCAGCAACCGACGCTACTTCGAGACACGCCTGAACGAGGAGTGGGCGCGTGCCGTGCGCCAAGGCTCTCCGCTGAGCGTGGTGATGATCGACGTCGACCATTTCAAGCGCTACAACGACCGCTACGGCCACCAGGCGGGCGACGAGTGCCTGCGCCGGCTGGCGGCCGCGCTCAAGGCCGCCGTCAAGCGCCCGACCGACCTGGTGGCCCGCTACGGCGGCGAGGAATTCGTGTGCCTGCTGTCGGAAACGCCGCTGGCCGGCGCGGTGCAGGTCGCGCAGCACATCGGGGAGCGCGTGCGCGAGGCAGCGATCGAGCATGGCGCCTCGGACACGGGCCCGATCGTCACCGTCAGCATGGGCGTGGCCAGCAAGTCGGACGCGGCGTCGGGTTCTGGCCCCGCGCTGGTGCGTGCTGCCGACGCGCAGCTCTACCGCGCCAAGGCCGAGGGCCGCAACCGGTTCTGCAGCGAGGAACTGCTGCCCTCCTGAGCCGGTCCCGCTCCGGCCTCAGAACAGGAAGTAGCGCTGCGCCATCGGCAGCACGGCCGCCGGCTCGCAGGTGAGCAGCTGGCCATCGGCGCGCACGGCATAGGTCTGGGCGTCGATCTCCATCACCGGCGTGTAGGCGTTGTGCACCATGTCGGCCTTCTTCACGGTGCGGCAGCCTTGCACCGCGGCCAGGGTCTTGCCCAGGCGCAGCCGCTCGCCCAGGCCCGACTGCAAGGCCGCGCCGCTGAGAAAGGTCAGCGAGCCGCGCGCCAGCGCGCCGCCGAAGCTGCCGAACATGGGCCGGTAGTGCACCGGCTGCGGGGTCGGGATGCTGGCATTGGGGTCACCCATCGCGGCGGCGGCGATGAAGCCGCCCTTCAGGACCAGGCTGGGCTTGACGCCGAAGAAGGCCGGCCGCCACAGCACCAGGTCGGCCCACTTGCCCACCTCCACGCTGCCGACCTCGTGCGCCAGCCCGTGCGCACGCGCCGGGTTGATCGTGTACTTGGCGATGTAGCGTTTCACGCGCGTGTTGTCGCTGCACTCGCTGTCGCCGGGCAGCGAACCGCGCTGCAGCTTCATCTTGTGCGCCGTCTGCCAGGTGCGCAGCACGACCTCGCCGACGCGGCCCATGGCCTGGCTGTCGCTGCTCATCATGCTGATCGCGCCCAGGTCGTGCAGCACGTCCTCGGCGGCGATGGTCTCGCGCCGGATGCGGCTCTCGGCAAACGCCAGGTCCTCGGCGATGGACGCGTCCAGGTGGTGGCACACCATCAGCATGTCCAGGTGCTCGTCGAGCGTGTTGACGGTGTAGGGCCGGGTCGGGTTGGTCGACGACGGCAGCACGTTGGGCTCGCCGACCACCTTCATGATGTCGGGGGCGTGGCCGCCGCCGGCGCCCTCGGTATGGAAGGTGTGGATGGTGCGGCCCTTGAAGGCGGCGATGCTGTCCTCCACGAAGCCGGACTCGTTCAACGTGTCGGTGTGGATGGCCACTTGCACGTCGCTGCCCTCGGCCACCGTCAGGCAGTTGTCGATCGCCGCCGGCGTCGTGCCCCAGTCCTCGTGCAGCTTCAGCGCGATGGCCCCGGCGTCCACCTGCTGCTGCAGCGCCTCCGGGCGGCTGGCATTCCCCTTGCCGAAGAAGCCCAGGTTCATCGGGAAGGCGTCGGCCGCCTGCAGCATGCGCGCGATGTTCTCGGGGCCGGGCGTGCAGGTGGTGGCGAAGGTGCCGGTGGCCGGCCCGGTGCCGCCGCCCAGCATCGTCGTGATGCCCGACACCAGCGCCTCCTCGATCTGCTGCGGGCAGATCCAGTGGATGTGGCTGTCGATGCCGCCGGCGGTGACGATCATGCCCTCGCCGGCGATGACCTCGGTGCCCGGGCCGATGACGATGTCCACGCCGGGTTGCACGTCGGGGTTGCCGGCCTTGCCGATGCCGAAGATGCGCTGGCCGCGGATGCCGATGTCGGCCTTCACGATGCCCCAGTGGTCGACGATGAGTGCGTTCGTGATCACGCAATCCACCGCGTCGCCGGGGCCGGCACCGTTGATGCGCTGGCTCTGACCCATGCCGTCGCGGATCGTCTTGCCGCCGCCGAACTTGACCTCCTCGCCGTGGCCGCCGGCCAGGTCGGTGAAGTCGCGCTCGACCTCGATCAGCAGTTCGGTGTCCGCCAGCCGAAGCCGGTCGCCGGTGGTGGGGCCGTACATCTCGGCATAGGCGCGGCGGTTGATCGTGGCCATCGGTCAGATTCCTCTGCGGGGTTTCTGGTTGCGCCGCATGGCGATCCCATGGAGCGCGGAGGCCTTCGACGGCCGAACACCACCGACGCATCCCGTCCAGGGTGCGGGGTGACCGTCGACGGGAAGTAAAGGAGGAGGGGCGTGCGCAGCGCGCCCCGGGGGACATGAGCGGCGGCGGTCACCCCGCACCCTGGGCCGCCTCGATGCCTGCGCGCAGGACGGCCCCAAGGTCCGCCCTGCGCCGCAAGTGATCGTTCGCAGGCGCCTCATCGCCGGACCCGGTACTGCGTGAACATCGTCGCCACCAGGACCGCGATCAGCGCCACGGCGACGATGACGTCGGCGATGTAGGTCGGCACGCCGACGGCGCGGCTCATGCTGTCGGCACCGACCAGGATGCCGGCCACGAACACCGCTGCCGCGACCACGCCCAGCGGGTGCAGCAGCGCCAGCATCGCGATCACGATGCCGCTGTAGCCATAGCCCGGGCTCATGTCGAGCGTGACGTAGCCGGCGCGCCCGGCCACCTCCACCGCACCGCCCAGCCCGGCCAGTGCGCCCGACAGCAACGCCACCTTCAGCGCCACCCAGCGCACGGGCACGCCGGCGAAGGCGGCGGCGCGGGCATTGGCGCCGGTGGCGCGGATCTCGAAGCCGGCGACGCCGAACCGCAGCACGGCCCAGGTCAGCGCCGCCGCCGCCAGCGCGCCCGGCAATCCCGTGTGCACCCGGCTGCGCTCGACCAGCTTGTCCAGCTGCAGCGTGTCCTGCACCGCCACGCTCTGCGGCCAGCCCATCGCGGTGGGGTCCTTCATCGGCCCGTCCAGCATGGCCGATACGAACAGCAGCACGATGAAGTTCAGCAGCAAGGTGGTCACCACCTCGTCCACGCCGAGCCGGCTCTTCAGCCATGCGGGGCCCAGCAGCAGCAG
>Ga0316195_10001283_pt1 | contig 11119 bp, 11 predicted proteins | sample Phised1_MG_FD_204937 | JGI IMG/M metagenome (GOLD analysis project Ga0316195, IMG submission 204937) | Coastal sediment microbial communities from Maine, United States - Phippsburg sediment 1 | ecosystem: Environmental > Aquatic > Marine > Coastal > Sediment | place: USA: Maine | collected... | reverse complement strand
CAGCGGAAATCACTGCAGATAATTTAGATGATAAATCGGGTTTTTCGAGCATTAATTTCTCTAATTCTTTTTTTGTTTGTGCCGGACCAAATACCAAAATTTGATCACTGTCTTTTACTGCATCGACAACAGAAGTCAAATATTTTTTCAGTTGTTGATTAAATTGATTGGTTTGTTTTTTTTCTTTGACCAAATATTGGTCGCCAAATCTTCCGAACTGTTTTCCTTCTCCGGGAAATCTTTCTCGATTATCTATTTCTGAATAAATAGTTTCTGTTTGCTCCTGGTTTTCGTCAATACTGATGACGTTGGCAGCTTTTTGATCAATCCAAATACCAACTTTTTTCATGGGGAAAATTTTAATGATGGAATTAATAGAATTGCTACATTTTCTTGTGGCAAGTGAACCTTAAATTTACAAAAAAGAGCCGGCAAAACAAAATGAAAGTCATAATGTTTTCTAAAGAAGAAATAAAAAAAGGGACCAAAAGCCCCTTTTTATTATTATTCGTACATTTTTTCGTAGTACAATTGATAATCTCCTGAAGTGACGTTTTTAAGCCATTTTTCATTGGCCAAATACCAATCGAGTGTTTTTGATAGACCTTGCTCAAAAGTTACGCTAGGTTTCCAGCCCAATTCCCGATTTAACTTAGTCGCATCTATGGCATAACGCCTGTCGTGCCCTGCTCTGTCTTTTACAAAAGTGATGAGCTTAGCTGATGTCCCTTCTGGTTTTTTTAGCTTTTCATCCATCAGTTTACACAGCAAATGAATCAAATTTAAGTTTGTCCATTCGTTAAAACCTCCAATATTGTAGGTTTCCCCTGACTTTTTACTGTGGAAAATGACATCAATGGCCTGCGCGTGATCTTCCACAAACAGCCAATCTCTCGTATAATTTCCATCGCCATAAACAGGTAAGGATTTTCCTCGTTGGATATTATTGATGAAAAGTGGAATAAGTTTTTCAGGAAATTGAAAGGATCCATAATTATTTGAACAATTACTTATCACAAACGGTAAATCATATGTGTTACCATAGGCGCGAACCAAATGATCGGAAGCGGCTTTCGAAGCGGAATAGGGTGATTGAGGATCATAGGGCGTTTCTTCAGTAAATAATCCTTCTTTACCTAAAGAGCCATACACCTCATCTGTAGAAACGTGGTAAAACAATTTATTATCAAGATTATTCTTCCAATTATCTCTGGCAGCATTGAGTAAGTTTGCAGTGCCTAACACATTGGTCTCAATAAATTCATTTGGATGAGTAATGGAGCGATCAACATGACTCTCCGCTGCTAAATGGATCACAGCGTCAAATTGATTCTCTTTAAAAACGGAGTTGATGAATTCAACATCCTTGATATCTCCTTTTACGAATTGATAATTAGGCCTATTTTCAATATCCTTTATATTCTCTAAATTTCCCGCATAGGTCAAGGCATCTAAATTAAAGATCTTATAGTCAGGATATTTATTGACAAATAACCGCACCACATGAGATCCTATAAACCCTGCCCCTCCTGTAATTAGTATTTTCTTGTTGTACATTTATACTTGTTTTTGTTGCCATTTCCAGGCTGAATCCAAGGCATCTTCTAAAGTGAGTTTAGATGTCCAACCCAACTCTTTATTGACCAAAGAAGTATCCGCATAAGCGGCAGTGATATCCCCTTCTCTTCTGCCTACAATTTTATAATTTAATTTTTTGCCCGAAACCTTTTCAAATGCATGAATTACTTCCAGAACTGAACTTCCTTTCCCCGTTCCTACATTAAAAGTTTCAAATCTTGATTTATTCTTTCGTTCTAACAACCTCCCCAATGCCGCCACATGTGCCTCTGCCAGATCTACCACGTGAATATAGTCTCTAATAGCCGTACCGTCAGGCGTGGGATAATCGTCGCCAAAAACAGATAATTCCTTTCTAATTCCTGCCGCAGTTTGGGTGACAAATGGAATTAAATTCTGAGGAACTCCCAAGGGTAATTCCCCTATTCTCGCCGTTTTATGGGCGCCAATTGGATTGAAATAGCGCAGCGCAATTACATTTATCGCCTCTACTTTAGCTACATCTCTTAAGATCTCTTCTCCAATTTGTTTGGTGTTCCCGTAAGGAGATTCTGCCGGTTTGGTTGGAGCACTTTCCGTAATGGGCAATTTATCGGCCTGACCATAAACCGTACAAGAAGAACTGAATATGATATTTTCCGACCTATGCTCAATCATTTCTTCTAGAAGATTGACGAGTGAAATCAAATTATTCCCGTAATATAGAAGTGGTTTTTCTACACTTTCTCCAACAGCTTTTGAGGCAGCGAAATGAATGACACCATCTATTTTATGTTCTTCAAAAACTTTTTTAAGTATTTGTTTGTCTCTAAGGTCTATTTGATAAAATGTGGGTTGAATACCAGAAATGGAATGGATTCCGTCCAATACCTCTAAACGAGAATTGGACAAATCATCAATAATAATGACTTCAAACCCTTTTTCTTGTAGCGCTACAACCGTATGAGAACCAATGAATCCCAGTCCACCTGTAACCAATATTTTTTGTTTACGCTCCGACAAAATCTAAAATGGTTTTGATGATGTAATCTTGCTGTTCTTTTTCTAATTCGGTATGCATGGGTAAAGAAATAACCGTTTTTACAAGCTCATTTGTTACCACAAAGTCTGATTCTTTATAACGGTCATCCTCATAGGCCTTTTGCTTATGAAGTGCAACCGGATAATAAATCGCATTAGGTATCTGCAGCTCATTTAAGTGTTGGTGCAGAGCATCCCTTTTCCCATTTGTAATCTGCAGCGTGTATTGGTGAAACACGTGGCAATCACAAGTGTCACAAATCTCTCCACATTTTTGTGTGGTTGGAGTAACAATATTTGGATTATTTTTAAAACCTCGGTTGTAATAACGTGCAGCTTCTCTTCTTTTTTTATTATAATCTTCCAGATGAGGCAACTTAATATCTAAGATAGCCGCCTGCAAAGAATCGAGTCTCGAATTGACTCCCACCACATCGTGATAATATCTTTGGTACATGCCATGATTGACGATTCCTCTAAGCACATGCGCCAGTTCGTCATTATTCGTCATAATAGCGCCACCGTCACCGTAACAACCCAAATTTTTGGATGGAAAAAAGGAAGTTGTTCCCACATCACCAATGGTTCCTACTTTCTTTTTGGTGCCATCACTAAAAGTAAAATCGGCGCCAATTCCCTGAGCCGTATCTTCGATCACATATAAATTATGCGCTTTTGCCACTTCCATGATCGCCTCCATATTGGCACACAAGCCAAATAAATGCACGGGAACAATCGCTTTTGTTTTTGGGGTGATCGCCTTTTTAAGCGCATCGATATCGAGATTGAAAGTATCCTTTTCTACATCGATCAAAACCGGGGTCAATTTTAATAAAGCAATAACTTCAACCGTGGCTGCGAAGGTAAAATCGACTGTGATCACCTCATCGCCCTGTTCTAATCCCAGACCCATCATCGCTATTTGAAGAGCATCTGTTCCGTTCGCACAAGGAATGACATGTTTTACATCTAAATATTTTTCAAGAGAAGTTTGAAAATTCTTTACTTGAGGCCCATTGATAAATGCGGCTGAACGAATCACTTCTATCACTGCCTCATCAATTTGGGCTTGTATTTTTTCATATTGACTTTGTAAGTCAACCATTTGTAATTTTTTCATAGAGAACTTGTTAATTTGGGGTTCTATAACGAACAAAAATACAAATATTTTACGCCCTCAAAGACTAAATTTATATTTTCGCAAAGAAATGAATTTGATTTACAACATAACTTCCGAACTCACCCAAAAATTGCTTCCCCTTTCAGGTTTTTTTTCGCCTAAAATGAAGCTTTTTGTTGAAGGTAGGAAAAAGAGTTTTGACTTGATCTCCTCAAAATTGAGCAAAAATGATCGGGTGATTTGGTTTCACTGTGCATCTTTAGGGGAGTTTGAGCAAGGAAGACCGATTCTTGAAGAAGTTAAAAATTCGTTTCCACAACATAAAATTGTCCTTACTTTTTTTTCGCCTTCCGGTTATGAGGTGAGAAAAAGTTATCCCTTGGCGGACGTGATTTGCTATTTGCCAATTGATACTTTGTCAAATGCCAAAAAGTTTATTGAACTTACTCATCCGGAAATGGCCATTTTTGTTAAATATGAATTTTGGCCCAATTATTTAGGAGAGCTCAAAAGACAAAAAATCAAGACGATTTTGGTCAGCGGAATTTTTCGGCAGGAGCAACTATTTTTTAAAAATTATGGCGCTTGGATGAAAAAATCCTTGGAAACTTTTTCTCATTTTTTCGTTCAAAATACAACTTCAGCAAACCTCTTAAAAACTGTCGGATTTAAAAATGTAACCGTTAGCGGCGATACAAGATTTGATCGGGTGGCTGACATTTCAAAACAAGACAATCACTTGAGTTTTATTGAGCAATTCAAACAAAATAAATTTACGGTAGTGGCCGGAAGTACATGGCCTGAGGGTGAAGCCTTATTGATCTCGTATATCAATCATCAATCGACAGAAAACGAAAAATTCATTATCGCTCCACACAATGTAACACCCAAAACTATTGATGAAATTAAAAAAGCGCTCAAAAAAGAAATAGTTCAGTTTTCAGATCAAAAAAATCTTGAAACAGCGCAGGTTTTTATCGTTGATACCGTTGGCATTCTTACAAAAATTTACAGCTATGGAGATGCGGCCTACGTTGGCGGTGGTTTTGGAACAAGCGGTTTACATAATGTTTTAGAACCGGCAGCTTTTGGGATACCTATCTTGATAGGACCCAACTTCGATAAATTTGAAGAAGCCAAAGATCTTGTGCAATTAGGAGCTTGTCAGGTCATTACAGATCAAAAAACGACAAATCATACGCTATCCATCTTGAGAGAAGATCAAAATCTGCGTTTATCAAAAGGAGAAAAAGCAAGGAAATATGTAGAGGAGCACACAGGTGCAACTGCTATAATTGTGAAATATTTAAAAGAGAACATCAGTCATAATGCCTAAATTTACAAAATGAATAAAACCGAAATAAAAGAAAAACTGAGTGATTTTTTCCATATAGCGTTTGAAGAAGAACTCATCGATGAAATAGCCGAGGTAGGTATTTTTAAAAAAATCAAGGAGAATGAATTGCTTATCGATATCAATGATAAATTCGATAAAATCCCACTTTTGATCAATGGCGCCATCAAAATAAGTCGGGAAGATAAGCACGGAGAGGAAATTGTACTTTACTTTTTAGAAAGAGGTGATACCTGTACAGTTTCCTTTGGAAGTTGTTTGGGAACCATGAAGAGTCAAGTGAGAGGAATTGCTGAAAAAGATTCTGAAGTTATTTTTATTCCTGTGGATAAATTGGAGGAATGGATGGTAAAATATAAATCATGGAGAACTTTTATCTTCGACAGTTACAACATCAGAATAAATGAAATGTTTGAGGCCATTGATACACTTGCCTTTATGAAAATGGAGGACCGTATCTTTAAATTTCTCACCGATAAAGTAAAAATCATGAGAAATACTGAGTTAAATATCACACATCAGGATATTGCCTCAGACCTGCACACTTCCAGAGTAGTTGTTTCAAGGCTTTTAAAACATCTTGAAAATGAGGGAAAAATTAAATTACACCGCAACAAAATTGATGTCATTGATTTTTAGTGTAACAATTGTTACTGTTAAAGCAAGAATTTCTTATAATTTTATGTGTTTAAGCTATTGAATATGAATTTCTTACTAGAACCATGGCCATGGTACGTTGCCGGCCCAATGATTGCGCTTTGCATGTATCTCATGTTTTTCTTCGATAAAAAGTTTGGGGTGTCCTCGAATTTGGAAACCTTATGCTCTATGGCCGGTGCCGGAAAATTAGTCGATTTTTTCAAATTTGATTGGAAAAAGAATCTTTGGAATATGGCATTTGTCCTTGGTTTGATCATCGGTGGTTTTATTGCTCATCAATTCATGACACCCGATGAAAATATTGCGCTAAATCCTAAAACAATAGACAGTTTGTCGAGTATAGGCTTTGAAAATGCCGGACAGACTTACTTGCCTGACGAAATTTATGGATTAAATGCCTTATTTTCTTTCAAAGGGTTTAGTATTTTGCTGGTGGCCGGATTGTTGGTTGGTTTTGGTTCGCGCTATGCAGGAGGTTGTACTTCAGGGCACGGGATTGTTGGTTTGAGCAGCTTGGCAACTGAGTCTTTTATTGCTGTAGCCGGTTTCTTTATCGGCGGTTTAATTATGACTTGGCTTATTCTTCCCTTAATCTATTAAACCGGTTCAGATGAAATATTTAAAATTTATTTTTGTTGGTGTAATTTTTGGAATTGTTTTAAGCAAAGCAGAAGTTATTTCATGGTATAGAATTTACGAAATGTTCAAGCTCCAGTCTTTTCATATGTACGGAGTAATTGGATCGGCAGTCGTTATAGGTTTTTTCATCGTAAGAGGTTTTAAAAGTCACAAATTAAAGTCCATTACCCATCAGAATATTTTAGTAGAAGAAAAGAAAAAAGGAATCCCCAGAAATTTATTCGGTGGAATTATATTTGGTTTAGGCTGGGCACTTGGAGGTGCTTGTCCGGGCCCCATGTTTATCTTATTAGGCAAAGGTGTTTTGGCTATTACGGTTGTGCTTCTCGGTGCCGTTTTAGGAGCTTTCCTATACCACTCTATTAAACATAAACTACCACATTAATTCATAAGTGTGATTTACTTATCTTTGAGTTCTTCTTACTAAAACATAAAAAATGCTACAGGATTCTTTTGGCAGAAACATAAATTACCTAAGATTGGCTGTAACAGATCGATGCAATTTGAGATGTCAGTATTGTATGCCAGCCCATGGAATTGATATTGTCGATCGAAAAGAGTTGCTTACTTTCAAAGAAATCTACCGCATTATCCGTGTTTTGAGCGAACTCGGTGTTGATAAGGTCAGATTGACCGGTGGGGAGCCTTTTGTAAGAAAGGATTTTATCAACCTTTTAGAATCTTTGTCATTTAATAAAAAACTAAAACAAATCAGTATTACCACTAATGGTGCGTTAATTTCAAAATACATTCCAAAACTGGAGGAATTAGGTATTCATTCTGTCAATTTAAGTCTAGACACGCTTAAAAAAGACCGATTTAAAGAAATTACGAGACGTGATCTTTTCGATCAAACAATGGAGACATTTTATCAATTGGTCAATAGCAGCATCAAATTAAAGCTAAATGTCGTAGTTCAAAGTGGGGTAAATACCGATGAAATTATTGATTTTGTAAGACTCTCAAAAGAACATCCCATTGCCGTAAGATTTATCGAAGAGATGCCTTTTAATGGACAGGGTCAAAGAGCGATGCAAGAGACTTGGGATTACACACGTATTTTTAATGAAATAAAAAATAATTTTTCTGATTTTGAGAAATTACCGGATGAAAAGAATGGTACTTCTAAAAATTTTAAACTTGATCATTCTCTTGGAAGCTTTGGAATAATTCCCGCTTTTACAAGAACCATTTGCAGTGATTGCAATCGAATTAGATTGACGGCAACGGGTTTATTTAAAAACTGTTTGTTCGATGACGGAGTCTTTAACTTAAGAGATTTTATCAGGTCAGGTGCAAGTGATGATGACATAAAAAAGATCTTTCAAGATACCATTCTTAAAAAACCTGAAAACGGCTTTGTGGCAGAAAAGAACAGAAAATCAGAAAAAGTCTCCGAAAGTATGTCTACCATTGGAGGATAAAAGTGAATTTATGTCGATTACCTGTAATTTTTCTAAAGAAAACATTTCCGTCCAAGAGGCCATGGACATTGTTTTGAATCATATCGAAGAATTTGGTTCAGAAACTGTTCAACTTTCTGAATCTTTAGGTAGAGTTTTAAACGAAAACATTTTTGCAGATCGCGATTTCCCTCCATTTAACCGGGTGAGTATGGATGGAATAGCCATCAATTTTATGGCTTTTGAAAAAGGCCAGAAAGAATTTTTAATAGAAGGGATTCAACCGGCAGGTTCGGCTCAAAAAAAGTTAGCCCATAGAGAAAACTGTCTCGAAGTAATGACTGGTGCTGTTTTACCTGAAAATACAGATACGGTCATTCCCTATGAACAGGTTGATATAAAAGACCGCAGTGCAAAGCTCATGACTATCGATGTCAAGCGAAATCAAAACGTGCATTTTCAAGGCACAGATAAAAAAAAGCAGGATTTACTTATTTCATCAAATACGATCATATCTCCTGCCGAAATAAATGTGCTGGCATCAGTGGGTAAGTCGTCAGTAAAAGTTTCTAAAAATCCTAAAATTGCTATTGTTTCTACCGGAGACGAATTGGTAGAAGTAGAGCAAGAACCACTTGCATTTCAAATAAGAAGAAGTAATGTTCACGCACTTTCTGCCCAACTGCGGAACTGGGGAATAGTTGCAGAAAGTTTTCATATCAATGACGATAAAAAGTTATTGACAGCGTCCATTGGAAAAATTATCCAGCAATTTGACGTTTGTATTTTGAGCGGAGCTGTAAGTAAAGGTAAATACGATTTTTTACCCGAAGTTTTGGAAGAACTAGGGGTAGAAAAAAAGTTTCACAGGGTAAACCAAAGGCCTGGAAAACCTTTTTGGTTTGGCAAAAAAGATACAAAGACCTTCTTTGCCTTTCCGGGAAATCCTGTTTCTACTTTTATGTGCTGCGTCAAATATTTTCGCCCCTGGCTTTTTGGTTCATTGGGAATTAAATTGGCCGAACAAACTGCAATTTTAGAAGAGAACTTTACCTTTACACCAAACTTGGTGTATTTCTTGCAAGTAACGACCCAAAGCAAGGATGGAAAAATCTTTGCCAAACCAATAGCCGGACAAGGTTCTGGAGATCTGGCCAATCTTGCGGAATGCAATGCATTCTTGGAATTACCCATGGGTCGAAATGATTTCAGAAAAGGAGAGGTATTTCCGATATATTATTACCGATCATATCTTTAAATTTGAATTTATTAGCCAAAAACTCCTCATAGGAGTATCTATTCTTTAAAATATGTCCGATTCTTTTTCACATATCGATAAAAATAACCAGCCAAAAATGGTGAATGTTGGGGAGAAATCTATTTCGAAAAGAAAAGCTACTGCCTGTGCACTCATGTTTTTGGGTGAAGAAATTATTTCACACTTTCAGGGGGAAGAACTCAAAACAAAAAAAGGACCTGTTTTTCAAACTGCCATCATAGCCGGTATTCAAGCTGTGAAGAAAACTTGGGATGTTATTCCGATGTGTCACCCTTTGCCGATTAACGGAGTGGAAATCAATATTGAAGTGGTTGATGCTGCCCATATAGAAATTTATTGCACGGTTTACACAGAAGGAAAAACAGGAATTGAAATGGAAGCGCTTCACGGGGTTAGCATTTCTGCCCTCACTGTATACGATATGTGCAAAGCGCTGTCGCAAAAAATGGTGATCAAAGAAATCAAATTACTCAGTAAATCAGGTGGTAAAACTGATTATCATTCAAAAGAAAATGAAAAATGAAAAACCATAGAAAACACGCTACGCTTACCAGGAAAAAAGGTGGAAATTATGGCGCAAATGAAGTGGCCTTTTTAGGTTCAAATTGTGAAAATATTTATCGCCTTTCCACGAAGCTTAGTGAAAAACTAAGTCAAAAATACAAATTGGGCTATATCGATGCTTCTCACAAAGAAGAAGTAGAGGCACCAAATTTAGACACCTATACCTTTCATAACTCAGGTGATTTTCAAACTCATTCAAATCAGAGATCGAATCGATATCATGATAAAATCCTTTTTTCGAGTTATGATCTTTTATTCGTCAACGGAAATCATTTTGAGGCAGAACAGCAGATTTTGATGATCGATCCTAAAAAAGAAGCTTCCATAAAAAAAAGATCTGCCCAGCTGACGAATGTTCAATTTATCATCAAAACAGAAAATACGGACATTTTTGATTTCTTGTTAGAAGAGCATCCTTATTTGCAAAATTTAAATCAATATTTTATTGAACAAATTGATGAGATCTCATCACATATCGAAAACATGATTTTGCAAGAAATACCCGCTGTAAACGGACTAATATTGGTGGGAGGAAAGAGCGAAAGAATGGGGAAAGATAAAGCCCGGTTAGATTTTCACGGAAAACCGCAACAAGAATTTTTGCATACCCTCTTCAAAGAATCACATTTTCCGGTTTACTTCTCTACGAGAAACGGGCAAACTATTTCAGGTTTCGATTGTATTCAAGATACTTTTACAGGTTTAGGCCCTTTTGGAGCCATTTGTTCTGCTTTTCAAAAAGACCCTAATAAGGCTTGGCTAGTAGTCGCAACAGATTTGCCTTTTATTGATAAAAGTGTTCTTGATTTGTTGCTTCAAAAGCGAAATCCAAAAAAAATTGCCACCGCTTTTAAAGGCACAGATAAGGATTTTCCCGAGCCCTTAATTACTTTATGGGAACCTAAAGCCTATCCAATTTTGCTACAATATTTAGCCTTGGGCGTGAGTTGCCCCAGAAAAGTATTGATCAATAGTGATGTCGAAATTATTGAAATTGATGAAAAATTCATCACCAATGTAAATACGCCTGACGAGTACCTTCGAGTGAAAGAAGCAATCGAAAAATCTTTGATCTAAAAAATGGAGATTAGCGAAAAAAACCTTTACCAAAGACAAACTGTTTTACCTGAATTTGGAGAAAAAGGTCAGCAAAAACTTTCAAAGGCAAAAATAGTCATTGTCGGTTGCGGTGGATTGGGAAATCCGGTGGCAACTTACCTGGCTGCGTCTGGAATTGGGACAATTCATTTGATAGATTTTGATAAGGTAGATGTTTCCAATTTACATCGGCAGGTTTTTTTTAAAACTGAAGATATTGGAAAACCAAAAGCCTTTGTGCTGGCCAACCACCTTCGAATGATCAATCCTTTAATTAATATCATTCCTAAAACACTGGCCCTGAACAAAGAAAATGCCATTCAAACACTTGAAGAAATTGATCTCATTGTGGATTGTACAGATAGCCTGTCTACAAAATACTTGCTCAATGATACCGCAATACT
>Ga0316195_10001281_pt1 | contig 11124 bp, 9 predicted proteins | sample Phised1_MG_FD_204937 | JGI IMG/M metagenome (GOLD analysis project Ga0316195, IMG submission 204937) | Coastal sediment microbial communities from Maine, United States - Phippsburg sediment 1 | ecosystem: Environmental > Aquatic > Marine > Coastal > Sediment | place: USA: Maine | collected... | reverse complement strand
AACCGGTTTCCCCCAGCATTTTAATATAACCGTAAGAAATTAGGCAAACCAGTGAACTTCCCCAGGGTGCTCCTGAAATTGCTGAAATTGCTTTACTTCCACCGGTTTTTATTACAGGGTTACCCGGCAGGAAGGGTACTAATTGTTCAGCAACACAAATAGGCCCTACTCCCGGCCCCCCACCTCCGTGTGGTATTGCAAAAGTTTTGTGAAGATTTAGATGGCAAACATCAGCCCCAATTGTTGCCGGATTTGTTAACCCGACCTGAGCATTCATATTGGCGCCATCCATATAGACCTGTCCGCCATGATCGTGAATTAATCGTGTTATGTTTTTGATTGAGGATTCAAAAACTCCGTGTGTTGAAGGATAAGTGATCATTAATGCAGCTAAGTTTTCTGAATGCATTTCCACTTTTTCCTGCAGGTCAGTAAGATCTATATTTCCTCTTTCATCTGTTTTGGTTACAACAACTTTCATTCCGGCCATCACTGCAGAAGCCGGATTTGTGCCATGTGCCGATGAAGGAATTATACAGATATTTCTATGAAATTCACCTCTGGATTCATGATATGCTCTAATGGTCATCAACCCGGCATATTCACCCTGCGCTCCAGAATTGGGCTGCAGCGAAGTGCCGGAAAAGCCTGTAATCTCTGTCAAATCCTTTTCAAGCTCGCGAAGTATTATTTGATAACCTTCCGCCTGTTCTACAGGAACAAACGGGTGAATGTTTCCCCATGCCGGCATACTCAAAGGCAGCATCTGGCTGGCAGCATTCAATTTCATAGTACAAGAACCCAGAGAAATCATGGAATGATTAAGCGCCAGGTCTTTCCGCTCTAATTTTTTAAGATAGCGCATTAATTCCGTCTCTGAGTGATAGGTATTAAAGACCTCGTTTTCAAGAAAGGAAGATTTGCGCACTAACGAAAAGGGAATAGCGTCCTTTATTTTCTCTTCAAGAGAAGTAGGGCCATTAGATTCAGTCAATTCAAAAAAGCAATTTAAAATAAGTTTAATATCATCTTTGCTTGTGGCTTCATTTAGTGATATGGAAACAGAACTACTATCAATATAGTTGAAGTTTATACCATTTTTTTCGGCGATTGATTTTAAGGATTCAGTATTCGGAACCCTGACTTTAACGGTGTCGAAAAAAGAAGAATTTAATTGTTCAAAGCCCTGTTTTTCAAGTAACTGACTTAACAGCCGGGCATTATAATGAACTTTATCAGCTATATATTTTAATCCTTGTGGGCCATGATAAACTGCATAGGCGCCTGCCATTACAGCAAGCAGGACCTGAGCCGTACAGATGTTGGATGTAGCTTTATCCCTTTTAATATGCTGTTCTCTGGTTTGTAATGCCATTCGCAATGCCTGGTTCCCGTCTGTATCTCTGGTAAGGCCTATGATCCTTCCCGGGATATTTCTTTTATAAACCTCCCTGGTAGCAAAAAATGCAGCATGCGGCCCCCCATAACCTAAAGGAATTCCAAAACGCTGTGTAGTTCCAACCACCACATCCGCTCCAAATTCCCCGGGTGGGGTTAATAAAACCAAACTAAGAATATCTGCAGCCACGGCAACTTTTATTTCATTAGCCCCAGCTTTTTGAACAAAGCTTCTATAATCAAATACCTCACCATATTTGCCAGGATATTGTAAAAGAGCGCCGTAAAAATCCTTACCAAACTGGAATGTTTCATGATCCCCTATTATCAACTCAATTCCCAGTGGTTTTGATCTGGTTTGCAGTAATGATATGGTCTGCGGCATTACCTCATTGGAAACAAAAAATTTAACAACCTCATTTTTCTTCTGATCCCTGGTCCTTACATCAAAAAGCATAGTCATCGCCTCGGCAGCGGCTGTGCTTTCATCTAAAAGTGAAGCATTGGACAACTCCATCCCTGTAAGATCACAAATCACGGTTTGAAAATTTAATAGGGCTTCCAGCCGGCCTTGTGCGATTTCTGCCTGATATGGTGTATACGCGGTATACCATCCCGGGTTTTCAAGGATGTTCCTTTTTATGACAGAAGGAGTAATACTTTCGTTATATCCCATGCCGATGTAAGTTTTGTAGATCTTATTTTTTAAGGCAAGGGAATTTATATGTGACAGGAACTCATGTTCGCTCATTGCCTCGCTGAGGGCCAAAGGTTTTTTAAGTTTTATTTCATCGGGAATAGTTTCATAAATAAGCTGATCTATGCTTTCCACACCAATGGTTTTAAGCATTTTTGGCAGATCTTCTTTTCGTATGCCTATATGTCGTGAGGCAAACAGGTCTGTCTTCATAATTCCATATTTTATAGCTAAAATAATAGTGAACAAAATTAGGGATTAATTCTTGTAAAATACTGTATTTCACAGCACAGAAACTTAAAGTTTTTAACGAAAAACAGACGTTATGAACAGTTTGGTTATTTTTGTTTAATGGGGTGGATGGGCCGTATTTTTAATTTTTATCTGGATGCCAGTATTCATGTGGCATTTGCTGTAGTAAGCCTGTTAATCATCACCAATCTGTACTTAGACATTATACCGGAACAGCATTTAATCCAATTTGTTTTTTTTGGCACCATACCCTCTTACAATTTTATTAAATACGGTGTGGAAGCCAAAAGATATGTCCTGGTAAATAATAGCTATCACAGGCAAATTCAAATTTTAAGCCTCATAGTTTTGGTATTTGCAGGATATCATTTCCTTTTTTTGAGTTATCAAGTGTGGTTGGTTTGTTTTATACTTGCCCTGCTCATTGGATTATATGCCTTACCCATTTCTCCAAGGCATAAAAATTTAAGGAGTTCCGGGATGCTAAAAGTACTGCTGGTAGCACTCGTATGGACCGGTACTACAGTTGTAATTCCTGTAATTTCTTCTCATCTTTCAATCTCCTGGGACATTTCTATTTATATCTTACAACAATTTATTCTGATACTCATATTGTTAATTCCATTTGAAATAAGGGATCTGGAATATGATGAATTGAATCTAAAGACCATTCCACAGCGCATTGGGGTATCTAAAACCAAAATTCTTGGACTGTTGCTGGGATTAATTTTCTTTATGATAACCTTCCTTAAGGACTATTTGAGCCTGTTAGATATTATTGGAAGAGGGATACTATTTTTGATTTTAATTGCTATGATTATTCTGACGCAGAGAAATCAATCGAGATATTTTGCCTCTTTTTTTGTAGAAAGTATCCCAATTTGTTGGTTAGTGTTACTGACAGTTTTGGAAAGTTATGTTTAGATATTTTGATCGATCCTTTCTTTGAGGGTTTCCTTTTCCTTTACAGAAAGACTATGCAAATTCGCCTTATCACAAAGCATGGTTAGCTTAGTGTTTTTTTTGGAAAATGAAACACAGGTTTTACAATATAAAAGGTGAAATCCCAATTTAATTTGATCTAGAAGTGTGGCTTCTTTATATTGCTTTTTATTGCAAATTATACTTGCCTTTTCGCAGCTAATCATAATTTAAACCAATTTTCATTAAGGCATCCCATAAGATTTGTTCTCGCCCTATGCACCATTACCCATAGGTTAGACGGATTTATTCCAAGTTCATTACAGATATCATCTGTGCTTAATCCTCGGATAGTTTTCATGACAAATACCTCAGATTGCTTTTTGGGCAGTTTGGAAATACATTCCTGAATTGCCAGTCCCAATTCGTCATTTTCTATGGCATCATTTTCAAGCGTGCTAAACGGATCGGCTACCTGTTCTTCCAGCCAATCTCCGGTAGAATCACTTTGATCACTATAATTAATTCGAACTTCGGCTTTACCCTTATTCGAATTAATCTTTCTGTAATGGTCTATCACCTTTCGTTTTAAAATGGCAATAAGCCAGGTTCGTTCCGCTGCTGTGCCTTTATAATTTTTCGCCGATTTTAATCCGGCCAGGAATGTTTCCTGTACCAAATCCTTTGCAATTTCGGCATCACTTACCCGTGAAACTGCAAAATTAAATAGATAGTCAGCATATTGATCTACCCATAAATCAGGATTTAATTGATTTTCCGTCATTTTGATACTTGTGGAAACCAAAAATAAATTAATTTTAATGAAATTATTAATATTAAGTTCAATACCGACAATTATGAAAAATATAAGTCTTCTGGTTCTTTTATTATTTACACAAATAAGCTGTACGCAAACCAAATCTATGTCTATTACAGAACTGACACCTCAAGATGTAGAAAATGCTGTTCTTGTCGATGTTCGAACTCCGGAGGAATATGCTGAGGGTCATCTGCCTAATGCAATAAACATAGATTGGTATGATGAGAATTTTATGGATGAATTCAAGGATATTGATAGAAATAAGACCATTTACGTCTACTGCAAAAAAGGCGGGCGAAGTGCAAGTGCTGCAGAGATGCTCAACTCATCCGGATATAAAAACGTTATTGACCTGTTGGGGGGGTATGATGCGTTAGAAGCAAAAAATTAGCCTAAGCTATCTTTTTTATTAATCCGGCACGTACCAGAAGGGCCTCAATTTTAGGCTCCCTGCCCCTAAAACGCTTATAAAGTACCATTGGTTTTTCAGTTCCACCCTTGGAAAGAATCTGATTTTTAAATTTGTCAGCTATTTCTCTGTCAAAAATCCCTTTTTCTTTAAAATAGTCAAAGGCGTCCGCATCTAACACTTCTGCCCATTTGTAACTGTAGTAGCCTGCGGAATAACCACCCTGAAAAATATGGGCAAAAGTGGTACTCATGCACATCTCCGGGTTATCCGGAAAAAGCAGAGTTTCTTTGAAAGCTTTTATTTCATGTTTTTTAACATCTGAAATGGAGGAGGGGTCAGTAGCGTGCCATGCCATATCCAGAAATCCCAAACTCAGTTGCCGTAAGGTAGCCATCCCCTCCTGAAAGGTGGCAGATTCCCTGATACTTTTAATTAACGACATCGGAATGGGTTCTTCAGTTTCATAATGCCTTGCAAATATTTCAAGGGCTTCCTTCTCATAACACCAGTTTTCCAGTATCTGGCTCGGTAATTCTACAAAATCCCAATATACTGAAGTGCCGGATAAGCTGGGATATGTGGTATTTGCTAAAATTCCGTGGAGGGCATGGCCAAACTCATGAAATAGTGTAGTAACTTCGTTAAAGGTCAACAGTGACGGTTTTTTCTCAGTAGGTTTGGTGAAATTGCAAACAATAGAAATCTGTGGTCTTTCATTTCTGTTATTAAAGGTGTACTGAGGTTTAAATGAAGTCATCCAGGCACCAGATCGTTTCCCTTCCCTGGGATGAAAGTCGGCATAGAACAAGGATACAAATTTATGGTCCTGGTCATAAATTCTATACGTTTTAACTTCAGGGTGATACTTGTCCACATCAAATACCTCTTCAAGCCTTAAATTATATAGCCTTTCAGTTATTTTAAATACCCCTTCTATAACATTTTCCAGCTTAAAATACGGTTTAAGTTTCTCATCGTCTAGGTCAAAGCGTTTTTGCTTTAATTTTTCAGAGTAATAAGACCCATCCCAGGATTGCAGTTGTTCTATAGCATCCAATTCCTTTGCAAACTCCGACAGCTCTTTAAATTCCATTTGGGCTGCAGGTTTTGCCTTTAACAGCAATTCCTTTAAAAAAGCATCTACTTTTTCCGGGGTTTCAGCCATTCTCTCTTCTAATATGAAATGGGCATGTGTTTTATAGCCTAACAAGTTGGCTCTTTGGTGTCGTAAATTTGCAATTTGCAGCACATTGGCTTTATTGTCCAGGTCATCATTGTGAAACCCTTTGCTCCCAAATGCTATTGCCAGTTCTTTTCTGAGTTCCCTATTACGGGCATATTTCATAAAGGGAATATAACTCGGATAATCAAGGGTTATAAGCCAGCCAATTTTTCCTTTGGATTTTGCTAACTGCCCCGCTGCTTCTTTTGCCCCTTCAGGAAGTCCTTCAAGGTCTTCTTCTTTGGTAAGGTGCATTTCATATTTATTGGTCTCTTTTAAAAGGTTTTCGCCGAATTTTAATTTTAACGTTGCAAGCCGGGTATCAATCTCCCTAAGGCGTTTTTTTTGCTCATCATTTAGGTTAGCGCCATTTCTGCTGAAATGTTTATACTTTTCATCGAGCAATGTTTGTTGTTCTGCCGTAAGCTGGTAGTTTTCCTTATTCTCAAAGACCTTTTTGACTCTTCGGAATAATTTTTCATTCAGGGTAATATCATTGCCAAATTCGGATAACAAAGGCGAAATTTCCTGTGCAATCTTCTGGATGGTATCATTTGTTTCTGCGGAGTTTAGGTTAAAAAACAGACTGCTAATACGATCCAAATGTTGTCCTGAGAATTCCAGTGCCTCAATAGTATTCTTGAAAGAAGGTTCTTCTTTAGAATTAGTTATATCATCAATTTCTTTGCGGGCATTTTCCATGGCTTGTTTAAAGGCCGGCATAAAATGTTCATTTTTAATACTGGAAAACGGTATGGTATCAAATGGGGTTAATAATGGATTCATATAAAGTCCAATGTTTTACTTTGTTTAATAAGAAGATTTAATTTACTGAAGACAATACTGCTTAAATTCCCTACTTATGTTTGCTTATTTCCTGAGCTCCTTTAAGGACTTTGTCTTTAAGACCTTCTTTGTATAATATAATTTTGTCCATTACGCACTGGTCATTGCTTCCTATAATCTGTGCTGCCAGTATGCCTGCATTTTTAGCGCCGTTGAGGGCAACAGTTGCAACCGGAACACCACCGGGCATTTGTAATATGGATAAAACCGAATCCCACCCATCTATAGAGTTACTACTTTTAACCGGCACCCCTATTATCGGGAGCGGCGAAAGTGAGGCTACCATTCCGGGTAAATGAGCAGCGCCACCGGCCCCTGCGATAATAACAGAATATCCATTTTTATGGGCCTGTTTGCTAAATTCATATAATTTATCCGGCGTTCTGTGTGCAGATACAATGTCAACATCTACTTCTATATCAAACCCCTTTAAAATATCAATGGCTTCCTGCATTATAGGAAGGTCACTTAAACTTCCCATGATAACTGCTACTTTGCTCATTTTTTTATTATTTGCTGATTACTTTAATCGTTTTTTTTACTTTTTCGGCTATTATGCGAGCCTCATTTATATCTTTATGTATAATTGTTACATGCCCCATTTTCCGAAATGGCCGTGTTTCTTTTTTACCATAAATATGGGGTGTCACACCGCTTAGTTTAAAAATTTCCTCAATATTTCGATAAACTACTTCTCCGGTATATCCTTCTTCACCCACCAAATTTACCATAACACCGGCTAACTTGCTGTCTGCGCAGCCAAGGGGAAAGCCAAGGATCGCTCTAAGGTGCTGTTCAAACTGGTTTGTATAGCTGGCCTCAATACTATAATGACCACTATTGTGTGGCCTGGGAGCTACCTCATTCACTAAAATCTCATCCTCTGCGGTCTGAAACATTTCAACGGCCAGAAGTCCTGTGTGTTGTAATTTTTCAGATAACTGCAAGGCAATCTCCCTGGCCTTAATGGCAACTTTGGTATCGATTCTGGCCGGACACAGGACATATTCAACCTGATTGGCCTCCGGATGAAATTCCATTTCCACAACGGGATAGGTGATTACTTCTCCCTGAACATTTCTCGATACAATAACAGCGAGCTCATTTTTAAACGGAATAAGGCTTTCAGCAATACATTCTACATTAGGGAGGTTTTCAAGATCTTTTAGGGAGCGTACAATTTTCACCCCTTGCCCGTCGTACCCAAATTGGGCGCTTTTCCATACAAATGGGAACGCAATGCCCCCATGTGCGACACTATCTTTAATTTCACTTGTATATGCAAATCTGGAAAAAGGGGCCGTGGGAATTTGATGGTCAATATAGAATAACTTCTGTTTGGCCTTATTTTGTATAGTTCGAAGTACCCTCGTTGAAGGATAAACCTTTTTCCCTATATTTTCTAATTTTTCAAGGGCATCCAAGTTTACATTTTCAATTTCAATGGTGAGTAAATCCACGTCCTTTCCAAAATTGTAAACGGTATCAAAATCCATCAAATGGCCCTGAACAAATTCGTTGCAGGCTATCCTGCAAGGTGCCTCAGCCGAAGGGTCCAGAACTTTGGTATAAATATCAAACTTCCTTGTTTCGTACAAGAGCATTTTACCAAGCTGACCTCCTCCAAGAATACCAAGCTTAAAATCAGAAGAAAAAATATTCATTAACTTATACTTTCCTGGGTGAATAAGATTGTTTTGACTGGCTACAAAAATACATCTAAATGTTAGATTCTGGGGCTCTAAGCCTAAAAAAGAGAAAGCAAAATACTATCTTTGCCATCCTATAAAACCGATACCATTGATAAAGTTGCATGACAAATTATTTGAGCCATTTCTGAAAGAAGAAGAAATACAACATGCAATAAGGAGAATTGCTGCTGAAATTGCTGAGGATTATAAAGATGAAGTACCCATTTTTGTTGGGGTGCTGAACGGGGCCTTTATGTTTATTTCTGATTTACTGAAATATTATCCCTATCCTTGTGAGGTTTCATTTGTAAAGTTAGCTTCTTACCGGGGCCTTATTTCTACCGGAATTGTGGAAACACTCTTAGATCTTCCTGAAAATATAGAGGGCAGAAGTGTGGTAATCGTGGAAGACATTATTGATACGGGAAGGACTTTACAGGAATTAGTTCATTTGTTTACAAAGACTAATGTCAAGGATTTTAAAATTGCAAGCCTTTTTTATAAGCACGAAATATATAACGGAGAATACCCCATTGACTATATTGGTATAGAAATTCCAAATAAGTTTATTGTGGGCTACGGTTTGGATTATAAAGAGCAGGGCAGAAATTTAAGAGACGTACATCAACTATACCAAAGCCATATGATTAATCTTGTACTTTTTGGAAAACCCGGCGCAGGCAAGGGAACACAAGCCGCTTTTTTAAAAGATCAGTATAATCTAAAACATATTTCCACAGGAGATGTTTTTAGATATAATATCAAGAACAAAACCGCTCTCGGGAAATTAGCACAAACCTACATTGATAAGGGCGATCTCGTCCCTGATGAGGTGACCATTAAAATGTTAAGGGATGAAGTTGAAGAACATCCGGAAGCCAATGGATTTATTTTTGATGGTTTTCCCAGAACCGTTGCCCAGGCAAAAGCATTGGATAACTTAATGGAGTCAAAGGAAATGCGAATTGATGCCACTATTGCCCTGGAGGCCAATGATGAAGTACTTATCCAACGCCTATTGGAAAGAGGTAAAATAAGTGGCAGGACAGATGATCAGGACGAGGCTAAGATCAGAAATCGTTTTGAAGAATACAACCAAAAAACAGCTCCGCTTAAAGAGTATTATGATGCTCAGGGTAAATTCTACAGCATAAATGGTATTGGGGCAATAGAGGAGATTACAGAGCGCCTGGGAGGTGTAATAGACACCATACAGGTCGAGGGGTGATCAGACCGTATAAATAGACCAAAAAGGGATACTACTTTTTTTAAAACGAACATTGAACGATGACCGAAGGGAATTTTGTGGACTATGTTAAGATGTATGTTAGTTCCGGTAATGGAGGTAAAGGGTCAATGCATTTACACAGGGAAAAATTTATAACTAAAGGTGGTCCCGATGGAGGTGACGGCGGAAGAGGCGGGCACATCATTATTCGTGGTAATGAAAACCTTTGGACACTCCTGGAGTATAAATTTAAGAGGCACTTTAAAGCAGGGCACGGGGAACATGGAAGCAAGAACAGAAGTACAGGTGCCGATGGGGTGGATGTGTTTTTGGATGTGCCTTTGGGAACCATTGTTCGCGAATCGGAGACCAACGAATTGCTTTTTGAAATTACAGCACACGGCGAAGAAAAAATTGTAGCTGAAGGGGGTAAGGGAGGTCGCGGGAACTGGCACTTCAGAACAGCTACAAACCAAACCCCCCGGTACGCACAACCCGGTATACCCGGGCAGGACATGCAATTGACCCTGGAGCTGAAAGTTTTGGCAGATGTTGGGCTGGTAGGATTTCCGAATGCGGGTAAATCTACCTTACTATCGGTATTGACATCAGCAAAACCTAAAATTGCAGATTACGAGTTTACCACCCTGAAACCAAACCTGGGAATTGTAAAATACCGGGATTTTAGGAGTTTTGTCATGGCAGATATCCCGGGTATCATAGAGGGAGCTGCAGAGGGCAAAGGTTTGGGGCATTATTTTTTAAGGCATATTGAACGGAATTCCATCCTGTTGTTTTTAATACCTGCAGACAGCAAAGATATCAGCAAAGAGTATGAAATTCTTTTAAATGAACTAAAAAGGTATAATCCTGAACTTCTGGATAAAAACCGATTGGTTGCCATCTCCAAATCGGATATGCTGGATGAAGAGTTGATGGATGAAATGAGGACAGAATTGGATAAAGATTTAAAGGGCACTCCGTATATGTTCATCTCTTCCGTATCGCAATTAGGCCTTAATGAGCTTAAGGATAAGTTGTGGCTGCTAATAAACGAATAAGTAATGCATTTTTCAGCTTCCCTGTTTTTTTTCTTTATTTTTATATAAAATCGTTTATGAGAAATATAATATACTTACTTGTTTTGGTAAGCATGTTTTCCTGCAGTACAGTGCGGGTAAACTATGATTTTGATAAATCTGTAGATTTTAGCAATTACAGCACTTATAACTATTATCCTGAAATACAAACCGGGTTAAGTGATTTGGACTCAAGGCGCCTTTTTAATGCAATCGACTCAACTATGCAAATGAAGGGAATTCTGTTATCTGAGGAACCGGATTTTTATATAAATATTCAAAGCAAATCTTTTGTAACTCCAAGTAATAGTACAGTGGGGGTTGGACTCGGAGGTACTAGTGGCAATGTTGGAGGAGGTGTCTCTATAGGAGTTCCTGTAGGGGGCTCTAATTTGGAACGGGAAATAATTTTTGATTTTGTAGATAGCCAGAAGGACGCCTTATTCTGGCAGGCAACAAGCTTCAGCAATCTTAGTGATAATAGTTCGCCAAACACAAGAGAAAGGAAACTTAATGAAATAGTAGCCAAAGTATTTTCAAAGTATCCCCCGGTCATTA
>Ga0316195_10001279_pt1 | contig 11131 bp, 8 predicted proteins | sample Phised1_MG_FD_204937 | JGI IMG/M metagenome (GOLD analysis project Ga0316195, IMG submission 204937) | Coastal sediment microbial communities from Maine, United States - Phippsburg sediment 1 | ecosystem: Environmental > Aquatic > Marine > Coastal > Sediment | place: USA: Maine | collected... | reverse complement strand
AATCTCCAGATAATTTACAGCCACGAGTTTAAGCCGGGCTTTTCCAGGATGCGAACTATCGATGGCACCACCACGTCCCGACTCGTATGGCATCCGTAACGTCAGATCGACACGAACTGCCTGTCTTTGAGCGACGCCGCGTAGCGGTCCGCCACCTCGTGCACATCATTCCAGTGCTTCAGTGCCTTCATGTTACCGATCCAGCGCCGCACATTCGGATAGGCCTGGTACTTGCAGTGCACGAGCTCACCCAGCACTACCATTTCAGCTCCGACATAGTCAGCGAGCGTAAGCTTGTCACCACAAAGAAACTGGCGGCCAGGCCCGATCAGGTCCTTGTCGAGGATGCTGAGCCAATGCTCGGCTTTTTCCTTGCCCCAGGCGATCGTGCCCGCCTGTGCTTCGTCCGTCTGGCGCTTGTGGTGCGGAAATAACTGCGGGTAGATCATGGCGTAGCCGAGATCCTTGTAGAAGTTACTGTAGAACCACTCCATCGCCTCATCGACACGCGCCCTATCTTTCAGGTCTTCCGGGTAGGCGCCCGACCCGACATTGTTTGCGAGATACCGAATGATGGCGCCACTCTCGGTCAGACGAAAGCCATCGTCGTCCAGCGTCGGCACAAGGCCGCTCGGATTAACGGCCATGTAATCGGGTTTGCGATGTTCGCCCGCCATCAGGTCAATGGGCACATAGTCGAGCGGGATTCCTTCCTCCGCGGCAAACATCGTGATGATGCGGCAGGTAGTCGATGCCGGGCTGTAATAGAGTTTCACGGGAGGTCCTTCGGCGAGCAGCGCCAAGAGCGGTTCGATGGTGGCTTAATCTAGGCCACTCGGACGCATCGCGCAATATCTGTCAAATTTATCGATGCCAGGCTGCGGTTCACGACCGACAACCCTGCTTTTATCGGCCGGTCGCCGTCATCGCCGAGTTGATTTGAAAAAACGATACCAGCACGAATACTCGACGCATCCGAGTCAGACGATTTGCTGACCGAAGCGCCGGCAATAGTATCGAAACCAGGTATGCCGCGGCATTCAAATTGCAGTGGCTTTGTCTGAAACTTTTTTCGGTCCACATCCCTTTTTTAGTTGGTGCGACGTTTTTTGGCTAACGATCGTTTTCTCTCTATTCGTCACCTTCGCACTGCTGTCCGTAGCGAGTATTTTCGCCCTGCTGTTCTTTGCCGACTACGCCCGAAAAGAACCAATCAATGGCTGGCTAGTGCCGGAACAGGGAATGGTCCGGGTCCTGGCGCCTCAGCCGGGCGTGGTTACGCAATTGCATGGCACTGATTCCCGGGGAAGCTGAAGCGGATAAACCGCGCAGGCACGCGCGAGCCAATAGACGAAGGCTCAACGAATGCCTGGCTGTCTGGCGACGCGCTGTCTCGTGCGCGACGGCTGCTCCGCTCAGGCCGATGCCGCCAATGCCTGATCGAGATCGGCAAGGATATCGTCGATATGCTCGATGCCAATACAAAGGCGAATCATGTCCGGCGTAACGCCGGCCGTTTTGAGTTCCTCTTCCGTGAGTTGCCGGTGTGTCGTCGACGCCGGGTGCGCGGCGAGCGACTTGACGTCGCCAATATTGACGAGACGCAAAAACATCTCCAGCGCATCGTAAAACTTGACGCCGGCGTCAAACCCACCCTTGATTCCAAAAGTGAGCAGCGCGGACGGTTTTCCATTGGTGTACTTTTGCGCAAGGTCGTAATACGGCGAATCCGGCAGACCCGCGAAATTGACCCATTCGACTCGTGAGTGCGCGCTCAGGTGCCTGGCAACAGCAAGCGCATTGTCGCAATGCCGCTCCATTCGCAGGGGCAATGTAGACAGCCCCTGCAAGATGAGGAATGCGTTCATCGGGCTCAGTGCCGATCCCGTGTTTCTGAGCGGTACGGTGCGCGCACGGCCTATGTATGCCGCCGGACCGAGTGCTTCCGTGTATACGACACCATGATAAGAGGCTTCCGGTTTGGTCAGCATGTGGAACTTCTCTGAATACTCAGCCCATGGAAACTGACCGCTGTCGACAATAACGCCGCCCAAGGTCGTGCCATGTCCGGCCATGTACTTGGTTAACGAGTTAACGACGATGTCGGCGCCCCACTGGATCGGCTTGATCAAAGCCGGCGTCGCCACTGTATTGTCGACAATCAGCGGCACACCGCACGCGTGCGCCATGGTAGCGAGAGATTCGATATCGACGATGTTGCCGGCGGGGTTGCCAATCGACTCACAGAAGACGGCGGTGGTCTTGTCGTCGATCAGGCTTTCAATGGCATCGGCCGAATCGTCTGCCGCGAATCGAACGTCAATACCTTGTTTCGGCAACATGTGTTTAAACAGGGTGTAAGAGCCGCCGTACAACTGCGGAGTGGTCACAATATTGTTACCGCTTTCGGCGATATTCAGAATCGAATAATTGATCGCAGCGCTGCCCGCGCTTAGACACAGGCCCGCTATGCCCCCTTCCAGTTCGGCGGAACGCTTTTCAAGCACATCAACGGTCGGGTTCATAATGCGCGAATAAATGTTGCCCTCAACCTCCAGGTTGAACAGTGCAGCGCCGTGCGCGGCGTCGTCGAATTCATACGCAACCGTTTGATAAATAGGCACAGCCACAGCCTTTGTCGCAGGGTCCGCTTTAAAGCCGGCATGTACCGCGAGCGTTTCGTCTTTCATTACAATTCCTCCAGGAACGGTGTTCGAACAATTGGTCAGCCAACCCCGACTCTGCCAAATTTTTACTCGCAGTGACAGCGCACAGAGTTTTTTGTGCGTTTGCGACTCCCCGCATGACCAGGGCAAGGCCTCCAGGAGCGGGCCTTTGAGTTTTTCGCCGATGCCGGGGTTGATTCGAATCGCCTTACAGTGATCCTCATTGCTTTCGGGGCGTCCTTCGCGCTCCCAATACACTCCCGCGCTTTGTCGAACGAAGGCCGAACAGGGGGGCGCACCGAATTTTGGCAGCTGGCCGTTTTTGACCGAATGCAGATTGCCACAATCACGCAACCGCTCGAATCTTGTCGACACGAATAGAGTTGGTGCGGCACCATTTATGTCCAACCAACGAAGAAAGGACGTCGCTGGGTGGAGATGTTCGAGTATGTAACGGTTCTGCCGTCGATCATTATCGGTCTCCGTATGGCGCAGCTTTTGTCGGAGTGACGCGACTAGTCAACATCACGGGCATGCGCAGCCCTATCGGCTTAATCTTGGCCGGCTTTCTACATCTTTCTGTTCGCCGTGTTTCGGTGGTGGGAGTTCAGGATCGGCTCCGTCCAGGTATGGGCGTTCGGCGTATATCTGTTCGTCAACCCGTACGCCTTCGTAGTATTGCTGATGTGCGTGCTGCCTTTTCCGCATGATTTTATGGACTACGATGGCTTTAAGGGGTATTTCCAAGCGAAGATGTGCTGGTTTTTAGTGCGCTCCTCATATTGCAATTCGCAGACCCGTGCGATGCTGTACTCAAGGGAATGGATTCCTTCGACTCATTGGGGGCCTGAGCGCAGATATCGTCACTGGCCAGCCGGTAGCTAATGGAGACGCCGACATGAAGTTCGCAATGCTCGCCGACCATCCCGAGACGATTCCCTTGATCGCTTCCTGGTACTTTGACGAATGGGGCTACCTGGGTCGGCACACTGACCGAAATCACATAGAGAATAGACTGCAAAACGCGCTGCATAGAGAAAACGTTCCTCTAACAGTAATTGCGTTCGACCAGGATGAACTAGTGGGTGTAGCGCAACTCAAGTACCGCGAAATGGACATTTACCCGGAGAAAGACCACTGGCTCGGCGGTGTCTATGTACCTGCCGAGCATCGTGGCAAGGGCGTCGCAACCCAGCTCATTCGAAGAGCCTTGGATATTGCTCTTTCTCTTGGCGTAGTTGTGCTTAATCTTCAAACTCAGCGCCTGGATGGCGGCCTTTACGGCCGATTAGGTTGGGTCGCGGTTGAACAAGTGACGTATAAGGGTATCGATGTTCTCGTCATGGAAAAGCGTCTCGAAGACGGGTAGCAAAAAAGCCATCATAAACATGGCTTTCCTGAGTTGCCCCTCAGGGGAGGAGCTAAAGGAAGTACCCGAAGCAACGGGACTCACCGATCGGCCACTGCAGGATATTAGTATACGTCCGGGATAAGCGCCAACGGGACAGCCGGGTGCGCACCCGCGAATAAGGGAAACCGTCACCGATCAGATATGTGATACTCATGGTGCAGATTCGGGCCGAAACGTGCTGTGAGCAAGCGGATGAGATCTTTTAGCCCTATTTCCAATGCACCATGAGGTATCGAATTGGTTTCACTTGTTTCGCGAATTATTCGCCTGACCTGGTTTCTTCTGATTGCGGCATGTCTACCTGCCGGCTGCGGGACAAAAGAAGACGGATCTGCAGACTCTCCGAATAGCAATAGTTCAGACCCCTATGCTGACCTGAAAGTCTACAGGCATTCCATGGATTCGGCTCCCTCCTCCATCGACCCTGTACAAGCCCGTAATGTTTACGTCAATACCGTCACTCTCAACGCCTACGACACTTTGTTCTCGTTCAAATACCTGGCGCGACCGTACGAGGTGAAACCCAACGTCGCGGCAGACATGCCGGAAATTTCCGACGACGGGCTCACCTATACGATTCGCATCAAGCAAGGTGTCTACTTCGTCGACGATCCCGCTTTTGAAGGAGGGATCGGTCGTGAGTTGGTCGCTGAGGATATCGTTTACAGCCTGAAGCGACACTTTGATCCGGCGCAGCGCCCTGCAGGGGCATGGTTATGGCAAGGTCGGATAATGGGGCTGGACGAATGGAAGGCGGCAGGCTCCGACTACAGCAAAGACGTCGCGGGTCTGCGTGCCCTTGATCGTTACACCGTGCAGTTCAAGCTCGTCAAACCCTACCCGCAGCTCGTGTATACACTCGCTCAAGGCTATGCAGCGATCGTGCCCCGCGAGGCAGTAGAAAAATATGGCCGGGAGATGGGGTCTCACGCCGTTGGATCCGGACCTTTCAAGATCGTGAGTTATGACTCTGCGCGTATCGTATTTGAAAAAAACGAGAAGTTCCGTCAGGAACCTGTCGATATCTATTACGAAGGCTATGACGAAGCTACGCAGAAGGATACTGGCGTCGAGGTAATTCACGGACGCTCGCCGCCGTTTCTCGATCGTCTTGAAATTCATTTTATCGATGATAATTCAGCGCGCTGGAACTCATTTACCAAGGGTGACGAAACCCAGTTTCTCCTGGTTCCCAATGAACAGGTAGATTCCATGCTCTCGTCAAAGGACCCGATTACGGCCGAGCCTGCGTACGCGAATAAATACCATATCAAGTGGTACCTGGAAGCTGGCCTGGTGTTTATGTCGTTCAATTTGAACTTTCCGGAGATCGGCTACAACGTCGATCCGGAACGGGAACGGCGTAACAAGGCGTTACGCTGCGCGATGATCAAGACTTTCGACTGGGAGCGACGAAACGAAAGCTTCTATTACGGTTTGGGCAGAATTTTCCCCGGCATTATCACGCCAGTAGTACCGGAATTTGATCCCGATCTGTCAAAGGAGAGCGTCACGCGTGATATTGAAGGGGCGAAGAAGCTGCTGAAGGATAACGGTTGGACTGCGGAGAATCTCCCGACCCTGGAATACGGAGCACAAGCCGGCGTCAGTCAACGGCTGTTCTTCGAACAGTTTCGTGGCTTCATGGTGAAGATCGGTTATCCAACCGACAAACTTGTGCTCAAGCAATATGCAACATTTGGAGATTTTTCGAAGGCTATGTCGCTGAGCCAGTTGCAGCTGGTTGCAAAAGGCTGGGGCCTTGACTACCCGGACGCTGAAAACACCCTGCAATTATTTTACGGTCCTAACGGGTCGCCGGGCTCCAACGATGCAAACTACAATAACCCCGAGTATGACCGACTCTTCGAACAGGCCGCCGTAATGCAACCTTCGCCTGAGCGCACCGCAATCTACCGGCGAATGAATCAAATAGCGATTGATGACTGCGTTGCTATCATGGCATTGTCTCGCACGCGAATTATGATGTGGCACAAAGACGTGATCGCCATGCCCGACAGGGAAATTGTAGGTGGCTTCTTTATGAAGTACGTCGATATCGACAAGAGCAAGTCGTCTGCGTTGGACAAGGGAAACTAGGCAAGTGGAAGTACTCCAGTTCGCTGTCCGCAAGCTGATAGGCGGAATACCCCTCGTGCTTGGGGTTACCTTGATCAGCTTCGTGCTGATGGTCTATTACGGCCCCGACAAGACTTTCGAGCTACTGGGCAAGAATCCGACCGCAGAAGAAATTGCCGAAATCCGTTCCGAGCTCGGTTATGACCGACCTTTCTTCGTGCGCTATGGCGAATTCCTCAAAGAGTTGGTGACAATGGACTTTGGCCTCTCCGACTCGACAGGGGAGCCGGTTAACCACATGTTGGGGCGCACTATTCCAATCTCGCTGGCCCTTGTTGCGCCCGGTTTCATACTGGGGAATCTGCTCGGTGTGCTGCTGGCTCTAGTTGCTGCATATAACCGCAGCGGCTGGATCGACAAGGCCATCATGGGATTCGCCGTGATTGGCATGAGCGTCAGCTTCCTTATTGTCATCATCGCGTTTCAGATCATTTTTTCGTCGAGTTACGGACTCGACTTCTTTCCCGTTCGTGGATGGAATGTCCATTCAATGGGCGACTATGTTATGTACGTGACGGTACCGACACTGGCTTCCGTGTTTGTCGCCCTTGGCTACAACACCCGCTTCTATCGCGCCGTACTTGTCGAAGAGATGACCCGCGATCATGTTCGCACGGCACGTGCATTTGGCATATCGCCAGTGAAGCTGTTTTACAAGCACATTTTAAAGAATGCGCTAATTCCAATTATTACGCGTGTCATGTTCTCGATACCGCTGGTAGTCGTCAGCGGAAGTCTTCTCATTGAAAGCTACTTTGGTATTCCCGGTGTCGGCAAGATTACGTTTGACGCCATCACGTCCGGAGACCAACCCGTTCTCAAAGCGGTGGTAAGCCTGACGGCGGTGCTGTTTGTGATTACCCTGCTGCTAACTGATATTTTGTATCGAGCTGTCGATCCGCGAGTTTCACTGAATTGAGTACGTCGACGAGCGCTATAGCCAGCCCAGCCTCACTGCCGGAGGAACGTCACGAGTCTATCTGGGGAAAGGCTATTTACAAGCTGCGCCGAGACCGTGCCGGGATGGTCGGTTTTGCCATCGTAACTGCGTATTTCATTGCCGCTTTGGGGGTCTGGCTCGGCATTTGGGGAACACACTGGAGCGACGTCGAGGGTCCCAAGTGGTCTCCAATGACAAGCGAGTTCTGGTTTGGCACGAATATCATCGGTCAGGACATTTTCCAGCGCGCCATCTACAGCACCAAAACCGCATTTGAAATCGGCCTGGTCGTCGCCGTCCTCTCAACATTGACGGGCGCGGTAATGGGTGCACTCGCGGGCTTCTTCAGCGGCACCTGGATCGATGAAATCATCCTTTGGATCAAGGGTGTGCTCGACTCGATTCCGTTTTACCTGTTTGTCGCGGCCGTGGCATTTGCCCTGCAGGACAACCCGTATGCAATGCACGTCGCCATGGTGTCGACATTCTGGACTACGACAGGCCGACTCGTGCGCGGTGAAGTCATCAAGCTACGAAACTTTGAATTCGTCGAAGCGGCAAGGGCCATTGGCGTGCCGCAGATTGTCATTATATTTCGCCACATACTGCCTAACACGTTCCACATTCTGTTGGTGCAGGCAACGATCGTCTTTGTTGCCGCCATCAAGTCAGAAGTCATTTTGAGCTTCCTTGGCCTCGGTGTGCAGGATGGCGTGAGCTGGGGACTTATGATTTCCGAGTCAACGCTCGAGGTACTCGCCGGCTATTTCAATAATTTCATTTGGGCGTCGGTACTCCTTTTCGGCCTGGTTATGGCGTTCAACATGTTTTCCGATGCCCTGCAAGATGCCCTGGATCCGAAAAAGGTGGCTGCTCCATGACCGATGAAGTGGCGAAGGCGCTGCTGAGCGTGCGCAACCTGGTCGTGGAGTTTGACACTCGCTACGGCCCGGTTCGCGCCGTAGATGACATCAGTTTCGATATTTTTCCGAACGAAACTGTCGGCATTGTCGGCGAATCCGGCTGCGGCAAAACCGTTACCGGCTTGTCATTGCTGCGGCTCGTGCCCTCTCCGCCGGGACGCATCGTGCAAGGCAGCATCATTCTGAATGGCAGCGACCTTGCGCAGTTGCCCGAAAAAGACATGGCGCGGCTTCGTGGCGATGAGATTTCGATGATATTCCAGGAGCCGATGACAGCGCTGAATCCCGTCCTGTCGGTCGGCGAGCAAATGACCGATGTTTTGCGCCAGCACAGGAGCATCACGAAGCGTGCAGCTCGCGACGCAGCAATCGACATGCTCTTGAAAGTCGGCATTTCGGTACCGGAAAAACGGATAGACGAATACCCGCACGAGCTGTCAGGCGGAATGCGCCAACGTGTCATGATTGCGATGGCCCTGTCCTGCAATCCGAAACTGCTGGTTGCAGATGAGCCGACCACGGCACTCGACGTAACCACGCAAGCCCAGGTGCTGGAGCAGATCGTCATGCTGCAGGAAGAATTTCACATGGCGGTTATCCTCATAACACACGACCTGGGCGTAATTGCAGAGACCTGCCAACGAGCCATTGTCATGTATTGCGGCAATATCGTTGAGGCTGGCACGACCGCAGATCTGTTCGAAAGGCCGCGCCACCCTTACACGAAGGGCCTGCTTGAATCTATTCCCCGCCTGCGTGACGAACGCATTCCGGAATTGCCAGTAATTCCGGGCATGGTGCCGGACCTTATGTCCCTCCCGGCAGGCTGTCGCTTTGCTGACCGTTGCCAGTACGTACAAGCTGACTGTCGCCAGACGCCACCACGACTCAAAGTCTCGGACGACACGCGTTCCGGCGTCGCCTGCTACCATCCACTGAACCAGGAGCCAGGTCTTGTCCGAACCCCTGCTTAAAGTCGTCAATCTTGAAAAGCACTTTCCGGTGCGTGGTGGCTTGTTCAGCCGCGTTGTTGCCAAGGTGAAAGCGGTTGACGGCGTCAGCTTCGAGTTGGGCAAACAACGTACCCTGGGCCTGGTCGGCGAATCCGGTTGCGGCAAGTCCACGCTGGGTCGAGCGGTATTAAGATTGCATGAGCCAACCGCCGGTCAGGTGTTTTTGGACGGCGAAGATATCTGCAGTCTTGACCGAAATGCGCTGAAAAAGCGGCGTCGTGACATGCAGATTATCTACCAGGACCCATATGCTTCGCTGAGCCCACGCCGACTCATCGGTCAGACCATCCAGGAACCACTGGATGTACACAAAATCGGGACACCGGAAGAACGCAAGAAGCGAGTCGAAGAATTGCTCGACATCGTAGGCTTGCGCAAGCAAGTGTTGTCTCGCTACCCGCACGAATTTTCCGGGGGCCAGCGGCAAAGAATCGGCATCGCACGCGCACTGGCTTTAAATCCCAGTTTTATCGTGGCTGACGAGCCCGTTTCCGCGCTTGATGTTTCCGTACAGTCGCAGGTATTAAATGTAATTTCCCGCCTGCAGCGAGAACACGGCATTGCGTTTCTTTTTATCTCGCATGACCTCGCCGTCATTCAGCACGTCAGCGATGACGTAGGCGTGATGTATCTCGGCCGCCTGATTGAGTATTCAGACTCGGGCAGCCTCTATCGCGATCCAAAGCATCCGTATACGCGGGCGCTGATGTCGGCCATTCCGATTCCGGACACAAAACGGCGTGCCAAGCGTATTGTGCTGGCGGGGGACATACCGTCGCCAACGAATCCGCCGTCGGGCTGCCCGTTTCACACCCGCTGTGCCGAGGCCATGCCAATGTGCAGCCAGGTTGTCCCGGAGCGAGTCAACGCCGGAAGTGCCGCGAAGCCGCATTACGTCAGTTGCCACCTCTTCGAATCTTCGCCAAAAGTTCCCGCTTAGACTGTCGCCCCGAATGCTCGTGGGCCACAGCTCCCGCCAAGTACAAGCACCTAGCCTGCATTTACGGTAACGAAAAGCGCCCGATGGACGCATTCTTGTGTTCTGGCGGAGAAGGTGGAATTCAGCTCGCTCGCCGCGCGAGCTCCTTGCCAACATGCCGCTGCGCGGCTGCGTTGGTCGAACAGGGTTCGAAGTGCTCAACCCTCTTGGCAAAAAAGCAAAAGGCCCCGAATGGGGCCTTTTGCATTTTGGCGGTGGGGCGAGTCCTGGGCGGAGGTTGCTCTTGTGATCCCCGGCACATTTGCCTGTTGTACGTCGTCAGGGGATTCCGGACTTCAAGCGGCCTGATTTAAGAGAGAGTTTCGACTCAGCAGGTTCATCGTCATGCGGCTTTCTGTCGGTAGTATAGCCGACGCCGTTTCTCGATCGTTTTCTGTTTGATTCTCCTCCACGGCCATTATCGGCCTTTTCAGATGTGTCCGCGATATCAGGGGTTAACCCGACTGGACTACCCCGAGTTTCGAAGACAATGCCGAGCCTCAGAAAGAGGCCTGTTCAAAGGCCTCTGGACTGACGTATGGATAATGTGAAGAGATGAGGTATAAACCCCTGTTTTAAAAGGGTTTTATCTCAATCAATGGCGGAGAGCGTGGGATTGACTCGAAACGCCTTTGGGCGTTTCTCTCCCCTGCGGGGCGCCTGCGGCGTCCTGATTGCTGGCGCAATCGGTCGAACCCGGTGGCTTCTCATCCATCACCCCCGTCCGGCAAACAAAAAAAGAGGCCCGTATGGGCCTCTTTTCTGTTTACTGGCGGAGAGGGTGTCCGCCAAGATAACGTCCAGCAAGATCCAATTACATCCTCGATTCCCTTTAGTACAAACACTTCTCGATCATTCATGGTCTAGCAACGTCCAACAAAGTTTGCTGACGTACCACATTTTATGTGGTACAAATTGTGGTACCTCAGGAGGCGTGATATGAAGAAGACTGGACCACACCCCCACAATAAGCTCTCACCGCCCGCTGTGAACGCACTCAAGAAGCCTGGAAGGTATGTAGATGGCAACGGCTTGTATTTGGTTGTGAGCAAAACGGGCA
>Ga0316195_10001278_pt1 | contig 11131 bp, 7 predicted proteins | sample Phised1_MG_FD_204937 | JGI IMG/M metagenome (GOLD analysis project Ga0316195, IMG submission 204937) | Coastal sediment microbial communities from Maine, United States - Phippsburg sediment 1 | ecosystem: Environmental > Aquatic > Marine > Coastal > Sediment | place: USA: Maine | collected... | reverse complement strand
ACCCGCCCTGGGCCTGGCGCCAGACCTGGATTTTCCGGCCAATACCCTGCAGCTGCAGACAGGTGACCGGCTGGCTATATTCACCGACGGCATCGACGAGGCGTTCAATGGCCGGGACGAAATGTTCGGCCTGGACCGGTTCAATGAGGCACTGCGGGGCAGCCGCGCCCTGCCCACCACCGCGGCGGGAAACGCCCTGCTCGCAGCGCTGGATGAGTTCACCGGCGATACGCCCCAGTCCGATGACATCTGCCTGCTGTTGCTCGATATCGACGGCGAGCCTGCAAACACCGTGCGGGCCTCCTGCGAATTTCACCCCGGGCCCGGGCTGACCGCGCGGGTGGAGGCATGGCTGAGGCAGGTACTGGCGTCGCCGGCACTGCCGCAACGGGCTCTGGGCGAGCTGTTGCTGGTAGCCGAAGAAGTGGTATCCAACGTGCAAAAGTACGCCGGGCTTGCCCCCGATGCGGCCATTGCGGTTGCTGCATATGCCGATGCCGTCCAGGTGGGGATCGAGGTGCGCGATGGCGGGACCGCTTTCAACCCGCTGACACAGGCGCAAAAGTCGGAACTGGGTGTCGCTACCGAAGACGCCGCGGTCGGCGGACTGGGCGTGCACCTGATCACCGCCCTGACCGACCGGCAAAGCTATCGTCGCGAGGATGGCTGCAATATACTGCGGGTCAGCAAATTGCTCGAAAACCCGCCGGATTAGGGAACTGGATATTCCGGCTGTACTCAACAAGGGCGCAAGATATGGAATTGACCACCACCGTCACTGTCGATGAGAAGCACTCGGTTGCCCGGGTAGCGCTGGCGGGCGCGCTGAACACGGACACCGCGCCGGACTTCGAGCAACGCCTGCTGGCAGTGCTGGACGGCAACCACGAGCTGACCGTGCTCGACATGAAAGACCTGGACTACATCAGCTCCGCCGGCCTGAGGGTCATCTTCAAGGGCGCCAAGCGGGCCAGGGCTGGGGGAAGGCGCATGGCCGCCGCCAATCGCAAGCCGCATATCGACAAGGTGTTCGAAATCCTCAAGGCGCTGCCGGATATGGCGGTTTTCGCCAACGAGCAGGAGCTGGACGATTACCTGGATGTGATGCAGGCGCGCACCCGCGGGAAATAGCCCGCAGATACCGGCCCGCTAGGCGGATTTCTGCGCGGCGCCCGGTTCCCGCAGGAAGTTCAGGATCCAGCGCGCCACCCGCTCCTGCTGGGGTGCGACCGCCAGGGAGTCCATGCCCGCCCTGTAAACCGGTTCCCCGATAAGCTTGCGCCTGAACTCCATGATCTCCCGGGAATACTCCGGCACAAATTCCGGGTGCCCCTGGAACGTCAGGATGTGGTCGCCGATCTGGCAGACCGCGTTTTCACAAAATTCACTGCTCGCCAGCACCCGCGCATTCGCGGCGTTGCGCACCACCTGGTCCTGGTGACTCACCAGGATATCGAAATCGGCTGCTTCATTGTCGTGCCAGGCCGGCACCTCGCTGAAACGATGGGTGTGCAGGCCGACGCCCCAGCCTTTTGTCGATTTTTCCGTCTTTCCGCCCAGGGCATGTGCGACCAGCTGGTGCCCGAAACAGATGCCCACCAGCTTCTTGCGGCGCCGGTCCAGTTCCCGCACGAAATCCATCAGTGTGGCGATCCATGGCTTGTCATCGTAGACGCTGGATTTGCTGCCGGTGATCAGGTAGGCATCCACCTCGTCGATATCCGCGGGGTATTCTCCCTCCTCGACATCGTAAACCCGGAATTCCATGGTGGGGTCGACCTTGCCCAGCAGCCGGATAAACATGTCGGGATACTCGCCAAACTCACCCACCCACTCGGGTCGCACCGCGTCGGTTTTCAAGATGCCCAGTTTCATCGCCGCCCCGCGTCTCCCGCCAAAATTGGCTACAGCCCAGACCATCACTGCCCGGAAAAAGTCATGATAGGCAGCGCGGTTGCGCCTGTCCATAACACTAAAGGGCTGCTTTCCCGCTGCCTTCGCCCGGTGCCAACTGGCGCCCTGCAACCGGCGGGCATGCCCGCCGGCCTTGGGCCAGGTCCACGAATGCGGTAATGTGTGACCTCTTTTTTGCGTGCAGGATTAACCGCTTCCAATGTTCCCCCGATTATTGATATCAGCGCTGCTGCTGCTCAGCGGCGCCAGCCATGGATTCACCGGCAGCGAGGCCTGCAAGAGCTGCCACGCCGATGAGTTCGCCAACTGGCAGGGCTCCCACCACGACCTCGCCATGCAACTGCCCTCAGCGCAAACCGTGCTGGGAAATTTCAATGACGCGACCTTCACCTACAACGGCATCACCACCCGCTTCTTCCGCGAGGGCGATGACTACAAGGTGCGCACTGATGGCGAGGACGGCAAGCTCACCGATTTCACTGTGAAATATGTTTTCGGCGTCTATCCGCTGCAACAGTACCTGCTGCCCCTCTCGCGCGGCCGGCTGCAGGCGCTGAGTATCGCCTGGGACGCCCGGCCCGCGACCGAGGGCGGGCAGCGCTGGTACCACCTCTACCCCGATGAGAAGGTCGACTACAAGGATCCGCTGCACTGGACCGGTCCCTACCAGAACTGGAACAGCCGCTGCGCCGAGTGCCACAGCACCGACCTGGTGAAGAACTACAGCGCCGCCGATCACACCTTCGCCACTACCTTTGCCGAGATCGACGTGGGCTGCGAGGCCTGCCACGGCCCCGGCGAAAAGCACCTGGAACTGACTGCTGCCGGCAAACTGCAGGGCGCCGCCAACAGTGGCTTTGCCACAGACCTGGCCCAGCGCGGGCACTGGGAACTGGCCCAGGGCGCGCATATCGCGCACCGCACCGAACCCCTCAACTCGCTGGCCCAGGTAGACAGCTGCGGCCGCTGCCACTCCCGCCGTGGCACCCTCGGTGAATACCATTACGGGGCCGACCTGCTGGCCACCCACCGGGTGGCACTGCCCCAGCCGCCGCTGTACTACTACGATGGCCAGGTCCTGGACGAGGACTATGTCTACGGTTCCTTCCTGCAGAGCAAGATGCACCTGGCCGGCGTGGTGTGCAGCAACTGCCATGAACCCCACAGCCTGGCGCTGCGCTCCCCCGGCAACGGGGTATGCGCCCAGTGCCATCAGCCGCAGCACTACGATACCCCCGAGCACCACCACCATGCCGCCGGATCCGGCGGCGCCCTGTGCGCCAATTGCCACATGCCCGAGACGACCTACATGGGCGTGGACGCGCGCCGCGACCACAGCATGCGCGTCCCGCGCCCGGACCTGAGCGTGGTGATGGGGACGCCCAACGCCTGCAACAGCTGTCACCAGGACAAGGACGCCCAGTGGGCACTCGACAGCCTGCGGGGCTGGGGGGTCCAGTTCCGTGACACCGGCAACCACTTCGCCCGGGCGTTCCAGCGCTTCGACCTGGGGGACCGCAGTGTGGTACCGACCCTCGCCGCGCTTGCCAATGACCCCTCGGCCGCGCCCATATGGCGCGCTACCGCAATCGAGGCGGTGGCGCAGGCGGGCGGCCGGGAGGCGATCCAGACGGTGACGTCCGTGCTGTACGACGATGATCCGCTGTTGCGGGCCAGCGCCGTGCGCTCCCTCAGTTTCCTGCCCCTGAACCAGCGCTACCAGCTGTTGCAACCGCTGCTGGATGACGGGGTCGCCACGGTGCGAATGGAGGTTGCCCAGTCACTGGCCGGAGTGCCCCTGGACCAGGTAAGCCCGGAACAGGCACAGCAGCTACAGGACCTGTTCAACTGGTACCTGGGTATCATGGCCATGAACGCCGAGATGCCCGAGACCCAGTTGCAGCTGGGCGTATTTTATCTGGAGCGGGGCGACCTCGCCGCGGCGGAGGCTGCCTACCGCGAGGCGCTGCGGCTCAATCCGCAGCTGGTGCCGGCCTATCTCAACCTCGCCGACCTGATGCGCAGCCAGAACCGCGATGCTCAGGCCCGGGAGCTGATGCTGCAGGTACTGCAATTCGCGCCGGATAACGGGCCCACTTTGCACTCCCTGGGACTGCTGGAAACCCGCAGCGGCACCCCCGACAAGGCGCTGGAATACCTGCGCAGGGCCGCGGAACTGGAGACCGATGGCAGCCGCCACCGCTTCATCTACGCCATCGCCCTGCACGACCTGGGCCAGCCGCAGGAGGCGGTCAAGCAGTTGCAGGCCCTGCTGCGCCAGCTGCCCCGCAGCGAGGACGTGCTGCTGGCGCTGGCGAATTACAATGCTGAACTGGGCCGGCTCGACCAGGCCCGCAGCTACGCCCGGACGCTGACGGAAATTGCGCCCGGCAACAAGGCTTATGGGCAGCTGCTGGAGCAGTTATCGAAACCCTAGAAGCCGGGAAAGCGCAAACCCGACTTTTCCTTGATCAGCCCGACCAGCCCGGGCTGGTGCTGTTCGGCCAGGGCCAACGCGGACTCGCCCAGCTCATTGCGACGGTAGGGATCACTGCCATGGTCGAGTAATTGGGCGACCAACAGCGGCGAACCGATGCTGACGGCATATATCAGCGCGGTATCGCCGTTATTGTTCTGCGGGTTGGCCTCGGCACCGTGCTCGATCAGCCGCAGGGCGATGTCGGTCTCGCCAGCGCGCACAGCCAGTATCAGCGGCGTATTTTTTTGTAATGTCCGGGCCTCGACGTCGGCACCGGCGGCGAGCAGGCTCGCCACGGCTGCCAAGCAACCCTTGCTCGCAGCCACGTGCAAGGCCGTGGAGCCGTCCCCATCCGCAGAATTCGGCTGCGCTCCTGCACCCAACAGCTGGTCGATGAGTTCGCCCCGGCAATAGCGGGCCGCATACCACAGTGCATCGCGCCCCTTCTGGTCCGCTAAATCAATCCGCGCCTTGCGCGCCAGCAATTCCCGGGCTGTCCGGGTTGCTCCAAACTCCAGCGCCATCATCAGGTAGGTTTTACCGGACGCGGTCTGGTTGCCAAGGTCCGTCGCGCCTCCGATCAATTGCAGCGCTGTGTCCTCGTGACCCCCAAGCAGAGCGAGATGGATGGCATCGCGGCCACGGGTATCGCGCGGCGCCATCGTCGCGCCCAGGGCCAGCAACCGGGCCACCGCCTCGCCGTTACCCCGGGCAGCCGCGACCATCAGCGCAGTTTTGCCCTCACTGTTTTGCTGATCAGGTTGCGCGCCGGCCGCCACCAGCAAGGGCATTACCGCGGTACTGGAGGCCTCGCCCGCGTAGAGAAGCAGGGTCCGGTCACGTCCGTCCAGCACCTGCGCAAGACCGGGGGTCTGTTGCGCCAGCAGAGCCTCGAGCGCCGCGGGCTGGTCCTGTAGCACCGCCTGCCGCGCCAGCGACCAGCCCGCTTCCGGGTCCGTCGAGTCCTGTTCAGCCAGGTAACCCGCAATGGAACCGCCCACATTGCCGGTCTCCTGCTGCCAGCGGGGGCCATGCTGCGCACCGGCCCGGGTAAGCAATTGCTGCGCCGCCTCATCCTGCAGCAGAAAGGCCATATCCAGCGGGGTATGTCCGGCCCTGTTTTCCATACTGTTTGGGCCGTGCCCGGCCAGCAGCGCCTTGAGTATGTCCGTCTCGTGGCCGGCAATCGCCAGGTGCAGGACGGTGTCACCCGAAGCGGTGGTGGCCGCCACGTTGGCCCCCCCCGCCAACAACAGCCTGACCGCCGCGGAGTTTTCCCGCTTCACCGCCAGCACCAGGGGGCTCTCGCCAAAGCGGTCGACATTATTGACATCGATACCGTGATCCATCAGCAGCCGCATACCAGGCAGGCTATCGCAGGCCACCAGGTAATACAGCGCGTTGCGATGATACTCATCCAGGGCGGAAACCGGGGCGCCGGCCTGCAACAGGCGTGTCAGAGCCTGCATATCGCAGCCGAGGGCCGCCTGCTGCCACTGTTCCACTGAACTGCCCTGAAGGGCAGCGGCCGGCAGCTTTCCCAATTCCGCCCGGGCCCGCTCATGTCCCTGGTTTGCAGCCTGCTGCAGCCACTCCCGACCCTGTTCCTGCTCTGAGCCCCTGAGCAGCAGCAAGCCCAGGGTATATTGCGCGTTTGCCTCGCCACTCCTGGCGGCCTGGTCCAGCCACTTGCGGGCGAGTGTCTCATCCTTGTCCACACCACGCCCCACCATATACAGCTTGCCGAGCTGGTATTGGGCTTCAACTGAGCCCGCATCCGCCGCGCTCTCAAACACCCCGGCGGCGGCGGTAAAGTCGCCCCGGCGCATGGCAGTGTAGGCATCGGCCAGATCCGAGGCCTGTAACGGCAAAGCCGACCAGCACAATAGCAACAACAGGGTTCTTGAGAACCAGGCCGTCATGCGGTGCCGTACCGTGTTTCCACCGCGATTCCCACGGACTCCAGGAAGGCGGAAGGAAGGATGCCACCGGCGCAGACGATGACCGCATCGTTGGCGAGCTGCGTCTCACCGCCGGCAAGCTCCAGGTGTACCGTGTCCTCGCTTATCCGCTTCACCTGCGAGCCCATCTCCACCCGCAGCCGGCCCGCCTCCCGGGCCCGGTCGATACGCTCCCGGTTCTTTGCCTTCACGCGGCTGAAAGCCGTGCCGCGATAGGACAGGGTCACCTCGGTTCCGGCCTCCTCTGACAGGCTTGCCGCGGCCTCGAGAGCGCTGTCGCCGCCACCCACCACCAGCACTTTCCGGCCACGGTACTGCTCGGGATCCAGCAACCGGTAAACCACTTTGCTGTGTTCCTCCCCGGGGACACCGAGTTTGCGGGGAGTGCCCCGGCGGCCGATGGCCAGCAACACGTTGCTGGCCTGGTAGGCTTTGTCAGCGCGTACCTGGAACCCGTCATTGACGATGTCGATACCCTCCACCCTGGCACCCGTATGAATATCCAGTCCCGCCTGCTCAACCACCCCGGACCAGAAATCCATCAGGTTCTCCTTACTGGTCTCGGCAAACCGGAACTCACCCACGATCGGCAGTTTCGCAGGAGCAGTCATCACCACCTTGCCCCGCGGGTAGTGGGCGATTGTGCCCCCCACCGTGTCCTGCTCCAGAACCCGGTAGCGCAGGTTTGACTCCTTGGCCGCCATCGCGGCGCTGATCCCGGCGGGGCCGGCCCCGATGATCAGTACATCCAGCTGCCCGGCAGGTCTTTTACGGCCATTGCGGCCGATGGCCTCGATGGCCTGGCGACCCTGTTCTATCGCGTTGCGGATCAGGCCCATGCCGCCCAGCTCCCCCGCGATATAGATTCCGGGAATATTGGTCTGGAAATCCGCCCCGACCTGGGGAATGTCGACCCCGCGGGTAGCGGTACCGAAAACCAGGGTAATTGCCTGGGTCGGGCAGGCGGTCTTGCAGGCACCGTGGCCTATGCAGGAGGAGGGTTTGATCAGGTAGGCGCGATTATTCATCAGGCCCAGCACGCTCTTTTCCGGGCAGGCCTTTACGCAGGTGCCACAGCCCAGGCAGCGGGCGTAGTCGATGACCGGGTGCAGCGAGGCCGGCTCCAGCAGGCCCGACTCCACCGATTCCTGGTAGACAAGCTCCGCTTTGCGGGTACCGCGCCGTTGTACCAGCCAGTAAACCAGCATAAATGCCAGCGCCGGTACCCCGTAAACGACCCCTATGGTGAGTAACCCCGACAAGGAAGCACCCCGATTGAAATTGCTGAAATGTATATATTTGGGATTATATTCCCATATTTTTGAAGTATAGTGTGAACTAAGTCCGTTTTTCGATGTGCCGTACGACCAGACTATAAAAGGGCAACCAGCACACATGGGAGCAATATCAGGAGATTTCTCCAGAAAAACCCCTATCGCGCGCTACCTGTCGAGCTCGCCACGCACCGCGTTCAGGGCGTTCGCGGTGCTGGTGGCGGCCGTCATGGGCTGGGCCTGGTGGGTTCGCGATTATCGCTACCTGCAGGCCGAATCCGGCGCCGGCTATGCGCTGGGCATCGCCGGCGCCAGCATGATGGTTATTTTGCTGCTGTACCCGCTGCGCAAGCGGGTGCGGTTCATGCAGGGATGGCTGCAGCTCAGGAGCTGGTTCAGCCTGCATATGCTACTCGGCGTCCTCGGCCCTCTCTGTATCCTGCTGCACTGCAATTTTCGCCTGGGTTCCACCAACAGCAATGTCGCCCTGACCAGCATGCTGCTGGTGGCTGGCAGCGGGCTGGTAGGCCGCTATCTCTACGGCAAGTTCCACTTCGGTTTATACGGGCAACAGGTTGGCCTCCAACAGCTGAAAACCGATCTCGACTATATCTACCAGCAGTTCGAAGCATCTGGACTCGAGGACCCGGGGCGAGCGGGTCTGAAGGCGCTTTATGAGACCTGCAGCGAAATCATCGAGAGCCAACGCAAAAAAGTGTCTGTCCGGCAGTTGATCGGGCAGCGCCGCCGGCTGCGGCAGATGACGCGGCAAGCGCTCTCAACGATCGTCGCTGATGACACAACCGCAGCCGCGCGGAAGCAACTTGAGGACCTTCGCCACGCCCTGGTCGCGCTGCTGGACAAGCTGGCGGGGCTGCGCCTGTTCGAACGCCTGTTCGGACTGTGGCACATCGTGCATATCCCGGTGTTCCTGCTGATGATCGTCACCGCTATCGTCCACATATTTGTGGTCCACTGGTACTGACCGGATGCGAATTCCCCCGGTCATTTTCCCCGTGCTGGCCATTGTGGCCAGCCTGCTGGCTGGGGCACCGTCCCTCGCCGGGGACCTCAGCCTCAAGTCAATGATCCTGATGCCAGGCCCACTCGCCAAGGCACACGCGAAGGAGGAGAAAAACTGCGAGGCCTGCCACAGCAGCTTCGACAAGTCGGCCCAGGACTCCCTCTGCCTGGCTTGCCACGAGGACATAGCCGCCGATCGCAAGGCGCAGCAGGGTTTTCACAGCCGCTCGGACCTCGCCAGCTCAGCCAGTTGCAAAAGCTGCCACACAGATCACAAGGGGCGCGATTACAATATCGTGCCGCTGGACCAGGATATATTCGATCACGCCAGTGCCGACTTCAGCCTGTCCGGGAAGCACGCCAGCACTCCCTGTGAGGGTTGCCACAAGGCCGGCACCCGGTTCCGCGAAACCCCCGGCGAGTGCCATGCCTGTCACAAGGAGCAGGATCCGCACCGTGGCGGGCTCGGCAGTGAGTGCAGTAACTGCCACGCGCCGGATGACTGGAACAAGCCAGCTGCGTTCGACCACGGCAAGACCGATTTCGCTCTGAAGGGCGGGCACGAGAAGCTGGTTTGTGCCAGCTGCCACGCGGGAGAGAAATACTCTTTTGAATCGACCGAATGCGTCAGCTGCCACCAGCTGCGTGACGTACACCTGGGTCGTTACGGCAAGGACTGCGCGCAATGCCATTCCGAGGATGACTGGACCAGGCAGGCCTTCGATCACTCCACGACAGACTTTCCGCTGACCGGTTCACACCGGGACACCGCCTGCAAATCATGCCATTTCGGCGACCTCAGGGAGCGCACCCCATCCAAGGCCTGTGCATCATGCCACGCCGGTAGCGACGTCCACGCGGGCAGGCACGGGCAGGCATGTGAGACGTGTCATAACACCAGCGACTGGAAAAAAGCGCCCTTCGACCACGGCAAAAAGGCCAATTGGCCCCTGACCGGCAAACACCGCGACCTTTCCTGCCTGCAGTGCCATCGGGGATCACTGGAAGACAAGTTGAGCGGCGAATGCGATTCCTGCCACCGCGCCGCGGATGTGCACAGGTCGGGGGATATGAGGGACTGCGGTCTATGCCACCGCACCTCCGGCTGGGCAGACACATCCGGCTTCGACCACGAGTTAACACGCTTCCCCCTGGAGGGAATGCACGCCACGGCGGCTTGTGAGTCGTGTCACGACAGCGACCAGTTTCATCTGGCCAAAAGCGCCTGCATGGATTGCCACGGGGGGGATGACACCCACGAATCGGGGCTGGGTGCGCAGTGTGAGAGCTGCCACACACCCAATGGCTGGGCACTGTGGAATTTCAACCACGACACCGCCACGGATTTCAGCCTGGACGGGGCACATGCCGATCTCACCTGCGCCAGCTGCCACCACGGCAACGGGGCCGACGATGTGGCGGGCGACTGTGCCGGCTGCCATGGCGGTGACGATCGTCATGACGGCGGTTTTGGTCGCGCCTGCGGGCGCTGTCACACGACGAAATCTTTCGGGGAAATCCAATGGCACAAATAGCTCGTTTAACGCTGGCTCTCTGCCTTGGGTTGCTCCTTTTCTCAACCGGCGTCGCCGGGGCCGAGAGTACCGGGTTTGACCATTTTTCCACCGGGTTCGAATTGCGCGGTGCCCACAAGGACCTGCAGTGCGACAGCTGTCACAAGCGGGGGGTGTTCGCGGGTACACCCAGGGAATGCCAGCTGTGTCACGTGCCCAACGGCCTGCTCGATACCTCCTTCAAGCCGCAGAATCATATTCCCTCGACGGGTGCCTGTGAGAGTTGCCACGATACCTACAACTGGCAGGAAATAGTGCGTGTGGATCACTCTCAGGTGCCCCAGACCTGCATCCTCTGCCACGACGGCAGGACCGCGACCGGCAAACCGGTCAATCATGTAGTCTCCGGCCAGCAGTGCGAAACCTGCCACTCGTCCATGGCCTGGTCTCCCGCCCTGTTTGACCACAGCAATGTGACGCAGCCCTGCTCTACATGTCACAACGGCGCTATTTCGACGGGCAAGCCCGCCAGACATATTGTCACCAGCTCAGACTGCGAAAGCTGTCACTCAACTTTCGCCTGGCTACCGGCTACGTTTGATCACGTCGGCATCACCGGTAACTGCCAGAGTTGCCACAACGGGGTGCAGGCCCAGGGAAAATCCCCCAAACACCTGCCTACCACCCAGGATTGCGTCACCTGCCATGCCACCGCCGCGTGGCGTCCCGCGAATTTTGACCACGTCGGTATCACCGGTGACTGCCAGAGCTGCCACAACGGCTCCATCGCCCAGGGCAAGGGCGCGAAACATCTTCCGACCAGCCAGGACTGTGCGGTGTGCCACTCCTCTGTGGCGTGGCTGCCGGCCAATTTCACTCACGCCGGCATCACCGGCAACTGCCAGAGCTGCCACAACGGCACCACCGCCCAGGGCAAGGGCAACACCCATATCCCCACTACCCAGG
>Ga0316195_10001277_pt1 | contig 11132 bp, 12 predicted proteins | sample Phised1_MG_FD_204937 | JGI IMG/M metagenome (GOLD analysis project Ga0316195, IMG submission 204937) | Coastal sediment microbial communities from Maine, United States - Phippsburg sediment 1 | ecosystem: Environmental > Aquatic > Marine > Coastal > Sediment | place: USA: Maine | collected... | reverse complement strand
CTGGCTGATGATGGGATGATTTAACACCTCGGGGTAGTCTTCCGTGCTGTTATCCGCAACTTTCATGAAACCAGGGCCTCGCCTAAACGTTGTTTCAACTCGCCAGATCGCTCAGCAGCTTATCTCTTCGTTACAACCAGTCAGAGCGCATGCACCATGCCCGGCAGCATACCGAGCAGGGTCAAAAGGATGTTAACCCAGAAGTGCAGGGTCAGCCCAACCTGCACGAAGGCAGCGACCGGCGGAAGGAAAATGGCGAGAAGAATTTTAAGGATGGCCATCGCTAGAGGCTCCTTTGTCTGGCCTTGCCGATCATTATAACAGGTTGGCCACAGCAAGGCTGACCTGTCCCCCAAAGTGAGCAATAACTACTGGTTCACTGACACAAGCTATTTCGACTTTACGGCGATACGAAGAAGAACAGCCGTCCGGGCGGTGTTCATCTGTTACCTTGGTTATTAAATGTTTGATGATGACTGCCAAGTTTTGGGGTATAATTCCGTAAGTATTTAATCCAACTGCTAACGATTGGCCATGAAATCATGAAGCAATTGAAAACTTTTTTCACTGTAATCACCTGTTCGTTCATCTGCCTGTATGGCTCGTGGTCTTTGGCCGCTCCGCCGGAAAACGTGCTTGTAACCGTTACCGCACTGGACCCGGCCGGCCAGTCAACCCTTGGCAGCGATGAGCTGCTGTACGGACTGGTCAAGTACGACAGTGTCGTTCCTTTGCGTTTCGAGGCAATTGCCATGCATGAGGGGTCGCCCCTGGAGGTCGGAGCGATTAAGAACCCGGGAGTTTTACATGCCCCCGGCACGGGCGAAGCCCTGGTCTGGGTCGGTTATACCAACCCGACGCATATCGATGCTGTCAGGATCATGGTTCTCGATGAAGAGTGGCGGGAGCTGTACCAACTGAGCCAGGCAGCGGATGTAACCTGGCAGGGCGATGCGTCTGTCGAGCCGCGGGAGCCTGCCGCATGGGTCACTGCGTTAACCAAGACTGAGCGCCGCAAGATGGATTTTGTTTACGACCCGGCGCCGCAAAAATTTGGCACTACATACGACATTCTGTTTTTTCTGACCATTGCGTCGATTCCGGCCTATATCCTGCTGCAGTTGCACATGCTCTGGCATTACCGCTATCGTTGGCGCGAACTCGCGGCTATCCCACTGTTCCCTTACCTGATCGTGGCTTTTTATATTCTTGCCGGGCTAGGCATAGAGACCGCGCTGCTGGTGACCTTCCTTTTCCGCTATACCCCTCTGGCATTGCTGTTCCTGGTTTGCCTGTGGATCGCCAAACGCTTCTGGCAAAACAAACTGCCGCCGCCAAAGCTTTATAAACCACCGAAAGAGTAATCCTGGGTGTCTCTGGCAGCTTAGCCTGCGGCCCATCGTTAGCCTGTTTGAATGCCGTGGTGAACGCCAGGTACGCCTCAGGTGACGAGCACCGCCTTTTGCGGATCAGGTGAGCCAGCCCATCAGGCGCATATGCTTGCAGAGGTTGATGACGCCCATGCCGGCGACGATCAGCCCGGCAATCCGCAACATCCAGGTGCGGGCCCGTCCGCTTAACCAGTGTGCGGCGCCGCCGAAAAGCAGCAGTGACGGCGCGGTCCCTAACCCGAACGCCAGCAACATCATGGCGCCGGTTGCGATGCTTGCGCTCTGGGCTGCTGTGATGGCCACGGCGTAGAGATAGCCACAAGGAATAAACCCAAACAGCAGGCCAAGCGGCAGGGCGGCGAGGGCCGGGGGAAGGCGGCGAAGCCCGCCGACAGCGCTCGCAAATAAACGCATTGGGCCGGGAAAGTCGAGTTTCGAGGCATTAAGCCAGGTGAAGAGTCCGGCGGTCCCCAGACCGACCAGGATGACAAAGACATCAGATCCCAGCAGCAGGGAACGGCTGACCAGCTTGAATCGGTCGGTATAGGCCAGGGCAGACCCCAGCCAGCCGACGATAGCGCCTATGAAGGTATAGGTGGCAATCCGTCCGGTGTTGTAGAGCAGGTGAAACAGCCATCCGCCTTTTTGGCCGGCCTCTGACAGTGACAGGGCGCTGACCAGCCCGCCGCACATGCCGATGCAGTGGCCGGTGCCGAGCAGGCCAGTCATAAATGCCATGGAAATGAGCGAACCGCTCATTTCATCAGGACCTCTCCCAGATTAAAGATCAGGTCGACCACATCATGTCCGGGGCGCTGGATGATCATGATCGCGTTCCATTCCCCAGCCATGGTAAAGACGGCCGAGCCGTGATACGCACTCCCTTTCCAGTGGGCCTTCGGATTGTTCAACGGCATGCTCATGGCCGGCATCACCAGTTGCAGGCTGACTGCAGCATCGGTGAGGGTCTTGCCCGTCGCACCGGTCAGCTCCACGGTAAAGGGTGTTTCGGTCATGGTCAGTAGCGGGGCGGCGGCGAATGTGAGCACCACCTTACCTCCTTCGGGCATCACCTTCTCCAAGCGGGTTTCTGCGGCGAACGCTGAGGCTGGCAGGCTCAGCAGGCAGCTGATGATAAAAACGCTGAAGGCCGTACGTAATGGCTTACTTATCATGGTTCTCTCCTTGGGGTGGTGGGGCTTGCTCGGAAGTCGCCTCTTCATCGTCCAGCATGCGATATTTAGGCCCTTCGACATCGTCGAAATCCCCCCGTTTGACGGTCCAGATGAAGAAAAGCCAGGCTCCGGTGCCGATGCAGAGCGAAAGCAGAATCAGGATGACAATTGACTGCAGCATTGGAAAACCTTAATTGCTCGCCGGCTGTTTGGCAACAGAAAAAGTTCGACGTATCAGGCGGCCGAGGCGCAGTGAGTTGTTCACGACCAGCAGAGAACTGCTGGCCATGGCGACAGCCGCCCAGACGGGGGCCAGGTTGCCGCTTGCGGCCATAGGGATGGTGACAAGATTGTAGGCAAAGGCCCAGAACAGGTTTTGCTTGATCACCAGCATCGTCTTGCGGGCAATAAAGACCGCTTCATAAAGACGGTGGAGATTGGGCCTGGTCAGAACCAGGTCCGATGTCTCAAGGGCGATATCGGTGCCGCCGGCCATGGCGCAACCGACATCAGCAGAGGAGAGGGCCGGGGTATCATTGATGCCGTCGCCAACCATCAGGACCCTGTGACCTGAATGTTGCTGGTCAATGACCCACGCGGCCTTGTCAGCAGGGCTCAGCTCGGCCAGGACGTCGCTGATGGCAAGCCTGGTGGTGACCTCTGCAGCCGTTGCCAGGCGGTCACCGCTTAGCAGGACGGTTTGCAGGCCCATCTGCTGCAGACAGCTGACGGCCTCCCCAGCTTCCCTGCGCAGAGGGTCCTGAATCAGCAGGACTCCGCACCACGACCCGGCGAGGCTGACATAAACTTCGGTCAAGACTCCTGATGAGACAGCAGGAATTTCAATGCCTTTGTCTGCTAGAAAAGGGCGGCTGCCCACCAGGATCTCACCGGTTTTGCCAACCATTCTCGCGCCGCGACCGGGAACAGTTTCGACCGATTCCGCTGCTTCGATAACTATCCCGGCAGCTTTTGCCCGGGCCACGATGGCCTTAGCTATCGGATGATTCGAGCCGCTTTCAACCCGGCTGGCCAGGCGTAGCAGCCCTTCTTCACTCTGTCCCGGCGCGGGGAGGACCTTTGCTACGGTCGGTTTGCCGAGGGTCAGGGTGCCGGTTTTGTCGAAAGCGACCAGATCGATGCGTGCGGTCATTTCCAGAATGTCGCCACCGCGAAAAAGGATGCCACGGGCCGCCGCGTTGCCGGAAGCCACCAGGATAGCCGTCGGCGTAGCCAAGCCGAGAGCACAAGGGCAGGCGACGATCAAAACCGCTACGGCATTGAGGAGGGCTTCCGCATGGGGCACATCGCGGGTTAACCAGAAAAGCCAGGTCCCGGCTGCAACCAGGGTGACGACCGGTACAAAGAGCGTGGCAAGCTTGTCTGCCAACGATTGGATTGGTGCTTTGCGATTCTGCGCCTCTTCGACGATGCGGGCCATGCGGGCGACAAAGGACTCTGCGGCCACCCGTTCTACCCTGAGCTTGACTGAGGCAGAAAGATTCAGTGTCCCCGCTGACACGGGATCACCCGGTTTGCGCAACACCGGCATCGGCTCACCGGTGACCGTTGATTCGTCCAACTCCGTTTCCCCATCCTGGATGCGGCAATCCACCGGGATAAGTTCTCCCGGCCTGACCAGAATAAGGTCCCCCGGAATCAGGCTGGCGCTCGCCACGGTATAAATTTGCTCTTGTTCGATCCGGTTGGCAGAATCGGGGGCGAGTCTCAGCAGCTTATCGATACCGGAGGTGGAGCGGTTGCGCGCAGTCCCTTCAAATAGCCGTCCGAGCAGGATCAGGGTGATGATCATGGCCGCAGTATCAAAATAGACTTCACCGTCCGTGCACAGTGCATAGATGCTGTAGCAATATGCTGACAGTACGCCCAGGGTGATCAGCATATCCATGCTTGGCGCCCGATTTTTCAGGCTGCGCCAGGCCCCGGTCAGAAACGGCCAGCCGGAATAGAAGACCACCGGAGTTGCCACCGCGGCGGCAAAGTACTGGATCATCTGGCGAATGCCTGCGTCGATACCGTGAAAATAGCCTCCGTAAAGGGCCAAAGAGAAGCCCATCAGCTGCATGGAAAGGAAGGCTGCTGTGCCGAACCGGATCAACAGTGACCGCTGTTCCCTGAGGGCGGCTTGTTGCGCGATGCCGGCCGTGAAGGGGTGGGGCAAGTAGCCCAGGCGAGCGATGCTGGTGAAGATTCTGGCCGGTGATGTCTGCTGTGGATTGAACCTGACCAGAGCGCGATGCGTGCCATAGTTGACGCGGATGGAGGCAATGCCCGGTTCCTTGCTGAGCAGTTTCTCCAGCAGCCAGACGCAGGAAGCGCAGCGGATGCCTTCGATGATCAGCGAGATCTCTGCAGAGCTTTCATCGTGGGTCGTGACATGACCGTCGAGGAGGTTTTCCTCGAATTTGGTATCAAAAACACCGACAGGAACGCCCTGCTCCACCCACTCCCGCTGCCGGTAGAAGTTCTGTAGCCCGGCGCCGGAGATGATCCGGTAGACTCCCTGGCAACCTCGGCAACAGAAGTGCAACTGCTCGCCGTTGATGGTGTCGATGACCAGGTCGGCAGGTGGAATCGGCAGAGCGCAATGCACGCATGTATCGGGCGCAGACATCAGAGGTTAAGCAGGATCTGGCGGTTCAGGCGGGCACCGTCGCGTGCAAACTCAAGGCGGGCGTTCATCTCGCCGTTCATATTGGCGGTCAGCTGTAATTGATATATGCCCGGAGCGACCTCCTCAAGCGGAAGGCTGATGCTTGACGGCGTATCTGCCAAGTGCAGGAAGATGGCCCCAGTCGCCGCCGCGACCGGCAGCCCCTCCTTGTCGTTCAGGCGGAACTCCACGACGCGACCGTCCAACCGGGTTGTCACTGTCCAGCCGAGGGCGACGGCAGCTTGTTTCTCCAGCACTGTGGACGTGTACTTCAGCCCTTTGCTGTAGTAATCGGCATCGGTCACCTGCGGCTTGGCTTCGACCGCTCGCATCGCCGACCATAAGGAAAAGCAGAGGAAACTGCCAAGCAGTACCAGGATCAGGGCCGGATAGATGTTTTTCTTTGCAGTCATGAGTTTCCCGTACTACTTGATGTGTGCTGCGGCAACCGCCAGTTCGGCACCGTTCACGTCTGACAATATGAATTCTACATCCAATCGGGATTCCGGAACAGGTGTTACCAGGACAAAGTCGATGCGCAAGTTCTCTCCCGCCGTTAATTCGAGCTGAGTGGTCTGCCCCTTAAGAGCCAATGGTTTGCCGGTATCCGCCTGCCGGGCGTCAATCTGATAGATCGCTTTTGCCGTACTGCGATTGTTCACCCAGGCGTTGAAAAACGTTGCACGGCTGCCGTCTTTAAGGGTGCGGCTGGCTGCAGTGTGCGAGACAGCGACCTTCAACGATGCCGAAGGGCGCTGATATGCCGCGAACATGAGCACGATGGCCAGAGCCACTGTCGCCAGGCTCAAAAGTAGCGTGCGCAGGTTAAGTAAGGCCCGGGGTCCCTCTCCCTGTGTGCCGAAGTTATAGCTGATCAAGCCGGGCTGATTGCGCTTGGCCATCACCTGGCGGCAGGCATCCAGACAGCGCCCACAGTTGATGCATTCAACCTGGAAACCGCGGCGGATGTCGATGCCCATCGGGCAGACCCTGACACAGGAACCGCATTCGATGCAGCGGTGGAGTTCTGCAGGCGGTAGCTGCAGGGCCAGGGTCGCCTGATCGGCAAGGGTTGTCTGGATGCGACCGTAAGGGCAGAAATCGCTACACATCAGGCGGCGGACCAGAGCCAGGTCGAGGTAGACCACCACGGCAACTGTTAGCAGGCAGATCCAGGCGACGTAGTGCAGTTGTCCGGCAGCCATCTGCTCGAAAAAACGCTGCGGTTCCATGAAATACCAGAGGAGGTTGGCTGCAACCAGTATAGACAGGAGCAGGTAGAATAGCTGCAGGGCGATCTTCTGCCACAGTCTTTCGGTTTGTTGCCGCCGCTTTGCCTGTACCCCTAGGCGCGCGGCGAACCATTCAGCAAGGTCGGTCAGGGTCGTCTGCGGGCAAAGCCAACCGCACCAGACGCGCCCCAGCAACATGGTCATGAGGAGAAAGGCCAGGGTGAGAACCAGTCCGAAGAGCAGGACCAGGTAGAGCTCTTCAATCCGCAGTGTTTGCCCGAGAACGTAGATTGCCAGATCGGGAATGTCGATCCTCAACAGGCTGTTGCCGTGCATGCGCATCCAGGGGATCAGCAGCAGCAGAAGCGTCGTTGCCCATTGGCAGCGACGGCGCCAGGGTGAGAGCAGCGCGGGTGTTCTTGTCGGGCAGGATGTTTCGGTCATCTAAAGTAAAAGCGGCAGAAGGCACCTTCTGCCGCTTTTCAACTTACAGGTTGATAATGAATTCAGTGAGAGTGGAGATTTCCTCCGGGGTGAGCTTTTTCTCGAAAGCCGGCATGTTCTTCGGCCGGCCGTTAGTGATGCTCTCCTGTACGGCCATGGCGGTTTTACCGTACTTGTATTCACCCGTCAGGTCCGGTCCGAAAGCGCCTTTGCCCTCCGGTCCATGACAGCCGGCGCAGTACTTGGAAAAGAGACCCTGCCCATCGCTCGCGGTCTCGCTGGCTACTGCAGGGGCTGTTGCTGGCGCTGCCGGAACCTGTGCCGCAGGAGCCGGCGTAGCGGCCTGCTGCTCAGCCTGAGGTTCACCTTTATGAGCTGCCATCTTCTCTTGGAATTCGGCGTCCGAACTCCAGCCGGAGAGGAGGTAGAAGGCCATGAAGGCCACACCCCAGATGATCAGTCCGTAAAAGAGAACCGTGAAGTAGGCCGGCGGGTTTTGCTCACGATCTTCGACAATGCCGTCTGCATGTTTTTCGTGCTGAGGTTCAATTGTGCTCATGTGAATATCCTTTGGGCAAAAGTCCGTCCGTTTAACCGGTGCGACATACGTTTAATCGTCATCCAGCATGCGGTACTTGGCGATTTCCCCTTCATCCTTGCGCTTTTTACTGTAGGTACGGACTACAATCCAGGCAAAGATCACGAACAGGCCGAAAGTGACGCCAAGGTAGAGCGCAGAGCTGAGGTCCATACTCAATGACCCTCTTCCTGGTGGTAGTACTTGATGAAGTTGACCAGTTTCCAGACCTTGTCAGTCCCCAGGCTGGAGAAACTGGGCATACCGCCGTCGGCGATGCCGGTGTAGATGGTTTCGAAGAGAACCTCCTCATCGTAGTCCGCACCGACCAGCCCGGGGCCGATAACGCCTTCCATGTGCTCGCCGTGGCAGGCGGCGCAATTCTCTTCATAGAGGCTCTCCCATGCTTCCATGGTGTCGTGATCAACCCCGGCATAGGGGTTCTTCAGTTCGCCGACGATTTCGGTCTTCGCCGTGTCCCGCCAGGGGATGTCCGCGCCGAGTTTCTGCATGTAGGCAACCATGGCGTCCATCTCGGTCTTGCCCTCAAGAGCCTTGATCTCTTCGGCCGTGAAAGGGAAGCCGAGGACTTCCATCTTGCGCTGGATCATCAGCGGATCAATCTGGTTTTTTGCCAGCCAACCGTAGTCGGGCATGTTGGTTTTTGGCACCATCGAACGTGGCGACTCCATGTGCTTGTAGTGCCAGGCGTCGGGGTATTTGCCGCCGAGGCGGGCCAAATCCGGGCCGGTTCGTTTTGACCCCCACAGGAAGGGCCGGTCGTAGACGAATTCGCCTGACTTGGAGTATTCCCCGTATCGCAAGACATCCGAGACCAGCGGCCGGACGGTTTGAGAGTGGCAGTTGTTGCACCCTTCGCGGATGTAGAGGTCTCGCCCCTCCTGCTGCAAGGCGGTATAGGGCTTGACCCCCTCGATGCGGTCGGCATCAGTATTCACCCAGGCAAAAGGCAAAACCATGGTGATGATGGTGCCGACCAGGATGGCGCCGGTGGCGAGGACGAGGAGGAGGACAGGTTTCTTTTCCCACATGATCAGGCCCTCCCTTCCATGGCAACGGACTGCGTGGCGGTCGGTTGCCCTTTTTTGACCGTCATGTACAGGTTGTAGATGAAGATGATGAGGCCGGCCAGGTAGATCAACCCGCCGAAGGCGCGGGCCCACCAGTAGGGGTACATCTCGACCATAGTCTCCATGAAGGTATAGGTCAGGCTGCCGTCGGCATTCATGGCATTCCACATGCCGGCCTGCAGGACCCCGGCGACCCAGAGGGAGATCGACCAGATCAGCTGGCCGACCAGAATCAGCCAGAACTGCAGGTTGGCCAGGGGGATGCTGTAGACTTCACGGTCGTAAATCCGCGGGATGAGAAAGTAGATGCTGGCGAAAGCGATCATCGATACCCAGCCCATGGTGCCCATGTGGATGTGTGCCGGCACCCAGTCGGTGTAGTGGATGAACGCCGAGAAGGTGCGGATCGCCTGCATCGGCCCCTGCAGGGTCTGTAGGCCGTAGAAGGTGATGCCGAGAATCAGGAACTTCACCAGGTAGTTCTCGCGCATCTGATGCCACTGGCCTTTCATCGACAGGTAGCCGTTGAACACGCTCCCCCACGACGGTGCGATCAGCATGACCGAAAATGCCATGGCCAGGGTCTGGATCCAGTCTGGTACAGGCGTCCAGAGCAGATGGTGGGCACCGGTCCAGAGGTACATGAAGATCAGCGACCAGAAGGCGATGATCGACAGGCGATGGCTGTAGATTGGCACGCCGGTCGATTTCGGCAGGAAGTAGTAGAACATCGCCAAAGGTGGTGCGGTAAGCGCCATGGCAACGGCGTTGTGGCCGAACCACCAGTGTACGTTAGCATCGTTGGTGCCGGCGTAGGCCGAGTAGGATTTGAAAAGCGAGACCGGCATGGCCGCCGAATTGACCACGAAGAGGATCGCCACGCCGATGATCGCCGCCATCATGTACCAGAGCGAGATGTACATCTGCTCATCCTTGCGCTTGAGAATGGTCATGATGATGTTGATGGCGAAGGCGACCCAGAGGATGATGATCATCACGTCGATCGGCCATTCCATCTCATGATATTCCTTGGATGTGGTGAAGCCGAGCAGCAGGGTAACGGCCGAGGCGATAATGGTCGCGTTGAAGAACCAGAGTTGGAAGGTTGCCAGCTTGGCGCTCCAGAGCGGTACCTTGCAGAGACGCTGAACGATATAGAAGAAGGTGGCGAAGATGACACCGACACCCCAGCCGTAAATTCCCGCGTTGGTATGAATTGGGCGGAGGCGCCCAAAGGTGAGATAGGGCGGGAAATTGAGGTCCGGGTCGATCATCTGGAAGGAAACGATCACGCCCACCAGTACCGCGACCAGCCCCCAGATCACGCTCCAGGTGACAAAACTCCGCACAATGGCGTAGTTGTAGGTCTGTTTCTCCATAGCACCTCCTAAAAGAAAATTAATTTGTCAAAAGTCTAAGGTTTGGCTTTTGATTGTCAAGGCTTAATTAAACGTTACAAAAACGGTCCTATTTATACGTAAGCGCCAAGAATTTGTCAACTGCTCTGTGAAATTTATCCTCATGCCGGACTGCCGCTTTGCCGCAAACTGGTGGAGTCACAAGGTGGACAAATTATCACTCTGCACGCACCCATCTCTCGGTTTTGCTCCCTCTGGCAAACGCCGGCTAGCCCTGAAGCCGCTGCTTGCGAAATTTCCTGTAGTTCTTGGGGACACGAAAAATTGCAGTTTTCCGTGCTGAAAGCCGTTTCCGTTCAGCAGGTGTTTTCTGATGGAAGCAAATTTAGGAAAAAAGCTTTGACATGCTTCGTGAGGATTCATTAGGATAAGCCATAATTTTCCCCCCCGGATTTTCAATAATTATGGATTTTGTACTTAATTTACTGAACGACGAGATTCGCCGTGTCGAGCAGCAGTTTCGCGATGACCTGGCTTCGCGTGTGCCGCTGATCCGCAAGGTCGGTGAATACGTGCTGGCCAGCGGCGGCAAGCGTGTTCGCCCGATGATGCTCTTGCTGAGCGCCCAACTTGCCGGCTACCGGGGTGACGCTCATATCGGCCTGGCCAGTGTCGTCGAGTTTATCCATACGGCGACCCTGCTCCACGATGATGTTGTCGACAGTGCTGTTCTGCGGCGCGGTTTGGACTCCGCCAATGCGGTCTGGGGGAATGAGGCCAGCGTACTGGTTGGGGATTTCCTCTTCGCCAAATCCTTTTCCATCATGGTGCGTGCCGGCAACCTGGATATTCTCAGAACGCTCTCCGACGCCACCACCCAGATGGCAGAAGGGGAGGTCTTACAGTTGATCAGCACCAGTGACGTCGAACTTGACGAAACGCGTTATATCGAAGTTGTCCAGAACAAGACAGCTGTGCTTCTGTCGGCTGCGAGCCGTTGCGGGGCGATCTTGGGTGGCTGTTCTCCTGACGAAGAGGAGGCTTTGGCGGCCTATGGCATGGACCTCGGCATCGCTTTCCAGTTTATGGATGACGCCCTCGACTATGTCGCCAAACCGAGTGAATTCGGTAAAGAGTGCGGCCACGACCTACTGGAAGGCAAAGTCACCCTCCCTCTGATCCATACCCTG
>Ga0316195_10001276_pt1 | contig 11135 bp, 5 predicted proteins | sample Phised1_MG_FD_204937 | JGI IMG/M metagenome (GOLD analysis project Ga0316195, IMG submission 204937) | Coastal sediment microbial communities from Maine, United States - Phippsburg sediment 1 | ecosystem: Environmental > Aquatic > Marine > Coastal > Sediment | place: USA: Maine | collected... | reverse complement strand
CATCCATTTGCAACTGCTGTTCGCGCTGCGTTATCCAGTCCGCCTGGCCCGGCAGGAAGCCGGCGGCAACCAGTCGTTCGATCCGTCCGGCACGACTGTTGCGGCGCCGGGCCGCATCGCGTGACGATTCGCGCGACCCGTCGTCCACCGTCTCGTCTGCTGAAGATGCGCCGGCTGGCACACCAGAAAGCAGTTCGATCCTGCTTGTCAGGTAAAACACCTCGTCCTGCAGGAGCTGTCGCGCCTGCCGTTCGTCCGCGACCGCCTGCTCGAGCAGCACGACCCGGTTGTCCAGCGACAGATCGGGGGCCGAATTCGCATTGGCGGTACCCTGCAGCGCCAATGGGTCGTCGTTTCTGGTCGAAAAATACCAGCCTGCTATCGCAAGTGCCCAGACTGCACTAACGACGACAGCAATCAGACCATTTTTCATTGGGTATTCGAGTCCTTACATCCATGCGACTTCCGGTAGAAGGGTTTGCTTCGTAAACCGGTAGTCGCAATTGCCGGGTACCGCAACAGCACACGACATAATCATGAGCGTGCGCAGATTTACTTTACCCCGGGCCAGGAAAAAAACCATTTCACTTGGGAAAAATGCGTACCTGACGCGAGCGGCACGGTCAATTACGGAATCCTTATACTTTCCATACGGATAATCTATGATAGGGGCACATAAACTATAACTGGCAGCCAAGGGTCCACGGGCCCAATAAGAACGAATAATCGGGCTGCTAACAGGAGCGGAAAATGCAAGGATTCATGAGGCAACGGGCTGGTCTGTTTTTGATGTTGCTGAGCCTGTCAGGACTGGCAACGGCGCAGACCTTTGTTACCCCAAGCACCAACACCAACATTATCGGCAGCACGCCGAACCCGGCCAACGTCCGCGACTTCGGACTGAAGCAACAACAGGAACCGTCCTGCGTGGTTCGACCTGGCAATGAGTCGTTCATTTTCTGTGCCTACAATGACCTGCGTGCCTCGGATTTGCCGCTGATTCAGGGTGACTCGTGGATGGGCGTCAGCATGAGCAACGACGCCGGCCAGACCTGGTTCAGCCGCCTGTCTCCGGGATTCCTCGGCCATCCGAATTCGCTCGGCATGGGATTTGCGGCGGACCCTGGTGTTGTTGCCATTGCCGGCAATGCCACACCGGGCCTCGCCATTTTGAATTACATCGCGGCTTTTCGCGACAGCGACAACGGTGTGCTGGCTATCCAGCGCTGGGTTGAATATCCGCAGGAAGACCAGGATTTCTGGAAAGCCGAAGACGAAATTTACATCATTGCGGACGGCTCCGAAGGGCGCTTTATCGACAAGCCCGCGTTTTATTACCTTGTCGACGAGCCCGGCCAGCAGGGCGTCATCAACGAACAGATCCAGGTTGAAAACGGTGGCGGCACGGTGTCAGTGCAAACGCCGACCGGAACGCTCATCGTCGTCTACGCTGTGTTTACCGGTAACAGCGGTGGCGCCAAGCTGTTGATGCGGAAATCCTACGATAACGGCAAAACCTGGACCAACTCGGAGAAGATTTCGGAAGAGCAAAACGAGGTGACCGGCGTCTCGATCACTGCTGTCGGTCAGAAATTCGTTATCGTCTATCGACGTAAGGGTGACAACAATAACACCGACGCCATTCTGAGCGCGCACTGTTCGAACACCGGCAACCGGAAGTGCAGCAAGGGCGAAGTGGTTTTCGAGGTTTGTCCTTTCGACCAGCCTGCCAGTGGTTCCACGTTCCGTACATTCTCATTCCCTTGGGCCGCAAACGACGGCAACCGTTTCTGGGCGTTCGCCGCCGATCGACGTTACCCGGATAACAGCTGCCTGCCGGTGGCCGGTTCGCCCGGCCTGTTCGGCGGCAAGCCGCGAATCGTCGGAATGTCGTCCGCCGATGGCAAAACCTGGGTCGGCGCGGCTGGCAGCGAAAGCGAGGCGTTTACGGTTGCAGAACGGAGTGATGGCTTCCAATTGATGCCTGTCGCCTATGGCACGAAAGGTCGTATCGATATTGCCTGGTACGATACCTTTCGTGAAGAACAGGTCGGCTTGCCCGGCGGCCCGAACGATGTATTTGTCAACGATTACATTTCGGCCGATGGCCTGTCGCGGGTATTCCGCAAGGCCGATGTCTTCATGACGCGACTGACGGCAAGCTGCAGCAACAATGCCAATGCCGGCTGTACGCCAGTCGTTGAGCCACCGGTTCGCGTGTCGCAGTACCAGTTCGCGGTGGACCTGGACGATCCAACCACCGGAGCAGAAATCGAGGCGCACCTGCCGAACCTGACGTTGTACAAATCCGGCACACTCGCTTTTAACGGTGACTATATTTCGCTCTCCACGCCGGCCCTGCGCAAGAACGCGGACGGCAAGTGGATTGCAAACAGCAAACCCGGCGGAAGCAATGAGCTTGCCGGCTTTACCAACCGGCAGGACCTGTTCGTTGCCTGGGGCGATAACCGGGATGTTCGCGCGGACCTCCCACCCCTGAACAGTGGCACTCAACTACCGTACACACCGCCGCTGAACAGCGACGCCAACCCCGGCGGTCCGGCCGCCGGTCTCGAGAAAGAGCAGACGGATCTGGACTACGAGCGGCCGGGCGAAATGGTCGCTGAAGATGAGCCGGACGATGATCCGGTGCTACCAAGCGACATTGGCGTCTGCGTCGTCGGCTCCTATGATTACAGCCGCAGCCGCGACTCCAATGTCTACGGCTCGCTGGTACGCGACGAGCCGTCGCTGATTGCGCCGACACCAACCAAACCACTCGGCACGATCCAGCGCATGTTCCCCCTGGTGATGAACAATATCGATACGGTCAATGCACAGGACTTTTGCCTGCGAATAGAAAATCAGCCGCTCGATTACCCCACGAGCTCCGGCGTCGAAGGCAATGGACTGGCGTCTTTTTACCAGCTGCCGGCCTACGCCCCGTTCAGCCAGGGCGACGAAGTGAGCATGCTGGACGTCCTGGTGCCCGCGGGCTCCAGTGCGTCGCGCGCGGTATTTGTGACGACCAACAATGGCGCGTCGGTAATAACGGTCAATGCCTACCAGGGTTCGTGCCCGGCTTCCGCGGCGGATTCGCTTGGCCCGCTGGTCAACAGCGTGCAACTGAGTGATGGCAACCTTTTTGACCCTGTTTTCTGCCAGGACAATCCAACCGACGCCGCCTGTGACCTGGTCAGTGCCAACGAAACGCATGACATCAATTTTGCGGCTCCGGTATTGCAGACGGCCGTGCTGCAGGCGCCATCGTTCCAGACGCCGTCTTTCCAGACACCGGTTCTGCAAACCCCCGTGTTTCAAACTCCGTCATTCCAGACGCCGTCTTTCCAGACCCCGTCTTTCCAGACACCGAGTTTCCAGACACCGAGTTTCCAGACGCCAAGCTTCCAGACGCCGAGCTTCCAGACACCGGTTTTGCAGACGCCATCGTTCCAGACGCCGTCTTTCCAGACCGGCTCGCTGATCGGTGACACGGCCGCGCAGGATCCGCAACAGCTGGTCTACCAGGACATCCACTACCCGGTAAATGCTGACGCGAACGTCACTACGACTTACTCGGCTGATATCGCCCTGACCGGGCTCGATCCGAACGAAACTGCCGTTCAGCTGATTGCCTGGACACCAAATACGTACGCAACAACCTTCGAATGCAATACGCAGCCGATCGCAGACCAGCAAATCATTTCTTATACGGATCTCAGCGCCGAGAACCTGCAAGCGGTGAATTTGCCAACGGCATTCTCGGCAACCAACCAGAATCCCTACGCCGGTGAACTTTCCTTCTTCGGCCAACCGGGTAAAGACGTTGTTGTCACCGTTCGAATCTGGGCGACCGGCATGGCAGTGCAAAATCTGCAGGACCTGCATGCCGAATACCAGGCATGCGTTGCTGCCGGCGGCGGCGAGGACTGCGACAACCTCGGCACGCGCAAGCTGATCACCTTTGGTGCCAGCGCGCATGGTTGCCGAACCGATGATGCGGTCATCAACACGCAGAACCCCACAGCAGCCGACTGTCTGAACAATGGCAACGAGAAAATCCTCGAGGACCGCCTGCCGCCTGCATTCAATGTTGATCCGGATATCACAATCGAGATCGAAGCAGACCTGCCAGAAGGCGCCGAGGTCGATCTGACCGGTACGGGCGCCGTCTCGGCGACGGACCAGGGCGAAGCGGTTGCCGTGATGTGTTATGAAGTCGCGGCAGACGGTACTGAAACAGCCCTGCCGGATATCTTTGACATCGGCACGTATGCGATACGCTGCGAAGCAGTCGATGCAGCCGGCAATCTGGGTTCCGTGCCGCTCACCGTCGACGTCACCGACAATGTGCCGCCGGTGATCAACCTCAACGGCGACATGAACCCGGTTGTTGAGGCCGGAACGCCGTACACGGATCCGGGATACAGCGCGTCGGATACACGCGGCACGACGGTCATCCCGCTCGTCGCTGTGGTTACCGGCAGCGTTGACAGCAACGTGCTGGGACTGCAAACCATCACCTACTCGGTGACGGATACCGGCGGCAATACCGTTGTTGCCACGCGAAATGTCACGGTTTCAGACACGCAGCCGCCTGTCCTTGGCGGTGTCCCCGGTGACATCAGCGTTGAAGCCGACAGCGTCGCTGGTGCATTGGTCTCCTGGCTGGCACCCACCGCGAACGATGCGTTCGAGGGCGTGTTGACAGTCAATTGCTCGCCGGCGTCTGGAGCAACGTTCGCATTCGGCACGACGGCGGTCACCTGCAGTGCGGCGGACTCCTCCGGCAATACCAGCAGCGCTTCATTTGTCGTGACGGTTGTGGATACCGTTCCCCCGGTTATCACGATTCCGGACGTACCGACCAGCGGCAACATCGTGCAGGAAGCGGCGGGGCCGGGCGGTGCGAACGTAAGCTGGTCAGTATTCTCGTCTGACGTAGCTGACCCGGCACCCAGCGTATCCTGTGCGCCCCCTTCCGGCAGCCTGTTTGCAATTGGCACGACGCCGGTCGTTTGCACATCGATCGACATGTCCGGCAATGTAGCGACGGGAGGGTTTAGCGTCGTCGTTCAGGACACCACCGACCCCGTGTTTGCAACGCTGCCCGATATCACTGCCGAAGCGACGAGCCCGTCCGGTGCTGGCGTCAGTTTCGGCCCGTTCTCCGCGACTGACATAGTCGATGGCAGCGTCACGGCCGTCTGCTCGCCCGCGTCGGGTACAGCGTTTGCGTTCGGCGCCACGGCTGTCGGCTGCACGGCAACCGATGCAGCCGGCAATGAGGCCACCGCGGGATTCACAGTGACGGTCCAGGACACGCTGCCGCCCATCGTTTCGGCATCGAATATCGATGTCAGCTCGCTGGACGGCAGCCCCGTCGAAGTCAACTATGTAACGGGTAACGTCGTCGTCAGCGATGCCGGCGATGCTGCTCCGGCCTTGAGTTGCGCAATCACGACGCCGGACCCGAACGTTATCGACGATGGCACTACCGCGACCATTACCGGTTACGGATCATGGGCCTTTGCCTGCACGGCCACCGACGCGATGGGCAATGAGTCTCTGCCGGCGATGTTCAACATTACGGTTTCCTTCCCGTACGGCATCCGCATCGACAATGTCAAAGGTCGCATCAACGCCGGCAGCACGGTACCGCTGGACTGGCGCTACCTTGATCCTGAAACCGGGCTGGCGGTTGACAGCTCGACGGTAGTACCGAAAATCGAATGGTCCGGACCGTATCAGGACGTAACCTGCTCCTCCGGCAACACGGGGATGGGCGACGGTGAGGATTCCGGCAGCAGCGATTTCCGTTATGGCAATCTGCTCTGGCAGTACAGCTGGCAGACGCCATCGATCCCGGGCTACTACGAGGTGGTGATTTCACCGCCAGGACATGGGTTCCCGGACGCGACTCGCTGCCTGAGACTCCGCTAGGGATTTGTTACTGCGTCCGCTGGCTGGCGTCGTCAGCCAGCGGACCACCTTCCGGTCGCAGCGCCAGGAAACGCTCAAAGTTCTGATTGGCAGAGGTCTGCATGCCGACGCCCTGTTGCGCCCGGCCGATCCAGTACGGTAGTTCGGCCAGGTACCTGACCGTCGGGCGATCATCCAGGAACAGTGCCGAACCCTCGCCACGCCGCTCTTCGCAGGCATTGAATTCGCTAACGGCTTCCGCGAAAAACCCGGCCTCAAGATAAGTGCGACCAAGCTCGTAGCGCAGCAGCCAGAGATCGGCAAGATTGACGGCGCTTCGCAACAGGTCGATTGCCTGCACATTCCCGCCCGCCTCCCTGGCAATCAGTGCCTGGATCATCAGGCCATAGGCGCGGCTTTGCGGCTGTAGTTTTGCCGTCAGCTGGCCGCTGATCTCGGCCGCCTTTTCCTTATCACCGAGTGCAAGCAGCACTCTGGCCGCCGCGACGGCGACTGACTCCTGCGAGGACATCGTGAGGGCCCGTTCTGCCGCGGACTTTGTCGCTTGCGTGTCACCGGCAGCGAAGTTGACTTCGGCGAGCGCGATGCTCTTGACGGCGGCGGCGCTGGTGTTCTGTGCCGCTACATCGGATTCAAATCCCGCTTCGAGAATCGCCCTCGCCTCGGTAAAGTTACCCAGGTAGGCCTCCAGGTCGCCCAGTCCCAGTGCGGCCGACGACGCACGATGATCGCTGGTTTCCGCCCTGGCCATCGCCTGGTAGGCGGCGCGAGCGGCTGCGAAATCCCCGGCGGTGATCCGCGCGACGGCGAGTGGCAGGTAGGAAATACCGTACTCCGGGCTTTCGTCGATCAGCTTCTGACTGGCCGCTGCAGCCGCGTCGAAGTCACCCGAATACATGGCGTACAACGCGTAGTTGGACAGGTACAGGCGACTGCCGGGGTAAATCTCCAGGATCCGCCCACCTTCTTCCGTTGCCTTGCCGAAGTCGAGCGTCAGGAAGGAAGCAACCGCCAGGTTACTGTGCCCGGCCGCGTCGGCCGGGTACTTTTCGACAAGCTCGGTAAAAGTCTGGACCGCATTTTCATAATTGCGGGTAACGATAGAATAATAAATTCCCAACGTTCTCAGCCGCTCTCTTTCGGTCATCGTCTCCATCATCGACAACGCCTTCTGCAGCAGCGCTTCGGCGGCCTCGTTGTTACCGAGTTTGAATTCATTGAGCGCCCAGCCCGCATAAGCGCGTCCGAAGTTCGGGTCAAGCTCGGTTGCAATTTTGTACTGCGCAACGGCTTCGTCCGGTTTACCGTCGAATTCGAGCTGAATTGCGGTTGTAAACGCTTTCGCCGCTTCAAGTGATGCGGCGGTAAATGGACTTGAGGTCGCATCAGGCTGATCAAGTGTATTGTCGCCAAGTTCTTCACGGACATCTTCGGACAGAGTACCTAAGGCGCTGAGTACTCCGTCCGCTGCTTTGGCCCCCTCGGACGCGGTGAATACCTCCTCGCCCGTTGCCGGATCGATCGCCCGCACATCGATTTCGAATCCTGAGCCGTCCGCAACAATCTTACCCGCGAGAACAAACCCGATTCCCTCACGAACGGCGACCAGCCTGGCCAGGTCCGGTCCTAACGCGGTCGCGCCCGGCTGCACTATCGCAGCAACCTGCAGCGCTTCATTGCGCAGGTACGAAGCAATGTTGGGCGCGCCTTCCACGCCGATGTTCAGCGCCTGCTCGAGCAGGCCATCGAATAACGGATTGCCGGTCTGATTATCAAAGTCCGCTATCAGTACCGTGACCGGGTCCGGGTCTTCGACGACGGCCGGGCCGCTGGTAACGTTCATGTAGATCGAGAGTATCAGCGCCACCGATAAAACGCCGATGACGACAAAGTCCATCTTGCGGCTGCCCAGCGGCGCGATCATCGTGTCGGTCGGATCCGCCTGGACCTCGATGCCGTGGTCCGTCAGGTCGTAAACCCAGGCCAGTACCAGCATGACGGGGAAACCGACAATCGCCACAATCACGACCGCGCGCAGCGCCCAGTCCGGTGCATCGAACGTCGGCAGCAGAACGCTCGCCGCCTCGATCAGGATCCAGCACACTCCGACGTACAGGCCGGCTGTGCGAAAGACTTCGCGGCGCCTGAGTTCCCTGATGAATCGATTCATTGTCGCTAAATTGTCTGTGTGGTCAGATTCGACGTGAGTCTAGCATGCGGTAAACGCAAAAAAATGGGCCCAACGGACAGTTGATCGCGGCGGCACTGAATAATCGTGATCTGTGGCGACGGCCGGAATGAATGAGATTATGGATGAAACGGACCGGATCCTGGCGCCGCAAAGTCGCCGTCGCTGGCCCGGGCGGATTGTCACTCGGGGGCGCTGTTGCGGCCGGTACCCTACTCCGCGATCCGGGCGGCAGTCAGCCGCACGGGGCATCCGGCGCTCTGTGAATAGGGCCCAAGTCCGGTCGGCCGATCGGCGCGCTGCCCTGCCGCGATCGGACCGCGAATCGTTTCGTCATGATTGCGCGTAACGCCGGTGCTGTCGCGATACTGCACGACGAAACTCACGTCGCGGATTGCCACCCCTGTTGAGTTCGCAATGGCAACGACGAGGTTGCCGGCGCTGTCCGCATAACACCCCCACTGCAGATAGCTGGCCGGGTGGTCCTCAAGATCGATTCGAATGAGCGCCTCGCGGGCAGCAACGGCGGCATCGCCCTGGCCATCGGCGACGGCGCTGTAATACTCGATAGCTTTGGCCTTGTTGCCCTGTCGAGCGGCGATATTGCCAAGCGCGACATACGCCGGAGCAGTAGGCATTAACTCGATACTCTTCTCGAGGTCAGGGATCGCCCGGGTATCCTGCGCAAGCTTTTCATTTGCCAGACCGCGCTGCAGGTAATACTGGAAAAAGCTGTCGCGGCGGCGGATGGCGATATCGTAATTCTGGATGGCGCGGTCGTATTCTTTGGCCGCGTAGCGCGCATCGCCACGCAGTCCGTAGAAGTGCGCTTCGTCCGGAAACAGGTCGATTGCCTCGTCGGCCTTCTGGGCCGCCAGCGCATAGTTTTTCTCGCCAAGCGCTTTGCGGCCCTCGTCATAAGCGTCATAGGCCGGTTTGGTATCGAACGTTTTTTGCATCGCCGCCTTATAGCGCGTTTCGCCGACCTCTCCGCCGGCCGGCAACGAGGCGGCCGTCCTGATGTTGGCATCGACCCGTTCCTGCGACGGCGGGTGACTGGAAAACAGGCCGGTCAACCAGTCGGTTTCCCTGCCCTCGCTTAGCCGAACAAAAGCCTGCTGCAGTTTGACGGCGCCCTGCGGATCGTAACCGGCACGCGACATGTAATGCATGCCATACAGATCGGACTCGAGTTCGGCGCTGCGGCCGTACGTCTGGGTGATGAGCTGCGCGCCTACGCTGGCTCCACCGACAGCAAGGTCTGAATAGCCGCTGTCGCTGGTCATGATGGCCGTGCCAACTACCGCAACCTGCAACAACATGCCACGGGACATCTGCCGGGCGGAGTGCTTCGCTGCCGCATGCACTATTTCGTGTCCGAGCACAGCGGCCAGTTCCGCTTCGGAATTCATCTCGGTCAACAAACCGCGATTAATGGCGATTTTGCCACCGGGCAGCGCCCATGCGTTGGGCACGGAGCTGTTCAGTACGACAAATTCATACGGAAGGTCTCTGTCGCTGACCGCGGCCAGCCTCTTGCCCACGCCCTGAACGTAGGTTGTCAGCGGCGGATCGACGTCGTACTCGCCACCACCGGATTGTTGCATGGGAGCGTAATTTTCGGTGCCCAGCTGAATCTCCTGGGCTTCGCTGACCAGCGAGAGCTCTGTCTTTCCCGTAACCGGGTTAACGGCGCAACCTGCAGCCAAGGCCAACGACAGCAACAGAACTATCGACTTTTTCTGCACTTTCCCACACTCCGGATTGGCACTATCAGACCGACCGCTAAACATTTGCAAATGTTCCTGCATATCGACGAGTATACAGTCTCAGGCAAATGGTCCGGTATATTGGGCCCCGCTGATACACTCCACTCGAACCAAATTACATTAAAAGGAAGCACAATGGGGTTACTCGACTTCGCGAAAGACGTTGGCCGGCAGTTGTTCGATACGGACGCAGAAGCAGCTGACAACATCAAACAACATCTCGAAATCAAAATGACCGGCATTCGCAATATCGAAGTCCAGTTCGACGATGGCGTTGCGACTGTTTGCGGCGATTGTGACAATGAAAAAATACGTGAACAGGCCATACTTATTGCCGGCAATGTAAAAGGCGTGGAAAAAGTTATCGCGGATGATCTTCGCGCGCCGAAACCGCCACCTGAAGAGAAATCGAAGGACGAATTTTACGAAATCGCAAGCGGCGACACGCTCGGTGGCATCGCCAAGAAATACTACGGCAAGGCCTCCGCTTACATGCGCATTTTCGAAGCCAACAAAGAAATTATTTCTGACCCGAACAAGATATATCCCGGCCAGAAAATACGTATCCCGCTCGACTGATCCGGACATTCATCATGGACTTAATGAAATTGCTCGCCGAAAGCGGCGGCCAAACCAGCATCGGCGCACTCGCAGAGCAACTCGGGCTTGACGGCGCCGACGCCGGAAAACTTGTTGAAGCGGTTGCCCCCGCACTGCTGCGCGGCGTGCAAAAACAAACCGAGAGGCCCGCTAGCATGGCGGGCCTCACAAAAGCGCTGTCCGACGGCAATCACCAGAAATACCTGGATAGTCCTGAACTGATCACAGACGAGGCGGCGCGTGCTGATGGCAACAAGATTCTCGGCCACCTTTTTGGCAGCAAGGAAGTCAGCCGGAATGTTGCTGCCCAGGCAGCGCAAAGCACGGGAATCGATTCCGCCCTTGTAAAACAAGCGCTGCCCATCCTTGCCGGACTTGCTATGGGTGCGCTTAGCAAGAAGGGCCAGGCGAGCGACGGCGGAACGGATTCAGGACTGCTCGGTGGGCTGTTGGGCAATATGCTTAACGGCGGTCGCGATGGCGGCCCCGATCTGGATGACCTGTTCGGCATGGCCAGGAAACTGTTCTGAAGTCAGGCGGCGCGCTTACCGACTCGCATCAAGAGCACGCCCAGAAACATCCAGGCGATGACAATCAGCCACTCGTAGGGCCATACCAGCGCCGCAGGGCTGCCC
>Ga0316195_10001274_pt1 | contig 11137 bp, 11 predicted proteins | sample Phised1_MG_FD_204937 | JGI IMG/M metagenome (GOLD analysis project Ga0316195, IMG submission 204937) | Coastal sediment microbial communities from Maine, United States - Phippsburg sediment 1 | ecosystem: Environmental > Aquatic > Marine > Coastal > Sediment | place: USA: Maine | collected... | reverse complement strand
GAAAGTTTTTTCGCTTCTAAGTCAATGACTTACAAGATCGTCCCCAGAATGCCCGGGGATGCCCGAAACGTCTTTCCCGTCAAGAGGTATTTTGCCACTGGAACACAACATCTTGTGTCCGCTGGGCTGCACTGGGAACACACCGGCCCCGCACACGATATCCACAGGCTTGCCCACAGGCCCGGTCGGCGCGTTCCGCGGAACTCGGCGCGGGGTTGGCAGTCCGAAGCGTGACCGGTCGGAGTCAAGGGCAAGAAAATGCGCCTGCTAAACTCCGCGCCGCTTTCGGCGCAATCGTCAGCAATAAATCAGGAACCCACTGCCCATGAAGCTTCCCTTGAGCCTCGCTACCTTCCTGCTCGCCGCGTGGACCTCGGTGGCAGGCGCGCAGCTCCCCGCCGCCGTCGGCGAAACACCCGTGCCTTCGCTGGCCCCGATGCTGAAGCGCGTTACCCCGGCGGTCGTCAACATCGCGACCCGCGGCACCGTGCAGGAACAGAACCCGTTGCTGAACGACCCGTTTTTCCGCCGCTTCTTCGACGTGCCGAACCAGCCGCGCGAGCGTGAATTCCAGAGCGCCGGCTCGGGCGTGATCGTCGACGCGAAGAACGGCTACATCATCACGAATGCGCATGTGGTCGAGAACGCCACCGACATCACGGTGCAGTTGCTCGACAACCGCTCGCTGAAGGCGAAGATCGTGGGCGCCGACCCGGGCTCGGACGTAGCGGTGCTGAAAGTCCAGGCCGGCAACCTGGTCGACCTGCCGATCGCCGACTCCGATCGCGCCGAAGTCGGCGACTTTGTCGTCGCCATCGGTAACCCGTTCGGCCTTGGCCACACCGTCACTTCCGGCATCGTGAGCGCGCTCGGCCGCTCCGGCATCAACCCGGAAGGTTACGAAGACTTCATCCAGACGGACGCGTCGATCAACCCGGGCAATTCCGGCGGCGCGCTCGTGAATCTCGGCGGCCAGCTCGTCGGCATCAACTCAGCGATCCTCTCGCGCACGGGCGGCAACATCGGCATCGGTTTTGCGATCCCGTCGAACATGATGAAGATCGTGATGAACCAGCTGATCAAGTACGGCACGGTGAAGCGCGGCGTGCTCGGCGTGAACATCCAGACGCTGGCTCCCGAGATCGCGCAGAGCATGGACCTGCCGGAGTCCACGCAGGGTGCGCTGGTGTCGCAGGTGGTCGAAGGCTCGGCGGCCGAGAAGGCGGGCGTCAAGGCGGGCGACGTCATCACTGCCGTCAATGGCCGCCCGGTGAAGGACGCCGGCAGCCTGCGCAATTCGATCGGCCTGCTCAGCATCGGCGAGAAGGTGGACCTCTCGCTGCTGCGCGACGGCAAGCCGCGCCGCGTGACCGCGACCGTCAGCGAGCGTGACGCATCGGCCGAGGCGAAGGCGGCCGGCACGCATTCCGGCCTCGAAGGCGCGGACATCACGGACGGCCCGAACGGCGTGTTGATCCGCTCCGTCGCGGACGGCAGTCCGGCGGCGCAGCGTGGACTGCGCGCGAACGACGTGATCCTCGCGGTGGGCCGCGTGCGCGTCGCCAGCGTGGCGGAGTTCCGCAAGGCCACTGAGGGCCAGGAAGCGTTCGTGCTGCAGATTCGGCGCGGCAATGCGATGCTGGTAATCCCGATTCGCTGAACCGGCGATTCACGCCGCACCCCCCGGAGACGCAGCACACATGGCATTGCAGGTCTGCGTCCTCGGTGGGACGGGTTTCATCGGGCAGGAGATCGTGGCACGACTGGGCGCAGCCGGCCACGACGTGAAGGTGCTGACGGGCAATCCCGCGCGGCACCGTGAATTGAAGGTCTTGCCGTCGGTACGGCTGGTGCGCGCCGACGTGCATGACGAACAGCGGCTCGAAGACGAGTTCCAGGGCTGCGACGCCGTGATCAACCTGGTCGGCATCCTCAACGAGACGAAACTCGGACGCGGCAACGGCGAGCAGTTTCGCGAGGTGCACACCGTGCTGGCGCAGAAATGCGTACGCGCCTGCCGCGCCGCCGACGTCCAGCGCTACCTGCACATGAGCGGCCTGAAGGCCGATTCGCGGCACGGTCCGAGTCACTACTTGAGGTCGAAGGGGCTCGCCGAAGATTACGTCCGCGAACACTGCGCCGCGGGCTCGCCCGACTACGTGATCTTCCAGCCTTCCGTCGTTTTCGGGCCAGGTGATTCGTTCATCAACAATTTCGCCGGCATCCTGAAAATCACGCCGGGCGTGCTGCCCCTGGCCTGCGCCGATGCGAAGTTCGCTCCGGTCTACGTTGGCGACGTGGCCGCTGCATTCGTCACGTGCCTGGAACGCAAGGACGTCGCCGGCCGTACGTTCCAGCTGTGTGGCCCTGACGTGATGACGCTCGGCGACATCGTGCGGCTGACGGCCCACTACCTCGGGCTCAGGCGCATGGTGATCCCTTTGCCGCGTGCGGTCGCGCGCGTGCAGGCCGCCGTAATGGACTTTGTGCCGGGCAAGCCGTTCTCGACCGACAACTTCCTCTCCGCCACGCTCGACTCCACCTGCGACTGCGACGGGCTCGCAGAGCTCGGCGTCGAACGGACGGCGATGCGCAGCGTGCTCCCGCGCTACCTGCAGGGCCGCTGAGAATCAGCGTGCCACGAGCGGTGCGCCGCACAATTGAGCGTGGCGGGTCTTGACCTCGAGCCGACGGGTCGATTCCAACTTCTCATAGAACGCCGGCAGCGAACCCGCCGCCTGCAGCGCGCGCCGCAAGCCCGGCACGCAATCCTCGTAGGTCGCGACTGCCGCGAGGTGCGCGTTGTTGAGCGGGCGCGCAAACCAGCCGTCGTACCCGGCATACCCGCCCCAGCGGGAGCGCAGCTGCTGGTAGCGGAACTCGAGCCGGCCGAATTCGCGCTGCTTCTCGCTGCGCATGGTGTCCGGCGGCACGCTCGAGGCATAGAGCTGCGCGAGCCGGCCGCGCATGTCGCGCAGCAGCGCCGCGAATTCCCCTTGTCGCGCCACCGCAGCCTCGTGCGCACCGATCTCGCCTGCCCTGCCCTGCTGCAGCAGCCAGCGGCGGATGCCCTCGTCCTCGACGACGCTCGCGAACGCCTCGTTCAACTCGCTGTCGTCGGCGAAATAGAGCCGCTCGTGCGCGAGCTCGTGAAAGATCGTGCCGACGAGGCGCGTGTCGCGCCAGCCAAGCATCGAGCCGAACACCGGATCCGGCAGGTGGCCCAGCGTTGAGTACGTCGGGACGCCATCCACGCTGACGTCGTTACCACGCAGCGACAGCTTCCGGCCGTAGGAGCGCGCACTGGCTTCGTTGAAATAGCCGCGGTAGGAGATGCATCCAGTGAACGGAAAGCACCAGCGGCGCGGTTCGACCGAAAACTCCGGCGTGGCGACCACGTTGTGGACGACGTAGGGACGACCCATGTCCGCGTACTTGCGGTAGCTCTTGCCGTCGTGAAGCGCGAGTTCGCTGATCGCGAAGGCACGCGCCGATACGACGAGCTGGAGTCGTTCGCGCGTGCGCGCTGGCGTCGACGGGTCCGCCAGCACCTGGGGAATCGGCTCGCTGCGACGGATCACCTCGGCCTGGCCGCCTGCTGCCTGCATGACGTAGCAGCCGCTCAGCGCGAGTGTTGCGAGAGCGATGGCGGCGAGGCGCAGGCGGTGAGCGAGCATGCGGCGAGCTTAGCGAAGCTGCCCTCGCGCGCGTAGTTTCATTACGAGTGGATCGTGCCGGTTGCAGGAAAGATCTCAGACTGGATTCAGGGCGGCGATTCCGCGCCCTTCCCCGAGCTTGGAAAGGCAGACACGCGCCCGGGGAAGGGCGCGGAATCGCCGCCTGAAAGCACGCGCCTGAGCGAGTTCCCGCGCCGGGCGCGAGAACTCGCACGGCGCACGCGGCGTTGGGAGCTTCGGAGCTCAATCTCGAGCCGCGGCGCTTCGATCACCGGCTGCGATAGCCGCAAACCGGCCCTCGCTATCACTCGCTCAGGCGGAATCGGTGTGGGGCGTTCCGCCCTCGCCAGGAACCGGCGGCCATCGTTCGGCCGAATGTCAGCCTGCGTGCGCCGTGCGAGTCGTCGGGCATGGGATGCAGTCCCGTCCTGGGTCTTGCCGCATCGCCCGACGAATCGCTCAGGCGCGTGACGTCAGGCGATCGATCCGGGGCCTTTCCCCGAGCGCGTGTCTGCCTTTCCAAGCTCGGGGAAAGGCCCCGGATCGGTCGCTTGCAAACAGCGCTTGCCTGCCTTTCCGGGCGTCGGAACCGGACTCGGATTCCGACCTGGACACCCACGTCCTGAAACGAACTCGGCTACGATTCGCGAATGAAAACCTATTTGGTCGGCGGCGCGGTGCGAGACACCCTGCTCGGTCGGCCCTTCACCGAACGCGACTACGTGGTCGTCGGCGCACAGCCGGACGACCTGCTCGCACTCGGTTACCGTCCCGTCGGCAAGGACTTTCCCGTCTTCCTGCACCCGCAGAGCGGCGACCAGTACGCGCTCGCTCGAACGGAGCGCAAGACCGGTGCCGGTTACTACGGTTTCGCCACGCGCTTCTCGCCCGACGTCACGCTCGAGGAAGACCTCGCGCGGCGCGACCTCACGATCAACGCCATGGCGCAGTCGATCGACGACGGCGCTGGCGGCAGCGACCTGGTCGACCCGTACGGTGGTCGCCGCGACCTCGAGGCTCGTATCCTGCGCCACGTCTCACCCGCTTTCGTCGAAGACCCGTTGCGCGTGCTGCGTGTCGCGCGTTTCGCCGCGCGCTTCGCGCCGCTGGGCTTCACGATCGCGCCCGAGACGATGCAGCTGATGCAGGACATCGTGCGCTCCGGCGAGATGCAGGCCCTGGTAGCCGAACGTGTCTGGGTCGAAACCGAGCGCGCACTCGGCGAGAAGACGCCGACGGTCTACTTCGAAGTACTGCGTCAATGCGGTGCACTCGGGGCGCTGTTGCCGGAGATCGACTGCCTGTTCGGCGTGCCGCAGCCCGAGCAGTGGCATCCCGAAATCGACACCGGCATTCACACGCTGCAGGTGCTGGACGTCGCGTGCGAGTTGTCGAGCGAAACGACGGTGCGCTTCGCGGCGCTCGTGCACGACCTCGGCAAGGGCGTGACGCCACGGGACCAGTGGCCTAGCCACATCGGCCACGAACAAGCGGGCGTGCGCATCGTCGGCCTGATGTGCGAGCGGCTCAGGGTGCCCACCGAACACCGCGAACTGGGACAACTCGCTTCCCGCGAACACCAGCGCATCCATCGCGCGGCCGAGTTGCGCGACACGACCGTGCTCGAGGTACTGGAAGCGGCCGACGCGTTCCGCCGCCCCGAGCGTTTCGACAGGTTGCTGCTCGCCTGCGAGGCGGACGCCCGCGGACGCGGCCCCGAGTTGCGGGCGCGAGCCTATCCCCAGGCGCAGACGTTCCGCGAGTGCCTGCGCGCCGCGGCCGCAGTCAAGCTCGACGCGGAAGTGATGCGGCTGCTGGCGGGTCCCGCCATTGCGCAGGCGCTGCGTGCTGCGCGCGTCGAGGCGATCCGGGCAGCGCGCGTCAGAGCGTGTGACGCAAGTCGCGCGTAGCGAATCCGCGCAGCGGCGAGTCGTAATCCTTCGCGAGCGCGATCACCTTGAACCGCTCACCCATTTCGCCCGGGAGCGTGAGCACCATCGCCTGGCGCGACAGGTTGAGGCGTTGCGCCAGTTCGAGCCCCTCGACGTTCGCGACGAAGTCGCCGAGCCCGCAGCCAATCAGGAAATGCGCCTGCGTGGTGTAGCCGGCCACCTCGCAACCCGCACCCTGCGCCGCCTCGGCAACGGCCGTGAAATCGACCCAGGCGGTGATGTCCTGCAGGCCGACGTGAGTGAGGGCGTCCTCGTGGAAGCGGTGTCGAAAATGACAAAGCAGCGTTCCGCGCGTGCGTTCGGCGGAGTAGTACTCGCGCCGCGGCAGGCCGTAGTCGACGAACAGCAGGACGCCGCGCTCGAGCGAACCGGCGATCGACTCGAACCATCGGGCCAGGCCGGCGCACACTTCGGACTCGTACCCGTCCGCAAGCGCAACGCCGGTGTCGGCTTCGATCCTGCGCACTGCCGCGACCAGGCGCGAGGCGGCGCGCACCTCAGCCAGCTGCAGTCGACCGAACTCCGAGCTCACGCCGAGCGCATTGATGTCGCCACTGCGAATCGTGAAGCGCTCGAACGTCAGCGCGTCGAGCACCTCGTTTGCCAGGATCATGCCGCAGAAGGGACTTGCGGGCAGCGAATCGAGCCACTGCACGCGCGGCAGGAGGTGCGGAACCAGCTCCTCCAGGGTCTCGCGCTGGCGTTGGCGCAGGTCCGCGCTGAGATCGAGAATCCAGTATTCGGCCGGCAACGCGCCCTGCCGCTCGAGTTCGGCGAGCAGTTCCGCAGCCATCGCGCCGGAACCCGCCCCAAGTTCGAGCAGGCGCGATTCAGGCCCCAGCTTCCGCAGCACCTCGGCACACTGCAGCGCCAGGCAGCGGCTGAACACCGGGGCCACCTCGGGTGCCGTGATGAAATCGCCCCCCGCACCGAACTTGCGCGCCCCGGCACTGTAGTAGCCGAGACCCGGCTCATAAAGCGCCAGCTGCATGTAGCGGTCGAAGCCGATCCAGCCGCCCTCGGCCACGATGACCGCATGGATGCGCTCAAGGAGCGCCGCGCTGTGCACCGCCTCCTCGGGAGTCAGCTCGGGCAGATCCAGGGGAACGGTCATCGGCGGTGGAATCCTTTCTCGCGGACAGCCCGAAGAGGCTCAGGTATCTTGGTGTCGGGCGTGCGCGTCGAAGGTCTGCGGCGCGCGCTCCGCCCCACGACATTGCACCGATGCGCGAACCCATGAGCAACGCTGCTGACTTTCCGCTGGCTGGACGCTGCGCGCTGGTGACGGGCGGCGCACGTCGGCTGGGTGAAGCGATCGTACGCAAGCTGCACGCCGGTGGCGCGTCGGTCGCGGTGCATCACCGCACGTCGGGCGGCGAGGCCGACAGCCTGATCGGCGAGCTCAATTCCATCCGGACCGGATCTGCCGCGGCTTTCGCCTGCGACCTGCTCGAAGTCGAAGCGCTGCCGGCCCTCATCGCTGCAGTGCTCGCCCGGTTCGGCCGGCTCGACATCCTGGTCAACAACGCGTCGAGCTTCATGCCGACGCCGGTCGGCACGATCACCGCGGAACAGTTCGACGACTTGATCGGCACGAACCTGCGTGCGCCGTTGTTTCTTTCGCAGGCCGCCGCACCCGAGCTGCGCAGGACCCAGGGCCTGATCCTCAACCTGGCGGACATCCACGGCCTGCGGCCGCTGGCAGCGCATCCGGTCTACTCGGCTGCGAAGGCCGGCCTGATCATGCTGACGAAATCGCTGGCGCGCGAACTTGGTCCCGACGTGCGCGTGAACGCCATCGCGCCCGGTCCAGTGCTGTGGCCCGAAGGCGGACTCGACCCGGCGCTGCAGGACGAAATCGTGGCGAAGACCGCCCTGAAGCGCACCGGCTCGCCCGCAGATATCGCTCGCGCAGCCTATTTCTTTGCGGCGGAGGCGCCCTACGTCACCGGCCAGGTTCTTGCGGTAGACGGCGGGCGCAGCGTCTGACCGGTACTGGTGCGTGAACGGCCCGCAGGGCGTCATGCTTCGTCGCCGCGCGCGGCCACCCACGCCAACTCCACCGGCCGCATCGCGTGCGTCGCCTGCGTCGCCTGCATCTCCCGCCACAATTCACCCAGCGTGCGCCGCTCGACCGGGTGCACGGTCTCCGGCGCGATCTCCGCCGCCGGTCCCAGCATGTAGGGCCGCTTGAGCAGGTCCGGTCGCGGCAGCGTGAGACCCGGCTCGACGCAGACCATGTCGCCGAATAACAGGATGTCGAGGTCCATCGCGCGTGGCGCCCACTTTGGCGCCAGGCGCTCGCGCCCGCACGCGGTCTCGGCCTGGTGCAGCCGTTCAAGCACCTGGTGCACCGTCAGGCCGGTCCGGAAGCCGACCACGAGATTGATGAAATCGTCGCCGTCGAAGCCGACGGCGGCATTGGCATACGCGCGCGATACGGTGAGCGGCGCAAAGTGGCGGTCGAGTACGTCCAGCGCGCGACGCAGGTTCTCGAGCGGTGCGACGTTGCTGCCCGCCGCGACGTAGACCGCCGTGGTGCTCACAGCGCCGGGTAGTCTTCGCGTCGACGCTCGATGACGATGCCGACGTCGCGCGAGCCACGCAGCGCGCCCTGCTTGTTCAGGCGGACCTTGACCGCGGGCACGTCGAATTCCGTGAGGATCACCAGCGCAATGCGATCGATCAGCGTCTCGACCAGCTGAAACTCCGACTCAGCCACGAACTGCAGCAGGCGCTTCGACACCTTCTTGTAGTCGAGCGTGTCGTCGATGTGGTCGCTGGCGGCGGCCTTGCGGATGTCGGTAGACATCTCGAGGTCGATCACGACCTTCTGCTTGACCTTCCGCTCCCAGTCCCAGATGCCGATGATGCATTCGGCCGTGAGACCCGTCAGAAAAATGGTGTCCATCGTTGCAGTCTGTTCGCTCGGGAGGGGCGGTCGGTTCGATTCGGTCGGTTGGTCCTGCGGCCCGCCAGCCCTCACGCGGGGCGCGACGGCGGAACCAGGTCCGTCATCGGCCACCGTGCGCGGGCACGGATCGACAAGTCGTCGCGCTCACCTGCGGCGAGCCGCAGTTGCCCCAGCAGCGCGATCATCGCCGCGTTGTCGGTGCAGAACTCGGCGCGAGGATAGACGACCCGGACCCCCTGCCGCTCGCCCATCGCAAGCATCCGGGCACGCAGCCGCCGGTTGGCGCCCACGCCACCGGCCACGACCAGCGTCGAGGCGCCGGTTAGGTCGAGCGCCCGCTGGCACTTGATCACGAGCGTGTCGACCACGGCCTCCTCGAACCCCCGGGCCGCATCGGCCCGCGCCTGCGGGTCGAGTTGACCATGGTTGCGCAACGCCACGACGACGGCGGTCTTGAGGCCGCTGAACGAAAAATCGAGCCCCGGGCGCTCGGTCAGCGGCCGCGGGAAGCGGAAAACGTCAGGTCGGCCCTGTTCGGCGAGCGCGGCGAGTTGCGGCCCGCCGGGGTATCCCAGGCCGAGCAGCTTCGCCGTCTTGTCGAAGGCCTCGCCGGCCGCGTCGTCCAGCGAACTCCCCAGGAGTTCGTACCTGCCGACCCCCTCCACCCGGGCGAGCAGCGTATGCCCGCCCGAGACCAGCAGCGCGATGAACGGGAACTGCGGCGGCTGCGGCTCGAGCAGCGGTGCCAGCAGGTGACCTTCCATGTGGTGGACCCCGATGCAGGGCAGGCCCCAGGCGTAGGCGAGGCTCCGGGCGACCGCGCCACCGACTAACAGCGCACCCACCAGGCCGGGCCCACAGGTGTACGCGATGCCGTCGATCGTCGCGCGACCACCGCCCCGGTCGATCGTTTTTTCCAATAAAGGCAACAACTTACGGAGGTGGTCACGCGAGGCGAGTTCGGGCACCACACCGCCGTACGTCGCGTGCAGGGCCACCTGGCTGTACAACTCGTGCGCGAGCAAGCCGACCTGGCCATCGTAGACGGCGGCGGCGGTCTCATCGCAGGAGGTTTCGATCCCCAGAACCCGCATGTGGTCGGCTCGCTGTGTCCGTGGCAGACGGAAGAAATGGACTAGGCCCGGTGCCCGGACGGCCAGGCAGGGGACCGGACGGCGCTACTTTTGCAATTCCCAGCCGCGATCTCTAGAATTCGCGGTCCCTTACTGGCCGTGCGTCCCTCGGGACCCGGTTGGCTGTCCAACAATGTTTCGATGACTGGCGCCCAGGCCACCGGCCGGCCGCCCAGCCGTTTTGACCGATTGACGAGGTTTCGATGCCCAGCGTCCGCATCCGTGAAAACGAATACTTCGATGCCGCCCTGCGCCGCTTCAAGCGTGCGTGCGAAAAGGCCGGCGTGCTGACGGAACTTCGTCGCCGCGAATTCTACGAGAAGCCGACGCAGGAGCGTAAGCGCAAAAAGGCGGCCGCCGTGAAGCGCCACCAGAAGCGCAGCACTCGCGATTTCTCGTCAGCCCCCCGCGTCCGCAATTTCTGAGCGGATTGCCCGATCGGCCGATCGTTCGGTCGATTGATCGCTCCGGTCGCGACGCCAGCACACCACGATGACCACTGCCTCCCTCAAGGAGCGGATCACCGAGGACATGAAGTCCGCCATGCGAGCGGGCGAGAAAGAACGTCTCGGCACCATCCGCATGCTGCAGGCGGCGATCAAGCAGCGCGAAGTCGACGAGCGTATTGCGCTCGACGATGCGCAGGTGCTGTCCGTCATCGAGAAGATGCTCAAGCAGCGCAAGGAATCGATCGCCCAGTTCGAGTTGGGCGCACGCGCTGATCTCGCGGCCAAGGAACAGGCCGAAATCGAACTGCTGACGGTCTACCTGCCCGCGCAACTCGCCGACGCCGAAGTCGATGCCCTCATCAAGGAAGCGATCCTGTCCACCGGCGCCGCGTCCTTGAAGGACATGGGCAAGGTGATGGCGATCGTGAAGGCGAAAGCCGCAGGACGTACCGACATGGGCGCGGCCAGCGCCCGCATCAAGGCGGCGCTCTCCGCCTGATCCGGCCGTGTGCCGGTGCGCCTTCAATCACTTCGATTGATCTGCTGCACGTTTTCGCGCGGCGAGTCGTATTCAGGACGACAGCCGTTCCCGGTCGGGGTTCGGGTCTTTCTCCCGCGCCCGGAAAGGCAGACACGGGCGCGGGAGAAAGACCCGAACCCCGACCTGAGACGCCGCGCCTGAGCGCTCGTCGGGCGGGAAACACCCCGGTCAAAATCAAAGGCAGATGCCGCGCCCGACGCGACGCACGGCGCATGCAGCCGGATACATGCGTCGAAGCCGCTTGATGCGGCAACCGAAGGTTCAAGCACGCGACCAGCTCGCCATGCGGTTGGACGTCGCTTGCACCGTGCGAGTTTTCGGACCCGACCGAAAACTCGCTCAGGTGCGGCCTGTCGAGCGGTCTGTCCGGTTGTCTTCCGGACGGGCGTATCTGCCTTTCCGCCCGTCCGGAAGACAACCGGACAGGTCGCCCCCGCCCGCCTCCTGATCAACGTCCGACGGCCCCGAAAA
>Ga0316195_10001271_pt1 | contig 11149 bp, 20 predicted proteins | sample Phised1_MG_FD_204937 | JGI IMG/M metagenome (GOLD analysis project Ga0316195, IMG submission 204937) | Coastal sediment microbial communities from Maine, United States - Phippsburg sediment 1 | ecosystem: Environmental > Aquatic > Marine > Coastal > Sediment | place: USA: Maine | collected... | reverse complement strand
CAGATACTAAACCATACCATTTTAATATTATAGATACCCCCGGTCACGTGGATTTTACCGTTGAGGTGAATCGTTCCCTGAGGGTTTTAGATGGTCTGGTTTTTCTTTTTAGTGCAGTTGATGGTGTTGAGCCTCAATCTGAAACTAACTGGAGATTGGCAGACAATTACAAAGTTCCGCGTATTGCCTTTGTAAACAAAATGGACAGACAGGGAGCTAACTTTATGATGGTTTGTAACCAGGTGAAGGAAATGTTGAAATCCAATGCTGTTCCTATTGTATTACCAATAGGTGATGAAGCGGATTTTAGAGGTATTGTTGACCTCGTTAAGAACCGTGCTGTAATCTGGCATGACGAGGATTTTGGCGCTACTTTTGATGTCGTTGATATTCCTGAAGAAATGAAGGATGAAGTTCACGCACACCGTGCTGCTTTAATTGAAGCGGTTGCGGAATACGATGAAAGTCTGATGGAGAAATTCTTTGAAGATGAAGACTCTATTACTGAAGATGAAGTACATGCGGCTTTGAGAGCAGCAGTTATGGATATGAGTATTATCCCAATGGTCTGTGGTTCTTCCTTTAAGAACAAAGGAGTACAATTTTTGTTGGATGCGGTATGTCGTTACCTTCCTTCACCAATGGATAAAGAGGGAATTATAGGCATAAACCCGGATACCGGGAAAGAAGTCTTGAGAAAACCGGATACAAATGAACCATTTGCAGCTTTGGCATTTAAAATTGCAACGGATCCTTTTGTTGGACGTTTGGCTTTCTTCAGGGCGTACTCGGGTAAATTAAATGCCGGATCTTACGTGCTTAACAATCGTTCCGGGAATAAGGAAAGGATATCAAGGATTTATCAAATGCATTCCAATAAACAGAATGCGGTAGATTCTATTGCGGCCGGAGATATTGGTGCTGCTGTAGGTTTTAAAGATATTAAAACAGGGGATACACTTTCGGATGAAAAGCATCCTATTATTCTGGAGAGTATGAATTTCCCCGATCCTGTTATAGGAATAGCTGTAGAGCCTAAGACGAAGGCAGATGTTGATAGATTGGGAATGTCATTGGCAAAATTGGCTGAAGAAGACCCTACTTTCGTGGTTAAAACAGATGAAGCATCAGGCCAGACCATTATTTCAGGTATGGGTGAGTTGCATCTGGATATTATCGTAGACCGTTTAAGGAGGGAGTTCAAAGTCGATGTCAATCAGGGAAAACCCCAGGTTGAATACAAGGAAGCAATTACAAGAAGTGCTGATCACAGAGAAGTTTATAAAAAACAAACTGGGGGTCGCGGTAAATTTGCTGATATCGTATTTACAATGGAACCAAGAGATGATGGTAAATCCGGTTTGGAATTTGTAAATATTATCAAAGGGGGAAATATTCCTAAGGAATATATTCCTTCTATAGAAAAGGGATTTAGAGAGGCCATGAAGAATGGTCCATTAGCCGGGTTTGAAATGGACAGTATGAAAATCACACTTAAGGATGGCTCATTTCACCCTGTGGATTCGGATTCTCTTTCTTTTGAACTGGCAGCCAAAATTGGATATAAGGAAGCTGCCCGGGCTGCAAAAGCGGTTCTTATGGAGCCTATTATGAAGTTAGAAGCACTTACTCCTGAAGAGAACATGGGAGATATCGTTGGAGATCTTAACAGAAGGAGAGGTCATGTTACCAATATGGATGACAGGGCGGGTGCTAAAGTAATTAAGGCAGAGGTTCCTCTTTCAGAGATGTTTGGTTATGTAACCGCACTGAGGACATTGTCTTCTGGCAGGGCTACTTCAACTATGGAATTTTCACATTATGCAGAAACCCCTTCTGGTTTGGCTGAAGAGGTTATAAAAGCAGCAACGGGCGTCACCGTCTAAATTTTAGTATTATGAGTCAGAAAATTAGAATAAAACTAAAATCATATGATCATAACTTGGTAGATAAATCTGCTGAGAAGATCGTAAAAACAGTAAAATCGACAGGCGCTGTTGTAACGGGACCAATTCCATTGCCAACGCATAAAAAGATATTTACGGTTTTGCGTTCACCCCACGTGAACAAGAAATCAAGGGAGCAGTTCCAGCTAAGTTCTTATAAAAGACTTCTGGATATTTACAGTTCCTCATCGAAAACCATTGATGCCCTTATGAAGCTTGAACTTCCAAGTGGCGTTGAGGTAGAGATAAAGGTGTGATAGACTATTCCGTTTCAGTTGGAAACGGATAACATGTCCTGAGCGTTTCGCGAAGGAAAAACGGTAACAAAAATATATTCGGGATCGAATTGTTTTTGATCCTGTTTTTTTTGAAGCAAATAGAAGTAGTATAAGAATAATTAATAACTAATAGTAATTATATGTCTGGGTTAATAGGAAAAAAAGTAGGCATGACCAGCATTTTTGACGATAACGGGAAAAACATTCCCTGTACTGTCATTGAAGCGGGTCCATGCGTAGTTACCCAAGTCAGAACCGAAGAGGTGGACGGGTACAATGCCCTTCAGCTCGGTTTCGATGACAAGGCAGAAAAGCGTGCTAATAAGGCTGAAATGGGCCATTTTAAAAAAGCAGGTTCTTCCACCAAAAAGAAAGTCGTTGAGTTCCGGGATTTTGAAGGAGATTTTAAATTGGGCGAGACCGTAGGTGTCGACGTATTTGTGGAAGGTGAATTTGTTGATGTATCGGCCACAACCAAAGGGAAGGGATTCCAGGGCGTGGTTAAGAGACATGGTTTTGCAGGTGTCGGACAGGCAACTCATGGTCAGCACAACAGGCTAAGGGCTCCTGGATCAATAGGTGCTGCCTCATATCCCGCGAGAGTTTTTAAGGGAATTAAAATGGCAGGAAGAATGGGCGGTACCAAAGTTACAGTTCAAAACCTTAGAGTTTTAAAAGTTGTACCGGAAAAGAATCTTTTGGTTTTGAAAGGTTGTGTTCCCGGTCATAAAAATGCTTACTTAACTATAGAGAAGTAATGAAGGTAGCAGTTTTAGATGTTAAAGGAAAAGAAACCGGTCGAAAGGCAGACCTTTCGGACGCGGTTTATAAAATAGAACCCAACAACCATGCTATTTATTTGGATGTTAAGCAGTACATGGCTCATCAAAGGCAAGGTACGCATAGCGCCAAGGAACGGGCGGATATTGTTGGAAGCACCAGGAAAATTAAGAAACAAAAGGGAACTGGTACCGCTAGGGCGGGAAGTATTAAATCCCCGATATTTCGTGGTGGAGGAAGGGTTTTTGGGCCAAGACCCAAAGATTACAGCCAAAAACTTAATAAGAATGTTAAGAGGTTAGCTAGAAAATCTGCTCTTAGTCTTAAGGGTAAGGATCAGGCTATTATAGTGGTAGAAGACTTCAATTTTGAGTCTCCAAAGACCAAAGAATTCATTCAGGTTTTAAAATCCTTAGGATTGGAAAACAAAAAGTCTTTGTTTGTGTTGGGTGGTTCAAATAATAATGTATATTTGTCGTCGCGTAATTTGAAAGGGTACGAAGTTGTAACTAATTCAGAATTAAGCACTTACAAAATTCTTAATGCAAATCAAATTGTTCTTCTTGAAGGTTCTTTAGAAGGGATTGAAGCGAACTTAAATAAATAGGTTAGACATGAGTGTGTTGATAAAGCCAATTATAACGGAAAAAATGACAGCGGATAGCGAGTTGTATAATCGCTACGGTTTTGTTGTGAATCCTAAGGCCAATAAACTACAGATCAAGGATGCCGTTGAAGCAGCCTATGGCGTTTCAGTGAAGAAAGTTCGAACAATGAATTATGGACCCTCACGCAAAACCCGCTTTACCAAAACGGGAGTTCAGCATGGGAAGTCCGGTGCATTTAAGAAAGCCATTGTTGATGTGGAAGAAGGGGAAGTAATCGATTTTTACAGTAATCTATAAAGACACGAAATGTCAGTTAGAAAATTAAAACCGATCACTCCAGGACAGCGTTTTAAAGTAGTAAACGGGTTTGACGCCATTACTACTGATAAGCCGGAGAAAAGCTTGCTTGCTCCGAAAAAAAGGTCTGGAGGCAGAAACAGTCAAGGAAAAATGACCATACGCCATAGAGGTGGTGGGCATAAAAGAAGGTATCGAATAATTGATTTCAAGAGGGATAAGCAGGACATTGCTGCAGAAGTAAAGTCTATCCAGTATGATCCTAACAGAACTTCTTTTATTGCCTTAGTGGAATACGCAGATGGTGAAAAGCGATATATTATTGCCCAAAACGGTTTGCAGGTAGGACAAAAAATATCCTCTGGAGAAAATGCAGCTCCGGAGATAGGTAATGCCCTCCCTCTAAGTAAAATTCCTTTGGGGACTATTATTTCTTGTATCGAATTACGACCCGGTCAGGGAGCGATAATGGCAAGAAGTGCAGGAACTTTTGCCCAGTTAATGGCGAGAGAAGGAAAGTATGCCACTGTAAAATTGCCTTCAGGCGAGACAAGATTGGTACTTGCAAATTGCCTAGGTACCATTGGTGCTGTTTCGAATTCAGACCAGCAGTTGATTGTTTCCGGAAAAGCCGGAAGAAGCAGGTGGCTGGGTAGGAGACCAAGAACAAGACCGGTGGCAATGAACCCAGTTGATCACCCCATGGGTGGTGGAGAAGGCCGGGCGTCTGGTGGACATCCGAGATCTAAAAACGGAATTCCTGCTAAAGGATTCAGAACTAGGTCCAAAACCAAGGATACAAACAGGTATATAATAGAACGTAGAAAGAAATAAAAAGTAGAAAGAAATGGCACGTTCACTAAAAAAAGGACCTTACGTTCATAACAGTTTGGATAAAAAAATTCAGCTGAATGTAGAATCTGGTAAGAAGACGGTAATAAAGACCTGGTCCAGAGCATCGACAATTACTCCGGACTTCGTAGGCCAGACCATTGCGGTTCATAACGGTAGACAATTTGTACCCGTATATGTTACTGAGAATATGGTGGGTCACAAATTAGGAGAATTCTCCCCGACAAGATCTTTCCGAGGTCATGCAGGGGCAAAAAATAAAGGTAAAAAGTAAGTAAGCTATGGGAGTTCGAAAAAAACAAATGGCCGAAAGACTAAAGGCGGAAAAACAAAAAATAGCGTTTGCTAAATTGAATAACTGTCCTACATCACCAAGAAAAATGCGCTTAGTTGCGGATTTGGTACGTGGAGCAGAAGTTGAAAAGGCACTTGCTATTCTTAGATTCAGTACGAAAGAAGCCTCCCGTAGGTTAGAAAAGTTATTGTTATCTGCAATTGCTAACTGGCAAGCCAAAAATGAAGAGGTAAATATTGAAGATGTGGAGCTGTTTGTGAAGGAAATAACAGTGGACAGCGGACGTATGCTGAAGAGATTAAGGCCTGCTCCTCAAGGGAGAGCGCATAGAATAAGAAAACGTTCCAACCATGTTACTTTGGTATTGGGATCTAACAATAATACACAAAGCTAGAAATTTTAGTATGGGACAAAAAACAAATCCAATCGGAAATCGTCTAGGAATAATCAGGGGATGGGAATCTAACTGGTACGGAGGAAACGATTACGGCGACAAACTAGCGGAAGACGATAAGATAAGAAAATATGTTCATGCACGTTTGGCGAAGGCCAGTGTATCCAGAGTAATTATTGAGAGAACTTTAAAGCTGATTACTGTCACCATTACAACAGCCCGACCGGGTATCATTATCGGGAAAGGTGGCCAGGAAGTGGATAAATTAAAAGAAGAGCTCAAAAAAATTACAGATAAGGAAGTACAGATAAATATTTTCGAAATAAAAAGGCCGGAAGTTGATGCAAATCTTGTAGCAGCGAGTGTTGCCCGGCAGATTGAAAATAGGATTTCATACAGAAGAGCCATTAAAATGGCAATTGCTGCGGCAATGAGAATGAACGCTGAAGGGATTAAAATACAGATTTCCGGAAGATTGAATGGGGCAGAAATGGCTCGGTCTGAATCTTACAAGGATGGCAGAATCCCTCTCTCTACTTTTAGAGCTGATATAGACTATGCCATTCATGAAGCTCATACTACCTACGGAAGGTTGGGTATTAAAGTATGGATTATGAAGGGTGAAGTATATGGTAAAAGAGAGCTTTCCCCGCTTATTGGAATGTCAAAAGGACAGTCCCAGGGAAAACAGCAGGATGGTGGTAAAAAACAACGTCGCAGAAAGTAATAATTAAAGAAGAAGTTAGAGATTATGTTACAGCCAAAAAGAACAAAGTTTCGTAAAGCGCAGAAAGGACGTATGAAAGGAAACTCCGGGAGGGGACATCTACTTTCTAATGGTATGTTCGGTATTAAATCTATGGATTCCTGCTTTATTACTTCCCGTCAGATTGAGGCGGCGAGGATTGCTGCGACAAGATATATGAAAAGACAGGGGCAATTGTGGATTAAAATATTCCCGGACAAGCCTATTACCAAGAAACCATTAGAAGTTCGTATGGGTAAAGGTAAAGGAGCGCCAGAATATTTTGTCGCTGTTGTTAAGCCCGGAAGAATAATGTTTGAGGTTGCAGGTGTGCCCATGGACATAGCTAAGGAAGCCTTAAGGCTGGCCGCGCAAAAGTTACCAGTGAAGACTAAATTTATAGTGGCCAGGGATTACGAAGCGGCATAATTTTTATAATTAGGATGATGAAACAATCAGAAATAAAAGAATTATCGGTAGAAGAATTGAAGGAAAAAAAGGCGCAATTTAAGAAGCAGCATGCAGATCTTAAAATCGCCCACTCCGTCACTCCACTGGAAAACCCACTTCAAATTAGGAAGGCAAGAAGAACTGTGGCGCAATTAGCTACTGAATTAACAAAAAGGGATAACCAATAATTGGTTCTGCTTTATGGAAAAAAGAAATTTAAGAAAGGAAAGAGTAGGCGTTGTAACTAGCAACAAAATGGAGAAATCTATTGTGGTTTCGGAAGTTAAGCGCGTCAAGCATCCTATGTATGGTAAGTTCGTACTGCGAACAAAAAAGTATGTTGCACATGATGAGACCAATGACTGCAATATTGGGGATACTGTTAAGATAATGGAGACACGTCCATTGAGTAAAACCAAATGTTGGAGACTGGTTGAAGTCCTAGAAAGAGCCAAATAATTATGTTACAGCAAGAATCAAGATTAAAAGTAGCAGACAATACAGGTGCCAAAGAGGTATTGACCATACGGGTGCTTGGTGGTACCAAAAGGAGATATGCATCTGTTGGGGACAAAATTGTGGTTTCTGTTAAAGAAGCTACCCCAAACGGAGGTATTAAGAAAGGTACTGTTTCAACAGCTGTTGTGGTAAGAACCAAAAAAGAAGTAAGGAGACAGGATGGCAGTTATATTCGTTTTGATGACAATGCCTGTGTTTTGTTGAACCCTACTGGTGAAATGAGAGGAACCCGGGTCTTCGGACCTGTTGCCAGGGAGTTGCGTGATAAGCAATTCATGAAAATTGTTTCATTAGCTCCTGAGGTGCTTTAAAATATTGTAAGATGAAATTAAGAATAAAAACGGGAGATACAGTAAGGATAGTTGCAGGTGACCATAAAGGAACCGAAGGCAAGGTTGTTACTGTAGACCGTGAAAAAAATAAGGCGATTGTGGAAGGCGCTAATTTAGTGTCTAAACATGAAAAGCCCAGTGCGCAAAACCCACAGGGAGGAATTGTGAAAAAAGAAGCTCCTATACATTTGTCTAACCTATCACTTATTGATTCCAAATCTGGTGAAACAACTAGAGTCGGTTATGAGGTAAGGGATGGGAAGAAAGTACGATTTTCTAAAAAATCCAACGAAGTAATTTAGTTATGGCTTACGTTCCAAGATTAAAACAAGAATATAGAGAGCGAATTGTGATGGCTCTTAAAGAGGAATTTGGTTACAAAAATGTAATGCAGGTACCCAAGCTGGAAAAAATAGTTCTCAGCAGGGGTGTTGGTGCTGCGGTAGCCGATAAAAAATTGGTGGATCATGCCCTGGATGAGTTAACTCTTATTACCGGTCAGAAGGCAATATCCACAATTTCTAAGAAGGATGTTGCAGCTTTTAAATTAAGAAAGGGAATGCCAATCGGTGCTAAAGTCACTCTTAGAGGCGAGCGCATGTATGAATTTTTAGATAGATTGGTTACTACTGCCTTACCACGGGTTAGAGATTTCCAGGGGATTAGAGCAACAGGCTTTGACGGAAGAGGAAATTACAACCTGGGTGTTACAGAGCAGATTATCTTCCCTGAGATTAATATTGACAAGATCAACAGGATTAATGGAATGGATATCACATTTGTGACAAGTGCCGATACAGACAAAGAAGCAAAATCATTGTTAACCGAATTGGGATTACCTTTTAAAAAGAATTAGTATGGCTAAAGAATCAATGAAAGCCCGGGAAAGAAAAAGGGCTAAGACAGTGGCAAAATATGCGGAGAAGAGAAAAGCTTTAAAAGAAGCTGGCGACTACGAAGGATTGCAGAAACTGCCAAAGAATGCTTCCCCTATTCGAATGCACAATAGATGTAAATTAACAGGTAGACCTAAGGGCTATATGAGAACATTTGGTGTTTCTCGTGTAATGTTTAGAGAAATGGCTAACAATGGATTGATTCCCGGAGTTAAAAAGGCAAGTTGGTAATCCAATATAAAAGTTAAGAAGATGTTTACAGATCCACTAGCAGATTATTTAACAAGAATTAGAAACGCAAGTAGTGCGGGTCATCGGGTAGTTGAAATTCCTGCTTCTAATTTGAAAAAAGAAGTAACTAAAATTTTATTCGATCAAGGATATATTTTGAGTTATAAATTCGAGGAGAATGAAGTACAGGGTATTATAAAAATTGCCCTCAAGTACGACAGGTTGACCAAAGAACCCGTGATTAAGAAGATTCAGCGTATAAGTACACCTGGTCTTAGAAAATATGCCGGTTCAGGAGATATGCCAAGAGTACTCAACGGCCTGGGGATTGCCATTGTGTCTACATCGCATGGTGTTATGACCAGCAAACAGGCGAAACGCGACAATGTTGGTGGCGAGGTTTTATGCTACGTATATTAAGAAATAAAGAGATAGGAAAATGTCTAGAATAGGGAACAATCCAATAGAAATTCCGGAAGGAGCCACAGTTGAACTGCAGGATAATCTTATCACTGTAAAAGGGAAGCTGGGTGAATTAAGGCAGGAATATTCAGGGGTTTCCATTAAATCTGAAGATGGTCAGATTGTGGTAACAAGACCTTCTGAATCTAAAGAACATAAAGCCAAACATGGCCTTTACAGATCTTTGATTTTCAACATGATTTTGGGAGTAACAAAAGGTTGGACAAAAGAACTGGAATTGGTGGGGGTTGGATACCGTGCTGGTAATCAGGGTCAAAAATTAGATCTGGCCTTGGGTTTCTCACATAATATTATATTGGATCTGGCTCCTGAAGTTAAAGTAGAGACCATATCCGAGAAAGGAAAAAACCCAATTATAAAGCTTACCTCACACGACAAACAATTGGTAGGCCAGATTGCGGCCAAAATAAGATCATTCCGCAAACCCGAACCTTACAAAGGGAAAGGGATAAAATTTGTAGGTGAACAATTAAGAAGAAAAGCAGGTAAATCCGCTTAATAACAGAATTATGGGATTATCAAAAACTGAAAGAAGAGAGCGTATAAGAAAAAGGATAAGAAAAGTATCCTTTGGAACTACAGAGAGGCCTAGATTGTCTGTTTTTAGGAGCAACAAAGAAATTTATGCCCAATTAATTGACGATAATAATGGTGTTACCTTAGCTGCAGCTTCTTCGAGAGATAAAGAACTAAGTAAGGCAAAAGGTACCAAGATTGAGATTGCCAACCTTGTTGGTAAGGCAATAGGTGAAAAAGCAAAGAAAGTCGGGATAGAAACGGCTGCTTTTGATCGCGGAGGCAATTTGTATCACGGAAGGGTAAAATCATTGGCCGAAGGTGCCAGAGAGGCCGGTCTAAAATTTTAATAGGAAATATGTTCGGGAAGTACAAAAATGTAGAAATTGTTAAACCGGGAGGTCTTGAGCTGAAAGACAGATTGGTTGGTGTTCAAAGAGTTACTAAAGTAACTAAAGGTGGTAGAGCTTTCGGCTTTTCTGCGATCGTGGTAGTAGGTGATGAGAATGGAGTAGTGGGTCATGGTCTTGGGAAGTCTAAAGAAGTAGCTACAGCTATAGCAAAGGCTATTGAGGACGCCAAAAAGAACCTGATAAGAATACCATTGAGCAAAGGTACTTTGCCACATGAGCAAAAGGGAAAATTTGGAGGTGCACGCGTGTATATCCAGCCTGCTTCTCATGGTACAGGGGTAATTGCCGGAGGTGCGGTAAGAGCCGTATTGGAATCAGTTGGGGTGCAGGACGTTTTGTCTAAATCTCAGGGGTCCTCTAATCCTCATAATGTTGTGAAGGCTACATTTGATGCCTTATTACAATTAAGGGATGCCAGGTCTGTAGCAAAACAAAGGGGTGTTTCGTTAGAAAAAGTCTTTAAAGGATAAGTAGCAAGAGTATGTCAAAGATTAGAGTTAAGCAGGTAAAAAGTAGCATTAAAAGGCCACAAAATCAGAAAAGAACTCTGGAGGCTCTTGGATTGCATAGGATTGGTCATGTTGTGGAGCATGAAAACACACCCAGTATTATGGGTATGATCAATAAAGTTAAACACTTAGTTTCTACAGAAGAAGCATAAAAAATAGTTGTGTAATGAATTTAGGGAATTTAAAACCAGCCAAAGGATCTGTTCATAAAGCGGGGAAAACCATTGGACGAGGACAGGGTTCTGGTAAAGGTGGTACTTCAACCAGAGGGCATAAAGGTGCTAAATCAAGATCCGGGTATTCCAGGAAAATCGGTTTTGAAGGAGGTCAAATGCCTTTGCAAAGACGAGTACCCAAGTTTGGTTTTACCAACATTAACAGAAAAGATTATCAGGGGATAAATCTGAATAGACTTCAGGAGCTTGTAGATAAAGGTGTAGTTAAAAAGACTGTCACTGTTCAGGACCTTGTGGATAACGGATTGGCTCATAAAAACGATTTGGTTAAAATATTGGGTGGTGGTGAATTAAAGGCATCCCTCAAAATTACCGTGCATAAATTTACTGCAACTGCTAAAGCAGCGATTGAAGCTGCCGGGGGTGAAG
>Ga0316195_10001270_pt1 | contig 11152 bp, 8 predicted proteins | sample Phised1_MG_FD_204937 | JGI IMG/M metagenome (GOLD analysis project Ga0316195, IMG submission 204937) | Coastal sediment microbial communities from Maine, United States - Phippsburg sediment 1 | ecosystem: Environmental > Aquatic > Marine > Coastal > Sediment | place: USA: Maine | collected... | reverse complement strand
ACCTCTTTCAGGCCGGCCAGGAAGCCACCCAGCTCCTTCACAAATGCGGCGCGTCCCATAATATCGGGGCGTCCCTCGAACATCTGGTACTCGATATCGTCAGCGAGATAGTCGGCCAGCAGGTTTACATCCCGTGTTGCCCAGTCCACGCAAAACTGCGTAACGATGCGTTCATTTTCGACTTCCAGCGGGCTATTAGTATACGGTGCGGGAGCGGCATCGCCGCTACCCGTCGCCAGCGTGGAACAGCCGGCAAGCCCACCCGCCGCAATCAGCATCGCACGCCGGCTTAACGCGGCCGGTAAAGAACCATCATCCATTAATTACGCTACCTCTTACCCGGTCAATAAATACCCCGCAGCATCGCACTGCGGAAATCCGGAGTCTAACCGATACGGTTCGCGAATCAGTGCTCTGCAGAGTCGATGACCGATTCGCGGTATGATTTATGCCGACCGGGGTCACCGTCATTATGCGGGGCCGCCGACCCCACTTATTATCGCCCCGGAGGCGGACTGGCAGACACCATGACCATCGTTCACGAGAGCTTCCCCGTGGGGCCGCTACAATGCAACTGCACGGTGTTCGGCGACACTGCGACCGGGGACGGCTACATATTCGATCCCGGCGGTGACCCTGAACTCATCATGCAGTCCGTTCAGCGACTTGGGTTGCGCATCAAGGCGCTCATCCACACGCATGCGCATCTCGACCATTTTCTTGCGGCGGGCACGCTGCGTAACCAGACCGGCGCGACGATCTGCCTCCAGAAAGCCGACAAGTTCCTGTGGGATGCACTCGAGCAGCAATGCCGGATGTTCGGCGTGCCGTATGCGCCCGTGCCGGATCCGGAACACTGGCTGGAGCATGAAGAGCCCCTGGAATGCGGCGCGGGCATTTGCCTGCACACGCCGGGCCATACCCCTGGCTCCATGAGCTTTTATTTTCCGCAGGAGCAACTGCTGCTCTCCGGCGACACCCTGTTTCTGGAATCCGTGGGGCGGACCGACCTGCCGGGCGGCAATATGCAGCAACTGGTGCAATCGATTCAGGCCCGGCTCTATACGCTTGATGACAGCACGCTCGTGATACCGGGGCACGGGCCCGCGACGACCATTGGCCACGAGATACGCAACAATCCTTTCGTGACCGCGCGCCTGTAATCGCTAGAGACTGAGTCGCTTGAAAATACGCTCCGGAATCGACCGGATGACAAACATGATCAGCGCCCAGAAGCCGGGCAAATAGACCACATCTTTCTGCTTGTCCACGGCACTGACGATCCCCGCCGCCACCGCATCGGGCTGGGCCCACAACAGACCCCTCTCCGGTATATGCGCCGTCATCGGTGTATCGACGAAACCAGGCTTTACCGTTACGACGTGCACACCTGATTTACTAAGACGGTTGCGCAGTCCCTGCAGAAATGCGTCGAGGCCGCTCTTGGCAGCGCCGTATACGTAATTGCTCTGTCGCCCACGGTCACCGGCGACCGATGAAATAACAGCAAATGTGCCGCGCCCGTTCTCTTCGAAGCGGTTTGCAAGCAGGGTAAGCAGGGAAACCACACTCAGGAAATTCACATCGATTGCATGCAGGGTGTCGGCTACGGACAATTGGCACTTCGACTGATCCGGAAGCAAGCCGTGGGCGATGAGCACGACATCCATTTCCGGCAGCGTATCCCATGCCGCTGCCAGTATTTCTGCATGACGATCATGATCGGCAAGATCCGCCGCTAAAAATTCGACCCGGGCCGCGCCACGGACGCGCAGATCATCAGCAACCGCTTCGAGCCGTGCGGGGTTGCGACCGACCAGGAACATGCGCGCACCCCGGACGGCATACAGTCGCGCAACGGACTGCGCAATCGCCGATGTGGCGCCAATAATCATGACCTGTTTCAAAAAACCTCTCCCGCGACGCGACGCCAGAAACTGGAAGAAAATGCAGGGTCAACATACGCTGCAAACTCTTCCCAGCGCGGAAAATAATTCCGGAAGCTTTCAGGGCTCATGCGCGCATCCTTCGCCGGATATACTGCGCCGTTAACGCTGCGAGTCATATCATCGAGACGATCGAGCAAACGAAAAACATCAGCCTTGTTCGGAAAATCGAGCGCCAGCGTCACGCCCGGGCGAGGGAATGACAGCATGCCTGGCGATGGCCGATCACCAAATATTTTAAGCACCGCGAGAAACGAGCCGTCGCCGGCTTGCGCAATGGTTCGCAGCATTTCCCGCATAACCTCGCGGCCCTCAACGCCCGGCAAAACACATTGATACTGAAGCATGCCGCCGGGTCCGTAGATCCGATTCCAGTTGCCTATTTTGTCGAGCGGATAAAAAAATGGCTGGTAATGAAGCGTTCGGATCTGCTTGCTTTGCCGCTGGCGCGCGTAGTAAATCGCATTAAAGGCTTTCAGGCTCCAGCGATTGACCAGTGAAACCGGCGGGGTGAAAGGCAGACTGAGGCCGGACGACTGACGGTAGGCCGAAGCATGCGCGGTCACACGCGCCGGCACATGATTGGCGCGCGCAAACAGTCCGCGCCCGAGCGCATCACCGCGGGAGACACAATCCACCCATGCAACCGTGTATTCAAATGCCTCGTCCGAGTCTTCACTTAAATGAAAAAACTCGTCGAGATTTGCAAACTTGATACATTCCTCACGCAACATGGGTCCATCGATGCGCCGCAACTGCAACTCCACCCAGGTAACGAGGCCCGTCAAACCGAGACCGCCGATTGTTGCCGCAAAAAGTTCGGCATTTTCCGTTGGCGTGCACACGCGACGATTGCCATCGGACCCCAGTAGCTCAAACGCCTGCACATGACGGCCGAAGGTGCCCGCCTTATGGTGATTCTTGCCATGCACATCATTGGCCAGCGCGCCGCCAACCGTCGCATAGCGCGTACCCGGACTGACCGGCAGAAACCAGTCCATCGGCACCGCAAGCCGGAGAACGTCCGCAAGCTGCACCCCGGACTCACAGCGGAGCACACCTGTTTCGGCATCGAAACTGATAAAGCGGTTCAGTGCCCGGGTATCCAGAACCGTGCCGCCCCGATTCAGGCAGACATCACCGTAACTCCGCCCGTTGCCATAGGGCAGCAGGCTTTCGGTATCGGGAAGCCTTGCTGGCAGAGGGTCCGAACGCCAGTGCAAAGGGATTCCCTGCTGCCGGATCTGGGGGAAGCGACCCCAGGATGTGTATTTGGTGTCCGCCACGACTACAGAAAATAGTCTGGAATGAACTGGCGCACAAATGCCCAGTACGTAGCGACGAGCAACGACGCACCCACGAGCAACCCGAGCCAGTAGGTCCGAAAATCACGGATCGCGAAGACCACGGGATCGTCATGCATTTCCCCGCGACGGGTCAGCATCCACATACGACTGATCCAGTAGAGCATGATCGGGCAAAGAAACCACAGGGCTTCGGGACGGGCATATTGCTGTATGACCGCGTTACTGTTGATGTAGAGCGCCATAACCAGCACCGCCAGGTAACCGCTTGCGATGCCTGACTGCGCCAGGTTTTCCATGTCCACCGTGTGATATGCACGGCCGGCCAAAGAACCTTTGCCCTGTGCCGCCAGTGCCATCAGCTCGGAATAGCGCTTGATGAATGCAAGGCTGAGGAACAGAAACATCGAAAACGCCAGCAACCAGAAAGAGGGCCTGACCTGTATAGCCGCCGCACCGGCGATTAGCCTGAGGGTATACAAACTGGCAAGCATCAATGCATCGATGAGCAAGGCTTCCTTCAGTACGATGGAGTATGCCAGCGTGCACACATAATAAAGTATAAGGATAGCCAGGAAGAACGGCGGGAGGAGCAAAGCCAGCAGCACCGATATCACCAGCAGCCCGGCCATCGCAACAAGCCCGGTGTCGATCGGCAAATCGCCCGCCGCAAAAGGACGGAAGCGCTTCGAAGGGTGCTGCCGATCCGCCGCAATATCGAGCAGATCATTCAGAATGTAGACACTGGATGCACACATCGAGAATGCAAAAAACGCCAGAACGGCCTGCTCTATATAAAAAATCTGGCCGATGCGGTGCGCGAGCACCAGCGGCACGAAAATCAGCATGTTCTTGAGCCACTGGTGAGGGCGCATTGCCCGGATCAACGCTTTCAGATGTTTTGTCGAGGATTCGAAAACCCGCACCACCCGGCTTACCCGCTCCGCGCGACTCCGCACTGCCGCAGGCACATCAACCAGCACCGCAGCAGTCGACGCCTCCCAGATGGGCAGGTCGGCCGCCGAATTGCCCGCATATGCAAAAGCCCGGTCACCCAGCCGGGCCCGGATATGTTCGAGCTTCCGCTCACCCTTGAGGTTTTCGGTTGCCGTGCTCCCCAAAACGTCGCTGAACAACCCGAGGTAGTCGGCAATATCCCTTGCGAAACGGATATTCGACGCCGTTGCGAGCATCAACTCACGTCCTGCGTTGCGTTCCGTCCGCAACCAGGCAAGGAAGTCTTCGCGATACGGGAGCAGCTCGGCGGACAATTCAACCCTGTCCGCAATCATCTGCTTCAGATGAGCCTTGCCCTTCAACAACCAGATCGGCAACAGGAAGATGTACAGGGCATTCCTGCGCAACAGGGCAAAAACGGATTCGTGCAACAAATCCGTCCGCAGCAACGTGCCGTCCACGTCGACGACCAGCACACCGTAATCTGCCTGTTGATCCATGCGCTCCATTCGAGTCCTAACCCCCGGAAACCCCGATATTCGCATTCTGCGCCCGTGCGCCGGGTTTAGCGATGCGGCCCGATTCTATTCCGATTATGAATGCCAAACCTATAACGACCGCAAACCACAGCGTTGCGAGTCTGCAGATTATCACCGCAGACACCGCGATCGGGGCATCGACTCCGGCCAGCACCAGCAGCGAGCCCATCACCAGTTCGGTGCCGCCCAGTCCGCCCGGCACGAACGACACGGCACCCGCGAGCACGCTGACACCGTAGATTCCGGCAGCAAGCAATACGGGCGTATCCGCACCGAGCCTGGCGAGCACGATGTACAAGCCATAGCCCTCCGCGAACCATGCCAGCACCCCGATCAGCAACCCTATATAAAGAGGCCCCGAACGCAGCAATACCGATGAGGAGCGCAGCATATTCAGGATTTTGGCGCCTGTCGCATGCAACCGCCCGGGCGAAAGGCCTTGCCGGACACGTTCAAGCCATGCCAGCAAACGTTCGCTGTGCACCAGGGGCAGGCAGGTAAAAATAGCGACGAGCGTCAAACCCACGAGCCAGCGTGTGCTGGCAAATACGTAGGCAGCAAGCGACGCCACGACGACGACGGACAGCATGTCGACGAGCCGCTCTACGAAAAATGCGGTCAGCCCGTGCGTATACGTCACGCCAAAAGGCTTCAGATAAACCGCGCGAACCGCTTCGCCGACCTTGCCTGGCGTTGCCGTAAAACCAAAACCTGCCAGATAGACGGCCATATTCGGTGCGCGGGGCACCCGGTGCCCGAGGCGCCGGAGATAGATATCCCAGCGTATAAAACGCAACAGGTAATTGAGCAGCGACAATCCAAGCACTATTGACCAACCTGCCCATCCCAGCGCGACTATCGATGACCAGACGGCGCCGATGCCGCTGAATGCCGCCCAAGCGCCGTAGAAAACGATACTGAGCGCCACAATGATCAGCAACTGGCGGACAAAATTTGCAGGTAGGTTCAAACAAACATCCCAAAACCGAAAACCAGAAAGGCTGGATCGCCGCCTGCATTAATTACCTGACGGCAAACCCATTGAAACAATGCAATATTAGCAGAGAGCCGGCCGCGAACCGCCGGCAGCAGGTCGCGTTTTGTAAACTCTTCAGTCGCTTACGCGCGACGGGCCCGCATATATATTGAAGCGCCCGTCACGCAGGAAACCAATCAGCGTCATATCCGCATCCCAGGCCAGGTCGATGGCCAGACTGGACGGCGCGCCAACCGCCGCCAGCATCGCACAACCCGCCATATGCGCCTTCTGCACGAGTTCGAAGCTTGCGCGCCCGCTGACCAGAAGACCGCGATTTTGCAGCGGGAGCTGGTTTTTCATTAATGCGGCCCCGATCACCTTGTCGACAGCATTGTGCCGTCCAACGTCTTCATAGACCCCGGGTTCGAGTGCATCCGGGCTGAACAATGCTGCCGCATGAATGCTTCCGGTACCCCTGAACACAGCCTGCTGCGCTTCGAGCCTGGCCGGTAACTCAAGCAGTCGATCAGCGCGAATAGAGAAGGCATCGTTGCCGGATGAATAGCGGCTCCGTGTACGGATGGCTTCTATAGACGCTTTGCCGCATACACCGCACGACGACGTCATATAAAAATTGCGCGCAAGCTGGAGATCATCGAGTTGCGGCTCGCTCTGCAGGCTAACGGTTACCCGGTTGCCCGAATCCGCGTCAACGATGACCTCGGCAACCTGGCTCCAGGTTTCGAGTATGCCCTCGGTAAACAGGAATCCGACCGCGAGCTCGGCGTCATTCCCCGGAGTGCGCATCGTGACTGCAATATTGCGCAGGCGGCACTGAGAATCGTTATTGCCGGAAGGCCACGCGAGACAAATCTCCAGCGGCTCCTCGACTGCCACACTGTCCTCGGCGTCGATAAGGCCATCGCCGATTCTGCGTATCGGCACGGCCCTCGATGCCAGTGGGGAAGGACGTGTCGAAACTGTTGCCTCGACTGTCGCACGGCGGACTCGCTTGTCAGTCATGGCTGTAATCGAAAATCCGGTTCGGGTTAAGTATCCCTTGCGGGTCCAGCGCGGCCTTGAGTGTGCGCATCAATGCCACCTCGGCGGGCGTCCGGCTGATCGACAGCCAGCGCTTTTTCTCGAGGCCGATACCGTGCTCACCAGAAACCGAGCCGCTAACCTGCTGCAATGGCTCGTAAACAGCGCGCTCGATACACAAGCGCAGTGAGGCCAACTGGTCGCCTCGCGCAATGGCATGCTCACCCGGCGCAATCACCAGGTGCAGGTTGCCGTCGCCGGCATGGCCGAACACCCAGGTGCGATGTCCGGCGGCGTCGCGATCAAGGCGCGCGAGCACCTGCCGGACATAGGCATCCATATCTGACAGACGCAGGCTGACATCGAAAATAAATGCGGGGCCGGACTCAAGCGCCTTCTCCACGTTGTCACGCAATGCCCAGAGCGCGGTGCGCTCAACGCCTGACTTGCACACCAGCGAGGCGGCAACGCAACCCTGCCCTTCTGCAACCAACAGCGCATCGACAAACCGCTCATGATCGGCAGCCGGTTGTGAACCCAGCGCCTCGACGAGCACATAGAAGGGCGAACCCGCTGGCAGCGGCGGGCTTTCACCCGCCACGAGCTCGTAGTAACCCTGCCATAAAACCTCGAATGCACTCAGGGTGCCGCCCAGCTTTTCATCGAGCAACGCGAGCAATTGCATGACAGCCGCAAAATCCTTGCACGCCAGTAACGCTGTTTCCTGGCTGCGCCACGCGGGCCGCAGACGCAACATGATGCGCGTAATCACACCCAGCGTGCCTTCGCTGCCGATGAACAGGTGCTTGAGGTCGTAACCCGCATTGTTTTTCAGCATTGCATTCAGCGATGTGACCACTGTCCCGTCTGCCAGCACGGCCTCGATGCCCAGCACGGACTCGCGGGCCATGCCGTAGCGAATAACCTGGTTGCCACCGGCATTGGTCGCAACATTGCCACCGATCGTGCAACTGCCGCGCGCGCCAAGATCGAGCCCCAGCATCAGCCCCTCGACCGCCGCGCGTTCCTGTGCAGACTGCAGTCTGACGCCGGCTTGCACGCACATCGTGCGGTCAGTTGCATTCACCGATTCGATGGCGGTCATGCGTTCGGTCGAGAGGACAATATCATGCGGACTGGCGAGCGCACCCTCGACGAGCCCGGTCAATCCGCCGTGCGTGACAACCGTTTGGCCGGCCGCATGACACAGGCGCAGGACGGTCGACACCTCGTCGGTCGTTGCCGGACGCACGATTGCACCGGCAACGACGTGGTCATGCCGCCAGATACCGGCCGCACGCTCCCCCACACACGCGCCGGTCAGCACCGCATCCGGGCCGAGCGCGGCGCGCAATTCTGCGATAAGTGAGTCCATGGTCCGGCCGAATGATATTTGAAGGCGGCAATTGCCCCATTATGGGCTTTCAGCGCTCAGCCGGAAACCGGTAGTCGCGGAACTGTTCGCGCAGTGCTGTCTTTTTCAGCTTGCCGGTGGCCGTGTGCGGCAGTTCGCTGACGAACAGCACCTCCTCCGGGATCCACCAGTCAGCCACCTTGCCGCGGAACCAGTCCAGCATCGCTTTACGGGAGAGTGTCGTACCGGTCTGCAAAACAACGACGAGCAGCGGACGTTCGCCCCAGTGAGGGTGTGCAATCCCGATAACGGCGGCTTCGGCAACATCCGGATGACCCACAGCCATATTCTCGAGCGCGATCGAGCTGATCCATTCGCCGCCGGACTTGATGACATCCTTGGTGCGGTCGGTGATCTGCATATAACCGTCCGGATCGATTGTCGCCACATCGCCCGTATCGAACCAGCCGTCAGCATCCGTCGCATCCTCCTCTGCACCAAAATAGCGGCTGCATACCCACGGACCTCTCACTTTCAACGTCCCGTAAGCGATGCCGTCCCAAGGCTGTTCGTTGCCGTCGACATCCACGATTTTCATTTCAACACCAAACAGCGCGCGGCCCTGCCGCAAACGCAATGCCGCCTGATCTTCAGCAGAGAGCGTCTCCATGCCAGGCTTCGGCGCGTTGTAACTGCCGACCGGGCTCAGTTCCGTCATGCCCCACGCATGCTCGACGGTAACCGAGTGGCGCTCGCGGAATGCATCGATAATAAACGCCGGGCACGCCGCGCCGCCCACGCAGAGGCGGCGCAAACGGCTGAGTCGTTTATCGTTCTGAGCCAACCAGTTCAGCAACGCAAGCCAGACTGTGGGCACACCGAGCGAATAACTCACGCCCTCCGTTTCAATCAATTCGTACAGCAACGCACCATCGCCCATGCGTGCACCCGGCAGCACCATTCGGGCGCCTACCATGGGGAGCGCGTACGGAGTACCCCAGGCATTGACATGAAACATGGGGACGAGCGGCATGACGCAATCCCGCGCGGTGAGGTTCATGACATCGGGCAATGCGATGCCGTAACTGTGCAGCACCATTGCCCGGTGACTGTAGAGGACGCCTTTAGGGTTGCCAGTAGTGCCGGACGTATAGCAGAGCGCACATGCGGCTTCTTCGTCGAGGGCCGGCCATTCATAGTCCGGCGCCTCTGCCGCAAGCAGCTCCTCGTAGCACAGCACGTCACGCAAAGATGTCGCCGGCATGTGCGCCGCGTCGGTCATCAAAATGAAATACCTGACGCCGGGTAGCTGATCCTGCAATTCTTCCAGCAGCTCGACGAACATCGGGTCGACGAACAGCAACCGGTCGTCAGCATGATTGATGATGTAGACAATCTGCTCACTGAACAGGCGCGGGTTGATCGTGTGACAGACGCGGCCCGAACAGGACACCGCGTAATAGAGTTCGAAATGCCGGTGGTCGTTCCAGGCCAGCGTTCCTATCCGGTCTCCCGGCTCGGCACCCAGGCGCTCAAGCACGTTGGCCAGTTGCCGGGCACGGGCAAAGGTCTGCGCGTACGTCGCAAGATGCCGCGGGTTATCTGCCGTAACCGAAACGATCTGCTGGCGACCGTGGTTGCGTTCGGCAAAGCGCATGATCGATGTGATCAGCAGCGGCGAATGCATCATCTGACCTTGCAGCAATGGATCGTCGTCCTTATCGTCGTCGTGGATAGTTGTTCGGAGTCGGACCAGCCGAGAAGCCCGCGCGTTCGATGCAAGCGCGCCAACAATAAGGTCCGGACTCTGCGGCGCTAGCCACCGATATAATACATTTCCACTTTATCGGTGGGTGCCGCATTGCGCGCGCGCAGCTCGCTGTAGCGGTCCTCCCGAGCACTCCAGACCCGCTGCACGATGTCCAGCAGTTCTGCGTCGGTGGCCCCGGCACGCAGGGGTGCGCGCAGGTCCGTACCCAGCGACGCAAACAGACAGGTAAACAGGTTTCCATCTGATGACAGGCGCGCGCGCGTGCAGGCCCCGCAGAACGGTTCGGTAACAGACGTGATAAAACCGATCTCGCCCTCGCCATCGGCAAACACGTAACGGCTCGCGACCTCCCCGCGATAATTGCGCTCGGCCGGAACGATCGGCCAGCGGGCATTGACGAGCTCGACCAGTTCCCGTGCCGGCACGGTATCGGCAGGTTGCCAGTGATTGATCGTGCCGACATCCATGTATTCGATAAAGCGCAGTATCGTGCCGGTATTGCGAAATCGTTCGACGAGCTGCAACACCGTGCCATCGTTGATTCCGCGCCGGACCACCGCGTTGACCTTGACTGGCGTCAGGCCTGCAAGCTCCGCTTCGCGTATACCTTCGAGGACCCGGGCCACGCTGCCACGCCCGCCGCTCATCCGCCTGAACACTTCATCATCCAGCGAATCGAGGCTGACCGTAACCCGGTCAAGACCGGCGGCCTTCAGTGCAGCGGCATGCTGCGCGAGCAGTATGCCGTTAGTCGTCAGTGCAACGTCATCGATGCCCTCGATAACCGACAACTCGGCAATCAGTTCAGGCAGATTGGCGCGCAACAGCGGTTCGCCTCCGGTGATGCGCAGCTTGTGCACACCGAGGCCAGCAAACAGACGCGCAATGCGCACGATCTCGGCGAAGGACAGGCGCTGGTCGCTGTTCAGAAACTGGAAATCCTTGTGGTACTTGTCTTCCGGCATGCAGTAAGGGCAACGGAAATTGCAGCGGTCCATGACAGAGATGCGCAGGTCACGCAGCGGCCGGGCAAAGCGATCCAGCGGGCCCGGCGCGCGACCCGTCCTGTCCGAAAATGCAATGATCCTGTCTGTCATGCTCCGCCTGCTGATGCCGCTGCCTGCCGCGTCCCTGCTTATATCAAAGCGCCCGATCTTCGCGCTGCGCGTCGCTTGAACGCTATGCCATCCGACGCTAACACACGGCTTAGGCAAGTCAATGAGATAAGTCATCCGTCTGCGGCCCTTGCGCACGGTGGTTT
>Ga0316195_10001269_pt1 | contig 11154 bp, 10 predicted proteins | sample Phised1_MG_FD_204937 | JGI IMG/M metagenome (GOLD analysis project Ga0316195, IMG submission 204937) | Coastal sediment microbial communities from Maine, United States - Phippsburg sediment 1 | ecosystem: Environmental > Aquatic > Marine > Coastal > Sediment | place: USA: Maine | collected... | reverse complement strand
CTGCCGGGAAGAACAGATAGAACCCGACCAACATCCCCAACAGCAACAGGCCGATCCCGGCCAGCAGGAAAAGGCTCGGCCGCTGCCAGACGGCCAAGGGCTTCTTGTTTTTGCCCGGCCAGGCAGGGAATCTCATGTCGTCCTCCGCAGTGCTGTTACAGTCATGGTAGCATCGAGCAACGAACGATCATCGAAACGCTGCTTGATGTAGAGTGTTTTGACCTGCATGGGTGAAGTCGCATCTTCGATCCCGGTTAACAGTTCAAGAACCTGCTTGAGAGTCAGCTTCTCGAGTTTTATTTCTACCGTATCGATGGTGAATTCGTTGCGGACCTCCGGGGACTGGGGACGCATGGACTGGAGGTTCTCCCTTCCGGCTGTTTGCTCGACCAACCCCTCGATGAAGGTAAGTGATGAGAAGGTCTGCTTGTTTTCCAGGAGTTTTTCCACCTGGGCCATCTGCTGCTGCAATTCGAGATAACTCGTTTGCAGCGCCTTGACTTCCTGCAACTGACCAATGCGTGCCGCAATCTGCTGGTCGAAGCGCTTCAGTGCGCTGCGGTAGGGAGCCACGATGGCAAAGTAGATCAGAGCCAGGAGGAGGGCGCCCCCCCCGATGAAGACGAAAATCCGCTCCCTCTTGTTAAGTTGACTAAACATTATTCGGCCCCCAGTTTGGCAAGTGACACTAACAGGCGGAAGTCGATTCGGCTGCCATCAAGGCTCATCTTGGCATCGGTAACCTGGACCTTTGTAAATTGCGGTGAGTCCTCGAGAGCCTTGGCCATCTGGTTGACGCCTTCGAAGGACGACGTTCGCCCGGTCAACTTGAGTTCCTCTGCGTTTAAAGAAAATTCCTGGATTTCAACCGTGACCAGTGCTGGAAGGAGCGAAACCTCCTTGAGCACGGCAAGCGCCGAGCCCTGCCCGCCGGCAATCAGGTTCCCCTTTGCCTGCAGATCGCGGATTGCGCTCTTGAGTTGTAGTGGGACATCGACGACGGTCGTGGCATTGGGGAACAGCGCCCGGTAGACAGCTACCATTTCCTCCTGCAGATGATCTGCTCGACCAGCTTTGTCGGCATACTTTAAGGCCATTGAACCGAACACGATCAGCAAGGCCATGCCAAACAGCGTAGCCAGCAGGACCAGTTTGCGTTTCAGGTTGGCCCATTCCCCTTTGAGGGCATACTGACCACGGCGGAAGTTGAACGAGCGACTTTGTTTGACTACCCGCGCGCGCAAAGCCAGTGCCACAGCCGGCAGGAACGGGCTTTCGACCACATGCCCGCCGAGCTCAAGCGAGAGCAGATTCACGCTGTGCTCCGCAGCCTGCAGGGCTTCTGCCAGCCCGGCAGTGCATCCGGCACCCATCAGGCTGATGAGCATGTCGTCGACTCCAGCTCCTCGCTTCAAGATCCTGAGCTCCCTGAGCAACTGCTGAAACTGGGACGCAGAGGTCGGATCCGCAATGGCCGGCAGAATACGGTAATCCACCAAGTCACCGTCTTGCAGCAACGAGACAGTGGTCTCCAGTTCTGTCGCACAGATCATCAGGCCGTCACCGACATGTTCACCAAGCCCCGCTGCATAACAGAACGGAGCAAGGTCGACCAAGTGTAGCGGCACATCGGCTTCCTCGAATGACCTCAGCAGGGACTCGAGCGTCTCCCTGGGTACTGCAGCCACCGCCACGGTCGCGCCCTTGTCATTCGGCTGAGCTTGCTGGATCGCCGTGGCACAATTGTCAATGGCGATTGGAAGTTGAGCCGCCAGGGTGAAAGGAATTGCAGCGGCGATTTTCTTGTCGTCCTGAAAGGGGAATTCCAGCCGCCGTACGTAGGCTGTTCGTGCAGGCAGGTTGGTCACCAGCTGGTCACCGATTTTGAACTCGCCTGACAGAAGCTCTTTGAGAAGGGCATTCATTTCATCCGGGGCCGCAAAACCTCTTTCCTGTAGAGAGACGACGGAAAGCTGTCCCTTCTCCTGGTTGAGAATGGCGACACGCAATACGCTGGGGCCGATCTCGATGCCGATTAATCGCTTGCTCATAAGATTAATTCACCTTAAAGAATAGTAGCTTGTTCCCATGTTTATCAACCTCCGCCACCAGTCGACGGGCACCGTCATTGACCAGGGCCGATGATTCGATCCGGTAGGTCCGGCTGGTAGTTCCCAACTGACGAAGGTTGGCAAACGTCTTTAAAACACCGTAAACCGCTGGATCGAGGACCTCCTCTAGCTGCGCAACTTCCTTGATCGGCTCCGTCTGGCGATAGTCGATGATGGTCTGGCCCGCATCACGACTGATATCGGGGCTGAGAGACATCAACACTTCGGCGCTGGCGGTATTGATATTCACTGCCAATGTGCCATTCACCGCCAAGTGCGGTCTGATCTGCTTGATAATTTCCGGGGTAAACCCTTTGATCAGGGACAACTCCTCAAGCGTTTCGAGCGGACCGTTTTTGCAATGGTATGGTTGCGACAGACTTTGGTAATAGAGGTCTTCCGCACCCGAGACGGGCAAATTCATGCCATCAGGATGAATTTCCTTGTAGGGGGTATCATCTTCATCCAGCCAATCGATGAGAGCCGCAGTCAGCTCCGCGGGATCGGCCTGCCGGTCCAGTTCCATGACGTTCAACAGGCGGTAGAAGCGATCGATCATGATGGCTTGGGGATTATTGTTGGTCACCAGACCGTTGATCGCCAACTTGCCATCCTGATCCTCGATCAGGATGTTGACGAACCCATCGCCGACCGGGTAGTTGATGACGCCTTTGCTCCAGGTTTCATCCAGCGAGTCATAACTGTTTGTATCTGACTGCAGAATCATGCGACCGGCGTTGATGCCGCCCTTGGCGAGGTAGTAGGCCCGTGTACTGTCGCGAAAGGTCTCTGTCAGGCGCATGTCGACCATGGTTGAAAAAGCCAAGTCTGTCAGCAGCGATGTCAACAGAGCGACAATCACCAGCACCAGAAGGAGAGCCATCCCACGGTTTCCGCGGCGACCTTTCATAGCGTCTCCACCTGCGGCACCTCAAAGGCCGAAATGAAATGAATCGGCTCCTCACCACCGGTGCGCAGCTGCAAGGCAATTTCAACCATGTCCGGCAGGCCGGACGTTTTGCCATCCCAGGTCTCCTGCCATTGCCCGTTGCCATAGAAACGCAGCGTCATCGACTCGATGCCAGGCACCAGGCGCATCATGCCGGCAGTATCCTCATCGACCGTTTCATGGACAGGATGCTCACTGCGCATCAGGACCAGCCCTTGGCCCTCATCTTCCTGGTCCTCGATGAGCAGGTAGTGGACCCTGGCAACGCCCGATCCCGTCTGGCTCAAGGGAGACACCGCCGATGTGGTCAATTCCAGTTCGACCGTACCGTTATCGGTGCGCCCGGTAAAAACCAGGTTACGATCACTGGGCAGGAAAAACGTCCCGCGCAGTTCCCGTCCCAGGCGTTCGAAAAGGACCCGCGCCCGGTGGTATTCGGCGCTGTCGGCATCCAGGCGTTCCCGTGCCAGGCTCACGGAGGAGAAGATGCCGTATACGGAAGTCAGCAAAATCGCCAGGATGCTGATCGCAACCAGCACCTCGACCAGGGTGAACCCGTGTTCCGAGCGCATTCTGCGGTCAGAAAATGAATGATGTGAGATCGACCAGCTCATTGCGCACTGCATCTCCCCAGAGAACGGTTACGGTCACCATTTGCACCGACGGCAACGGAGTATCGGCATAAGTAATCTGCCAGCGGTAGGCGGCATAGGGCTCGCTAAACACACCCTCAGTTTCTGCGCCTGTCAGCGTCCCGTTTCTGGCATTCACTTCGGTCTCTGCCATCTTCTGCTGGGCCAGCAAGGTTGCCGAAGTAATCCGCTGCAGACGATCGTGAACCCCGATCGAGCGGTTGGCAAGCGCCAGGAGGGACACCATGGCGATACTGACGATGGCCAGGGCGATCATGATTTCCAATAGCGTAAAGCCGCTGCGTCTGGATTTTGTCGGGCAATGGGTCTGCAGCATCATGAATCCCGCCATTCCGGCCTCGGCTCAGAACTCCCGGTAACCATCGAATACCTCGGTCGTCCCGGTCAATGGCGCGACCCGCAGAGTCAACACCTGGCCGCTGCCGTCATTGAGGTGAATGATGGTCTCTTCCACCCAGCCGCTCGGGTGCAGGCGGGTGGTGACTTGCCCTTGGGTAAATTTGCCACGACCCGGTACTTGCAGGTCCATGAAACGGACCGCACCTTTCAACGCCGCTTCCCGCCCCTGGTCGAGGGCATCAACCAGCTCGCCGTCCGCTTCCAGGATCTGGGCGCGGTAGGTGCCACGATCCAGATCGTAGATCAGGCGATATTCGTGTCCGGACAAGGCGGACTCGTTGAATAGGTATTTAATGGTACCGCTCAGACGCCGGGCCGAAGTGCCGAGGCTGCTGGTGCCGATATTGCTGAACAGGGGAATACTCAACACCATGAACAGGCTGACCAGCACCATCACCACGACGATTTCGACGAGGGTGAACCCCGCCTTTCTTTGGCTTCTCAGGAAACAGTGTCGTTGCGGAGTGCAGGGCATGGGCATGGTGTTCATTGCAATCCCTGTCGGGCATACCGGGCCAGGCGAGAGCTAATCGAGCTCCCAGCTGTTGATGTCAGCATCAAAACCCTCTCCACCGGCCTGGCCATCGGCTCCGTAGCTGATCAGGTCGAAGTTGTTGTTATGCAGTCCCGGAGAGAGGTAGACGTAATTGTTCCCCCAAGGGTCGACCGGGGTTTTTTTCAGGTAGCCGTCAGCCGAATATTTGTCAGGGATTCTCCCGATGGTCGGCTTTTCGACCAGCGCCTTCAGCCCTTGGTCGGTGGTGGGGTAGAAACCGCTGTCGAGCTTGAACAGGCCGAGGGCCTCTTCGATGCTTTTCATATCAACTTTGGCCTTGGTCACCTTGGCCTCGTCAGGGCGGCTCAGCAGTCGAGGCACGACAATGGCGGCCAGAATGCCGAGGATGACCACCACGACCATGATTTCGATCAGGGTAAAACCACGATTGTCTCGAAACTTGGATGAATGCATATCGATGTTTCTCCTTGTGCACAAATCGGCCCGGCAGTGCGCCAGGGCGACAGGATCATTTGTTCTTTCAGCCAAAGCCTTGGCTGGCTTCGAAAATCGGCAGCAGGATGGCCAGGACCACGAAGCCGACAATGCCGCCCATCAGCAGGATCATAAGCGGCTCGAGGAGCGAGAGCATGCTCGTCATCGACAGCTCGGTCTGGTGTTCGTAGGTATCGGCCACCCGGAACAACAACTCTTCGAGCTTGCCGCTCTTTTCCCCCGCAGCCGTCAGCTGGGCCAGCATCGGTGGGAACACCGCCGTCTGCTTGAGCGCCACGGCCAGGCTGCCGCCCTCCTGGACCCGCAGGGCGACGGTTTCGATCGCTTCGTTGAGGACCCGGTTGGTCAGAAGGTTGCGCGCGATATCCAGGGCCTTGAGCAATGGAACACCACTCTCCAGCAAGGTGCCCAGGGTTCGGGAGAAACGGGCGGTAACGATCAGCAGTTGCAGCCGACCGAAGAGCGGGAGTTTCAGGATCAGGGCATCCGTCCGCAGCCGCCCATGCGTCGTGGCACGAAAGCGTTTCAGGGCCACCAGGGCCAGCACCAGAAGCATCCCAAGCAGCCACCACCACCGGGCCAGGAAATCCGTCAGGGCAATCAGCAGCAACGTCGGCCAGGGCAGGGCTCGGTCGAGTTCGTTGAGCATGCTCGTGATTTTCGGCACGACAAACACGAACAGGAATACCAACACGCCGCTACCGACCACCGTCATCAGCAACGGATAGGCCAGGGCTGCCTGAATCCGGGAGCGCATGCGGGCCTGGTTCTCCAAAAAATCCGCAAGACGGTACATGGTACGGTCAAGAGTGCCGCTGTCCTCACCAACCTGGATCATATTGATGAACAGGTCGGGGAAAATATGCCGCTGCGCGCCGAGGGCCTCATGGAGCGTCCCCCCCTGTACGACCTGTTCGCGAATCTTGGCAAACGCGCTGGCCAGTAGTGGCTGGTCGGTCTGCTCACTGACGGTGCTGAGAGCATCGTCGAGAGCCAGGCCGGCGCCCAGAAGCGTCGCCATCTGGCGAGTCGCCGCAGCAAGTTCACCCGTGGGCAGTTTGCGAAACGCACCAAAGTTGAGAGACCACTTGCGGGTCTGCTGCACACCGGTCTCGCGCAAAGCAGTCAGGTAGATGCCCTGGTTGAGCAGTTGCTGGGTCACCGCCTTGCGCCCGGGGCCGTCAATCGTCCCGGATTTTTTGCGGCCCTGATTATCGAGACCTGAGTACTCGAACAGCGGCAACTCTAGACCTCCTCCTGGGTGACACGCAGGATTTCCTCGAGGGTTGTCACCCCCTCCAGAGCACGGACTACGCCGGCCGCACGCAGCGTCTGCATCCCTTGGCGCATAGCGGCCTGCTTGATCGTGGTCGCGTCCTTGTCCTGCATCAACAAGTCACGGACGGTTTCATCGACGTGCAGTAGTTCGTAGATGCCGCTGCGCCCCCAGTAACCGATATTCATGCAGCGTGCGCAGCCGCGACCCTGGAAGAATTGCGGATTGGCCGGGAGCGTGCACTCATCGCCAAGTTGGCCGAGCAGTTCGGCCGGCTGTGTGATCTCTTCCTTGCAGTGCGGGCAGATCCTGCGCACCAGGCGTTGGGCCAGGATGCCGACGATACTGGAAGCGGCCAGGAACGGTTCGATGCCCATTTCCACCAGGCGCGTCAGTGCCCCGGCGGCATTGTTGGTGTGCAGGGTTGAAAAGACCATGTGGCCCGTGAGGGCCGATTGTACGGCAATCTCAGCGGTTTCGCGGTCGCGGATCTCGCCAACCATGATGATGTCGGGATCCTGGCGCAATATCGAGCGCAGGCCGTTGGCGAAAGTCAGATCGATCTTAGGGTTGACTTGGATCTGGCCGACACCCGGAAGCTGGTACTCGATCGGGTCTTCGACCGTGATAATATTCTTTTCCCGGCTGTTCAGTCGGGTCAGAGCGGCATACAGGGTCGTGGTCTTGCCGGAGCCGGTCGGGCCGGTCACCAAGAAGATACCGTGGTTCTTGTTGATCATCCCCTCGAACTGGCGCAGCAAGGAACTTCCCAGGCCGATTTCCTCGAGGGAGAGGATGTTCGAGGTCTTGTCAAGCAGGCGCAGCACCACCCGTTCACCGAATGCTGTCGGCAGGGTTGATACGCGGATATCGATATCCCGTCCGGCTACCCGTACGCGGAAACGGCCGTCCTGAGGGAGTCGCTTTTCGGCAATGTTCAACTGCGCCATGATCTTGATGCGCGAGACAATACCAGCGTGAGCTTTCAGGGGCGGCTGCAGCACCTTGTAGAGAATGCCGTCGATGCGATAGCGGACTACTAGGTCGCGTTCGAAGGGCTCGATATGGATATCGCTAGCGCGCTCTTTATAACCCTGGGTGATCAGACTATTGACAAAACGAATTATCGGCGCTTCGTCCGAGGCGTCAATCAGGTCCGCCGGTTCCAAATCGCGTACCAGGTCCCCGGCTGTCTTCTCCTCGATTTCCTCAATGACCTCCGAGGAATCACCGGCTTGCTTTTCATAGCCGTGGTTGATGGCGCGCAGGATTTCTTCCGGGGTCGCTATGCAGGGTTCGATATCCTCGCCTGTTAGGGTGCTCAGGTCGTTCAGCGGGCGGTTGTCGAGGGGGTCGGCAATGGCCACCTGCAACCGGCCGTCATGCCGCGCGATGGGATAGATGCGGTATTCCTTGGCAAAGCCGATCGGGATCAGGTCGAGCAGGTCCTCGGTTGCCAATTCCTCGGAAATCGTCTCCAGGTAAGCCAATTCGAATTGAGACGCCAGTGCCTGTGCCAGCGTCACACTGTCGATAGCTTTGAACTTGAGGAGAACATGGCCGAGGCGTTCGCCGTCCTGCTGCTGTGCCACCAGGGCATCGTCAATCCGTTGCTGGGGGACCTTGAAGTCCTGCTGCAGTATTTCGCCGATACGCCGCCAGTTATGCATATACGAGTCGCTTCCCGGGATGAAGTGCCATTAGTTGCCCGATTGCTGCCCCAGCGGCTCAGTTCCCTGCGGAGATTCACTTTGCGGTTCGCCAGCAGCCGTGCCCCCTGGCTGATCCGCTTCAGGCCGCGGCGCTTCAGCCGCCTCTTCTGGTGGGACGCTATTTTGACTCTTGAGGTTACCGAAGAAGTTCTCTGGCAATGCATCGCGGGTTCGGTCGGTAACAAATCCACTAGCTGCCTTGCGGTTACGGTTGGTCACCCTTTCGAGGTCCGAGGCGTCCCTGATGATGGTCGGGTTGATGAAGATCAGCAGGTTGGTCTTTTCTTCTTGGGTCGACGTCCGTTTGAACAGCCAGCCGAGCCCGGGGATGTCGCCAAGGATCGGCACCTTAGTCTCTGTCTCGATGACGTTGGTGTCGATCAAGCCACCGAGCACCACGGTCTTGTGGTTTTCCACCAGGACCGTGTTGCGCAGCACCCGCTTGGTGAAGGTTGGCCCGACATCGCTGGGGCTGCCGACGCTGGCGACAAGGGCCGCGGTGGCCGGGGCGATATCGGTGATTTCCTGGTAAACGTTCAGGCGGACCAGGTCCCCTTCGGTAATCTGCGGCGTAAAGCGCAGGATCAGGGCCACGTCCTGGCGTTCCACGGACACGCTCTGCGCCAGACCGTCGGTAGCGCCAGTATCGGTCAGGCGCCCGGTGATGACTGGTACGTTAGAACCGACAATAATCTCAGCCTCTTCATTGTCGGAGGTGAGCAGGCGCGGCGCCGAAAGCAGGTTGACATCGCTGTCGGTTTTCGACAAATCGATCAGCACCGACAGGGAGGGCACGGTAATATCGGTGCCATCAGGGCCTTTAACGGTGATCGGGTTGAAGAAGCCGCCGGCCAGCAGGCCGTCCACGGCTGCGCCCAGGAGCCCAGCGCCGCTTGAGACGAGATCGCTGAAACCGATCGGCCCGGTATTCTGGTTGGTGCTGCCGATAATCAGGCTGTCGTCGCCAACATTCACGGCGCCCTGCAGGGACACGCCGAGGCGCTGTGTGGCATCCATGGAGAGTTCCAAGATCAGGGCTTCGACATAGACCTGCTTGCGCTTGATATCAAGTTTGGCGACGATATCCTTGATCGTCCGGAAATCATCCAGGCTGGCGTTAACGATCAGCGAGTTGGTCGGCTTGTCTGCGGTGACGGTGACCTGCGCGCTGATGGCCCCCAACGGTTTGCCCGCTTCGGCAGCGGCCTTGGGGTCGACCTTGATGCCTGAGATGATCTCGTTGAGTGTCGCGGCCAAGGCGACCGCGTCGGCGTTTTCCAGGTAAATCAGGTTGATGTTGGAGCGGGCTCCGTCATTTTCCCTGTCCAGGCGGGCCACTAACTCCTTGATCAGGGTCATGTCCTCCTGGTCGGCCACGATGATCAGTGACTGTCCCGCCGGATAAGGGATGATCTTCGTGACGACCTCGTTGCCATTCGCAGCCGCTGCAACAGCCTGTCGACGCCGACTGGTCGCAGGGGCGGCGGACTGGCTCATGATTTCGGTCAGGACCTTGCTGACCACTTCGGCGTTGGAGTTTTCGAGCTGGATGATTTCGATCAGGCTTTCCGCGCCTGGCTGGTCCAGTTCCCGGATAATCTTGACCAATCGCTCGATGTTGGCGGCGGAATCGGTAATCACCAAGCTGTTGCTCGGCGCATAGGCGGCGACATTTGCTGTGCTCGGCACTAATGGAATCAGCACGGTCGGCGCCAACACGGCGGCATCGAGGTTCTCCAGATGGACAACCCGGGTGACCACTTGGTCACCAAGCTTGCCCCGGCTTCCGCCGTTAGTCGGGAGGTTCGATTCCTTGGCATTTTTCAGCATGACGATCTTGTTGACCTTGCCCGAGGGCACAACCGTGTACCCCTTGACGTTGAGCACGGTTAGAAACAACTGGTAGGCTTCTTTCAGGGTCATGCTCTCTGGAGAGATGATCGTGGCTTTTCCCTTCACCGTCTCATCGTAGAGAAAATTCTCGCCAGTCAGTTCGCTCATGGTCTGGATCAGGTCGCTCAGCTCGACGTCCTTGAAATCGAGCGTGACCCGGCCTTCCGCATTCGGCTGCGGCTGCGGCGGAGTCTGCCCCAGGAGTTGCGCGGGGAGAACCAGGCAAAGTGCCAGCAACGTTGTGCATAACACTACTTGGTAGACGATCGGTTTGCTCATCGGCGAAAACTCCTATTCGATTTCATATGCAAAACTCATCGGTTGCCCATTTCGCTCGACCGCGAGGCTGATCTGCCGCGCCTCGCGCAACTGCTGAAATATCTGCAGAGCCTTTTCCGGACTGTCGAGCTTGATGTTGTTGACCTCAATGACCACGTCACCCCTCTGCAGGCCCAGCTTGGACAGCAGCGATCTGGGGTTGATGCGCTGAACGAGGAAGCCGTCGGTCTTGCCGTCCACCGTGCGCGGCTGCATCTGGACAAGGCGCAGCTGGTCAGCAAAATTCTCCCGCACGGCTGCGATGGCGCTGCTAGCAATCACCCAGCGGTTTTCGCCGACGGCCCTGATATCGCCACTCTCATCGCGACTGCCTGCCGTGCTGGGTGCCGAGTCCCTCCCAGTAGAGAGAGGTCCTTTCTCATGCAGTGTCAACGTCGTCCGGCTCTGGTCGCGATTCTTGATCGTTACCTGGTTGCGCAGGACCTCCTCGAGGGTCCCGTCACCGGGAACCTTCTCGCTTAAGTGATAGAACTTCAGCTCCTTGTTCGCTTCGATCAGAGCCTGGGAGCGCTCGCCAGCCACCACCGTACCAAACAGCTTGAGGTCGGTACGCGCGGCGGTTGTCGCATCCTCATCACCCTTGCTGGCTGGGAGTCGAGTCATGGTCGCGGCAGCCGAGCGGTTGTCGGCATCGAAAATATTGTTCTGTAGAATCAGATTGAGATCGGCGGGCAAAGTCTTCGCTGTCGGGCTCACGGTAGAGCGGGCGGCCCCTGTTTTCGCCGTCACCGCCGGTCGCAACTGCATTTGCAGCACAGTATCGGCAAGGTGCCCGAAGGCCAACCCCAGCAGGACCAGCAGGACCAGGCA
>Ga0316195_10001268_pt1 | contig 11155 bp, 10 predicted proteins | sample Phised1_MG_FD_204937 | JGI IMG/M metagenome (GOLD analysis project Ga0316195, IMG submission 204937) | Coastal sediment microbial communities from Maine, United States - Phippsburg sediment 1 | ecosystem: Environmental > Aquatic > Marine > Coastal > Sediment | place: USA: Maine | collected... | reverse complement strand
AGTCACGCCCGCTGCCTCATAGCTTGCGAACAGCGCTTTTTTCTCCTCGGCCCGCTCAAGCTGCCAGTTACCCAGGCTGCAGGTAAGCGCTACCAACACCACGGTTGCCACGCTGGGCCAAAGCCCGGGGCGAAAACGTCGATTGCCCATGCCTACTGCCACGGTATACTCAGCCTCCCAGGCCGGCTTTTGTCTGGAATCGCATCACGATTCCGGACGAAACCTCGCCCGTTCTTTATTCGTTTATGCGACAGGAAATGCGCAATGTTCAAGCTCGTCGTCCTGGCCTTGCTGGTCGCGATCATAGTTAGCCTGGGTTCAGGTCTGGTGTACCTCTACAAGGACCAGGGCCAATCCAGAGGCCTGGTCAAGGCGCTGACCTTGCGCATTGGCTTTTCCCTGGCACTGTTCCTGCTGCTTTTCCTGGCCTGGGCCATGGGCTGGATTCAACCCCATGGCGTCCTGCCTCCGGGGTAAAACAAAAAAGGCGCTGCAAAGCAGCGCCCTTTTCATTCACGCCGAGGCGTGATTATGGCTGTTTACAGCCAGTATACAAATATAAACAGTCCCAACCAGACCACGTCCACAAAGTGCCAGTACCAGGCTGCAGCTTCGAAACCGAAGTGATGCTCGGGCAGGAAATGGCCTTTCATGGTGCGGAACCAGATCACCGTCAGAATGATCGCGCCGACGGTCACGTGCATGCCGTGGAAACCGGTAAGCATGAAGAAGGTTGAGCCGTAGATGCCACTACCCATGGTCAGGTTCAGTTCATGGTAGGCATGGTAGTACTCGTATGCCTGCAGACCGACGAACAGGAAGCCCAGCGAGAAGGTCAGGAACAGGAAGATGTTCAGCAGACGGCGGTTGCCTTCCTTGATCGCGTGGTGAGCAACGGTGATTGTCGCGCCCGAGGTCAACAGGATAAGGGTGTTGATCGCCGGCAGGCCCCAGGGACTCATGACCTGGTAGTCTCCGCCAACGTTGGCCGGTCCATTGGTGGGCCAGGCTGCCTGGAATGACTCCCAGTTGATCAGGTTGGTGAAGAAGTTATTTCCGGCTCCGCCCAGCCACGGCACCGAAATGGTCCGTGCGTAGAACAGCGCGCCGAAGAACACAGCAAAGAACATAACTTCCGAGAAAATGAACCAGCTCATTCCCATGCGGAATGACTTGTCCACCCTGAGGTTATAGGCCCCGCCTTCACTTTCCGCGATCACGGTGCCGAACCAGCCGGATATCATTATCACCAGGATGGCTACACCAACCAGGAAAAGGTATTTGCCAAAGGTGGCTTCGTTGAGCCAGGAAGAGGCGCCAATCATCAGCGAGAAAAGTCCGACTGAACCTACGATCGGCCAGTGACTTCCATGCGGGACGTAGTACGCGGTACCTTGTTTTGCCAGCATCTTTGTTTCCGTATTTCGTGTGGGTGAATTTTATCGAGCAGCCGAAGCCAACTCGGTTTTCGAATAAAAAGTATAGGACAGTGTCACAGTGTCCACGTGCTCGGGCAGTTCAGGATCAATAATGAACCTTACGGGCATATCACGCTCTTCACTTGCACCGAATTTCTGTTCGGTAAAGCAAAAGCACTCGGTCTTCTGAAAATACTTGTTGGCAACTGCCGGCTTGATGTCCGGAGTCGCCAGTCCGGTAATGGGACGACTTAACAGGTTGCGGGCATAGAACGTCGTCGAATAAAGCTTGCCGGGGTGCACTTTCATTTTCGTCACACTGGGCTCGAACTCCCATGCGGTGCCGGCAATCCGGCTAGCCACAAATTCAATCGTGACTTCCCGGTCAATATCAGGCCTCTCAATTACCTGGCGGGCATCGGCTTCTACAATTTCGCTACGGATTCCGGTGATTTCACAAAACACCGAATACAAGGGCACCAGGGCAAACCCGAAGCCAAACATTGCAAGGGTCATCACCACCAGCTTCACTGTCAGGGCCTTGTTGTCTTGCGGTGTGTTCTGCGTCATTACCGTTACCCGCGGGCAGACATTGAGGCGATAAATGCCACGTAGAACGCCACCGCCAGCAACGCCAGGATGATGGCGTTGCGGCGGGCTTTGGGAGAGAGTTTCTTGTCGCTCATGGCTGGATTACTTGATTTCCGGCGCAACGGTGAAACTGTGGTATGGCGGCGGTGAAGACAGGGTCCACTCCAGGCCACGCGGCTCGTCCCACACCTTGTCGGTGGCTTTCACGCCGCCCTTGGCGCACTTGACGATCACATAGATGAACAGCAACTGCGACAGGCCGAAACCGAAAGCGCCGATTGACGAGACCATATTGAAATCAGCGAACTGGGTGGCGTAATCAGGAATGCGTCGCGGCATACCGGCCAGGCCCAGGAAATGCTGGGGGAAGAACAACACGTTGACGAAAATCGCGGACAGCCAGAAGTGCAGCTTGCCCAGTGTTTCGTTGTACATGTTGCCGGTCCACTTGGGCAGCCAGTAGTACACGCCGGCCATGATCGCGAACACCGCACCAGGCACCAGCACGTAATGGAAATGCGCCACCACGAAGTAGGTGTCGTGGTACTGGAAGTCCACCGGTGCAATGGCCAGCATCAGGCCCGAGAAACCACCAATGGTAAACAGGAACACGAAGGCCAGCGAGAACAGCATGGGCGTCTCGAAGGTCATGGCGCCACGCCACATGGTGGAAACCCAGTTGAACACTTTCACGCCGGTAGGCACAGCAATCATCATGGTGGAGAACATGAAGAACAGCTGGCCTGCGATGGGCATGCCAACGGTAAACATGTGGTGGGCCCAGACGATAAATGACAGGAAGGCGATACTCGCAGTTGCATAGACCATGGACTCGTAGCCAAACAGGGGCTTGCGAGAGAAGGTCGGAATGATCTCCGAGATAATGCCGAAGGCCGGCAGAATCATGATGTACACCTCGGGGTGTCCGAAGAACCAGAAGATGTGCTGGAACATGACCGGATCACCGCCGCCCGCGGCGTTGAAGAAAGTGGTGCCAAAGTACTGGTCGGTCAGCAGCATGGTCACGCCACCTGCCAACACCGGCATAACCGCTACCAGCAGGTAGGCGGTAATCAGCCAGGTCCACACGAACAGCGGCATCTTTAGCAGGGTCATGCCGGGTGCACGCATGTTCAGGATGGTCACCACGATGTTGATAGCGCCCATGATCGAGGAGATACCCATCATGTGTACCGCGAAAATCAGGAACGGCAAGGCAATGCCGGTCTGCTGGATGAGCGGTGGATACATGGTCCAGCCGCCGGCAGGTCCTCCGCCAGGCATGATCAGGGTGGACAGCAGCATGGTGAAAGCAAACGGAAGAATCCAGAAGCTCCAGTTATTCATGCGGGGCAACGCCATATCCGGCGCACCGATCATGATCGGGATCATCCAGTTGGCAAGGCCAACGGTGGCGGGCATGACTGCACCGAACACCATGATAAGTGCGTGCATGGTGGTCATCTGGTTGAAGAAACCGGGCTCAACCAACTGCAGGCCAGGCTGGAACAATTCAGCACGGATAACCATTGCCATGGCGCCGCCGGTCATGAACATGACCAGCGAGAAGATCAGGTACATGGTACCGATATCTTTATGGTTGGTTGTGAACAGCCAGCGCTTGAAGCCCTTGGCGGGGCCGTGATCGTGGTGATCGTCGTGGTGATCGGTATGGCTGTGGGTGTCAACTTGACTCATTACTATCGTCTCCGCTTAAAGCTTGCGCGTAGCTGTAACGTTTTCGGGGGCAGCCACTTTGTCGGCAGTCTGTTCCGCTAACCAGGCATCGTATTCATCACGTTCCAGCACGTGAACAACAACCGGCATGAAGCCGTGATCGCGTCCACACAGCTCGGCACACTGGCCGCGGTAGATACCGGGCTCGTCTGCCTTGAACCAGGCTTCGTTGATGTAACCGGGGATGGCGTCTTTCTTTACCGCGAGGGCAGGCACCCACCAGGCGTGCAGCACGTCGGCTGCGGTCAGCAGCAGTCGAACCTTGGCGCCAACAGGAACCACCAGCGGCCTGTCCACTTCCAGTAAATAGTTTTCTACAGAAAACGGATCAGTTCCCGAATTCACCCGGCGAGCCTTGTTGCTTTCGCGATCCAGGGCGCTGTAAAAGCCAATGTCATGATCCAGGTAGTCATAGCGCCAGCGCCACTGGTAACCGGTGACTTTCACCGTCATGTCGGCGTTGCGGGTGTCTTCAGTCTTGATCAGACCTTCGGCAGCGGGTACGGCCATGGCGATGAGAATGATGATCGGGATCACGGTCCAGATAATCTCGGCCTTGGTGCTGTGATAGAACTGGGCCGGAACAACACCGCGGGATTTGCGGTGAAGAAAGATGGACGCAATCATCACGCCAAATACCAGGACACCGATAGCAACGCAGATCCAAAGGATCAGCATGTGCAGTCCGTATACTTCCCTACTGACTTCCGTAACGCCAACGGGCATATTCAACGCCCAGTCGGCGAGGGCGGCAGGGGCGAAAGCGCTTGCGAACAAAGCCAGCGCTGCGCCGTGCAGCCGGTTAAAGATGGTGCGGGACATCAAACCCAACTCCTGTGTTTTACGAATTCAGAACTACCTGTCCTCACTGGCAAAGCAGCAAAGACGCTTTTTGCCCACCAGGTTCAGCAGGAACTGAACCTGGATGGCAGCGTATCTTGTCGATCTTCTGTTACCGGTGTCGTAGCGCTAACTGTCTGCATCACCGTGGCAAGTGGTCGGCAGCAACGCTGCACGGCACTTGCGGATTTCCTGGAGACAGATCGTGTAATCACGGCTGTTCCAGGCACGGCCCGCTACTTCTCCGGATTCTTCGGTTTTCCCCGCGATAAACAGTGCGATCCACCCAATGGATGGACGGTGCTTGTGGCCGGTTTCGCGTATAAACCCAGCCATTTCACACCCGGAATCCGGAAGGGATTTGTCTCCCTTTTGCTGCCCGAACCCCTGCCGCTCATCGACGAAAGCCGAAATGGTACTAGAAGGTGTCAACCCACGCAATTAAGCCGAATCAGGGGGTGGCGCTCTAGAACGTTGAATTTTCTACCAGAATTTAGACTGGATGCCCGGGAAGGCGAAGATTCCTGTCAGGCTTTTTAGACTGGGGCTCGGTAAAACCGGGTATGCGGGGTGGCAGCGGAGACCGGGGACTGCCCGGAAACATTTCATAGTTGGCCATATTTGCCGCAGGAATGGCGCGAATAAAAGCTCAGTGGCCGACTTCGCGTTTTCGCAAGCCGTCCATGGGTACCAGGACTTCTCCGTCCCGGGATTGCCGCTGGCGGGGAACAGCTGCCCAGGCGTGGGCGTAAACCACTTCGTAGGTGGCGGGTAGACCATCGGCGTTGCGGTGTGACTCGTAAGCGTCAGCCAGGGCCGCGAGTTGCCTCGGGGTGTTCAGGCCCCGGGGGCGGCCGGAGGTGGCGTTGCCTTCCCCGGTTGCCTTGAGGTCTCGCAGAAGTTCATCAAGGCTGCTGTAGTTGACGGTGACATGCTCCACGTCAAGCACCGGGTCAGCGAATCCGGCTCGTATCAGGGCGTCACCGATGTCATGCATATCCACGAACAGGTTGATGTGGTTGTGACTGTCCACGGTTGCCCATGCAGCACGCAATTCTCCAAGGGTATCGGGCCCGAAGGTGCTGAAGCTCAGCAGCCCGCCCGGCCGCAGCACCCTGGCAAATTCTGAAACCACCTGGTCCAGGTTGTTGGACCAGTGCAGCGCCAGGTTGGATATCACCAGTTCCTGGGAGTCCCGGGCAAGGGGCAGTGAGGCCAGGTCGCCACACACACGCTGGAACTTGCGAAACAGTTTCTGCTGCCGCCCTGCCTGGGCCAGCATGGCCTCGGACAGGTCCAGGGCGGTCACCCGGGCGCCACGGTAGCGCTTTAGCAGCAACGCCGAGGCTCTGCCTGTCCCGCAGCCGGCATCCAGTATTGACCGGGGCTTCAGTTTCACCAGGTCCAGGCGCTCCAGGAGACGAGCGCTGATTTCCCTGTGCAGCATGCTGGCGTCGTCGTAGCTGGCGGCCGCCCGGTCCAGGTTACGCCGGAGTTGCCTGGGGCAGATTTGATACGGATGTCGGGTGTCGGCTGTCATGGGGAGGGGATTCTACTACTGACCGGGCCCAGTCCCACAGCCCGACAAGCAAATCGCCGGTTCAGTAAGCCGGAGCTCCCCGATCGGATGCGCGCTTTCGACGATTTTGACAACAATTGCATTAAAATGGGCCTCAAAAGTTACTAAAATCTGTAAAAAAGCGCGAATGTGCGAAAAGTAGGCCGCTATCTGGATTTTTCTAAAAAGCGATTTCTATGCTTATTGGTGAATTATCGCCGTTGTTTTGGCGAATTTAGAAGAAGATGCTGCAAAAAGGGTTCAAAGACACCTGATTTTGGGGGCTGACATGGGATTGGCGGGCTTGCTGAGCTGGCTGCAAGGACCTCCGCGTTGTTACTTGTGCCTTGGGCGCTGTGGCAAGGGGATGTTGTGCCAGGTCTGCCGGGAGTCGCTGCCCGGCCCGCGGGCTGCTTGCCAGCGCTGTGGCCGAGCCCTGGTGCGGCCGGCGCCGGCATGTGGGGTCTGCCTTTCCCGGCCACCGCCATACGAGTTGCTGTGCTGCCCCATGGAGTACCGTTTTCCGGTGGACCAGCTAATCCAGGCCTTGAAATTTAACGCCGACCTGGTGGCAGGCGGCTTACTGGCGGGTTTGCTGCTGGAGCAGCTGCTGGGCCGGGAGGATGCGCTGCCCCTGGCGATTCTGCCCATACCCCTGCATCCGAAGCGCCAGCGATCCAGGGGCTTTAACCAGTCCAGTGAGATTGCCCGGCACCTGGGAAAGGCCTTGTCCCTGCCGGTGCTGGAAGATCGTCTTGAGCGCTGGCGCCACGACCCACCCCAAAGCACCCTGGGGGCGCTGCAAAGGCGGCGAAACGTAAGAGGCGCATATCGATTGCGAAGCCGAAAAGGGCCATTGCCGGAGGCAATTGCGCTGGTGGATGACGTCGTTACCACCGGATCCACCGTGGATGCCGCAACCAGGGTGTTGAAATCTGCGGGAGTTCGCCGGGTGGAGGTGTGGGCGGTGGCAAGGGCAACGGGACCCGCAGGGGCCTGACTTGTGTTCCCCGGGAGAATGTTTTACCAATAGGGTGCAGTGCAACATAGAGACCCGGAAAATGGAATTTCACTACATCGTGGTAGGCGCTGGATCAGCAGGCTGTGTTTTGGCCAATCGACTGACCGAGGACCCGGGGACCCGGGTCCTATTGCTGGAGGCCGGTGGTGCCGACCGGAATCCGCTGATTCACATGCCCGCCGGCATTGGCCGGCTGGCGGGTAACAAGCGTATCAACTGGTGTTACAACACCGAACCCGAGTCCGAGCTGAACAATCGCTCCCTGTGGTGGCCCAGGGGTCGGGTGCTCGGTGGCAGCAGTTCTATCAACGCCATGTGCTATGTGCGTGCCCAGCCCCGGGACTACGATCACTGGGAAAGCCTGGGCAATCCCGGCTGGGGATGGAAAGATGTGTTTCCGCTGTTCAAGCGCTCCCAGAACCAGGAGCGGGGCGCCTCGGAGTTCCATGGCGCCGGGGGCTATTTGAACGTCAAGGACCTGGACAGCGTGAACCCCTTATCCGATGTGTTCCTGAAAGCTTCTGTCGCAGCGGGCTATCCGCTGAATGATGATTTCAACGGCCCCTCCCAGGAAGGCGTCGGCTTCTACCAGGTTACCCAGAAACAGGGCAGGCGTTGCAGCGTTGCCAGCTCATTTCTCGCCGCGGCCCGTTCGAGGCCCAACCTCACAGTAATCACCCGTGCCCAGGTGACCCGGGTGCTGATCGAGTCCTCCCGGGCGGTAGGTGTGGAGTACCTCAAGGGCGGCAAGTTACACACCGCAAGGGCCGGCGAAGAGGTGTTACTCAGCGGCGGCGCGATCAATTCGCCCCAGTTGCTGTTGTTATCCGGAATTGGCCCTGCAGCGGAACTTGAAGCGGTCGGCATGAAGGCGATTCATTCGCTGCCCGGGGTGGGCAAGAATCTCCAGGACCACCTGGATATATGTACCCTGGTACGCAGCAAGAAATCCAATACCTATGACTTCAATCTGTTTCAGGAGGCAGCGGCAGGGTTGCGGTATCTGTTTACGCGCTCGGGACCGGGTACGAGCAATGCGGCAGAAGCAGGCGGATTCGTATGCAGTCCCCTGGCCAAAGACGGCCGGCCAGATGTGCAGCTGCACTTTGTACCCGCCCTGCTGGATGATCACGGTCGCAATCGCTTGCCGGGTCATGGCTACACCATGCATGCCTGTGTTCTGCGCCCCTCCAGTCGAGGAGAAATCACACTTCGCGACAACAATCCCGTGAGTCACCCGCGTATCAGTCCGCGCTACCTGTCTCATCCGGATGACTGGCCGTTGATGATTGAGGCGGCGAAGCTGTCACGAGAAATTTTTGCCCAGGCACTGTTTGCACCCCACCGGGACAGGGAAATCTTTCCGGGCGAATCCGCAAGCTCGACCCAGGACCTGGTGGAGTTTATCCGTGCCAAGGCCGAGACTATTTATCACCCCGTGGGCACCTGTTCCATGGGTCCGGGCGCCGATGCGGTGGTGGATTGGCGTTTGAAGGTGCACGGCCTGGACGGGCTGAGAGTGGTGGATGCCTCGGTAATGCCGACGCTGCCAAGCGGCAACACCAATGCGCCGACCATCATGATCGCAGAGCGGGCCTCGGACCTGCTGCGTGGCTTGGAAGATCGCGACCTGTCAGGACTGGAAACGGCCGCCTGAAACCGGCGCCGGATGTAATGGCGCCTAGTTGGCGAAGGTGTAGTGCAGGACGATGCCGACGAAAACCCAGATGCCCAGCAGGTTGTTATTCAGGAACGCCCGGAAGCAGCGTTCGGGTTGCCGGTCGCGGATAAGCCACCACTGGTAGAGCGAGGACCCCGCGGCGAATGCCACACCCAGCCAGTACCAGGGTCCGAGCCCGGCCATGTCCCCCATCATCATGAGCCCGCCGATCAGGGCAAATTGCAGTATGCCGATCACATAGACATCGGCATCGCCGAACAGGATCGCGGTCGATTTCACACCGATAGCCAGGTCGTCCTCTCTGTCCACCATGGCGTACATGGTGTCGTAAACCGTGGCCCAGACCAGTACCACCAGGAAGATCAGCCAGGCGATCTGCGGTATTTCACCCGTCTGGGCGGCGAATGCCATGGGGACTCCCCAGCCGAATGCGGCGCCCAATACCAGTTGGGGCAGGTGTGTGATGCGCTTGGTAAACGGGTACACCGAGGCCAGGGCCGCGCCGCCAACCGCCATGTAAACGGTCAGGCGATTCATGGTCAGTACCAGCCCGAAGGCGATGAGCATCAAACCGAAGAACAAAAACAGCGCTTCGCCTGGACTGACCTTGCCCGCGGCAAGGGGGCGTTCCCGGGTGCGTGCTACCTGGGGATCGATCTTTCGGTCCGCCAGGTCGTTGATGACGCAACCGGCTGATCTGAGGAGAAACACGCCCAGGATGAATACCAGGAAAACCCGGGCATCGGGTTTACCGTTCCCGGCGATCCACAGGGCCCAGAGAGTGGGCCAAAGCAGCAGCAAGGTACCGATAGGCCGATGAATGCGCATCAACAGGCCGTATTGCCGCAGTTGTTCGACCAGGCGGGCCCGGGCGGATGGGGGGATACCATTTAGCTCGGGCATGATGGCCCCGCAAACACCCCTGGCAGGAAAACCTCTTCCACCAGCACGCTGCCTCCCTCCAGGTTAAAGCGTGAGCGCCTGGCCCACAGCCCGGAGGGTCGTTCATCGGATGTTTCCACGGCCCGTTCGTAGCGCGGCTCTCCGGCGAGGATATGCTGGAATTCAAAATTGCTACGGGACACGTTTGGCAGCGAACACAGGGCGTCACCAAGAGGTTTTTGCGCAAGAGTTTTCAGCCATGGGTTACGACTGATGACCTGGGCCGGGAACCAGCTCAGGGCGTAAACCAGGCGCTCGCCTCCGGCTGACAGGGCCACCTCGCGCAGCAAGTCTGTGTCCTTGCCCCGGCGTGCGACAGGTTCTTCACGCAGTACCACCAGATTCACAGGAACCGCGCTATGCAAACGCAGGCGGGGCGTGAGCAGTCCATCAAAGGTCAGCCAGTCCAGTATCTCCTGCCCTGGATTTAATGCCTCGAGCCCACGTTCGTCCAGCCATGACTTGCTGTCCGTCGGTGTGTTCTGAGTATGTGAATTGCTCACTGTCGTGTCCTGGAATGCTGTGGATGGGCAGTCCTGCCCAGTCTCGCTGCAATAGGGTAAACCAAGGTCGCTATGATGCAACCGCTAGTTACACCTCGCCATACTGATCTGCCTTGCCGATCCAGCGGGTTATCAATGCCTCACTGCGTTGAGGGCTCTCCACAGCCAGTTTTGCGGCGACCTCCTGGACCTCGGGAAGCAGGCCGGCGTCCCGGATCAGGTCCGCCACCCGCATTTGCATCAGACCGGTTTGCCGGGTGCCCAGGACTTCTCCCGGGCCACGCAGTTCCAGGTCTCTCTGGGCCACGACAAAACCGTCGTCGGTGCTGCGCAGAACGTCCAGCCGCGAACGGGCGGTTTCACCCAGTGGCGGCTTGTACATCAGGACGCAGGCGCTTTGTGCCGACCCCCTTCCTACCCGTCCGCGAAGCTGGTGAAGCTGGGCCAGTCCCATGCGTTCCGCATTTTCAACAATCATGAGACTGGCGTTGGCCACGTCCACCCCGACTTCAATCACCGTGGTGGCCACCAGCACGTCGATCTTGCCCTGGCTGAAATTGCTCATCACGTTTTCCTTATCTGCCGGCTTCATGCGGCCGTGGACCAGTCCCACGCGCAGTCCCTGCAGCGCTTCGGCCAGCAGTGAGGCAGTTTCCTCGGCGGCCTGGGCCTCGAGATTCTCGGATACGTCGATCAGGGGGCAGACCCAGTAGGCCTGTCTTCCCTCGGCGCAGGAGCGCTGCACCCGTGCAACGATTTCGTCCCGGCGACTTTCCGGGATGGCCACCGTGGTAACCGGCTTTCGTCCCGGCGGACGCTCGTCGATATAAGAGCAATCCAGGTCTGCATAGGCGGTCATGGCGA
>Ga0316195_10001267_pt1 | contig 11159 bp, 9 predicted proteins | sample Phised1_MG_FD_204937 | JGI IMG/M metagenome (GOLD analysis project Ga0316195, IMG submission 204937) | Coastal sediment microbial communities from Maine, United States - Phippsburg sediment 1 | ecosystem: Environmental > Aquatic > Marine > Coastal > Sediment | place: USA: Maine | collected... | reverse complement strand
GACCACCATGCGCGTGCTGCAGTCCTGGGAGTCGACCAAGGCTAAGACCTATCGCAAAATCATGGGGATTTCCGATGACTGGGGCACGGCGGTTACGATTCAGCAGATGGTGTTCGGAAATGTCTCTCGGAAGTCCGGGTCTGGTGTAATATTTACCCACAACCCGCGCTGGTCCGGTGATACGCTGAGACTTTGGGGTGATTTTAGCATCGAAAATCAGGGCGAAGACGTGGTTTCCGGCTTGGTGACGACGTTGCCGATATCCGTCATTCAGCAGGAGACGGAAATGCGGGATACGGATATTACGTTGGAAACGCATTTTCCAGAGATATTTTCCGCCCTGGAAGGGTTCGCACGGGATCTGGTCTTCAAACGGGGGTGGAGCCCTCAGGAGATGGAATTCACCTTTGAAGGTGATCGTCAGGAGGATCTCTATATCTTGCAGAGTAGGGATATGGCCATTCGGGAACGTAAGAAATTCGCGACGTTCGATCACCGCGACCTCGGTGACAGACGGCCTATCGGCCATGGGATTGGTGTAAGTGGTGGCGCCATGAGTGGGCGTTTGGTATTTACGCTGGATGAAATCGACTATTGGCGCAAACTGGAGCCACAGACCTCCCTGGTGTTGGCCCGGTCGGATACGGTGCCTGACGACATTCGCGAAATTCATGCCTCCGACGGTCTCCTGACGTCCCGGGGAGGATTGACGTCGCATGCTGCCGTAGTGGCGCATCGCCTCGGACGAACGGGAGTTGTCGGCTGCGGTAACCTGTTCTGTGACGAAAAAAAGAAAATCTGTCGTATGAACGACATCGTTCTCGGTTCGGGTGACTACATCAGTATCAACGGCCAGGAGGGGTCCGTCTATCAAGGGTTGATTAAAGTCGAAGAGGCCTGAAACGCTTGCGGTATCGCCAGACTTCAAGGCCAAGCATCATCATTTGTATCCTATGAATCACCGGATGAAACGGCTTCCGGCAATGATGGATGTGGGGAGGAGTTATGGAACAGCCAGGGGATGCGGGAAGAGGGGGAAGACTTGGTGTCAACGGCTTTGGGCGAATCGGCAAGCTGACCGTCTGGCACCATGTGGCGCGCAAATTTTTCAGCGAGATCGTCGTCAACATCGGCCGCGAGGCGGGAACGTCCATGGCCGATCTGGCCCACTATGTCGAACGGGATTCCTCCTATGGCCGTTTGGCCCAGTATCTATATGGATATAAAGCGGCCTCGGTGATCAGCGAGGTCGATGAAGAAGGCAGCAGCCTGACGATTGACGGGGTCAAGGTCCGCTTTCTCAAGACCAACCGAAATCCCGTCAATCTTGGCTGGCGGGACCATGATGTCAAGCTGGTGGTGGAAACAACCGGCCGGTTCCTCGATCCGACCCTACCGTCCAGCCACGCCTGCGGTGCGGTGCGCGGCCACCTGGAAGCCGGCGCTGAAATCGTGGTGGTGTCGGCGCCTTTCAAGATCAAGGATAAGGGGCAAGGCATGCCGGAAGATGCCATCACCACCGTGATGGGTATCAATGCCAACGACTTCGATCCTCGTCGTCACCGGCTGGTGTCCAACGCTTCCTGTACGACGACGTGTCTGGCCCACATGGTCAAACCGTTGTTGAATTACTTCGGTCCTAAGCGGATCCTGTCGGCATCCATGGCGACCGTGCATGCCGCCACGGGGTCCCAGGCCGTTCTGGATCGCCTGCCGAAATCCGGCGTCAGCGACTTGCGCAAAAATCGCAGCATCCTGAACAACATCATTTTGACTACCACCGGGGCGGCCGAAGCGTTGCGACTGGTGATTCCTGAGATGGAGGAAATCGGGTTTATCGCTGAATCGGTTCGGGTGCCCACCGCCACCGGTTCCCTGATTATTCTGGTGCTTGATCTTCAGGAGGAAATCGGCGGCGATCGCATTCGACGGGACACCATCAACATGATCTACCGCCAGGCGGCGGCGATGGACCCCAACCGATATTTTCATTTTTCCGAGAAACAGAATGTTTCGGGCGATATCGTGGGCTACCCTCGTGCGGCAACCATCATCGAGGGGCATGAAACCCATACCCGCACGGCGGAAGTAACGTTTGATTTGAACAGCATTCCCGGGTTGCCGGATAGTGTCCTGGATGCCGTCAAACACCACGTCTACCGGATACCCATCACCCAGGCGGTGATCTACGGCTGGTATGACAATGAGATGGGGAGCTACGTGAACATGCTCGGCGACCGCACCGTCACCGCGGCCGAGCACATGATGTAGCGCTGGCCGCTTTCAGAGTCGACCATGCGGATTTGGCCAAGATCGCCACACGTGTCAGGGATTTCGGGACTGGGGGCAGACCGAGAGGACCGGGCAAGACGCCCGCCGTATGATGCGATCGGTGGTGGAACCCACGAACAGGGTTCCGATTAGTCCATGCCCGCGGACACCCAGAACGATCAAATCGATCGCATGCGCATCGGCATACCGCAGCAACTGGGCATAGGGCTGTCCCTCTCCCAAAGAGGTGACCGGCTGGCACCAGTGCCGGGCGTCTTCCGGCACCAATTCGTCAAGTTTGGATTGCAGAAACTGCCGAATGACGACCGGTGATGCCGGGCGATGCGCAAAAACGGGTTTCAGGGTTTCCGTATACAGCGGGGTTTCGATGATGTGGACCAGGTGCAGTTCGGCCTGGAATTCCTGCGCCATGCTCAACGCATTGTGCAATGCCAGATCGGCATCTGGAGAGAAATCACACCCTACCAGTATCTTTTCAAAACGCAGGGCGCCGTCCGACGCCGTACCGATATCGCCTTCGGTTGTGGGGATCACCAGCAGGGGGCAGGGCAACGTCCGCATAAGGCGTTCGGTAACGGAGCCCAGCAGCAGTCGTTTCAGCCCTCGGCGCCCCCGTGTGGCGGTTACCGTGATGTCGACCGACCGCTCCCTGGCCACCCGGTTGATCTCGTCGGCCGCATGACCGACGATAATCAGAGGCTCCCATTCAACCGTATGACCATCCATCAGTTCGGCAATCCGACGGCTGGCATAGTCGATGTTCCGGTTCAATTGTTCTTCCGGAGCAAGATAGGCTTCCCCGTAAATCGATGGGGCGGGCAGGTCGACACAATGGCAAACGATCAAGAGGGCCTGAAATTCACGGGCCAGAGAGATGCCGTAGGCGACAGCTTGGTCCGAAGCCTCTGAAAGATCTGTGGCGCAAAGAATATGGTTCAATTGAATGCGCATGGCAGGCTCCTTTCGTTAGGGCGGGGGGCCTGGGGCCAGGTTCCGTTCAGCCCAGAGGTAGCAACTGCCTAAGCGATTAACAGATTGTGGATCAGAAGGTAAATCGTTATCATATTATAAGTCGCGAACAGCCGGGCTGTCAAATGCCGTTTCCCCAATCCTGTTTCCAAAACAAGCGGTGACAGGACCCCGCTTTATCAAATTTAAGTTGCGTTTCCCAATCGTAACCGCTATATCCGAGATATGAGCATTGTCTTATTTAGGGACTTTTTCGCAAGGAGCGGAGCCATGATGATGGAAGATCTGATGTCGCTGGGGGAGTGGGAGTTGTTTGAACAGGAGATTAACCAAACCACGGGGCTGAATGCAGCCGCCTTTGATGCCGATGGGAACCGCATCACCAAATTTGCGGCCTGGGCCAACACGTTGTGCCCTCTCATCAAAGGCAACCCCGGGTCGGCCCAAGCGATTTGTTCCGTAGCCCATCAGGAAATGGCCAGGCAAGCGCAGCTGACCCGTCTGGCTGTCTTGGCCGAATGTGATGCCGGCATGCTCAAGATCTGTGTGCCGATTTTTAAGGGGGAGGTGTTCGTGGGCATCGCCGGAGGGTGTGGCCGGATGGCGGACCGGGATCGACTGGAATCCTATCATATCTCCCAGGCGATCGGTATCCCGGAGGCGCAGGTTGAGGAGCTTGCCGACAGCATCCCGATTCTGACAGAGCACGAGGCGCAGGCGGCCGCCGATTTCATAGCTGCAAGGGTGGCGGAGATCCTGCGCGCTGCGAACTGAGACAGTCTCTGGTGGATGCAACCCGGCAGCGCTGGCTGTAACAAGATAACTACCGGATATGGCATTGGCCACACATGACAGGTGGTGTTTTCCTGCCCGAGGCATTCAGGGCCTGGTGGCATCCCTTGCATTGGGTGTGAAAGGCCAGTGTGAGCGGAATGGGATTGTCTCCACTGGTTGCGGCATGGCATTCGGCGCAGGCTTGTCCATCACCGCCGGTATTATTGCCCAACTCGTCAAAATCATGGTGGCAGCGAAGGCATTCGAGCTCATCGGCGTGGCGGACATGAGAGAAAGATACGACCGGCCGTTGCAGCCCGGCCGGGTTCCGACCGGGAAACAGCATCACATCGTCTTGGGCGGCCAGCGGCAACGCTAAAGCCGCAATGCTTCCTGTCACGAGAAGCATGATCATCCACAGCCTGAGATTTGTCATTACCGTATCCTTCATTGGCATTCCCTGCCTATTCAACTGTTTTGTTTCTTAAATTTGTCCGGTAGAATCATCATTTCCAGGATCAGTTCCTTGAAAGACGTCACATGGACGTCCAGTTCATATTCCTCGCTCAGATCCGATACTTGGTCGAAGCAGTTGTGGCAGGGAGCAATAACGACCTCTGCCTTTGTGGCCCGGATCTGATCCGCCTTGAGGCGGCCGTTAGCCATGCGGACAGCCTTGAAATCCGGTCCCATGGGAAGGATGCCGCCGCCGCCGCCACAGCAATGGTTGTAGGCCCGGTTGGGCATCATTTCACGATAGTCTTCACACAGCAAATCAATGAGCTTGCGTCCGATCTCAGATAGCCCGCCATTACGGGATATGTTGCAGGGGTCCTGATAAGTAACGGGTTTTTTCAGTTTTTTAGCCGGATCGATTTTAATTCGGCCATCGCGCAGGATTTCATACAGCAACTCAATCGAATGCACAATCTCCACCGGGGGCTTCCCGTCGGGATATCCGGCGAGGTAAGGGCCTTCAAAGGCCAGTGAACGAAGGGCATGACCGCATTCAGTGATCAGTATCTTTTCACAGCCCAATTCCTGGGCTTTTTCATAAACAATGCGTGCCTGCTGACCCGCCACGGCACGGTCACCGGCAAACATGGGCAGATTCGTGCAGTCCCAGCCATAGGAAGGCATGGTCCAGCTGATTTCGGCAATCGAAAAAATGGTTGCGGCGAGGGTAAGTTCCTGAGGATAAAAAACCGGCTCCCGTGGGTTGACGGTGTACATGTATGTCGATCCCGGCTGGTCGATGGGAATGGTGATGCCCTGGTAATCGTCTTCAATTTCTTCCACCACCCATTCACAGGTCTCGATAAGCTCTTCGCGGGGTAGATCCATATGATTGCCGCTTTTACGGCAGTTGTCGGTAAAAAACTGCAGCTTGTCCGGCACCACTCCCTGAGAATGGCAGATATGGCGCCCCAGAGATATGAGCGACGCAATGTCGATGCCGAACGGGCAGGTCATGGAGCAACGCTTGCAGGTGGTGCATTGCAGCCACAGCGGTGCCAGACACGCTTCGAGGAAAGCACGGTCGAACTTACCCTTCCGTCGGTACATCTCACCGACGGTGGTTTTAAATTTATAGGCCGGGCTGAGCCGGGGATCCTTGTCGTTGGATAGATAGACGAAGCAGCTTTCGGCACACAGTCCGCAGCGGGAACATATGCCCAACCATGTGCGCACGCGGGCGCTGTCGTTGGCATCGAGCAACTGGCGGATTTTTCGGATATCGACCGGAGCTGAAGAAGCGTCGCTGTTTTTTGACATAGGGTCGTACTCCAAAAGCATTTGCGATCAGGGCATTACCAGCTAGGCGCGCCCCTTCGAGCGCCCATTTCAAAGCCGATGAACGCCCTTGTAAAGAAAAACAGAACCATGTGACCCAACTTGGAGAAAGGAATCAGCACGAGCAGGACTTCTCCGGAGAGAACATGCAATACCATCATCATTTCGTAGGGGCCCCACTGGCGATAGGCCATCAAACCCGTAATAAAAGGCAGCATGGTCAGCAACAGCAAGACATAGTCCCAAACAGCGGTGAGGATGCGAACTTCCGGGCGCACCAAACGGCGCACTATCAAAAAAATGCCGGATGCCAGAAACAGCCAGGACAAACCGTAGGCCCACGCCTCGGGCAGGGACCAGAGGCTGAATCCGAAGGCTTCTTGAAGCAACATGTTATGCCCCTGTAAAAAAAGGGGCACACCGAGCAGGGTGAGATGGAAGATAAACGCAGCAAACGTGAATACCGGCTGCTGGCGCATGGCAACACTGCCCCAAGGCATGAGCCAGTGAACCACCGAACGCAAGCCCCAGCCAAGATTCGCGTGGTTGTAAAGGACACGGTCCCGCTCGCGACTGAGGCCGATCAGAAAGGCCAGCCGGAGAGCCAAACCAAGCACGAAAATAATGAAGGCCGCCCAAAGAACCGGTCCGCTCAGGAATTCATAGAGGTGATTCATGTTTCCCTCATTGAAAGATGGCGTTAACGATCCCGCCGAATCGGCGCCGCCGCCGAGTCTCGAAGTTCGAATTTTTTAGCACAACAAAATTGGCAAGGCAAGACTCCCGTGGAGGGAAAGCGCCTCGATTTCAGGGCGACACTACGGCCTTGCCTTCCTTGATCTCAATAGTGCAACGGTTCGTCATCAGGCTCGGAAATGATGGACTTTCTTTCTGGGGGAGAACAGACGGATAATGCCTCCATTGAGAGAAGTGGACCGCCGTTGTGTTGAAAATCTGTTCAGTCGGGCGGCGCAAACCATATCTTTAAGAGGCGCAGGCCGGTATGGTGTGTGTAAGATATCGATGTTCATGGTGAAGACGGTGCCTATGCGCGGACACTTGATTCTCTTGTCTGATGCGGTCGAACAATCGGGGAAATTTCTGATTTAAAAAAGGTGATGTGGGTGGTTAAGTTACTCCATCCGTCGCATGATGCCGCGTTTACCCGAGGGGCTTTCCGCCAGAATGGATTTGATTTTTTCAGACAGCTGGATAATCGTAAATGGTTTCTGAATGAATCCACGGCAGCCCTGATCGCTAATTTTCTCTGCCTTGCCGTTCAGCCCATAACCACTGATCAGGAGCACGTTGACATCGGGATCGATGGCCTGCAGGCGGTCAAACGTTTCACCACCGTCCATACCCGGCATGACCATATCCAGAATGACGAGACCAACAGCATCACGATGGGTTTCGTAAAGTGCCAGCGCTTCCTGGCCACTTGAAGCTTCGATGACCTGGTAACCCAGTTCCCGTAACCATTCGCCGGTGATTTCAATGATGAAACGCTCATCATCAACCACCATAATCGTGCCTGCCCCGCGCAGGGGTTCCAGCATGGTTTCGGTTTCCGATTGAACCGGTGATATGGAAGCCGGTAGGAAAATCGTGAAAATAGAGCCTTCGCCCACCCGGCTGGCGACCTTGATAAACCCACGGTGGTTTTTGATGATACCGTAAGCGGAAGACAGCCCCAGTCCGGTTCCCCGGCCGCGTTCCTTGGTGGTGAAAAACGGATTGAATATTTTTGGTAAGATTGCTTCGGTCATGCCGATGCCGGTATCGTGGACTTTTACTTTGACATAACGCCCAGGATTCAAGCCGAAAGGATGAACGGATTTCATGGCCAACTGACAATCTTCGGTTGCAATCGTCAGGCGGCCGCCTTTGGGCATGGCCTGCCAGGCGTTGACAAGCAGATTCATCAAGACCTGCTCAAGTTGGCCAGGGTTTGCTTTAACTGGCCAGGTGGCTGTCAATCCCGAGACATTGATGACGATTTCCCGTTTGGTGCGGCCAAACATTTCGGCGGTCTTGCGGATGAGTTCATTGAGGTCGGTAACCGCAGTCTGACGTTGTTTCGTACGGGCGAAATCAAGCAACTGGCGCGTGAGGCTCGCACCGTCTTTGATATATTGTTCGATATTGCGAAGTTTCTGTAACAGAGGATTGGCCGGCGGGGTTCGCATCAGCATGAGCGATATATTGCCCTGCATGCCCATGAGGATATTGTTGAAGTCATGGGCAATTCCTCCCGCCAGCGTACCAATGGCCTCTATGCGCTGGGCATGATGGAGTTGTTCTTTCAATTCCACCCGTTCTTCTTCGGCGCGTCGCAGATGGGTGATATCCCTCAGCATGCCGCGGAACCCGACCGGTTTGCCGTCCTTGTCTGTCACTAAAGAGGCAGATATCTCAAGAATCATGCGTTGATCGTTCCGATACGCCTCAAAATCCTGATTGGTCGCGGGGATGCCGCTTCGATAAACCCGGTTGAAAAGCTGAAACAGGTAGCGTGCGATGGGGCGGGAGAAGTATTTTCGAAAATGGGTCAACAAAAGTTGGTCGCGGGAAAACCCGACGATTCGACATAAAGGGGTGTTGACAAAGGCCAGGTAGCCCTTGAGATTGACTTCAAAATACCCTTCTTCAATGCTCTCCACGATGGTTTGGTATTTTTTTTCACTTTCCCGGAAGGCCGCCTCGGCGCTTTTCAGGTCGGATATGTCCACCAGGACGCCGTGCAGCCCCTTGAATACCCCCTCATTGATCAGTGGCCGGCTGAAGGACCGGACCCAACAGTATCCATGGTGTTTGTGTCGGATACGGTATTCGATCGACCGCAGATCGCCGGAGATGACCTGTTCATGGATTTTCTGCAGACGCCGTCGGTCGTCGGGGTGAATTACGGTTGCGAATTCCCGACCCATGAACGCTTCCGGCTGCATGCCGGTAAAGGCGTGAATGATGGGACTGATATATACGATAATGCCCCTGGCGTTGGTGGCGAAAATGACGGCCGTGGTGTCTTCGACCAGATTACGGAATTTTTCGCGGTCCTTCATGGTGCTCTGCAACAGCGTTAACGCTTCACTGAGCTGATGTTCCAGTGCCTGCCGTTGGCGGGTTTCTTTTTCCAACGCAGTGCGCAGATCTTCTATCGGATTGGCTGAACGGCCGCTTCCCATTTGCGATTCCCCAGGCCTGTCTGGTCGGTATGGTATTTTTCGGTGACGGATACCGTTTAATTACCCTAATATGAATCCGCTTATGTTTCAATGCCTTCCAATTGCTATGGGGCGAGGTGGGGGGGGGCAATGTCAAAAATGCCGGAGCTGCTTGCGAAGCATGGGCGGGGTCTTATATTGGACTATCCTGTGAATCGGAATGACGAACCCATGAACCGCAAAATTATCACCATTGAAAACCGCCGGGGAGCGGCCCTGTATGTGTTGCGGCGAATCATGCGCATGGTTCCCGACAGGGACAAGGACGATAAACGTCTCCAGCGCCTGCTCGTCTTTCGCCTGCAGCACGATGGCGAAGCAGCAACCTGTGAATACCTGATGCGCTATATCCGACGCTATGTCCGGCAGCCCGAGCCCCGTCGATTTTACGATTTCCTAGTTCAGGGACAAGACCGCGATCAGGTTGCGAGTCGCCGGATAGATTTGGATCCCGATCCTCCCGGCGCAGCCTGACGATTCCCTCTAATCCTTATTTAACTCCTGTTATCTTCCCGTTATCTGGCGTGCATCAAACCAGCGATGATCGGCGTGCCTCTTTCTGCCTTTCATGCCAAGGACGTCATTTGCTTCGACGGATTTAGGATTGCAATTTGCGGCGGTATTCACTATGTGTCGGTCGGCAATCGGCCTGGGGGAAATCATATGTTGGGAACCATTGTCAATACCATCGCTATCATCGCCGGAAGCCTGCTGGGCGTATCCCTGCGGCGTGGTATATCCGATAAGTATAAAGAGACGGTAATCGCAGCAATTGGACTGGCGGTGCTACTGATCGGCCTGAAGAGTGCTCTGCAGACCGATGACCTGCTGTTGGTGATTGTCAGCCTCGCGTTGGGCGCGGTTATCGGTGAAATGCTGCATATCGAGGACCGCCTGGAGGCGGTCGGCCGCTGGATCGGTACGCATCTCGGGAGGGCCGGCGAAGGTGTGGCAAAGGCCTTCGTGACGGCCAGCCTGGTCTTTTGCGTGGGCGCCATGGCGATTGTGGGGGCCCTGGAAAGCGGCTTGGCAGGGAATCATCAAACACTTTTTGCTAAATCCTTGCTGGATGGCGTGACGTCCATTATTTTTGCCTCGACGCTCGGCATCGGCGTGATTTTTTCCTCGGTGGCCGTTTTCATCTATCAGGGTGCCATCACGCTCGCGGCCACCTATCTCAAACCATTTTTGACCCCTGCGGTGGTGGCCCAGATGAGCGCTGTCGGGGGTCTCCTGATTGTTGCTATCGGTCTCAACATTCTGGATATTAAAAAACTTCGTATCGGTAACATGCTGCCGGGCATTTTTATTCCTCTGTTATACGATGCCCTGCTGTCCCTGTGGGGTTGATCTGACCCGTCACATCTGGATTATAGACACCTCAAGGCCGGCCAGGGTTGCAATAGATTCGAAAACAGGAGCAGGAAGCAGGGAAAACGATTGCCCAAGCGAACCGGGTTGGGCTAAGATAATTAGGTTATCCATGGGCGGGGCGGTTCCAAAAGGCTTATCGTACCGAGGCCCTTTAAATGCGGCTCCGGCGTTTTTGTTTAAGGGATGTTTGAAGATGCATTATGAAGGCAACATGATTCGCCCTCCCAGCGAAGCCAACAGCATTCTCCTGCAGGCGACCGTGGGGTGTTCGCATAACAAGTGCACGTTTTGCGGTGCCTACAAGGGCGAACGCTTCAAAATTAAATCTGATCAGATCATCGCGGCGGATATTGATTTTGCCGCCGCCCACTGCCGCCGTCAGCGACGCCTGTTTATTTGCGACGGGGATGCTCTCATCATTCCTCAGAAACGGCTGTTGCCGATCCTTAAGTCCATCCGGCGGCGTTTGCCGTGGGTTACCCGGGTCGGGGTCTATGCCAATGCAAAGAGCATTCGCATGAAAACGGCGGAAGAACTGGCGGAACTCCATGCGAACGGACTTGGCATCGCCTACATGGGGGTGGAGTCCGGTGATGATACCACCCTGACGGTCGTGCGCAAAGGGGCGGATGCCCAACGCCTGATCGAGGCCGGTCGTAAAATCCGCCGGGCCGGCATCAAACTGTCCATTACGGTGCTATTGGGTATTGCCGGGCTGGAACGCAGCAA
>Ga0316195_10001266_pt1 | contig 11162 bp, 9 predicted proteins | sample Phised1_MG_FD_204937 | JGI IMG/M metagenome (GOLD analysis project Ga0316195, IMG submission 204937) | Coastal sediment microbial communities from Maine, United States - Phippsburg sediment 1 | ecosystem: Environmental > Aquatic > Marine > Coastal > Sediment | place: USA: Maine | collected... | reverse complement strand
GCCGATTGTGCGCAAACGGACCTTCTGCAGGCAGGTTCGAACCGGTAAATGGTGCCGGATAGGTGATTCGAACACCCAATCCGCCTGCCCGGTTAAAACGGGCACTCACGGCCGGTGCGGATTGATCTTCAGTGCGGCCGCCGATTGTGCGCAAACGGACCTTCTGCAGGCAGGTTCGAACCGGTAAATGGTGCCGGATAGGTGATTCGAACACCTGACCCCATCATTACGAATGATGTGCTCTACCAACTGAGCTAATCCGGCAAACTGAGGAAAACTCAATTGCCATTTGAGCGGCGGCGGCGAGTATAGCGTCGACTGAAGCCTTCTGCTAGCTCTTGTTGCGAACCCGGATGAGTACTTCGACCCCGTCCCGCTCAGTGCCTATCGGCAATTCCGGCAAATTCGTGACGCTGATCTTATCGGCCGGTATATCGGTCAACTTGCCCGTTTCAACGTGATAGAAATGATGATGCGCATGGGTCGTCGAATCGTAAAAACGACGAGTGGCATCAATATTGATCTCCTTGACAAGGCCTGTCTCGCCAAACAACTTCAGCGTGTTGTAGACGGTCGCCTTCGAGACCCCACTGCCGCCCCGGTGCAATTTCTCGATGATCTTATCGGCTGAAAGGTGTTGCGGCCGATTCAGCAAGACCTCGGCCACCTCCAGGCGTTGCGCCGTTGGCAACACACCGTGTTCTCGCAGTTTTCGTTGCAGGTCCTGACGGGACATTAAGTACGTTCCTGTCAAATGAAGTATTTCCGAGTATAGACCAATTCCAAATTGAATTACTCAATCTCTTGTTTTTACCGGAATAATCGGGGTGCTAACCCCTCCAACTGCGGCTATTTTGGGCTATCTGGACAGGGAGGTTCGGGATGCACCCCAAACAACAAACCGGCGGCTACAGCCTTTTTGAACTGCTCATGACCCTTGTACTCGCGGCGCTTGTTCTGACGCTCGGCATACCCTCTTTTGGCGCCATCGTCGCAAATCAGCGGCTGCGTGTTGAGGTCAATGCACTGTTTCATGCGATTCACCTGGCACGCAAGGAATCCGTTGTCCGCCGCCGCGTAATGACGATTTGTCCAACCCGCGACGGCGCTACCTGCCAACCTGGCGAGGACTGGTCGGACGGCTGGATGATGTTCGTGAATATTGATCGCGACTGGCCTGCCGCTCGGGACGACAATGAACCGATCATTAAATGGACCCAGGTGCACCCGGAAAACCGGGTGATCGCCAATCGGCAGAGCTTTTCGCTGCGTTCGACGCATTTGCGAGCGACCAACGGAACCTTCGTATTCTGCGACCGGGCCGGCCGCGCGAGGCCCCGAGCCCTGGTCATCAGTTACACCGGGAGGCCCCGTGTTGCCTACGAAAATACGCGCGGCCAGGCCTATTCCTGCGCGGATTAAGTTAACTCATGGCTCGTTTCGACACCGCTCATCGGGGCTCAAACGCCGTTTGTCGGATACTGCTATTTCGTCTTTTTTCCGGCTGTATATTGCCCCCATGGAAAAGAGACGACAACGCGGTTTTACCTTGTATGAGCTCATGATCACGCTATTGGTGATCGGGGTCATTCTGACGTTCGGCATTCCGAATTTCACCGAGTTCACGCAAAACAGCCGGCTCACCAGCACCGCCAACGATTTGCTGTCGAGCTTTCAGCTGGCGCGCTCGGAAGCGGCCCGCGCCAAAACGAATATCACGATATGTGCCAGTAATAATTCGCTGGATGCCAATGCCAGTTGCGGCGGAACCTTCAACGATGGTTGGATTATTTTCATTGATACCAATGGCGACCTGAATCGCGCCGGCGCTGGCGAAAATGTGCTTCGCGCCCATCCGGCCGTCGCCTCGGGCGTCACCGTCACCACCAACGGGGGTGCAGGTTATTTCTCGTTTGCCGGCACCGGCCTCGGCCGTGGCAACGTTGGCGGAGTTCCCGCTTTGCAGACGGCGATGATCTGCGATGCCCGCGGCCTGGATACAGCCCCGGGCGGTCGCGCCACCGCCAGGCGCCTGGTCACTACCGCCGTTGGTCGAGCAACCATACTGAGTGACCTGGCAATGATCCAGGCGGCCGGCGGCGTCTGCCCATAGAGATGACCATGAAAATACTGCTAACAAACCCACCTATTTCCGTCGCTCGCAAGCTGCGTGGATTTACGTTAATCGAAGTGCTTGTCGCGATGGTAATCATGTCGATAGGCATGCTCGGAATTGCCGGCCTCTATGTGCACAGCATGCAAGCGGGCCGGACATCGGTGCTGCGCCATAACGCCGTTACGCTGGCTGGCGATATTGCTGACCGGATTCGCGCGAATCCACGTGCAGGTCCCGCTTACGCGCTCGCCGGCGCCAACAACAACTGTGTAGGCGGCGGCATCGACTGCACGCCTGGCGAAATGGGCGCCAACGATATTTTCCTCTGGGACCAGCAGGCCGCTGCAACGCTGCCGAACGGCGCCGTCAACATCGTCTTTAATAACGGCGTGGTCCCGCCAACCTACCAGATTACCGTGACCTGGACCGAGCCCGGCGAAGTGCTCAGTTACTCATTCACGATACCGGTTCTGGGAATTTGATGGCTATGAACAAACAGATTAACTGCCTTGATACAGCCCGCCCGCAGTCAGGCGTAACTCTCGTCGAATTACTAGTGGCACTCGCTATCGGCTCATTCCTGATGATTGGTGCAGTACAGGTTTACAACCAGAGCCGCCAGGCCTTCGTTATCAACGAATCCATAGCCCGTGTGCAGGAAACGGCGCAATTTGCAATGGACACGCTGGAAGCCGATTTGCGCATGGCCAGCAACTGGGGCATGCACAGTCGCGGCCCGGCCATCGAGGGTCGTTCGGTAATTGGCGACCCGAATCCGCTGGGCTTGCCAGCTCCCGTTGGCTGCGGCGCAGACTGGGCACTTGATCTTAATCGGCCGGTTGACGGCGACAACAATGGCTATGCCCTGCCCTGTGCGTCGGCCGGTGCGGCGCAAGGCAATTCAGACACCATTACAACCCGGCGCGCCACTGTAGCTCCGGTTGCCTTGCAAGGCGGGCGCCTGCAGATCCAATCCACCCGTATCCAGGGCGCACTGTTCTCTGACGGCGTTATGCCCGGTGGATTCTCGGCCGCCGATTCCGAAACCCACGATTTGCTGGTCAGCTCGTATTACGTGGCCGCCAGCTCTGACCTGATCCCCGGCGTTCCGACGCTGCGACGACAGACGCTGGTGGCCGGACCCGGCATCGTTGACCAGGAGGTGGCGCCAGGCGTGGAAAACATCCAGCTGCAGTTGGGCGTGGATGTCGACGAAGACAATACGGTTGATCGCTACATCAATCCGGGCGACCCGATTATGGACCCTGCAGATGGCGCGTTCATTCCGGGCATTCGCGTAATGACCGCCCGCATTTGGCTGGTGGTACGCGGCGTTACGCCCGAGACTGGCATCCAGGACAACGTCAACTACCAGCCGGGGGACGTAAACCTCGGCGCCTACAACGACCAGTTTCGCCGCATGCAGGTTTCGAAGACCATCCTGCTGCGGAACTCGCGCTCGTAATTGGACTTTTGCAGAGAGTCGAAATGAAAAACATCAAATCGCATAACAGGCAAAACGGTGCCGCTCTCGTGGTCGGCCTGGTGCTGCTCGTCGTCGTCACCGTGCTTGCCGTGTCAGGCATGAACACGGCAACCACTGAACTGGCGATGGCACGCAACAATCAGAACTATGAAAACGCCTTTCAGGCCGCGGAGACCGGCCTGGAACAGGCGCTGGCACAGGGAAGCTTCAGTACCCTGGCCCCCGTAAATCTCGTGCAGAACGTCAATGCGAACGATGTCGTCTCATCGACCATTGAATTTGAAGCTTCAACCCTGGTGCCGGATCGCGCGTTCAGCCTTGGCGTTGGCAGCGGCATTGCCGCCTATCATTTTCTGGCCACTGCAACCGCGGATTCGAAGCGAGAAGGCGTTGCCGGAGCAACAACCGACCGGGATGCGTCGGCAGTACATTCACAAGCTTTTTATGTCGTTGGTCCTGAAACTCCAACGCTCTAGCCGATGATCCAGGACCAGGGAAAGAGGAACATCTCATGAAGATCAGACACATTATTGTTGCATTGCTGCTGGCGACAAGCCTGCCGGCCAGCGCCGAATTCACTACGGTAGCCGAAGCACGCGAAATCGCGTTGAGCGACTTCCGCGTACCGGCGACGCCGTCGAGCGGCGCAATGTTCAGGACCTGCAGCGACTGCGACATGATGACAGTGCGTGTGACGCCTAATACGGACTACCGAATTAACGGGAAAAGCTATCCGTTAAAGGAATTCCGAAAACGCGTTTTTGACATTCGCGACCGTGAAAACACGGTGGTTATTGTTTTGCATCACCTTGAATCGGATGTTGTTCTGTCCGTTTCGGTAAATCTCTAATAATTTTGATTCTGGCGAGTGCCGAGGAATTGATCATGAAGATCTCATCACGGAAAAACACATGGATAAGTGTCGGCTGCGGTGTTGCGCTGCTTGCGGGTGCGCCTGCGATGGCTGACGACACGGAGCTGTTGCTTATTACGCCGGACCCGACTTCTACCCCGAAACCGAACGTCATGTTCATCCTCGATACATCGGGCAGTATGGGCAGCCTGGAAACAACCACCAAGCCCTATGACTATACCGAGACCTACGCCGGCAGCTGCGATACGGACGCCGTGTACTGGACCGAGGTCGACACGCTGCCCGTCTGCAGCGCAGCCAATACGCAGTGGATTCAAAAAAGCTCTTTCCTATGCGAATACGCAACCAGGCAGATAGAAGGCATTGGCAGTTTCACCAACACGATGGTGCAATTCCGTGACGGTGGCAAGACCGGCACCGGTCCGGGACCGTTCCGCTGGCAGTACCTCGCCCCCGGCTACAATACGCAGCCGGTCGAATGCCAGGCGGACTCGGGTGTCCACGGGGATGGCCGGCCGACTTTTTTGTGGGCGGACAACGGCACCAACCTGCCGGACCCGTGGATCGATGACCCGGCCCAGGAACTGTCCTGGGGCAGCGCGCCGCGGAACCTCGGCTACACCTTCTATGACGGCAATTACCTGAACTGGAAGAACTCACCGGCCAACGTGCAGTTGACCCGCCTCGACATCATGAAGGAAGTGACCAAGAAGGTGCTGTCATCGGTCAACAACCTCAATGTCGGACTGATGCGTTTCAACAATCAGCAGGGTGGGCCTGTCATGCTGGGCATCACTGACCTGGACGCGAATCGGCAGACGGTTATGGATGCGATCGATACGCTGCCGGCGAACGGCTGGACGCCACTATCCGAAACGCTCTATGAAAATGCGCTTTACTGGCGCGGCATGCCGGCGCACTACGGCGAACTCATCAATGAAACGCCGACAGACCCATTGGCGTTGACATCAAATAGTCCGGAGGTTTATCAACAACCCGTGTGGGATGCATGCACGAAAAATTACAATGTACTTTTGACCGACGGCGAACCAACCCAGGACGGTGACGCACCAGGCCTCGTACCGACCCTGCCAAACTTCGCATCGGCGCTGGGCCGCGCGTCGTGCACCTTTAATGCCATGGGCGACTGCCTCGACGACGTGTCCGAGTACCTGTCGGTTGAGGACATTGATCCGACGACGCCGGGCAAGCAGACCGTCACCACCCATACGATTGGATTCACGGTAGATCTGCCGATTCTCAGGGATACGGCGGTCAATTCCGGCGGCCAGTACTTCCTGGCTGACAACGTGGAATCCCTTACCAAGACACTGCTGGCCATTATCGCCAACATCAATGATCGCTCGCTGTCATTCTCGGCGCCCGCGGTGTCGGTCAATACGTTCAACCGCACGCAGAACCTGAACGATCTTTATCTCACAATGTTCGGCGCCAAGGCGAAAGCGCACTGGCCGGGCAACCTGAAGAAATATCGAATTACCGATCGTGTCATCACGGACGCGAATGGTGTCAGTGCGGTTGACCCGAGCACCGGGTTCTTCTACGACACCGCGAAAAGTTACTGGACGGCTGGCGGCGCAGACGGCAACGACGTGCGACTTGGCGGCGCGGCACACAAGCTACCTGATCCGGCAACGCGGAACCTCTTTACCAATAATGGCGGAGGCGCGGACCTGACATCAGCAACGAACCTGGTAACTCCGTCAAATGCCGGCGCCTTTACGCTGGCCGATTTTGGCCTGTCCGGTGCCGCCGGCGAACCGACCAAAGACGAGATTATTCGCTGGGCACGTGGCGAAGACCTGCGCAATGAAGACAACAATATCGCGACCAATATCCGCTATGCCATGGGCGATCCGCTGCACTCGCAACCTGCCGCGCTGATTTACGGTGGCACACAGGCGAGCCCGGACATCGTCGTATTCACGGCAACCAACGACGGCTACCTGCACGCGATCAACGGCACCACCGGCGAGGAATTGTGGTCATTCATTCCGAAAGAGCTACTGTCCAACCTCACCCGTCTGTATTTCGATCCCAACTCGAAGTACAAGCAGTATGGCCTGGACGGCAACGTCGTGCCGGTTGTCAAGGATGCCAACAAGAATGGCATCGTGGACGGCTCCGACTTCGTCTACCTCATATTTGGCATGCGTCGCGGCGGCACGTCTTATTACGCGCTTGATGTCACGAACAAGTACGCCCCACGCCTGATGTGGCAGACCAACTACCCGGAGATGGGTGAAAGCTGGTCGTCACCCGTGGTCGCGAGAATCAACATCAATACCGGCGGACAAAATGCCGATAAGGCCGTCATTGTCCTCGGTGGTGGCTATGACAACGTGCACGATACAGATGTACATCCGCCGACGCCGGATAATGTCGGTGCCGGCATTCACTTTCTTGACCTGGCCACCGGCGCGGAATTATGGCGCGCGGGCGCCGATGGCAATGCCGATCTGCAGCTCAGCAATATGACTCGCGCCATACCCAATGAGGTTCGCGTTATCGACTTCTCGGGCGATGGCTACGCGGACCGCATGTACGCATCGGATCTCGGCGGTCAGATCTGGCGCTTCGACATCACGAATGGCCAGGCACCGTCGACACTGGTTGCCGGCGGCGTCATCGCACGGCTTGGGGCAGAGGGCATCGCCTCACCAAGCGACGCCGAAACCCGCCGTTTTTACACCTCCCCGGATGTTTCCCTGTTCATGGACAATGTGCAAAGCAAACGCTTCATCGCTGTCAGTATTGGTTCCGGCTACCGGGCGCATCCGTTCGACCTGAAGGCTGCGGATCATTTCTTCTCCATTCGCGATCCGGACGTATTCGACAAGTTGCAGCAATCTGACTATGACGCTTATAACATTGCGACGATCGGTGACCTGGTTGAAGTAGCCGGGCAGAAACAGGTTGTGATCGGTCCCAACGATCGTGGCTGGAAATTCATGCTGCCATCGAATCAGAAAGTGTTGTCGGACTCAATCACCTTTAATAACGAGGTCTTTTTCGTCGCATTTTCGCCGGATTCGAACGCTGCTGCCAGCTGTGCAGCCGGCAAAGGCACGAATTTCCTTTATCGGGTCAGCGTTATCAACGGGGATCCGGTCGTGAACAACCTCGATACACTCGACCCGGCGGATTCCGATGACGCACGTCGCCAGACCCTGCAACAGGGCGGTATCGCGCCGGCGCCGACCATCCTGTTCCCGACCCCGGATGATCCGAACTGCACCGGCGCGGATTGTTCCCCACCGCCTATTGGCTGTGTCGGCGTGGAATGTTTCGATCCCGGCTTTGCCAATAATCCGGTTCGCACGCTCTGGACTCAGGACGGGATTGAGTAGGAATTGAATGCTTGAGCGGGAAATGTCCCGCAACGCAGGACGAATACCGTGGGCTGGATTGGGCTCCAGCCCACGTAAAACGATTTCGCTTGGAGCAGAATGATGAACATACGCAAGGTCTTCTTGATACTCGCGCTCACTTTTGGCGGCTACGCCGTTGCAGACATTGTGACGGCGATTAATGCAGTCGAAACGGTAACATCAAATATCAGCGTTCCCACGTCACCAAATGGCCGATTGATGTTTCGTCCCTGCGGCGGCGAATGCGAGGAAAAATTCATAACAGTTCGGCTTACGCCGGAAACTACTTATGTTGTTGCTGGAGAAGCCGTTGATTTTCTCGGCTTCAGGCAAGCCTTCTATAATTTGCGACGAGGTAGCGATGGATATGCACTCGTCAGTTACGACACCAAATTGGAGACTGCTACAAATGTGCGGTTAGGATTTTAGTTATCTCTAATTAGTCGCTACTTATTGTGTGACCGACTGAGCGATGACGTCACGGATTGACACCAGAGGTTAGGACAAATGACCAGGTCCAGAAGACATGTCCCTTGGGCAAGCGCCGGAATAGCACTGACATTAATTGTCGGGTCACCGGTGATAGCAGACGATACTGAACTGTTGTTGGCGACGCCAAATTCAACCGGCGCCGATAAACCAAATATCCTTTTCATTCTGGATACGTCGGGCAGCATGACGACCATTGAATCCACCCAGGAACCGTATGACAAGAACCAGACATACTCTGGTTCCTGCCTTTCGAACAAGTTTTACTGGACCACGGGAAACAGCATACCGACCTGCGCCTCAAACGGACGGTATACAATCGACGTAGACCAGTTCCTGTGCGCCCAGGGCATTCTTCAGCTGAATGATGCGGGTTCTTACGCAGACACAATGGCGCAATACCGTGGCAGCAGGCGCAACCCCGACCGCTGGCGCGAAATCGATAACAGAAACAGCAGTCAACCTGTCGAATGCCGCGGCGACTCCGGCGTGCATGGCGCCTCTGCCGGAGTCGAGACATACGCTCAGATCGGCTCCAACGTGGCCATGTTCACCAGTGACAAGGATCGCGAGGTTGCCTGGGGCAGCAGCCCTACTGACCAGACCTATACGTTTTACAGCGCCAACTACCTCAATTGGTACCACAACTCGCCGGTTACCAGGATGTCGCGCAATGCCATTGTAAAAGCCGTGACAAAAAACGTACTTGGCTCAATAAACAACGTCAACGTTGGCTTCATGGAATTCAATAGTTCGGATGGCGGCACAATTACTCGCGCCGTTAAGGACCTTGACAGTTCGCGGAGTTCCGCGATCGCAAACATCGACGCGCTGCCTGCAAGCGGGTGGACACCGCTCTCGGAGACAATGTATGAGTCCGCCCTCTACTGGCAGGGCTTGCCCGTAAATTACGGCGAAAACAACCGGACGGATGGGGATTCGCTGAAATCTCAAAACCCGCGAATTTATAAAAATCCGGTCAATTATGCCTGCGCCAAGAACTATACGGTCTTGCTGACTGACGGTGAGCCGACGCAAGACACCGGCGCCTACAGCAAAGTGTCTGCACTCCCCGGGTTTACCTCGACACTGGGCCGAAGCACCTGCACGGGTGGCAACGCAGACGGCGCCTGCCTTGATGATATTGCCGAGTACCTGTCCAAATACGACATCAATCCGGGTATTCCGGGCAACCAAGGGGTCACCACCTATACCATCGGTTTCACGGTCGACCTGCCATTACTGAAGGAGACAGCTGAAAAGTCCGGCGGAGAGTACTATCTCGCTGAAGACGTGAAGACACTAACCACGGCATTGACGGAAATCGTCACCAGTATTTTTGACAAAGACATTTCATTTACTGCACCTGCGGTATCAGTAAATGCGTTTAACCGCACCCAGCATTTGAACGACATGTACATCTCCGTATTTCGCGCGACGACCAACGAGCACTGGCCGGGCAATATGAAGAAGTACTCTATCAATGGGGGCGTAATCCAAGATGCCAGGGGCAATCCGGCTGTCAATTCGCAAACCGGGTTTTTTGCAGACACTGCGCAGAACTACTGGACTATCGATGGCAAAGCCGATGGCGCGAATGTTAACTTGGGTGGCGCTGCAAACTTGCTTCCAGACCCGGCTACCAGGAGAGTTTACTCGAACCTCTCCGGAAACGATTTGACAGCAGCTTCGAATCAGATCTCATCAGGCAACGTTTTGGCGATGAGCCTGGATACGTATGGGCTGCTCGGCGCTACCGGTGAACCCGATGTCCGGGATCTCGTGGCGTGGATACGCGGCGTGGATGTACGGGATATTGACAACGATCCCAACACTTTCGTTCGCCGACAAATGGGCGACACGCTTCATTCCCAGCCCGCGTCGATTGTTTATGGCGGCGACGGAACTTATGCCGGTTCGGAAGTTGTTGTCTACGCCGCCACGAATGACGGCTTTCTGCATGCAATCGACGGACGATCCGGAGTCGAGCTCTGGTCATTCATACCGAGTGAATTCCTGCCGGATATGGTAGATCTGTTTGAAGATGAGTCGAGCAATTCCAAACACTATGGCGTGGATGGCGACATTATGCCGATAGTGGCCGATCGTAACCACAACGGCCGGATTGATGTGGGGACAGACTTTGTTTACCTGGTTTTCGGTCTTCGCCGGGGCGGGAATAACTACTATGCACTGGACGTCACTGATAAGAACGCGCCCAAACTGAAATGGGTGCGCACGTTCGACGGAATGGGGCAATCCTGGTCCACGCCAGTGGCTACGCGAATTGATATTCCTGGCTCGGGTCAGACCAGTGCGGACGACCTCGTGCTGGTCGTCGGCGGTGGCTACGATACCGTCCACGACCAGGCGGCGCATCCCCAGTCCGCTGACACCGAGGGCGCGAACATACTGATACTCGACGCCGAAACTGGCGTCGAATTGTGGCGCGCCGGGGCCGACAATGGCTCAGACCTGACATTACCTGACATGACCCGTTCGATTCCGAGCGCAGTTCGCCTGCTCGATATGTCCGGCGACGGTTTCGCCGACAGGATGTATGCCGCGGACCTCGGTGGCCAGATATGGAGATTCGATATCAACAGCGGCGCGAGTGCCGCAAACCTGGTGACTGGTGGCGTAATCGCACGCTTTGGTGCCGAGGGCACTGGCGCAGTAAGCGCAGAAAACACCAGGCGTTTTTTCTCGACTCCGGATGTCTCCATGGTAAATGACAAGGAAAACGATAACCGTTATCTGTCAATCAGCCTTGGAAGCGGCTACCGGGCACACCCGCTCGATAAA
>Ga0316195_10001265_pt1 | contig 11163 bp, 10 predicted proteins | sample Phised1_MG_FD_204937 | JGI IMG/M metagenome (GOLD analysis project Ga0316195, IMG submission 204937) | Coastal sediment microbial communities from Maine, United States - Phippsburg sediment 1 | ecosystem: Environmental > Aquatic > Marine > Coastal > Sediment | place: USA: Maine | collected... | reverse complement strand
CGGCAGTACTGCCATTTCTCAGAATTGGCGGCATGCGACTTTTCAACACGGAATCGTCCGACTTTTCGGAAAAGGCGCTACCGCGCGCTCGTCGTATCCTCAATCAACTGCTACTGATTTATGTTTTCATAACGATCCTGTGCACGATTGCCTATAGCCTCGCCGGCATGAACGTTTTCGACGCGATCAATCACGCGATGACAACGGTGTCTACAGGCGGCTTCTCAACGCACGATACCTCCATCGCATACTTCGATTCCGGGCCCATTGAACTGGTTGCCGCCATATTCATGCTGCTCGCGGCAGTGCCATTCATGCTGTATCTGCCGCTCATACTTGGACGCCGAAGCGGTCTGTTCAGCGACAGCCAGGTACAGAGCATGTTCGCGATCTACCTGGTCGTAGCCACGGTGTTGGCGATCTGGGTCATTCTCACTGATCAGGTCGACATGTTCTCGGCGTTTCGCGAATCGACCTTCAACGTGATATCGATCGGAACGACGACAGGTTTCGTGAGCACCGATTACGCTGCCTGGGGCAGTTTCGCCGCCATGACGTTTTTCTTCCTGACGTTTGTAGGCGGCTGCTCGGGGTCGACCAGCGGCGGCATAAAGATATTCCGTTTCAAGATTGCCGCAGTCATGTTTCACGAGACCCTGCAACGCCTGTTGCACCCCAACGCCGTGTTCGCGAGGTCGATGCAGGGTCGACCGCTGACCGATGAAATCGTCGCGTCAGTCATGGCATTTTCCCTGGCTTTCGCGTCGATCGTTGGTATTGCGGCCATGTTGCTGACAGCAGCCGGCAACGACGTGGTAACCAGTTTTAGTGCCGCGGCAACCACGATGGCGAATGTGGGCCCGGGTATCGGTGATGTCATTGGACCCACCGGAAATTTCGCCTCCCTGACGGATGAGTCGAAGTGGGTATTGTGCGGTACGATGCTGCTCGGTCGCTTGGAGATATTCACGATGCTGTTACTATTGACGCCAGACTTCTGGCGCGCTTGATTTTGGGGGCGCGATGGCAGACAAAGAACGCAACAATGATCACCCACCCATGGCGACACTCAACACGATGATCCTGCCGGGCGATAAGGCACCTCCACCCCGGGTCAGACTGATCACTATCCTGGTTGTCATTATCGTGGCAGTTCTTCTGATTCTCGCGGTAAGACCACCGAAACTCGAGGTCTATAAGACGTTTGACGAGTTGCAGTTCGCGGATCCGGCGCTGGCACGCTGCGTCAGGGAATCGGCAATCGCCAACAACTGGGACGATGTTGGTCATGCGCTGAAGCTGCGCTGTAACAATCCGTCGGGTGACGGCATCAGGAGTCTCGAAGGTATCGAGCACCTGGTAAGGCTGTCGGAGGTCAACCTGGCCTTTAACCATATTAGTGATGTCAGTCCACTGGCGGAACTGGCACATCTCGAAATCGTCGACGTCAGTCATAACAACATCTCGGAACTGCCTGTGTTTCGGTCCGCACCGATCCTCAGGCGCATCGAGCTTAATTTCAATCAGATCGACTCGCTTGACTGGCTGACAGCAGAGCACTTTTTGGTGCTTGAAAGCCTTTCCGTCGTACACAATCACATAACGGATATCGCTGAGATCCCTGCCCTGGACGGTATCAGCGAGTTGAGCCTCCGGGATAATCGCATCACGGATCTGGCGCCATTGTGGCAGTTGCAGGAACTTGTCATGCTTGATGTGGGCAAGAACCTTGTCGAGGATGTCTCAGGGATCGGGGCTCTTGAGAAACTGAGCCGACTATTCCTCGACCGAAACAACATCACGCATGTCGATGGCATGGAAACGCTGGCTGGCCTCGAGGAGCTTGATCTTTCCTATAATCGTCTGGAGTCAACCGCTCCGATCGCGACACTGGCCCGCTTGCGGCGCCTGAACCTGGCCCATACCGGAATAACGCAGCTCAGCGACATACTCTCGCTCGGCGATCTCGACCTGCTCAGGATTTCGGGTAATCCGGAGCTGACCTGTGACGAGATAGCCGCGGCAACCGCAGAATATGGCCCAACGGTTATTCGGTCAGACCAGCGGTGTCCCGAGTCAGGCTAACCTGCCGCCGGGTTGAGCGTAGCCGGCCGGCAGCGCGAGAAGATGTCCAGATCGGATTTGTAAGCCGCTGTCGAGATTCCGAGTAACCCTAACTCAGTGTGAAACAGGTTGTCGTGGGATACCGCTGCGGCGGTCGATCCATCGATACAGCTGAACATGCTCTGGCCTTGCATCGAGGTGTTGCCACCAAGCCAGATAACCATTGGGACCGTTGTTTGCTCGGCCGGCGCCAGGCCGTACGGCATCCCGTGCAAGTACAGGTTGTGTTCGCCAAGTGACTCGCCATGATCGGATATGTAGACCAGCGATGCTTCTAACCGGCCTGAGTGCGTTGCAAGCTCGTCAATTGCTTCGGCGATTACATAGTCGGTATATGCGATCGTGTTGTCATAGGAGTTTGATATTTCCTGCTGACTGCAGTCGCCGAAGTTGGGCGACCTGCAGTCCGGTTGAAACATACGAAACTCACTCGGGTAACGGCGAAAGTAGGCCGGGCCATGGCTGCCGAGCTGGTGCAGCACGACTAACGTATCTTTGCTTATTGTGGGCAATAATTGCCGTAGCTCCTCAATCAGGATTTCGTCGTAGCAGACGCCCTCCGGGCATATATCCGCAAGATCCCTGGCGTGCACATCCCGGCTGGCAACCCGCGCGCAGAGGCCTTTGCAACCATTGCCGTTATCGATCCAGACAACCTCATAACCTGCGCGGCTGGCGACATCCAGGAGGTTGTCCTCACTATTGCTCGAATCGCGGTCGAAATTGTTGCGTTCCTGAAGCGAAAACATGCAGGGTAATGACACAGCCGTCGCGGTGCCGCAGGATCCGGTCTCCAGAAACCTGATGTCATCTTTCTGCCCCAGCTTGGGGTTGGTATTCAGCGCATAGCCGTTCAGGCTGAAGTTCGAGGCGCGCGCAGTTTCGCCGACAATCAGGACATGGACGATCGGCTTGCGATGCTGTACTTCTGCATTTGCGTGCCTGGCATCGAGCGCCACCTGATGATACTCGCGCGGGGTTTCAAGGCGATCCCTGATCGAGACATACGTGGCTGAGACAACGTTCACGGGGGTGATCATGTGACGAAGCTCATGGTGGTTCCTGGCGACCGAATATATCTCCTTCTGATTGGCAAGCAGCGGCCCGACGATAAGAGCCAGCGCGACAATGAGGCCAATCGATCGGTGCAGCACCGCGACGGGCAAGCGACGCGGTCCGAACGGGTACCACCAGATCAATATTGCGGGCAGCACCCCGAAGAGAGTGATCACGATCAGCAATGACCGATTGACCAGTTCGAACGCTTCGGCGCGGTCGGTCTCAATGACATTTGTCAGCATCCCCGGGTCAAACAGGGTGCCATAGCGATACGTGAAATAACTCGCGCTTGCGGCGATAACGAGGGCCAGCCCAAGCACAACCCGGCTGGCGCGGCCGAACGCCAGAAGCATCAGCACAAGGCTGATCAGGCCAACGGTCAGCAACAGGAAGCTGGCAAAATATCCGAGGATCGGCAGCATGCCAATCGGCTGATTTGCGGCGATTACCTGCCAGTATCCTGTATTGCAGGCCAGGGCGATCCAGATACTAACGAGGAATATCAGGGTTTCGGGGGTTTTCAGGAAGCGACGCACAGCCAATTGCTCCGTTGGAGAGACTAATAATTCTACGCCTCCGAGCTTAAGGAAAGCTTAAGAAATGAGCCTGCGCGTCAGAACTCGAATTCGATGTTGGCCTTCAGAATATGATCAGGACTGCGTTCAGTAATTCCGGCAAACAGCCCCAGGTCCCAGCGTAGTTTGCGGCCGCCTGAGACGCGCATCAGCCCGCCGATTGTCGGCCCGATGGCCGTCGTATCCTGCCCTACATGTACCTCCAGAGAAGGCTCGAAGGTCTCCTTCATGCGATAGCGCATCTGCATCCGCAGGATCGACTCGAACTCGTTTTTTATGCGTTCGCCGCCTTCGTAGATGAGGCCGAAATTTGCGGTAACGGTGGTTCGTCCAAAGTCGCGTGCCGCCAGTAGCGTCGCCGCAAACTCCCAGGCATTCGCGTTGATTTCGCGCTCCAGTTCGAAGAGCAGCCCCCAATCGACTGCGTACTCCCCCTGCTCGGTCAGCTGCCACTGTGCTTCCAGCTCATAGGCATCGACGGAGAGGCTTTCACCGGATCCTTTCTTCGCAATCGCGTAGAACTCGACCGCCCAGCGGTCGGTCAGTGATCGACCCACGCCAATAGACTGCTTCTGAATGTCCGGATCCCTTTCGGAGTCCTGGCTGACGAAACGCCACTCGATCTCGGTCTCGAGGGGTTGCACATAGGGGTCGTAAATCTTGCTGACGACAATCCCGTCGGCAACCGCGGTATTAAAAGGCAGCGCGGCGAGCATAAGGGCGACCGTTATCAAGCCAGGTTTGACAGGTATCTGCATGCTGCCCACTCCTATTCGTCCATTGCTGGCTGGCTGCGGAACTTGCCGGCGAAAAAGGCCGTCGCAACGATCAGCATGCTGCCCAGGTAGGCCAATACTTCGATACCCGATGGGGAAGCCTCATAGCCGACAAGTGCATAGAGTAGCTGGCCCGTCAATGACTGTTCTGAAAGGATGCCAGACGTATCCCATACCGGGCTGCCTGCCTGGATCCAGTCTGCCTGGATCAGCAGGCGAGTCGCCTGCGAAGCCATGCCTGCTGCGATCAGGTGGATTAGCACTACGGACGTCGGCAGCGCCCACCGGACTGGTTGGGCCAGCAACAGGTAGTAGATCAACACGCCCACGCTGAAACCGATACAGGCGCCGATGACAGAGCCTAGTGCAACCGCGGAGAAAAAGTCGGACACATCCCAGAATCCGGAAACATAGACCAGGATTTCGGCTCCCTCACGCGTTATCGCCAACGTAACCGTGAGCGCCATAAGCGTAATGATACTTGTTGATGCCGATTTCAGGATGTTCGCGCGTCCTGGAATGTGAAACGCAACGGCGGCGAGCGATACAAACGCGCCATACTGCAGTATCGCGTTACACACCTCCTGGCCAACGCCGTCAAACAAATCGGACACGGGCTCCAGAAGGAAACCGTAAGATACCGCCCCGATCGCCCCGACCGCGAGGGCGGCGATCGCCCAGCGATTTCGGGTATGCAGGAATCGGGCGCTCGCGAGAAAAACGCTCATGAGGAGCGCAGCTTCGAGCACTTCGCGCAATATAATTACAACACTATTTAGCAGCATTGGCGTCCGCTACAACCAGGATCGTGCCAAGTGCGGTCTGCGGGTTGAACTCCCCAAAGAACGGATATTCACCCGGTGCCAGCGGCCCGACAAATACGATGGCTTTGCGGCCGCCCAGGATCACTTTCTCTCGGTTTAGCTCGTAACTTTCAAATTCTTCCGGCGTCTCATCGCGATTGTAGATCACGAGTTTCACCTTGACGCCGGCCGGGATGGTCAAGGTATCGGGCAGGAACAGGTGATTGCGAATTTCAATCTCGAACTCGGGCGTCGCCGCATACGAGGGCGCTGCCAGCAGTATCAGGAAGGCAAGCATTGACCGCCTGAATTGCATCATGCGTATAGCCTTTCTCATCTGCGATTCCCCTCTGTCCCCATGAAAACATGCAGGTCCGCCGGAAAAAAAACACTGACGGTTAGCCCGGGGCCGTCCTCATTATTCTGCAGGCTGATGTTGGCGTGATGAAGGCTCGCAATGTGCTTTACGATCGAGAGTCCGAGCCCGCAGCCATCCACAGCGCTTGTGTGCCGGTCGCCGCCGACGCGCCGGAATCGATCGAAGACCTGGTTAATCTCGGTCAGTGGAATCCCCGGCCCGGTGTCCTTGACCCCCAGCCATATGCCGAGCTCTTCCTTGTCTACGCTCACGGTAATCGTCGCTCCCTCAGGTGAGTATTTGCTGGCGTTCTGGATCAGGTTTGCCAGCATTATCCGCAGCGAATCCTCATCGCCAATAATCGTTTGCGACGTGCCGCTGAGTGCAATCGTCTGGTCTCTTGCGTCTATATCCGAATACAGCTCCGCAATCACCGAGCGGGCCAGGTCGCTCAGGTTAATCGACCGCATAGAGGCCTGGTAGTGCTCTGGTGAAGTGCGGTACAGGACCATGATCTGCTCGATCAGGTGGCCAAGTCGACCCAGATCGCGGTCGAGCACGCGCAGGTCCTCGTTGTTGTCGGGGAATTGCTGTCGCAGGTTATGCACGTGAACCTTAAGTGCGCTGATCGGCGTCCTTAGCTCATGCGCCGCGTCTGAGGAAAAGCGTCGCTCCCGTTTGATCGACTCATCCAGGCGATGCAACAATCCGTTAATGGCATCGACTACGGGAACGAGTTCGACAGGGGGATTGGCAGTACCAAGACGAGTCAGGTCGTCGGCCCGCTTTTCACGCAATTCTTTCGCGAGCTTGCCGACGAGCGACAAACCGTTTCCAACAACCAGCCAGACAATCGCCGCAATTAATGGCAGGCTAATAATAATCGGCAACAACGCCCGCAGAATGATTTCATCGGCGAAATCAATACGGATGTCGATGCGCTCTGCCACCATTAGCCAGAGGGATGCGTTCGCATCGAACTGACTCAGGACTCGCCAGCGGTATCCCTCGAAATTCTCGTCCCGATAACCCTCTTCCAGCTCGGTGATGGGGTTCTGGCTACTGTTCTCCGAGCGCTGCACGAGTTTCTGGTCGGCGGTCCAGATTTGAAATGCCAGTCTTTCCGATGGCGGAAGAGACACTCTGCTGGTGCCAGGCCGCATCGTCTGCATGATGGCCGCGGTGTCAGCAAGTTGATTGTCGAGCAACGCCTCGGTCTCGGCCATGCTGCTCTTGTACCCGTATACCGCTGCAACAAAATTGCCGAGCGTCACCGCAGCGAGCAGCGACATGATCAGGTAGAAGCGAATGGACTTCACGGTTTCCTGACGGTGTAGCCGACGCCGCGAACGGTCTTGATGAAATCGCTGCCGAATTTCTTACGCAGGTGATGAACGTGCACTTCAAGCGCGTTGCTGGATACTTCCTCTCCCCAGGCATAGAGGCGCGACTCGAGTTGCTCGCGGGTCTGGACCTTGCCGCTATTTTCGACCAATGATTTCAACACGGTGTATTCGCGTCTCGCGAGTTCGACCGGTTCGCCTTTATAGAACGCCTGTCGAGCGATGGTGTCGAGCGCCACATCGCCGACCTGTATGCGCGAATCGATTGTGGTGCTAAGTCTTCGTTCGATGACGCGCAGGCGGGCGATGAGCTCTGGAATCTCGAACGGCTTTGGCAGGTAGTCATCGGCGCCGGCGTCGAGGCCCGAAACGCGCGCATCGATACTGGATCTGGCCGTCAGGACAAGGACGGGAACAGACGATCCTGAACTACGGATCTTCCTGAGAACATCGAGCCCGTCCATGTCGGGCAGGCCGAGGTCGAGAACGACCATGTCGGGTGGGTCCACGCTGATCGTATGTAACGCAGCCTTGCCCTCGGCGACATGATTCGCGATAAAGCCCTCACTACGGAGGGCTTTGCACAATCCGGTGGCGAGTGACCGGTCGTCTTCGACGAGGAGTATCTGCATAGTTCACTTTCTTGTTCACGGCGACCAGCCCGCATCTCACGACCTGGAGTTCTGCAATTTCTTGCGTACATCAGCCAGTGCCGCACTGATTTCCTGCTGGCGCCCGGAGTCCGCTACGGGCCGGTCTGCCCTGGGTGCTGCGTTCTGGGCTTTCAGAAGGTACTCTTCAGCGCTCTCGAAATCCTTCTTCTCACGCAGATAGTCCGCATAGAAGTAGTTGGGGTCAATCCCGTTCGGATTCATCTCAAGCGCTCTCTTGAGAAATTGTACGGCTTTCTTGTCGTTGCCAAAACCCAGCGGCCAGCCCGGTACCTTGAAGTAGAGCGTGCCGAGACTTGCATAGGCCGAGCCGTTCAGCGCGCGATCGTCGATTTCGAGCGACGCCTCGAGGCTTTGCTTCGCCTGTTTGGCATAGGAAAGAGCGCCCACTCCGCCCTTCACGCCGGCGAAGGCGGACTTGATAATGCCATTCCAGACCAGGATCTCGGCCGAACCGGCATTCTCGGCAACCGCCTTATCGGCACGCTCGATGAGTGCTTCGTAAGCCTTGATTTGTGCATCGCCCGTCAGCTGGTAGTTCGCGATGGCCCAGTCCGCCTGCAATCCTGCGACGATGTCGCCAGGCACTTCTGCAAACGTTACCGCCGGTAACAGCAACACAAGGAAAGCCAGTTTCTTCAATATATTCGTGTTCATAATTTTGTCCTGTTTTCAGAGTTCATGTTTCGCAAAGCGCCGTATCACCGGCAACTGCTTGCGCAGGCTGCTGTCCACCAATGCTGGAAGCAACGCGTTAATTTTTACAAAGATCTTCTCCGGCCAGCCCATGTACCGGTCGAGCGGTGAGCGCTTGCCAATGACCCGCATCACCTCGTCTGCCACGACGGAGGGCTTGTCCATGGTGGTGCCCAGTTCGTTGTTCATGGCCACGATTTTCTGGCTGTTGAGATCGGTCTCGGTGGCGCGAGGAGCAATGTAAGAGACCTGTACGCCCGAATCCGCAAGCTCGCGTCGCAGAGATTCAGTGAACCCGCGTAGCCCGAATTTGCTGGCGCAATACGCGCTGAAGCCGGGGTAGCCGATGCTGCCAAAGGTTGAGCCAATGTTGATGATCTGGGTCTTCCCGCGGCCGAGAAGCAGCGGCAGCAGGTCCTGGCAAATCAACATGGGGCTGATGAGGTTGATGTTGATCGTGTCGGCAACGGCGGATTGCGACTGCTCTTCGAACAGGCCGAACTCGTTGACCCCGGCACAGTTGATCAGCACGCTGATCCCGTCCGATCCAAGTGATTCGCAATACTCCCGCAGGTGGCATCGCCCGTTCTCTGTGCCGAGGTCGGCGATGACCGCCACGTGAGCGTCGTTGCCAAGATCATGAATCAGCGAGTCAAGTTTCTCACGGTGTCGGCCAACGAGGATCAGGCTCGCGCCCGCCGCGCTGAGTTTCTCGGCGGTGGCCCGTCCAATCCCGCCGCTGGCGCCGGTCAGGACGACCGTCATGTTCTGGAGATCGGTCATGGTCTCAGGCCGCCTGCGAAAGGCCGGTTCCGATTGAGCGAAAGATCCCGGCGTACAGTCGATAGAACATCCGGGCGCTGTGAACAATCTGCTCCTGGTCGTGCACATCGTCGATCCGGTTCATCAGGCCTTCGAAGAACTTGATGTGATCCTGGTCGAGAGAGCCGTGCGAGCGCAGGTAGGTAAACGCACGAGCAGGAAGATCGAGTGCTTTCTGGATCGCGTCTGCAGCCTTGTCGGCGGTCGTAACGCTGGTTCCCTCGAGGACCAGGACCATGCCGAAGAAGCCGACAGGGTTAACGCGGTGAATCGTGTCGTAGGCGTAAGCGACCATCAGCTCAGTAGCCGCAGAGGGACGCGATGCACGGACAGCCTCCTTGTCGAACCCGCAGGCAGCGATGTCATTGAGTATCCACTCCTGGTGACCGAGTTCTTCCTCGATGTACTCGGCAACCGCTTCGCGCAGCCATTCCTTGTCTTCGGGCAAACGTGCACCGACAGCCATGAGCAGAGGGACCGTGTGTTTGACGTGGTGATAGGCCTGCGACAGAAATTCCACATAGTCCTCAAGCGTGATGTCGCCGCTCATGCAACGGTTGATGATTGGCGATGTAAGCAGATAATTGCGATCGTCCGTTGTCGCGTTCTGCAGTTGATCGTGGAAATTCATAGACCAGATACCTCTTTGCGAATGGTGTACATGTCGTCAATGACATGACGGTAGGTTTGTTCGATCTCGGCGCGCTTCAGCCTGCCGTTTTCGGTGAGTAAATCGTCGTTCACGCCGAGCGCGCGAGGCAGTCGAAACCAGTCGCCGATGCGCGCATAGTCGGGGAGGCGCAGATTGACCGTGTTGATCCAGCTCGCGATGTCCGCGTCGCTGCACAGGGTGTCGCGCGGGGCAACCAGGGCCACACAGAACGGACGGTCATCGCCAAGGACCACAGCCTGATCAAGAATCAGCCCGGCAAGCAGTTCGCTCTCGACCCATTCCGGGGAAAGGTTGCGGCCGAAGCTCGTGATCAGCTGATGTTTGCGGCGCCCGCTGACGTGAACAAATCCGTCCGCATCAATGTGTCCTATGTCGCCCGTACGTACTTCGTCGGTACCCCAGGTGTCGGGCTGGTTGACGTAACCAAGGAAGCTGCTGCCGCGCACGACAATTTCGTCATCTTCGATGCTCACAGCCACATGCGATAGCGGCAGGCCCGCAGCGCCGACCCGATCGGCGCCCGGTGCATTCAGGCAGACGACCGACGAACATTCCGAGAGGCCGTAGCCCTCGTAGGCGGGAATCCCGGTGGCGCGTGCGCGTCGCAGCAAATCAGACGCTACCTTGCCTCCGCCTACAGCGACGAATTGCAAAGATGATGGCACCGGCCAGCCAGCTTCGGCAGCCAGGGTCATGGCGCGCAGCATCTCCGGAACAAGGATCAGGCTGTCAGGCTGATGCTGACTGATGCAGGTGAGCCATTGATTGACGTCGAGGCCGGACGAACCGGTCAGGCCGACTTCCGCAAGTGTGGGGACGACAACGGTTCCACCAGACATCAGCGGCGCATAGACACCGGCAAGGTTTTCGAGCAGCGTGCTCAGCGGCAGGACGCAGAGATGCTTCGGTGCTTCCAGCCCGATGGTTGTAACCAGCGATGCCGCCAGTGCGAGTTGCTGTGAAGAAGACAGGCACACGCCTTTCGGTGTGCCCGTCGTGCCGGAAGTGAATGTGATTTTCTGCGTGCCGGGGGGTAAGGCGTGCGACGTCGCCGGCTGCAATTGATAGATGCGATCGGCAACGGCGGGAAGGGGACCGACGGCAGGAGCGAGTTTTGCACCGGGGACTATTGTCTCCAGGTCACGATCTGAAATGACGGTATCGATACTGCTCGCATCGAGGGTATGGCGTATTTGTTCGGCAGAGAAAAACAGCGGCAAGGGAACAATCGTCAGGCCCGCAACCTGGCAGGCGAGGTCGGCA
>Ga0316195_10001264_pt1 | contig 11165 bp, 7 predicted proteins | sample Phised1_MG_FD_204937 | JGI IMG/M metagenome (GOLD analysis project Ga0316195, IMG submission 204937) | Coastal sediment microbial communities from Maine, United States - Phippsburg sediment 1 | ecosystem: Environmental > Aquatic > Marine > Coastal > Sediment | place: USA: Maine | collected... | reverse complement strand
ACGGGACATGCCGGATATCAGCTCCGACAGCGGCTTGCCAGTTCGCTTCATGATGGCAAGAATTTGCAGGGCGGTAACCAGCCCATCGCCGGTTGTGGTCTTGTCCAGGCAGATCATGTGCCCGGACGTTTCGCCACCGATCATTCCACCGGTCTGTCGCAGGGTTTCAAGTACATAGCGGTCCCCGACCGCGGCGCGCCGGAATTCAATCTCGTGGCGCTGCAGTGCATGCTCAAGGCCAAGGTTACTCATGACAGTGCCAACAACCGGACCTCGCAGAGCACCGTCAGCCTTGCACGCAACGGCCAGTACATACAACAGAGGGTCACCATCTACGATGGCACCGGTTTCATCAACCATCACCACCCGGTCTCCGTCCCCGTCCAGGGCGATTCCCACCGCGGCATCGACAGCAACTACCGTCTTGCGCAGCAGTTCGGGGTAGGTCGAGCCGCAGCCCTTGTTGATGTTGCGCCCATTCGGAGAACACCCCAGGGTAATGACGTCGGCACCCAATTCATTCAGCGTGCGCGGCCCGACCTTGTATCCGGCGCCGTTCGCGCCATCAAAAACGACCTTGACCCCGACCAGATCCAGATCGGCAGGAAATGTCGAGCGACAGAATTCCTCGTAACGGGCGCCCGCGGTATCGATTCGCGTTGCACGCCCAAGCTTGCTTGACTCCCTGGTAATTGCCGGATTTTCAAGCAATTGCTCAATCTCAATCTCGACTTCGTCGGACAACTTCGCGCCAGCGCTGTCAAAAAATTTAATACCATTGTCGAAGTACGGGTTGTGTGACGCACTGATGACCACCCCCAGATCGGCCTGAAAAGCCTGCGTCAGATTTGCTATGCCAGGCGTCGGTAACGGACCTAGCAAGAGCACATCAGCGCCGGCCGCGACGAAACCGGCCTCCAGGGCCGACTCAAACATATAGCCCGACAAGCGGGTGTCCTTGCCAATCAGCACAGTACCACCCTCCGGCACAAGTACCTGGGCGGCGGCGCTCGCGAGCCGCAATGCAAATTCTGCGCTCATGGGTTCGTCGCCAACTGTGCCCCTTACGCCGTCTGTACCGAAGTATTTCCTGCTCATCTGATTTATCCAGCCTGTTTGATCGCGATTGCGACTTTTAATGCGTCTACTGTGCCGGCAACGTCATGCGTACGCACGATATGCGCGCCCCGCTCCACCGCTGCCAACGCTGCAGCAATACCGGCCGCTGCCCGCTGGTCGACCGGCTTTGCGGTGAGATTGCCGAGCCATTGTTTGCGCGACAAGCCTACCAGTATTGGCAGACCCAATTCTGCGAATTGCTCGAGATTCGACAGAATCTGCAGGTTATGCCGATCGTTCTTGCCAAAACCGAATCCGGGATCAACAACCAACCTGTCCCTGCTGATTCCAGCCGCGGAGCAGGTCAAGACACGCTCAAACAAAAAATCAATGACGTCCTGCGGCAGCTTTTTGTAGCGCGGCGCCACCTGCATCGTATCCGGCGCTCCCTGCATGTGCATCAGGCAAACCGCCACGTCCGAACGGGCGAGCACATCCAGCGCTCCGTCCCGCCGCAGGGCGTAAATGTCATTGATCATGGCGGCGCCGGCACTAACGGCGTGCTGCATGACAACCGGCTTGCTGGTGTCTACGGAAATCGCAACATCGAATCGGTCAGCAACGCCCTCAATGATCGGCAATACCCGATCCAGTTCTTCCTGCACCGCAATTTCAGTGGCGCCGGGCCGACTTGACTCGCCGCCAATATCGATAATATCCGCACCCTGCTGGCAAAGTTGCGCGGCACGCTGCAATGCTTGCTCCAGTGAGAGAAAATCTCCGCCATCCGAAAAAGAATCCGGCGTCACGTTAAGAATTCCCATGACCCTCGGTTGTTCGAGAGACAGGATTCTTTGGCCGAGTCGAAGTTGCATAACTGTTCGTCAAAAATCCCGGTGCCGCAAAGCAAAACGGCAGCACTGAGGCTGCCGTCTTGGTAAAGCTGCTGCCCTTCTAGTGCTCAGACGCCGGGCCGCCAATCGGCGTTACCGTGTCAGCCTTCTTTTCCTTTTTCCTGGGCGGGGGCGAATCGTCCGGATCTTCCCAGCCTTCCGGCGGCTGCGGGTCGCGGCCGTCCATTATGTCCTTTACCTGCGACATATCGATGGTTTCGTATTTCATCAACGCCTTCGCCATCGCATGCAACTGTTGCTCATTTTGCTTCAGCAACGCCGCGGCGCGGCTGTAGTTTCGGTCGATAATCTGCCGAACCTCTTCGTCGATGGTGTGCACGGTTACGTCAGAAACCTGCTTGTGCTGTGTCACCGAGCGACCAAGAAATACCTCGCCGTCATCCTCGCTGTACGTAAGTGGCCCGAGCTTTTCGGAAAGCCCCCACTTCGTCACCATGTTACGCGCGATCTCTGTGGCTCTCTCAATATCGTTGGACGCGCCAGTGGTCACATGATCCGCACCCAAAGTCATTTCCTCAGCGATGCGGCCGCCAAACAGCGTTGAAATAGTGCTCTCAAGCGCCGATTTGGAAACGCTGTACTTGTCTTCTTCCGGCAAATACATCGTCACTCCAAGCGCCCTGCCTCGCGGAATAATCGTGACTTTGTAGACCGGATCGTGATCCGGAACGCAGTAGCCTACGATGGCATGGCCCGCTTCATGATACGCCGTGTTGAGCTTCTCTTTTTCGCTCATCACCATGGAACGCCGTTCCGCGCCCATCATGATCTTGTCCTTGGCCTTTTCGAATTCTTCCATGCTTACAACACGCTTGTTGGAACGGGCAGCAAACAAGGCAGCCTCGTTAACCAGGTTTGCGAGATCTGCGCCCGAGAATCCGGGTGTGCCGCGCGCAATGACGCTCGGCACGACGTCGTCGTCCAGTGGCACTTTGCGCATGTGAACCTTCAAAATCATCTCGCGACCACGAATATCGGGCAGCGGCACCACAACCTGGCGATCGAATCGGCCCGGCCGGAGCAGTGCCGGGTCAAGAACGTCAGGCCGGTTGGTTGCGGCAATGACAATGATGCCTTCGCTGCCTTCAAACCCATCCATCTCTACCAGCATCTGGTTAAGCGTCTGTTCGCGCTCGTCGTGACCGCCACCGAGTCCTGCGCCGCGGTGCCGACCGACCGCGTCAAGCTCATCGATAAAAATGATGCAGGGTGCCTGTTTCTTGGCCTGGTCAAACATGTCACGCACTCGCGACGCGCCGACACCGACGAACATCTCGACGAAGTCCGAACCGGAAATTGTGAAGAATGGCACCTTTGCTTCGCCGGCAATTGCCTTGGCCAGCAGTGTCTTACCCGTACCGGGCGGACCGACCATCAATACGCCCTTCGGAATTTTGCCACCCAGTCTCTGGAATTTGCTGGGATCCCTTAAGAATTCGACGATTTCACTGACTTCTGCCTTGGCCTCTTCGACACCTGCCACATCGGCAAACGACACACCGACCTGGTCTTCGCCCAGCAGTCTTGCTTTACTCTTGCCGAAAGACATGGCTCCGCGGCCACCGCCACCGCCTTGCATCTGCCGCATGAAATAGATCCATACGCCGATCAGTAACAATATGGGAAAAGAACTGATCAGCAGTTGGCCAATGAGGCTCTGTGATTCCGGCTCCTGCGCCGTGAAGGTCACGCCGTTTTCTTCCAGGATACCAATTAGCGTGTTGTTGTCGGTTTCCGGACTGATGGTGTAGTACTGGAGCGGCGGGCGGCTGCCATAATTGACGCGATCGCCGACAAACTCGACGCGCTGCACCTTGCCATCCCGAACGTCCTTGAGGAACTCGGAGTAATCGGTGGCCTTGGCGGCCTGACCGGTCGCCGTGCTGAGACCCTGCACAACCGAGAGCAGCACAACAATTATGACAATAAAGACCAGTATATTTTTCGTCAGATCATTCACGCATCAAGTTCCATTCTGCCTGCAGCATTTAGACTGCGTCTAAGTCTTAGACACTACTATAGTTGATAGTTTCTCGCTACCAGATAGATCTCACTGCTACCGGGCCGCGAAGCCTTTGGTTTCAACACCTTGACCTTCCCAAATGACATCCGGGCGGCCGCAATAAACGCATCCGTACCTTCACCCTGAAAAAGCTTGCATACGAAGCTACCGTTGCGAGCCAGGTTCTGAACGGCGAAATCCATCGCCAATTCTGCAAGATACATGGATCTTGGCTGGTCTACAGCCTTGTTGCCGCTGATATTGGGTGCCATATCGCTAATTACAAGATCGGCTCGATCCTCGCCAAGCAGGTCCGCCAGCCGGGTCAGAGCCTCATCTTCCGTAAAATCACCCTGGATAAACTCCACGCCCGGCACGGCATCCATGGCCAGTATGTCCAACGCAATCACCCTCCCGCGCCCCTTGAGACTGGTGCTGACAAACTGGCTCCAGCCACCGGGTGCGGAGCCCAGGTCGATGCATAGCATGCCGGATTTGAGCAGTCTTTCCTTCTCGACTATCTCTTTTAGCTTGAATACCGCACGCGAGCGCCAGCCCTCTTTGCGCGCCAGCTGCACGAAAGGATCCTTCTCCTGGCGCTGCCGCCAAGAGCCGCTACTTCTCCTCGGCTTACTCATATACTGTTGCTACACTAGCGGCATGAGTCTTACCGAACCACAGAAAAAATTCCTGCGCGGCCTTGGCCACCAGCTGAAACCTGTCGTAATGATTGGTGACGCCGGCCTTTCCGAAGCTGTATTGAAAGAGTTCGCAACGACAATCGCACATCACGAATTGATCAAGGTTCGCATACGCGCCGGCGATCGAAATGCGCGCGACAAGATCATTGAGACCCTTTGCGACAAGGGAGACGCCGAGTTCGTCGCACGTATCGGTAACGTCGTCCTCGTGTACCGGCGCAATGTAGACAAGCCAGGAATCCCCTTGCCTATGATCTGACGCCACGCTGGGCATGGCATCACACGTATCGGACTTCGAGAATCTCGTAGGATTTATCACCGCCAGGCGCGGAAAAGCTGATTTCGTCGCCCTCATTCTTACCGATCAGTGCCCGGGCGATCGGCGACGTATAAGACAGCAGTCCGGCGCTGATGTTTGCCTCGTCCTCGCCGACAATCTTGTACGTTTTCTCGGAATCGGTTTCCACCTCGAGTATCTGCACGGTAGAGCCGAAAATGACCTTGCCCCTGGCATCCACTTCCGTGACGTCAATAATCTGTAAATGCGAAAGCTTGCCCTCGATCTCTTTAATTCGACCTTCAATAAAACCCTGTTGCTCTTTGGCGGCGTGGTATTCCGCGTTTTCCTTGAGGTCACCGTGCGCACGAGCTTCCGCGATTGCCTGAATAACGCGTGGCCTATCCGTTGACTTCAAGCTCTGCAATTCCTCGCGCAGCAACTCCGCACCACGAACTGTTACTGGCACTTTGCTCATGCCGCCACCTCCTTATGCAAATCCTGCAATCGATTCACATCGCTGTCGTCGAGATGCTCCAACGCATTACATGTCGCTATCGCAGCACCAAGGGTTGTGTAATAAGTCACGCTGGTTCGAACCGCCTCTGCCCGAATGGACGCCGACTCACGAATTGCCTGCTTGCCTTCTGTGGTATTCACTATCAGCGATATTTCGCCATTCTTGATCATATCAACGATGTGGGGTCTCCCCTCGCGGACCTTGTTGGCTCGCAAACACTCAACGCCGGCTTCGCCAAGAAATTTCGCAGTGCCATCGGTGGCCACAATCTTGAAGCCACGTTTCAACAGGACATTTGCAAGTTCGACGCAGCCGTTTTTGTCACGATCCCGAACACTTAGCAATGCATTACCGCCGGTCGGCAACACCACGCCGGATGCAAGCTGGGCTTTGGCATAAGCTTCCCCAAACGATCGTCCTATACCCATGACCTCACCGGTCGATTTCATTTCCGGCCCCAGGATTGGATCTGCGCCCTGGAACTTGATAAACGGAAATACAGCTTCCTTGACTGAAAAATAGACGGGAATCCTCTGATTCACAAACCCTTGTTCTTCGAGCGACTGGCCAACCATTACCCGTGCGGCTACCTTGGCCAGCGGAATTCCGGTGGCCTTGGAGACAAATGGCACGGTGCGGGATGCGCGAGGATTGACCTCAAGCAGGTAAACGACGTCGTTCTGGATCGCAAACTGAATATTCATCAGTCCAATGACGTTTAAACCTTTTGCCAGCCTCTCCGTCTGCTCGACTAGTGTCTCCTGGACTTCCTTGCTGAGGCTGAAAGGCGGGATCGAGCAACCAGAATCGCCGGAGTGCACGCCCGCCTGCTCAATATGCTCCATGATGCCACCGATCAGAACCCGTTCGCCGTCGCATATGGCGTCAACGTCAACCTCAGTCGCCAGATCCAGGAAACGGTCCAGCAGGACCGGACTGTCATTCGATACCCCGATAGCAGCACCCATATACGAAGCCAGGTCGTCTTCCCCGTGGACGATCTCCATTGCGCGTCCGCCCAGCACGTAAGACGGCCGTACGACCAGGGGGTAGCCAACGTCGGCCCCCATCGACAACGCCTCCTCCTGGTTTCGCGCGGTGCGATTGGGCGGTTGCTTCAGTTTCAGGGTCTCGACGATTTTCTGAAACCGTTCGCGATCCTCCGCGAGGTCGATTGAGTCCGGCGAAGTTCCAATGATCGGGGCCCCTGCCGCCTCGAGCGCGCGGGCGAGCTTCAGCGGCGTCTGGCCGCCGAACTGCACGATGACACCGGTTGGCTTTTCAGAATCGATTATTTCCATGACGTCTTCAAATGTCAGGGATTCGAAATACAAGCGATCCGAGGTGTCGAAATCCGTGGAAACAGTTTCCGGGTTGCAGTTGACCATGATGGTTTCGTAACCCGCGTCTCGAAGCGCAAGCGCGGCGTGCACGCAACAGTAGTCGAATTCAATACCCTGCCCGATCCTGTTGGGACCACCACCAAGAATCATTATCTTCGGCTTGTCGCCGGGGTTAGCCTCGCATTCCTCTTCATAAGTGGAATACATGTAGGCCGTGGTTGTCGAAAACTCTGCGGCGCAGGTGTCGACGCGCTTGAATACCGGCCGAATTCCCGCATCGATCCTGCGTTTGCGAATAAGCTTTTCGTCCTTGCGCAAAAGTGCCGCCAACCGCGCGTCACCAAAACCCTTGCGCTTCAGTTCCCGTATTCGGGGAGAACTGAGGCCGGCCAGGCCGTCCTTGCGAATCTGCTTTTCCTCTTTAACCAGGTCCGCGATCTGCACCAGGAACCACCTGTCGATCCCTGTCAGTTCGTTGACCTCGTCAATTTCAAAATCGTGCCGGAACGCGTCAGCAACGAAAAACAGCCTGTCGCTGCGTGGGTGCCGCAGTTCCTGGCAAAGACGATCCCGGTCTTCATCGTCTGCCAGCGCACCGAATTTTTCGTCGAGTCCGTCGACGCCCGTTTCAAGGCCTCGCAGTGCTTTCTGCAGTGATTCCTGGAAAGTCCGGCCGATCGCCATGACTTCGCCCACCGACTTCATTTGCGTCGTGAGCTTTTCGTTGGATCCGGGAAACTTCTCAAAGGTAAATCGAGGAATCTTCGTAACGACGTAGTCAATTGAAGGTTCAAACGAAGCGGGCGTGGCGCCCCCGGTTATCTCGTTCTTCAGCTCATCAAGCGTGTAGCCGATTGCGAGCTTGGCCGCCACTTTGGCGATCGGAAAACCGGTTGCTTTCGATGCCAGTGCCGACGATCTCGACACCCGCGGATTCATTTCGATGACAAGCAGCCGACCATCTTCCGGGTTCACGGCAAACTGAACGTTTGAGCCCCCGGTTTCGACCCCAATCTTGCGCAGTACATCGATCGATGCATTGCGCATGCGCTGATATTCTTTATCGGTAAGGGTTTGTGCCGGCGCGACCGTAATGGAGTCCCCGGTGTGCACTCCCATCGGATCCAGGTTCTCGATCGAACAGACGATGATGCAGTTGTCCTTCTTGTCCCTGACAACCTCCATCTCGAATTCTTTCCAGCCGATCACCGACTCTTCCAGCAATACTTCGGTGGTCGGCGACATTTCGAGACCGTGGGACACGATGCTCTGGAATTCTTCGTGATTGTAGGCAATGCCGCCACCGGTCCCGCCCATCGTAAAGGACGGTCGAATGATGGTTGGATAACCAACTTCCGCCTGTTTCTCCAGCGCCTCCTCAAGAGAGTGAGCGATTTCGGCTTTCGGGCTCTCGAGACCGATTTCGGTCATGGCTTTCCGAAACAGTTCGCGGTCTTCCGCCATGTCGATTGCTTCGCGCGATGCCGCAATCAGCTCAACCCGGTATTTTTCAAGAACCCCCTCTCGTACCAGGTCCAACGCGCAATTGAGCGCCGTCTGGCCGCCCATGGTTGGCAACAAGGCATCCGGACGTTCCTTGGCAATGACGCGTTCCAGTGCGGTCCAGTGCACGGGCTCGATGTAGACGGCGTCCGCTGTTTCCGGGTCCGTCATGATGGTCGCCGGATTGGAATTAACCAGGATAACGCGGTAGCCCTCTTCCTTGAGCGCTTTGCACGCCTGTGCCCCCGAATAGTCAAACTCGCAAGCCTGGCCGATCACGATCGGGCCGGCGCCAATTATCAGGACGCTCTCTATGTCGGTGCGTTTAGGCATACAGTCGGAATTGCGCTCGCAGATTTATAACAAATTACATTAAAAAAATAACTTTAACTTATTGTTTTAATTAACTATAAAGCAACTCTATTTGAGCTTGAGTTGCGCTTGTATTCATCCATATCGCTGATAAATCGCCCAAACAGGTGCAGCACATCGTGCGGTCCCGGGCTTGCCTCAGGGTGTCCCTGGAAGCTGTACGCCGGGCAATCCTTAAAGGAAATGCCCTGCAATGTGCCGTCGAATAACGACGTGTGTGTAATTTCGATGTTGTCCGGGAGTGTTGCCGGATCGACGGCGAAGCCGTGGTTCTGGCTGGTAATCATTACGCGTCCGGTCACCAGATCCTGCACCGGATGGTTGGCACCGTGGTGACCGAATTTCATCTTGGTTGTCTTTGCCCCGGCAGCGAGCGCCAGCAGCTGGTGGCCAAGGCATATCCCGAATACCGGAATTGAGGCCGCCATTATCTTTCGAATCGCCTCGATCGCGTACCGACAGGGTTCCGGATCACCAGGGCCATTCGACAGGAAAACGCCGTCCGGCGCCAACGCCAATACCTCTTCTGCTGGTGTGGCGGCAGGAACAACTGACATACGACACTCGAGGTCGGACAGGATGCGCAAGATATTTCGCTTGATGCCGAAATCATAGGCAACGACATGGTATGGCGCGATTCTGCGACTGAGGATGCGGGAACGGTCGCCAAACTCGCTGCGGTAGCACCACTGATAGGCACGGTCCGTGGTGACGAACTTGGCAAGGTCCATCCCCGCGATACCCGGGAACTTGTTCGCGTGATTTATCGCAGTTTCCGAGTCGACCTGGCCTGTCATGATGCATCCGGACTGGGCGCCCCTTTCACGAAGCACACGGGTCAGCTTTCGGGTGTCGATATCGGCAATGGCGACCGTGTTTCCAGCCTTCAGGAAATCGGAAAAACTGCGTTCCGATCGCCAACTGCTCGCAACCATCGAACTGTCGCGAATGATCAGTCCGGAGGCATGAATTCTCGACGATTCCATATCCTCACTATTGGTCCCCGTATTGCCGATATGGGGATAAGTGAGCGTAACGAGCTGTCGACAGTAGGACGGGTCGGTGAGTATTTCCTGGTAGCCGGTCATCGCCGTGTTGAAAACGACTTCGCCGATAGTCTTGCCTTCAGCGCCAACAGATACGCCGCGGAACACCGTCCCATCCTGTAGAGCCAGAACTGCAGGCGTACTCAACATCGATCCTTAAGAATCAAACCACGTCCAGGGGCCAAGAAACAATCAATCCATACCTTAGATGCGCAAAAGCGGAAGGCCATTGCCTTCCGCTTATGGGTTCGCCGGTCACCAGGCGACCGCATGCAGTTTACTTAAGCAGGGCCCGCCGCGCCAGACAAAAATGCAATTTCAGCTAGGAGCTGATCTTCTCAAAGAAACGTTTGACTGTCTCCAGCCATCCCCCTGCCCGCGGATTGTGCTGATCGCCTCCCGCGTTAACCAGTTCTTCGAATTGGCGTAGCAGCGATTCCTGTTCAGCGGTCAGATTTAGCGGGGTTTCAATCGAAACTTTCGCAAACAAATCGCCAGTTCGATGATCGCGAACAGTGGTAACACCCTTGTTGCGCAATCGAAAAACCTTGCCCGACTGGGTGCCGGCAGGAATTTTCAACGACACATTGCCGCCGTTCAGCGTCGGCAGTTCAACCTCGCCGCCCAGCGCGGCCGTCGCAAAGCTTATCGGCACTTCGCAGGAAAGATCCGCTCCCGACCGCGCAAAGATCTTGTGCGGATTTATGCGTATCTCGACGTAAAGATCACCGGGCGGACCGCCGTTTCTGCCGGCCTCTCCTTCCCCGGAAAGGCGAATACGATCGCCATCATCGACGCCGGGCGGCACCTTTACGCTCAACGTCTTGGTCTTGGCGACGCGGCCGCGGCCATGGCACTTCTTGCACGGATCCGTAATGACCGTGCCGGCACCCTTACAGGCCGGACAGGTTTGCTGAATCGAAAAGAAGCCCTGCTGCATGCGAACCTGTCCGACGCCACCGCAGGTCGTGCACTTTACCGGCTTGGAGCCTTTTTCAGCACCGCTACCATCGCATTTTCCGCAAGCTACCTGGGTCGGAACATCAATGGTGACGGTATCGCCAGCAATCGCCGATTCCAGATCCAAGCGCAATTCATAGCCGAGGTCAGCACCGCGAAAAACCTGGCTGGCGCCACGCCTGCCGCCGCTGCCGAAGATATCCCCGAATACGTCGCCAAAAATATCGCTGAATCCCTCGGAGCTGAACCCGCCACCACCCTGGCCGGCCCGCAGGCCATCATGGCCAAACCGGTCATAAGCGGCGCGTTTATCCGGATCCTTGAGAGCCTCGTAGGCTTCCTTCGCTTCCTTGAACCTCGACTCGGCATCAGCATCGTCGGTGTTTCGGTCAGGGTGATATTTCATGGCAAGACGTCGGTAAGACTTCTTGATTTCATCCGCTGAAGCGCCCTTCGACACGCCGAGGA
>Ga0316195_10001263_pt1 | contig 11171 bp, 12 predicted proteins | sample Phised1_MG_FD_204937 | JGI IMG/M metagenome (GOLD analysis project Ga0316195, IMG submission 204937) | Coastal sediment microbial communities from Maine, United States - Phippsburg sediment 1 | ecosystem: Environmental > Aquatic > Marine > Coastal > Sediment | place: USA: Maine | collected... | reverse complement strand
GCATCGCCGCCAGCCAGGCCGCCACGCGCGCATGGCTGGCGCGCCTGTCGCTGCGAAGCAGGCTGTCGTAGGTGACCTGGTGCAGCGCCTGGTGCTTGAATGCGTATTCCTTCTGGCCCTCCAGGGTGCCCTGCTCGTGCGGCACCAGCAGCCCTCGCCGCACCAGGGCCGGCAGCGCCGCCAGGGCCTTGGGGTCGAGCGCCGCCAGTGCCTGATCCCAGAAGACCAGGCCGATCACGGCAGCATGCTGGAGCGCGACCTTTTCATGCGCCGGCAGGCTGTCCAGGCGCGCCTGCAGCACGCCAGTCAGCGTGGGTGGCACGTGGGCGGCGAGCAGCCGGTCGGGCAGCAGCTGCCAGCGTTCCGGCCCGACCAGGATGGCGCCCTCGTCGATCAGCATGCGTAGCAACTCTTCCATGTGGAAGGGGTTGCCTTCGGCGCCGCCGATCAGCAGTTCGCGCAAGGCCGCCGGGACGTCGCCGAGCTTCTGCAGCAACTCGGCGGTGAGTTCGCGGCAGGCCCGGCGGTCCAGCGGCTGCAGCTCGAGGCGCACGCGCGACGCGTCCAACAGGGCCCACTCCGGGCGCCGTTCATCCAGCCCGGGCCGGGTCGCGCACAGCACCAGCATCGGCAGCTCGCGCTGCACCTGTTCCAGGTACTGGATCAGGTCGAGCGTCCCGTCGTCGGCCCACTGCAGGTCATCCAGCAACAGCACCACCGGCGCGGCTTCGATCTCGGCCGTGCGTTGCAGCAGCAACTCGACGGCGTGGAAGGCGCGATTGCGGATCTGGCGCGCGTCGTCGACGATGCCGCGCAGGTGCGGGCTGGCTGAAAAATCCAGCCCGAGCAATTGACCCAGCAGGTGCGCGTGCGCCTCGCCGTCGGGCCCGAACACCGGCACCAGGCCGTCGACCAGCTTGCGCCGCGCGGTCTCGGCGTCGTCGTCGTCGGCGATCTGCAGCCGCCACGACAGCACGTTGTGCAGCAGCCCGAACGGCTGCCAACGGGTCTGTGGCTCGGCCCGCCCGCGCAGCGCGACGAACCCCTGCGCCTGGGTGTCGGCCCAGGCCTCGAACTCGTGCAGCAGGCGGCTCTTGCCCAGGCCGGCGTCGCCGACGATGCTGACGAACACGCTTCGGCGTCGCTCGGCCAGACCGCGGTAGCACTCCTGAAGCCGGTCCAGTTCGGCCTCGCGCGCGACCATGCGGGTCTCGACGCCCTCGATGCCGCGGCGCGTGGAGCGAAAGGCGCGCGGCCGCACCCCATGCACCAGATAGGTTCGAAGGGGCTCGTCGTGCCCCTTGACCTTCAGCGGCGGCTCTTCGCTGACGCGGAACACGCCTCGCACGTGCACGTAGGTGTCGTGGTGGATGCGCAGTCCGCCACTGGGTGCCGACTGCTCCATCCGGGCAGCCATGTTGACGGTGCTGCCGCGGATGCTGCCTTCGGCATCGACACCGCCGCCGAGCAGCACCGTGCCCGTGTCGATGCCGATGCGCACGTCGAAGCCGTCGATGCCCTGGTGACTGGCCGCGTCGGCCGCAATGTCCTTGACCGTCTCGCGGATCCGCAGCCCGGCGCGCACGGCACGCTCGGCATCGTCCTCGCGTGCCTCGTCGGCACCGAACGCGGCCAACAGGCCGTCGCCAGCGTACTGCAGCACGCGGCCGCCGAAGTCCTGGATCACGCTGGTGAAGCGCTGCATCGCGGTGTTGATCACCGCGTGGATGTCCTCGGGGTCGCGGTCGCGGCTCATCGACGTGGAGCCGACGACGTCGACGAACATCACCGACACCTGCTTGCGCTGCTGCGACGCGGCGGTCTCGTGCGCCCGCAGCGCTTCCAGCCGCGCGCGCAGAGGCGCCAGGGCGATCTCGAGGACGGCGTCGCCGAGGACGCTGCGCTGCACTTCCAGCGCGGCGAGCGCGGCCTCGACCTGTTGCTGTTCCGTCAGACCTTCAGTCACGGGACGACTTGCCTTCAGCGTTTGCGATGGGAAGAAAAGGGGGCCGCTGCTCCTGGCCCAAGCCCGCATCTTGCCCTGTGGCGCGCTGTTCGGCCAACCGCGACCGGGTGGCCGACATTGCCGGCAGCGAACGCCGTGCTCGCGCCCCCCGATTCAGGGGGGGGTGCGGCCCTCAATCGAGCCAATTCGCCCGCCTGGTCTCAGAATGCAAACCGACGTATTCGTCCGTTGCCCCACGGCTCGCCTTGCGAGCCTCTAGGAGTTCCCCATGACGCGTTCACCGATCGCCTTTCTGCCAGTCCTCGCTGCACTATGCCTATCCAGCGGCGCAGCGCAGGCCGTGACGACCGTCAGGGATTCGGCGTCGTTCGTCCCGAAAGGACCCGGTCAGATTGAGTTGCTCGGATTCGGTCGCGTGGGTTCCGAAAGGCCTGTGCCGAACAGCTTCTCGGGCGGTGCTTCGTCACTGGCTCCGACCGGGTTCGAAGACTTCTTCGACACCTGGAACATTCAGATTACCAGCGGCGTGGAGCCTGGACAGTATTCGTTCAGCAACATGACGGTGGACGCCGTCGGCCAGTTGCGCTTCAACAGCATGGTCTTCAATTCGTACGACGCCGCTGGCCAGCGCAACTCGGTGCTGTTCTCGATCAACGAGGCCGGCACGCAGGCGGTGGGCTCGGGCCAGTTCACGGTGCTGGCCAGTTGCCGCGTGGCCAGTTGCGTGTGGATCGACGTCGTCGGCATCCAGCCGGTCGGCAGCCTCGACCGGGGCTACGGCGGCACCACCGTGGCCGTGGCGGTGCCTGAGCCGGCCGTCTGGTCGTCGATGCTGCTCGGCCTCGGCGCCCTGGGCTGGTCGCTCAAGCGTCGCCGCGACGCGACGCTTTGATACGCCCCGCCGCGTAGGACGCGGCTGGAACGTGGCCTGAACGCAACACCCGATATACACTGGGCGGGTGGAGCGACGACGCCGCGACGGGGCCCGCGATGACCGCAGCGTCAGTGCGCCAGCGGAGGTCGAATGGCCGTGGTTGCTTCAGGCGTCGCTGTCGCCGGCCATGCCGTTCGCACGATTTCCTCCGGTTTCCGACCTGTCCCCCATCGATGGCCCTCACCCGGGCCCCTCGCCATGATTTCCCTGGCCCAGCGCCTGCAAGACACCATCCGCCGCGACGTCCAGTCCATGCACGCCTACGCGGTGCAGCCGAGTGAGGGACTGGTCAAGCTGGACGCGATGGAAAACCCGTTCGGCCTGCCTGACGCGCTGCGCCAGGCCCTGGGAGCCAGGCTGGCCAAGGTGCCGCTGAACCGATACCCTGGTGCGCGCACCGACGACCTGATCGGCGCGCTGACCGCCTACGCCGAATTGCCAGCGGGCTGCGCCCTGATGCTGGGCAATGGCTCGGACGAGCTGATCGACATGCTGTCGGTGGCCTGTTTCGTGCCGGGCGCGACGATCCTGGCGCCAGTGCCCGGGTTCGTGATGTACGAGCTGTCGGCGCGGCTGCGAGGGCTTCGCTTTATCGGCGTGCCGCTGACCGCCGACTTCCAGCTCGACGAGGCAGCGATGCTGGCCGCCATCGAGCGCGAGCGCCCGTCGTTGACCTACATTGCCTACCCGAACAACCCCACCGCCAACCTTTGGCACGACGACGTCATCGAGCGCATCGTGGCGGCGGTCGGGCAGCAGCGCGGCTTCGTCGTCATCGACGAGGCCTACCAGCCGTTCTCGTCCCGCACCTGGATGCAGCGCATGGCCGGGCAGCCGCACGTGCTGGTGCTGCGCACGCTGAGCAAGTTCGGTCTGGCCGGCGTGCGCCTGGGTTACCTGTGCGGCGACGCGGCCGTGATCGACGAGGTCGACAAGGTGCGCCCTCCATACAACGTGAGCGCGCTGAACGCCGAGACGGCGCTGTTCGCGCTGGAGAACGCCTTCGAGTTCCGCCGCCAGGCCGAGGTCCTTCGCAGCGAGCGCGCCCGGTTGGCCGAGGCGCTGGCCGAACTGGACGGCGTCACCCCCTTCCCCAGCGAGGCCAACATGATCCTGGTACGAGTGCCGGACTCGCTGCGGGCGTTCGAAGGCATGAAGGCGAACGGGGTGCTCGTCAAGCACATCGCCGGCCTGCACCCGCTGCTGGCCAACTGCCTGCGCGTGACGGTGGGCAGTCCGCAGGAAAATGACGTGATGCTGCGAGCCCTGAAGGCGAGCCTGTGATGAGCCGCATCGCCGAGTTGCGCCGCGACACCCGGGAAACGCAGATCCGGGTGCGCGTCGACCTGGATGGCAGCGGCGTGTCCCGCCTGGCCACGGGCATCGGTTTCTTTGACCACATGCTCGATCAGATCGCCCGCCACGGGCTGATCGACCTGGACGTGGAAGCGCAAGGCGACCTGCACATCGATGGCCACCACACGGTGGAGGACGTGGGCATCACGCTGGGCATGGCGGTGGCGCAGGCGGTGGGCGACAAGCGGGGCATCACGCGCTACGGGCATGCCTACGTGCCGCTGGACGAGGCGTTGTCGCGCGTGGTGGTCGACTTCTCGGGGCGTCCGGGCCTGCACATGCGGGTGCCGTTCAGGGCCGGCATGGTGGGCGCGTTCGATACCCAGCTCACCTACGAGTTCTTTCAAGGCTTTGCCAACCACGCGCTGGTCACGCTGCACATCGACAACCTGCACGGCGACAACGCGCACCACCAGTGCGAGACCGTCTTCAAGGCCTTCGCTCGCGCCTTGCGCATGGCGCTGGCCGCCGACCCGCGCAGCGCCGGCGTGATCCCTTCGACCAAGGGCACGCTGTAGCCATGTCGGCCTGTGTGGCCGTGGTCGACTACGGCATGGGCAACCTGCGCTCGGTATCCCAGGCGCTGGCGCACGTGGCGCTGGATGCCGACGTCCGCGTCATCGTCACGTCCAATCCGGAGGAGGTGCTCGCGGCCGACCGGGTGGTGCTGCCGGGGCAGGGCGCGATGCGCGACTGCATGCGGGAACTGCGGGATTCCGGCCTGCTGGCAGCCGTGCTGGACGCCGCGGCCCGCAAGCCGTTGATGGGCGTGTGCGTGGGCATGCAGATGCTGCTGGATCACAGCGAAGAGCAGGATACGCCGGGCCTGGGGCTGATCCCGGGGCGGGTGCGCCGCTTCCGGCTCGAAGGCCGGCTGCAGCCCGATGGCAGCCGCTACAAGGTGCCGCAGATGGGCTGGAACCCGGTGTTCCATCAATCCTTCGGGCATCGGCACGCGCTGTGGGCCGGCGTTCCCGACGGCGCACACTTCTATTTCGTGCACAGCTACTGGGCCGACCCGGCCGACCCGACGCACCGCGCTGGCGAAACCGACTACGGCGGCCGCTTTACCAGCGCCGTGGCGCGGGATAACATTTTTGCCACACAGTTCCATCCCGAGAAGAGCGCCGCTCACGGCTTGGCCCTGTACCGGAATTTCCTGACCTGGAAACCCTAGACTTCCAACGCCAGCCCCTCCGCCGCGCGCCAGTGCGGCCCCTACCCCCACCCCTGCCACAGCCATGTTGCTGATCCCAGCCATCGATCTGAAAGACGGCCATTGCGTTCGCCTGCAACAGGGCGACATGCAGGCCTCCACCACCTTCGGGGAAGATCCGGCAGGGATGGCGCGCCGCTGGCTGGACGCGGGGGCACGCCGTCTGCACCTGGTCGATCTGAACGGTGCGTTTGCAGGCAAGCCGGTCAACGAGGCGGCCGTCAAGGCCATCCTGCGAGAGGTCGGTGACGAGATCCCGGTGCAGCTGGGCGGCGGCATTCGCGACCTGGACACCATCGAGCGCTACCTGGACGACGGCATCAGCTACATCATCATCGGCACCGCCGCGGTGAAGCGGCCCGGATTCCTGCAGGACGCCTGCACGGCCTTCGGTGGCCACATCATCGTCGGGCTGGACGCCAGGGACGGCCGCGTGGCCACCGACGGCTGGAGCAAGCTGACCGGCCACGAGGTGGTGGACCTGGCGCGCAAGTTCGAGGACTATGGCATCGAGGGCGTCATCTACACCGACATCGGCCGCGACGGCATGCTCACGGGCATCAACATCGATGCGACGGTCAGGCTGGCCCAGGCGCTGACGATTCCCGTCATCGCCTCCGGAGGGCTGGCCAGCATCGAGGAGATCGAGCGCCTGTGTGCGGTGGAGCCCGACGGCGTGGAAGGCGTGATCTGCGGCCGCAGCATCTACACCGGCGCGCTCGACTTCGTGGCGGCCCAGGCGCGCGCCGACGCATTGACATCGGCCTGACGGCGGGCGGCCGACCCTGCGGCAGCCGCGCCCTGCCGCTCGACGCCGTCGCCCGGCAGGTCCGCCGGGTGGCCGCACGGGGCGCAGTTCGGCGCTGGGCTCGGGCCAAACCGGATAATCAAGCCTCATGCTCGCCAAACGCATCATCCCCTGCCTGGACGTGACCGGCGGCCGCGTCGTCAAGGGCGTGAACTTCGTCGAACTGCGCGACGCCGGCGACCCGGTGGAGATCGCCGCGCGCTACAACGAGCAGGGCGCCGACGAGTTGACCTTCCTGGACATCACGGCCACGTCGGACGACCGCGATCTGATCCTGCACATCGTCGAGGCCGTGGCCTCGCAGGTCTTCATTCCGCTGACCGTGGGCGGCGGCGTGCGCACCGTCGACGACGTGCGCCGGCTGCTGAATGCCGGGGCTGACAAGGTCAGCTTCAACTCGGCTGCGGTCGCCAACCCGCAGGTCATTGCCGACGCCGCAGACCGCTACGGTGCGCAGTGCATCGTCGTGGCGATCGACGCCAAGGCACGCACGGACGACGCAGGCCGTCCGCTGGCCGGCGCCGGCTGGGAGGTCTACACGCATGGCGGGCGCAAGAACACGGGCATCGACGCTGTCGACTGGGCGCGTCGCATGGCGCAAACCGGCGCCGGCGAGATCCTGCTCACCAGCATGGACCGCGACGGCACCAAGATCGGCTTCGACCTCGCGCTGACGCGGGCCGTCAGCGACGCGGTGCCGGTGCCGGTCATCGCGTCCGGCGGCGTCGGCGCGCTGGAGCACCTGTCCGAGGGGATCCGCATCGGCGGCGCCGACGCAGTGCTGGCCGCCAGCATCTTCCACTACGGCAGCTTCACCGTCGGCCAGGCCAAGGCGATGCTGGCGCGCGACGGCATCCCGGTGCGGCTTTGAAGGCCACGGCGCTGCCGCGCGAGTTGCGGCTGATCGGCGGCACCCACAAGCGCAGCAAGCTGCCGGTGCCGGACCGCCCCGGCTTGCGACCGACGCCGAACCGCGTGCGCGAGACCCTTTTCAACTGGCTCGGGCAGGACCTGCGCGGCTGGCGGGTGCTGGACGCATTTGCCGGCACGGGCGCGCTGGGATTCGAAGCGGCGTCGCGCGGGGCGGCCTCGGTGGTCTTGCTGGAGCGCGACCCGGCGCTGGTGACGCACCTGATCCGGCAGCGCCAGCGGCTGCAGCTGCCCATGGTGGCGGTGCAGGGCGCCGACGCGCTGCGCTGGATGGCGCGTTCGCCACCGGCGTCGTTCGAGCTCGTCTTGCTGGATCCACCGTTCGACGCCGGGTTGTCGGCCACCGCTGTGGCGGCTGCATTGCCGCTGCTGGTCTCCGGCGGCTGGCTGTACCTGGAGGCCGCGGCGCCATTGCACCCGCTGCCGCCGGGCCTGCAGCCGCACCGCAGCGCGCGCGCCGGCGCCGTCAGCGCCCAGTTGCTGCGGGTAGACTGGTCGCCACAGGAGCCGACGCCGTGACCTTGAAATCGCCGCTGACCGCGATCTACCCGGGCACTTTCGATCCCATGACGCTGGGCCACGAGGACCTGATGCGCCGGGCCGCCGGCTTGTTCGACCGGCTGATCCTTGCGGTGGCCGCCGGGCATCACAAGCGCACCATGTTCACGCCGGCCGAACGGCTGGACATCGCGCGCGAGATCGCGGCGCCCTATCCGAACGTGGAGGTGCTCCCGTTCCGCGGCCTGTTGCGTGACTTCGTCGTCGCCGAGGGCGGCAAGGTCGTCGTGCGCGGCCTGCGCGCAGTCACCGACTTCGAGTACGAGTTCCAGATGGCGGGCATGAACCGCCAGTTGATGCCCGACGTGGAGACGGTGTTCATGACCCCGTCGGACCAGTTCCAGTTCGTCAGCGGCACCTTCGTGCGCGAGATTGCCAGCCTGGGCGGTGATGTTTCCAATTTCGTGGCACCCTCGGTGCTGCGACGTCTGCAGGAGCGGGTGGCGCAGGCCGACCGCTGACGAACCCCCATTCCATGGCCCTGCTGATCACCGACGAATGCATCAATTGCGACGTGTGCGAGCCCGAGTGCCCGAACGACGCGATTTCCATGGGCGAGGAGATCTACCAGATCGACCCGCACCGATGCACCGAGTGCGTGGGGCACTTCGACGAACCGCAGTGCGTGCAGGTCTGCCCGGTCAGCTGCATCCCCTTGCACCCGGATTTCGTCGAGACGCCGGAACAGCTGATGCTCAAGTACCGCCGGCTGCACGCGGTCGCGGACTGACCCACCGGCTGGCGTCCGGGCTCGGCTCCGGTGCCGGCCGCCGGCGTGACTTGCGGTGTCGCGGCGGCTCGGCCGCTTCTGCCGGCAGCGCGGCGCGCTGGATGCCAGCGGGCGCCAGCAGCTGCGCTTCGGATTCGCGCGCCCTGCGCTCCTGTGCCAGCCGCTGCAAGGCCAGGCGCTCGCGTTCGCGGACCTCCCGGGCCTCTGCCAGCGCCGCGGCCGGCACCGAGGCGTCGACGCGGTGTTCCTGGCCGTCGACGCAGGGGCGATCGGTGAAGGTGCGACCATCGGTCCCGCAGCGCCAGACGGTCTGCGCCGTGGCCGGCAGGGTCAGGGCGCAGAAAAGCAGACATGTCAGGACTCTCATGGGTCGGTCTCCGGCGGCGGCGTTGGGCGGGGCGGCTTCGGACGCGGCGGCTGCGCGTGGATGCGCGCCAGGGCCTGCGCCATCGGACCATCGAGAAGGTCGTCGCTGGCGGCGATCGACTTGTCGATCGCGAGTTCGATGGCGTTCCGATCGTCCGGCGATGGCTTCTTGAGCACGTAGTTCACCACCTCCGACTTCACCCCGGGGTGGCCGATGCCCAGCCGCAGGCGCCAGAAGTCGGCGGTGCCGAGCATGGCCTGGATGTCCTTCAGCCCGTTGTGCCCGGCGGCACTGCCGCCCTGCTTGAGCTTGACCTGACCCGGCTGCAGGTCGAGCTCGTCGTGCACGACCAGGATCTGTTGTGGCGCGATCTTGAAGAAGCGTGCGAGTGTCGCCACCGACACGCCGGAGCGGTTCATGAACGTCATCGGCTCGAGCAGCCAGACCGGCTCGGCGCCCGGGCGGTTCACCCGCGCCACCAGACCCTGGTAGCTGCGGTCGGCCCCCAGGCCGGCGCCCAGCTTGCGAGCCAGCGCTTCGAGCCACCAGAAACCGGCGTTGTGCCGCGTGGCCTCGTATTCCGGGCCCGGATTGCCCAGGCCGACAAAGAGTCGAATCATGGCCAGGATTATCCCGGCCGCAGGCATGAAAAAGCCCCACCGCAGTGGGGCCTGCCCTTGGGGGAGGCGCCGCCTCCCTCTACCGGGGGATCACTTCCTGTTCTGCTTCTCGTCCTTCTTGCCCTTGCCCTTGTCGGGCTCGGCCGGCGCGACGACCACGGGCGCCACTTCCTCCACCTCCACGCGCGGTTCGACCACGCTCACCAGGGTGATGTCCTTGCGGCCGTGGCGCAGGATCTTGATGCCTTCATCAAGCTGCACGTCCCGCAAGTGGATCGAGTCGCCCTTCTTCAGCCCGCTGAGGTCGATCGTGATGAACTCCGGCAGCTTCTGGGCCAGGCACTCGATCTCGAGTTCCTTCATCACGATGTTGATCAGGCACTTGTCCGTCTTGACGGCCTCGCACTGGTCCTCGTTGACGTAGTGCACGGGCACGCTCTTGCGCAGCCTGGTCGTCTCGTCTACGCGCTGAAAGTCCACGTGCAGCACCAGCGGCTTCCAGGGGTGGCTCTGGTAGTCGCGCAGCAGCACCGTCTCGGTCTTGTCGCCGATGGCCATTTCGAGCAGCGACGAGTGGAACGCTTCCTTCTTCAGGGCGAAGAAAAGGGCGTTGTGGTCAAGTTCGATCATCGCCGGCTCGCCGGCCCCGTAGACGATGCCCGGAACCTTGCCGGCACTGCGCAGGCGGCGGCTCGCTCCGGTCCCCTGCTGCGTACGCGCGTATGCGGTGAATTTCATGTTCACTCCAAGTTGAAAGGCCCCGCGACCAGGGCCGTTGATGCGGGCCGAGGCCCGAAAGCGTGCCGGGCTCCTTTCGGGAGCCCGTCTTGACACCTAGAAGTTGTTGTTCTGCTCCGAGAACAGCGAGGTCACCGACTCGCCGTCGCTGATGCGACGGATCGTCTCGGCGAACAGGAAGGCGACCGACAGCTGGCGGATGTTGGGGCAGGCCGCGGCGGCCTCGGACAGCGGAATGGTGTTGGTGATCACGACCTCGTCGAGCGCCGAGTTGCGGATGCGCTCGATCGCCGGACCCGAGAACACCGGGTGCGTGCAGTAGGCGTAGACGCTGCGTGCGCCTCGCTCCTTGAGCACCTCGGCCGCCTTCACCAGCGTGCCGGCAGTGTCGATCATGTCGTCCATGATCACGCAGTTGCGACCGTCGATGTCGCCGATCACATGCATCACCTCGGACACGTTGGCTTGCGGCCGCCGCTTGTCGATGATGGCCAGGTCGCAGCCCAGCTGCTTGGCCAGCGCGCGCGCGCGCACCACGCCGCCGACGTCGGGCGACACCACGATCAGGTCGCGGTAGCTCTTGCTCTTCAGGTCCGACAGCAACACCGGCGACGCGTAGATGTTGTCCACCGGGATGTCGAAGAAGCCCTGGATCTGGTCGGCGTGCAGGTCCATCGTCAGCACGCGCTCCACGCCCACGGTTTCCAGCAGGTTGGCCACCACCTTGGCGCTGATCGGCACCCGCGTGCTGCGCGGGCGGCGGTCCTGGCGCGCGTATCCGAAGTACGGCATCACCGCGGTGATGCGACGCGCGCTGGCGCGCTTGAGCGCGTCCACCATGATGAGCAGTTCCATCAGGTTTTCGTTCGTCGGGCTGCAGGTCGGCTGCACCACGAAGACGTCGCGCGCGCGCACGTTTTGACGGATCTCGACCGTGACCTCGCCGTC
>Ga0316195_10001262_pt1 | contig 11178 bp, 14 predicted proteins | sample Phised1_MG_FD_204937 | JGI IMG/M metagenome (GOLD analysis project Ga0316195, IMG submission 204937) | Coastal sediment microbial communities from Maine, United States - Phippsburg sediment 1 | ecosystem: Environmental > Aquatic > Marine > Coastal > Sediment | place: USA: Maine | collected... | reverse complement strand
CGGATATGCCTTGACCAGACATTCGTTCCGGGTCTAATTCGACACGAATTTCACGTTTGCGGCCGCCGATAATTTCCGTTCGTGAAATATTCTTGACTTCCGAAAGACGGGCCAGGGTTTCTTCGCCAATGCGGCGTAGGGCATGATCGTCATAACGGTCGGAATAAAGCGTCAAGTTGACGATGGGGACGTCGTCGATTTCGATCGGTTTGATCACCCAATTTCTGACGATCGGCGGGACCAAATCCTGATTCATGGCGATCTTGTTGTGGATTTTTACCAAGGAATCTTCACGGTCTTGGCCCACATAAAACCGAACTGTCACGATAGCCATATCCTGCCGTGACATGGAGTAAACATACTCCACGCCGTCGATTTGCCATAAAAGCCTTTCCAAAGGGGTGGCGACCAGCTTTTCGATTTCACTGGGGCTGGCCCCCGGCGCACTGATATAGACATCCGCCAAAGGGACGACAATTTGAGGATCTTCTTCGCGGGGCGTAACCAAAATCGCAGCAACTCCCATGCAGAGGGCCAGGATAATCAAGATAATCGAAAGCTGGGATGTCAGAAATTGTCGGACGATCGCGTTGATGAAGCCTTGAGGGTGGGTCTGGTTTTCAGCCATTGGCTTTAACCTCCCAGCCGATGGTTTCATCGCCCTTCAGCCCCGACAGGACCTCAACGTTGGCGCCAAGGATCTGGCGACCTGCTTTAATATAGCGCGATTGCCAGGTGGTGCCCTCTTTAACATAGATCAGTTCCAGTTGGCCGATGTGTCGGATGGCCGCCTGTGGCACCATGATTACGCGATGTTCCTGAATCGGGATCAAAAGTTTGCCGAACATGCCGGGATACAAACCCTGGAGTGCCGGAAGGCCGGCTTTAACCAAAAATGTGCGGGTCTGAGGGTCGGCATAGGGGATAATTTCCTCGACCGTGGCGTCGACCGTCTGGTTCAAGGTGTGCAGGTCAACGCGCAGTTGCTGACCGGGATTTACCTGGGTGATCAACCCTTCACGGACATATGCTTCCAGCCGTAACGCTCCGGCCGTCCTCAGGGTCAACAGCGGCTTGCCCGGCAGCGCTAAATCGCCCGGTTCCACGAACCGTTGGAGGATGACCCCTGCTTCCGAGGCCTTGATCTGGGAGTAGCCCAGTGCAATATTGGACTCTTTTAGAAAGGCGTCGGCCTGACGGATTCCTGCCTCGGCAGCAGACAAGCCTTCACGGGCCCGTTCGGCTTCGGCCTGGGCCTGCAGAAAAGTTGATTCCGATCTTTCCAGATCCTGAGCGGTGGCGGCCTGGGATTTAAAATATTTTTGGACGCGCTGGTAGTCGGCTTCCGCCTGTTTGAAAGCCGCCATGGCACTGGCGATCGCCTGCTGGGCTTGTTTTTTGCCCGCGACAGCGCTTTCCAGCGCCTGCTGGGCTTGGTCCCTACGAGATTTCATCTGGCGGCTGTCGAGTGCGATAAGAAGCTGGCCTTTGGTCACCGTGTTGCCGGGGTTGACTTTTACATCGAGCACCTGGGCCGTAACCTGGGCTTCGATGCTTGTTTCGGTCTTTGGGCGCACAGTACCGACCGCTTCGTACCATTCCATAATCTTGACGTTTTTTACCGTGTCGGTGTTTTTAAGGGTGACCGGGGGACCGGAACTGTCTTCGAAACGGCCCGGTTCTATTTTTTTTTCGCATCCGCTTATTGCGGCGATCAGCAGGCCGGCAACGATAATAATCGCAAGGCCTTTAACGACACCTGGAATTGGTTGGCTTCTCATGGCGTTTCTACATCCTGTTGGGTGTTGTAGGTGACACTCCAATATCCGATTGCGCGCCCGATTTCGGCCAGTGCTTTTTGGCGATCGTAAAAAGCTGCAATGGCGCTGATGCGGGCCTGGCTTTCAGCCAGTTGGGCCTCCAGATAACGGGTGATGTTGGCTGATCCACCTTCGTACTGCCGTTTTACCAGGCTCAGAGACTCCTCGGCCTTGGCCACGCTCGACTGCGCGACTTTAAGGCGCTCTTCCGCTTCGAACAGGTTCAAGTAGGCCTGTTTGACATCGAACTTTACGGCCAACAGCGTTTTCCGATCAGCCGCCATGGTTTCGGCCAGCTCGGCTGAGGCTTTACTTTGATCGGCAGCAGTACTGAAGCCGGTAAAGAGATCCCAGTTGAGCAGTATCCCGGCGGTCCAGTTATCCCGATCCAGATCATAATTCATGTCCGGGTCGGCGACGTAATAGCGGGTTTGAAAATCAACCCGCGGCAGGTAGCCGGACCGAGACCGGTCAATGGCCATGCGTGATTGACGTACCCGTTCCCGCATCTTAAAGAGCTCGGGACGATGTTCCAGGGCATGGGCTAGTCCAACCGGGTATTGGTTCGGGATTCCGAGTGATTGCTCAGCATCGTCTTGCACCGTAAAGAAAACATCCGGATTGATACCCAAAATATTGGCCAGCCCGGCCAAGGCCACCTGGTATTGGTTTTGGCTCTGCACCAGATGCTCCCGGGCTTGTGCCAAACGGACTTCTAAGGAAAGAATATCTGATTTAAGGGCGCCACCGGCCTGAAAACGGACGTTCATGATCCGTAATTGGGTCTCGACCGTGTCAACCGAATCCTGGGCGGTCTGGATGAAAGCCCGCGCTGCCAAGGCGTTGTAATAAGTGCTCGTGACGGTTGCAACCAACCGATTTTCGATACCCTGGCGATCGAAGTCCGAAACGGTAATTTCGGTTTCGGCGATCTTTTTTTGCAGATTGTCACGGCCGCCGTTGTAAAGATTGATTCCGGCCCGGACCCCGGTTTCATAGTTTTCGAACCAGCCGGGGTTGTTAAAATCGGTATTCGGTGCCAATTGGCGCTGGTCAATGGTTTTGAATAGATAGGCGGAAGGAGCGTCACCTTGCAGGTATTCGGTATAGACGCCAACGTAGGGATAAAAGGGAGCTTTGGCTTGATCGAGCATCGCCTTCGCTTTTTCAATGCGTGCGGCCGTGATGAGGATATCGGGATTGTTGGTACGGGCAATCGCAATCGCTTCTTGAAGGGATAGTGGTCGGTTAATATCGCAGGCTTCCTCCAACTTAGAAATGTCATCGGTCGGAGGCGTGCTGCAGTCTAAGTTGGCGTAGTCCTTTTTGATACGATCGTATTGATATTTTTGGTCGGATGCACAGCCAATCAGCAACAGGCCGGCGAGCATCAGGCACATGAGCAGGGAAAGGTTGTTGGCTTTTTCCAATGGGCGTCACTCCTTTTGCAGATCGTTCAAGTTTAATGTATTGGTTTTAAGCCGTCAAGTGTCTATGAGTGCAAAGAGTGCATCCTCAGCGAATTTTGCAACGGTGCGGCTTTGCACGCGCAAGTCGAAGTAAAACAAGATATCCATATTGTCATCTGTGAGCGGTTTGAGTAGATGTCTGGCCGATGCGTCCTGCAAAGCGCCGATGACCCAGGCAGCAAGCCCGCGGTGAATTGGATCATGTGACTGAAGGAAGGGATGTAAAAAAGGTACGGCGGTCTGAAGCCGTTCGGGTCTTACCTGAGCCAGCCGACCGAGACCCCACAAAAGACCGCGTTGCAAGACTTCGTGTTCCAGAAAGTTGCCGTTGGGATTGATGTAAGAGACCAGGATATGACTGTATTGATCAGCGAGCCCGGCATGCAGGGCCATGGTTTCACCCATGGCTTCAGGTGAACCCCATCCAATGCCGCCGGATTCATCGTTCAGGTTCCACATCAACCGACGCATGACGACCCGGGCCGATTCGATGTCCTTACGGGCCAGGTTGTCCAATACCCGGCCAAAGGCCGTGATCGCATGCCAACGGACAACCGTATCGGTGTCGTAGAAAAAGGATAAAAGAGGATTGACGGCCTGGCGTTCGGCCATATGGTCAAACGCGGCCAGAGCGGTTTGAAAATCATCCGCTACCAAAAGGCAGCGGATGTCTTTTTTTAGTGCGCGGAATCCCATCAGAATGAGATGATATCGTAGCCGGCCTCCTGATAAAAAGCCATGCCGGGGTGACCGGCCATACCTTCCAGCAGGGTCAAGGACTGACCCGTGGCGGCCTCCATAGATCCCATTTTATTGGAGCAGGCTTTGCAGACCCCTTCCACCAGGCCTTCGGCTTTGGCCTGCTCCCAGAGCTTATGCAGGGGATTGTAGGTTTTGGCCAAATCCGGAACGAGCTTGGTGGCCGCGCCTTCGATGATGATTTTGGCTTCGAACCCTTTGGCTTTCATGTCCAGGGCGTTTAAAAGAACATGAATAAAACACATGGGGTCGCCGTTGAAAACAAACAGCGCGACTTTTTTCATTTATCCCACCTCGGAAAATTATTTTGAGATAACTTTTATTCTTCCTCCCAGGTGATACAGTCTTCCGGGCAGTATTTAATGGCTTCGTCAACGTCGTCTTCCGGATAATGTGGCCGGTCGACCACCTCGATGAAACCTGCGGCATTGAGGCTGAATACCTCCGGACACATTTCGATGCAACCCTCACACAACGTGCAGGCACCAATATCGATAACCGGTCTGCGCATGGCTGTTCCTGGGTTAGGCCGGTTTGGCCAGGACGGCCTGACCGATCTGTTGCCCGTAGGCATAGCAAGCGTCGAGGCCTTCTTGATCCGGTACATATTGAATCCTGACGCCAGGGGCCACCAGGTCAAATTTCATGGCTTCCAATTCCTTGGTTATCAATTTGACAGATTCCCCGCTCCAGCCATAAGAACCAAAAGCCCCGCCGATTTTGTTTTTCGGCTTGAGGCCTTTCATGTAAGTCAGGATGTCGGCGACCGTTGGAAAAAGTTGATTGTTGAGCGTCGGAGATCCAATCACCACGGCTTTGGCATCCAAAATTTCGGTCATAATGTCGCTGCGGTGCGATTTGCGAATTAGGATCGGTTCGACAATAACACCGGTTTCCGCAATTCCGGCAGCAATCGCTTCGGCCATGTCCTGGGTGCTGTGCCACATAGTATCGTAAACCACCACGGCCTTGTTTTCGGCTTCCTGGCGGCTCCACTTGGCATAGGCGTTGATGATTCGAGATGGGTCTTTGCGCCAGATGATACCGTGATCCGGGCAAATCATTTTGATGTCCAGACCCAGTTCAGCGACTTTGGCCAGCAGCTTTTCAATCTTAGGTCCGTAAAGCAGCAGAATGTTGGCAAAGTATTTCTTGGCATGGTACATGATTTCATCGCTGATTTGATCGTCGAAACGCTCGTGCCCGGCATAGTGTTGGCCAAAGCCATCGCTGGCAAAGAGGATCTGATCCTCATTTGAATATGTAAACATACTGTCCGGCCAGTGTACCATGCGGGTCTCCAGAAACGTGAGGGTCCGGCTGCCAATGTTTAGGGTTTCACCGTTTTCAACGGCATGATAATTCCATGCCTGGGGGAAATGCAGGGCCAGGTTCTTGGCGCCCATCTTGGAACAGTAGAGCGGTTTGTCCTCACCAATACGATGCATGACCCGTGGCAATCCGCCGGAATGGTCCATTTCGGTGTGGTTGCTGATAACAATGTCGACCTTTTTGGGATCAACGACGCGGGCGATGTTGGCCAATAGCTGGTCGGCAAATTCCTTTTTGACCGTGTCAATCAACGTTATCTTCTCATCCATAATCAAAAAGGCGTTATACGTCGTTCCGGAAAGCGTGGAATAGCCATGCATATCACGGATGTTCCAATCCGTTATGCCCACATCAAAAATCCCCTTGGCAATTTCTAGCGGTTTCATGGTTCTCCTGTCATTTGTGTTTAGTGTTTTGTCTTGCGTGTTTGGTGTTTTGGGTTCAGTGCCGGTAATTTCCGATTCAGACCCATTTAAGCAAACCGGTTTAGAGCAGCGAAGCCGCGGCATATAAACTCGCGTCAGCGAATTTATTCTTTCTCAAAGTCATCCTTGGACGCACCACAGATCGGACAGGTCCAGTCATCCGGTACATCTTCGAATTTTGTCCCAGGGGCCACATCATTGTCCGGGTCGCCGTCAGCAGGGTCATAAACGTAACCACAGATGGTGCATACATACTTATCCATTTTTTTCCTCCTATTGCCTTGTGTTTGAGTTCACCTTACGATGGTTCGGTTCGCGACAATATTGGGTCGCTATCATGTAAAATAGACGCTCGGTCTTAACCGCAGGTTAGCCCAGCGGTTTGAACATTTTCTTGCCGGCACCACAAATGGGGCACTTCCAGTCATCCGGCAAATCTTCGAAAGACGTGCCTTTGGGAATTTTGCCTTTGCGGTCGCCCTTGTCCGGGTTATAAATATATCCGCAGTTAACGGTTTGACACTGGTACATCTCTTCAGGTTCGGCCATTTTTACTCCTTGTGTTTGAAAGTTAGTTGGAATCCTCTATTTTTTCTAAAAGTGCTTTTACGCGGGTTTCGATTTCATCGCGAACCGATCGCATGGAATCAGATGATTGATCGGCGGGGCGGGGCACATCCCAGCTAATGGTTTGAACCTCAGGGTCGTCTATTCCCGGGACGTCTTTCTCAAAGGTCACGACAACCTGTGGTGAGCAGCCGGACAAGGCCTGGTCAATTGATTGGGGCTTGCGAAAGGCCATATCGATGCCCGATTCCTGCATTACTTCCTGCATGATGGGGTCAAGTCTGTCAACCGGATTTTTGCCGGCGCTAACGGCCTCAACGCGATCACCGGCCATATAGCCGGCCCAGGCAGCCGCCATTTGACTCCGACAGGCATCGGCCTGGCCGAAAAAAAGGATCCGGCGGCGTTTAAGGAACGGCGCCAAAAGCTCTTTAACCGCTGCTTTAATTTCCGTGACCGCTGTCGGATGGTTGGTCATGGCATCACGTGCTTCGATCTGTCGGTATGTCAAGCTGCCTTTAAATTCTGCATTTACCGCATCGAAAAAATAGCGAGAGGTTAGCTTGAGGCCGTCGAACAGGTTAGCACCCTTGGTGGCGCCCACGGACAGCAAAAATCCACCCCTGGTTCGATAAGCGGGATCTGCCAGTTTAAAAATGTATTTCCGAGACCAGAAGGCCTGACTGCGGTCGATGACCGCTTTGAGCTGGGAAGTGGCATTGTAAAAATATATGGGTGTTGACAGGACGATGATGTCAGCTTGACGCAGCAAAGCATAGACTTCGGTGGCCATGGCGTCATCATTGGTTACGCAAAACCCTTTTTTCTCACAATAGCCGCAACCAATACACGGTTTGATGTTTAGCTGGGGAACGGCGATCATTCTGGTCTGAGCGCCGGCGCGATCACATTCAGATAGAAAAGTATCCAATAGATAGTGCGAGTTGCCTTTTTTTCTGGGGCTGCCGTGTAAGCCGAGTACTTGCATGTTCAAGTGTTCCTGTAAATTGCAAAACTGAAGAGTATGCGTTCAGATTACTTTGTATGGCACTTACTGCATGTTGTTGGGCCCGACGGGTTGCCGGCTTTTTTTTCAGCCCTGTGGCAATTGATGCACATCTTGTTCATGACCTGCTTTGGTTTAAGCGCTCCTTGGGCTTTTAAGGCATCAATCGCACCGGGGGTTTGGGGGAAAACCTGATGGCAGAGGTTACAATCGCCAAGGTCCGTTTGGTGACGGTGGTGGGGAAAAGCCACGCTGCCACTGGTACCGCCATTGAGTTCGATCTGATCGGCCCCTTTGTTGGCAACGGCAGCGGCTAAAGGGATTGCCAGACAAATACTCAGGAAAAAGATGACAAGCAATTTCATTTTCATGGTGGTGCTTCCTCTTTCAGGTGTTAACAGGCCAGCGGCCTAGTAGGCTTGGTCGTGCGAAAGATCCGCGTCCGTAACTTTGTCTCTAAAAAGATAGTAGGCCCAGATCTGGTAAGCCAGCACGATCGGAATAAATATAATTACCACAACCAGCATTATTTTCAAGGTCAAGGGGCTGGATGAGGCATTCATCGCTGTAAGGCTGTATTCCGGATTGATGCTGGATGGGAAAAGGTTGGGATAAAGCCCGATGACACCGAAAAAGGTTGCGCCCACAATTGTCAGGGCTGATGCGAACCAGGCTTTGAAATAAGCTCTTTTGACCAGGAACAATTTAATTGCCAACAAGGCCAGCACCGTAATAGCGATCACGGCAAACAGCGCTGGATGGGCAATGTAGTTATTGTACAAAGGGGTCGCAAACTTGCTGGCAACCAGGAAGGCCACGGCGACGATCACCAGGAGCGGCCAGAGGACACTGGCCACGGAATGGGCCCGAGCATGCAGGGCACCTTCGACTTTGATGGTCAGCCACAACGAACCGTGCATCAAAAATAGCAGGACAAACAGGACGCCCCCCAGCAGGCCATACGGATTTAGCAGGGATGCCAGAGAGCCGTAATATAAGCCATTTGCGTCGATAGGCAAGCCCTGAAAGATGTTGGCAAAGGCGACCCCGAACAATAGCGCCGGTACCAGGCTGCCCATGAAGATGCACGCGTCCCAGACGCCGTACCAACGGGGATCGGCGACCTTGTCACGGAATTCAAAAGAAACCCCCCTTAGAATCAAAGCGAACAGAATCAGCATCAACGCCGAATAGAGAGAGGAAAACATGACCGCATAGACCATTGGGAACGCGGCAAACGTGACGCCGCCGGCGGTAATCAACCAGACTTCGTTACCATCCCAAAGCGGTCCTACGGCTTTGATCATGGCGCGTTTGTCATCATCGGTGCGACCGATAAACGGATAGAGGGTTCCGATCCCGAAATCGAAGCCGTCGGTCATAAAGAAAATCGCCCACAGCAACCCCCATAGAAAAAACCAGATTGATTGTAAATCCATCTTAACCCCCGTGATATAATTGCATGGTGTCCAATACTTATAAAAAGCAGAACCATCTGCTAAGCGATGGTGGTTTGCTCTGCCGGTGCAGGCCCCTTTCGGGCATTGGTGACGATAAGGTAAGCGCCGACCGCTCCCAACAAACCGTAAACCAGAATAAAGGCGATCAGTGATACCAGCACCTGGTACCCGGCAACCGGTGAAGCGGCCTCAGATGTCCGCATTAAGCCATAAACGATCCATGGCTGACGGCCGACTTCAGCCAATAACCAGCCGAATTCGATGGCCAGATAGGGCAAAGGGATCGACCAGAGCATTACGGTCAGATATCCGCGACTGTCCACCAGATTTTTGCGTAAAAACCAGCCTGCGACGGTCAAGAGAATAAATAAAGTTCCCAGACCGACCATGGTTCTGAAAGATAAAAAAGTAAGCAAAACCGGAGGTCTTTCATCTTCAGGGATGTCTTTGAGTCCGGTTACCTGGGCCTCGATGTCGTGATGGGCGAGGAGGCTCAAAAGCCCCGGAATGGAATAGATCTCGATAAGGTTGCGTTCGTTCTTTTCATCGGGGATGGCGAACATGTGAATAGGCGCCCGGGTCGTGGTTTCCCAATGTGATTCCATGGCGGCCAGTTTGGCCGGCTGCGTTTGGGTGACATGCACGGCATGCATGTCACCTGTAACACCAACCACGATGGAACTGACCAGACCGAAGGCCAAAGCCAGGCGAAACGATCTCGTAAAAAACTCGATATGCTGTCGTTTGAGCAGATGATAGGCACTGATGCCCATCACGAAAAAAGATGCCAGCACAAAAGCCGACGGAATCGTGTGGAAAATTTCGATGATCCCAAATTTGTTGGTGACCACGGCCAGAAAATCGGTCAGTTCCGCCCGGCCGTTGCGGATCGTATAACCCACCGGATGTTGCATCCAGCCATTGGCGAGTAAGATCCAGATGGCTGAAATATTACCGGCGCCTGCCACCAGCCACATGACAGTGGCATGGGCTTTGCGGGAAAGTTTTTTCCATCCGAAAATCCAGATGCCGATAAAAGTCGACTCCAGAAAAAAAGCGACCGAAGCTTCAATCGCGAGCAGTGAGCCAAAAACATCGCCCACATAGGCGGAGTAGCGCGACCAGTTGGTTCCGAATTGAAATTCGAGGGTAATACCGGTCACAACGCCAAGGGCAAAATTAATCAAAAAAAGCTTGCCCCAGAATTTGGTCATCCGCAGGTAGGTTTCATCTCCAGTGCGGGCATAGCGGGTCTCCATGACGGCGACCATAACGGACAATCCCAGGGTCAAAGGGACAAATAAAAAGTGAAACATGGTCGCAGTTGCGAACTGCAACCTTGAAAGAAAAACGGGATCCATTTGATTCTCCTTCAGTTGCGGGGTACAAGAGAACCCTTGAGGCCGGATTTAACTGTCACCATTCGTAAAATGGCGGTTGTGGTTACCCCACCGTAAAAGTTAACTCAAATGATCTAAGCGGTGTTGCCCTTGAAGTTCGGTCCCCAAAAGCCGTGCAGCGCTTCATCTGTCAAACGCCCAAAGGCCAGTTGTTTCGTTTGTGCCTATATCGAAGCCGGACTTAAACACCGCCTTCATAGGTGCAGCAGTCACTGCAGACATGCGTTTTCTCGAATTCATCCGAGAAGATTTCTTTTTCGGCACCACAATCGGGGCATTTGCACATAAAGGATTGTAGGGTCTTAAACTGTTCGTATCCAGGACAATGTTGGGGTGTCGTCGTCATTGTAGCTCCTCCTTATTCTATCAATTTAGCAATATCGCGCCCATAGTCCTGGGCCATCTGAATGCCTCCGCCCAGGGTAGACGCTTTCAAGCGCAAAGGCGCGCTGGTCATTTTCATTTTAAAAATATTTTTCATGGTATCATAGATGCGATCCGGTGCTTCGCCACTCCAGCCAAAAGCACCAAAGGCCCCGCCGACAATACCCTCCAGTCCGGCTTTTTCGGCCAGAAAAAGAAGGGTTTTCATGCCTTGCATCATCTCGCCGTGATAGGTGGCCGAACCGAAAACAAGGGCGTCGTAGCCTTGCAAGGCGGCTTCTTTCTGGATTTCTTTGACACTGACGACCTGGGCTTCATGGCCCGCAAAGCGGATACCTTCGGCGACCAGATTGCCGATTTTTTCGGTTTCGCCCGTGCGTGAAGCGTAAACAATAAGTGCTTTTGCCATTATATATCCTCTCACAGATTCAAAACTGTCTTAAAAATGGCTTCTTGTATATTAGCCGATGCGTTTATCCTGACCATCGAACTCACAGTCCGGGGTGTAACAGGTGGCGTCAAGAAAATTGCACTTCTGGTTGCAGCTCGGGCATTC